>Ga0066710_100002130_pt1 | contig 15666 bp, 16 predicted proteins | sample GraSoiAngelo_159_FD_79666 | JGI IMG/M metagenome (GOLD analysis project Ga0066710, IMG submission 79666) | Grasslands soil microbial communities from the Angelo Coastal Reserve, California, USA - 14_1009_16_40cm | ecosystem: Environmental > Terrestrial > Soil > Grasslands | place: USA...
CCCAGGCGACGCGGTCGAGCAGCAGCCGCCGCTCGCCCGCGCGGTCGCGGCGCCAGACCTCGACGTCCCCGAGCCGGAAGGCCGGTTCCTCCACGGACGCAGACTAGGCCGGAGATCCGGTGGTACCGCGGTCGAGCGTCTGCTCGAGCTCGGAGCAGAAGCTCCTCGCGAGCGCGATGAATACTTCCCTCGCCTCCGACCTGTGCCGGTCGGCGTGCCAGACCAGGCAGATCCGCCGCGGCGGGAGATCGCGCGGGAGCGGAACCGCCGCGACGCTCGTCGCGTCCGGATCGACGCAGAGCCGCGGGACGAGCGCGAAGCCGAGGCCGGCCTCGACGAGACCGCGCGCGGTGCCGTTGTCCGAAGTCGCGAACGCGCGCTTCAGCTCGATCCCGCGCCGCTCGAGCTCGCCCCGCAGCTCGTGAAAGCTCGGGCAGTTCCAGAAGCCGATCACCGGCGTTCGCGCGAGCTCTCGCAGCGGGACGACCTCGAGGCGCGCGAGGTCCGAGTCGCCCGGCACCAGGAGCACGTACGGATCCCGCATGACCCCGACCGAGGCGAGCGGACCGGCCGCGATGGGGCCGATCGCGAACGCGACGTCGAGCTCGGCCCGCTCGACCAGCGCGAGCGGCTCTGCATCGGAGGTCGACTCCACCAGCTCGATCTCCACCTCCGGCCGGCGCCGCCTGAACCCGGCGACGAGCCCGGGGACGATTCGCGCGCCGACGCTCTGGTACGCGCCGACGCGCAGTCGCGGCGGCGAGCCGACCGCCAGCGCCGCCACGTCCGCGTGCGCCGCGCGGAACCTCGCCATGATCGCCTCGGCGTGGCGCAGCACGACCTCGCCGACCTCGGTCGGCTCGATCGCCTTCCGGCCCTGCCCGCGCTCGAAGAGCGTCGCCCCGACGGCGCGCTCGAGCGCGGCGATCTGCTGGCTGATCGCGGACTGCGTGTAGCCGAGGCGCGCGGCCGCGCGGCTGAACGAGCCCTCCTCGCCGACAGCCTTGAGCGCGACGAGATGCCGGAGCTCGACGCCCGGCCACATATCAGCAGCTGTAATCGACTTCCCGGACATCCTCGTTGTGCTTATACCAAGCGCCGGGTCGAATTGGCCGGTGGCTGCGCGCGGTCTCTCGCCGACGATCGGGGTCGCACAGGGGACGGCGCTCTATCTCGGCGCCGTGCTCGGCGCCGGCGTGCTGATCCTTCCGGGTGCCGCCGCGACGATCGCCGGGCCGGCCTCCGTCGTCTCGTGGGCGCTGCTCTCGCTGCTTGGGCTGCCCCTCGCGCTCGCGTTCGCGGCGCTCGCCGCCCGCTACCCGGACGCCGGCGGGGTCGCGAGCTTCGCGGCCCGGGCGTTCGGCCCGCGCACGGGCGGCGTCGTCGGCTGGCTCTACTTCGTCGCCGCGGCAACCGGCCAGGTCGTCGTCGCGCTGACCGGCGCCTACTACGCGGCCGTCCCGCTCGGGCTCGGCCGCGCCGGGATCTTCGCCGTCGCCGCGGCGATCCTCGCAGTCGCGGTCGCCGCCAACATGCGCGGGCTGCGCGTCAGCGCCGGGCTCCAGCTCGCGCTGGCCGGGGCCGTCGCGGGACTGCTCGCCGTCGCCGCGCTCGCCGCGATCCCGCGGATGTCGGCCGCGAACTGGAAGCCCTTCGCGCCGCACGGAGTCCGCGCCGTCGGCGACGCCGGCCGCGTCATCTTCTTCGCCGTCTTCGGGTGGGAAGCCGTCGCGCAGCTCAGCGCCGAGTTCCGCGACCCGGCCCGCGATGTGCCGCGCAGCACGCTCCTGAGCGTCGGCGTCATCTCCGCGCTCTACGTCGGAATCGCCGCCGCCACAGTCGGTACGCATGCGTACGGCTCGCTCGCGGTCGACCGCGTCTCGGTCGCGAAGGTCCTCGGAGACGGCGTCGGCCTGCGCGCCGCGGACGCCGCCGCGGTGATGGCGGTCCTCGTTGCGACGGCGACCGCGAACGCGTTCGTCGCCGCGACTTCGCGGCTCGGCTACGCGCTGGCGAGAGACGGGCAGTTTCCCCGCATCTTCGCTGGGCTCGGCGAGGACGGCGTTCCGCGGCGCGCGGTCGCGCTCGTCGGCGCGTACGCCGCGTCCGGGCTCGCGCTCGCGTATGTCGCCGGCTGGGGAGCGGAGCGGCTCCTGCCGGTCCCCAACGCGCTCGGCCTCGCGACCTACCTCGTCGCGATGGCCGCCGCGGTGAAGCTGCTCGCCGGCCGGGCGCGGTTGTTCGGCGCCGCCGGCCTCGCGTTCTGCGCGGCGGTGACGCCGTTCTTCGGCGCCTCGCTCGCCGCGGTGGGCGTCGTCGGCCTCGTTGCCGCCGCCTATCTCGAGCTCGCAGCGGGCTCGCCGGGGCGCTCTCGCGGTCAATAATCGATTCTTGATTTTTCCGGGTGGGTGGGCGAAGATCCGCCGCGGCACCCCGCCTTTTCACAGGAGGAACCCATGCTGAGAGCACTTGCTGGGCCGGGCGCGCGGCGGCGGCGAAGGCTGCTGGCCGGCGGCGGCATCCTGGCGGTGGCCGCGACTGCGGTACCCGTTCTCGCCGGTACCTCGGCGGCGCGCTCGGCTGCGTCGCCGATCAAGATCGGCATCCTCTCGACCTGTCAGGGACCCTTCGCTCCCTTCTATCCCGAGACGACCGCGGGCGCGCGGACGGCGCTGATCCAGCTCACCGGCGCCAAGCCGAAGGGCAGCGGCGCGACCAGCCCGGTCGTCGGCGCCAAGATCGGCGGGCACCCGATCCAGCTCGTCTACGGCTGCTCGAACGCACAGCCGGACAACGCGCTGAAGGAGGCGCGGCGGCTCGTCGAGCAGGTCAAGGTGAACATCCTCCTCGGCCCGCTCTCGGGCGACGAGGGCATCGCCATCTCCAACTACTCGAAGAAGCAGCCGGGGACGACGTTCGTGAACGGGACGTCGGCGGCGCAGGACACGACGCTGCACGTCCGCTCGCCGAACTTCTTCCGCTTCACCACCGACGGTGCGCAATGGATGGCGGGTCTCGGCACGTACGCGTACAAGACGCTCGGCTGGAAGAACGCGGTCGTGATCGGCGACGACTACTCGTTCCCGTATACGCAGGCCGCGGGCTTCGTGGCGGAGTTCTGCTCGCTCGGCGGCAACATCACGAAGCGGATCTGGCCGCCGCTCGGCACGAAGGACTACTCCGGGTTCATCACGCAGATCCCGAAGAGCGGCGTCGACGGCTTCATGATGGCCGTGGGCGGCACCGGCACCGTCGCGTTCGTCAAGGACTTCTCCGGGCTCGCGGGGAACGTGTCGAAGAAGATGGTCGGCGGCTCCGTAACGATCGACCCGACCGCCGTCTCCGCCCTCGGCGACCGTCTCGACGGCGTCGTCGCCGGTGAGCCGATCCCGGCCGGCGCGACCGGCGCCGCATGGCAGAAGTACGCCAAGGCGATCACGAAGTACTACCCGAAGGTCTCGCCGAACAGCCTCTTCACCGCGGGCTACTACGACGAGATGTGGGGGATCGTGCTCGGCCTGAAGAAGGTCAACGGCGACATCTCCGGCGGCGGCAAGAAGTTCCGTGCGGCGCTCGCCAAGGTTGCCTGGAGCTCGCCGCACGGGCCGGTGAAGCTCGACGCGAACCGCAACGCGATCGCCGACAACTTCATCGTCCAGGTCACCTCCGGCGGCGGCTTCAAGACCCTGCGCGACATCAAGAACGTCGACCAGACATTCGGCGGCCACTTCAGTCCCTCGACGCCTGCACCCGGTCGGAACAGCCCGGCCTGCGTCCACGGGAACGCACCGTCCTGGGCCAAGTAGCACGGCGTCTCGTCCCGGCGGCGGCCGCGCTCGCGCTCGCGGCCGCCGTCGGGGCTGCTCCTGCATGGAGCGTCACGCGCGCGCAGTACTCGCACTCGGTGACGGCCGTCCTGCTGCAGCTGCGGACCGACTTCCGCGCCGCGGGCAAGGTGCCCGAGACGTCGAAGGCGCTGCGCTCGATGAAGACGTCGCTCGACCGGGCGGTTTCGCGTCTTGCCCTCGTGCGGCCGCCGGCGCAGGCGGCATCGCTGCACCGCTCGCTCGTCGGCGACGTCCGTGACTACGCACGTCAGGTCGACCTGGTCCGCGCGAGCGTCGACTACGGCGACGTCGGCACCATCGCGTCGCATCTCCGCGAGATCACTGCGCCCAGGGCGATCAACCGGACGCTCGACAGGCTCGCGGCGAAGGGATACGAGATCCCGGTCCGCGTCGCCGGCGTGCGATGACGTGGCGCGTGCGGATCGCGGACAGCGCCGGCGCGGCCGCCGGTCTGCTCGTCCTCGCGTTCGCGCTCGCCTGGGTCGGCTACAAGGCGTTCGGCGCGGGCTTCGGCGTGAACGGCGGCGTGCCCGACTGGATCCGCGTCACGCTCTCGGGCCTCACGCTCGCAGGCCTCTACTTCGTGATCGCGAGCGGGTTCACGCTGATCTTCGGGCTGATGCGCGTCGTGAACATGGCGCACGGCTCGCTCTACCTGCTCGGCGCGTACGCCGCGTTCGAGTTCCAGCAGCACCAGTTCGTCAGTTGGGGCTGGGGCGTCGTGCTCTCGACGCTGCTCGTCGGCTTCTTCGGCGCCGTGATGCACCAGCTCTTCCTGCGCTGGAACCAGGGACAGGAGCTGCGGCAGGCGCTGATCACGATCGCGCTCGCTTTCATCTTCGGCGACCAGATGCTCGCGTACTTCGGCGGCGCGCAGCACTACGTGCGTCCGCCGGACGCGCTCGAGGGCAACGCAGATCTCGGGATCTTCTGCAACACCGGCGGAATCTTCGCCGGCTGCCTGACCTTTCCGTGGTTCCGCTTCGTCGCGATCGGCGCAGCCGTCGTGGTCGCGCTCGGGCTCGTCGTCGTCCTCAAGAAGACGCGCTTCGGGATGATCGTCCGCGGCGGCGTCGACGACGGCGCCATGGTCTCCGCGCTGGGCGTCAACATCCAGGCGGCGAACGCCCTCGCGTTCTTCATCGGCTCGGCGCTCGCCGGCCTCGGCGGGGCGCTCGCGGGCGTCTTCCTCGTGATCGCGCCCGGCGAGGACGCCGACTTCCTGCTCAAGGCGCTCGTCGTCGTGATCGTCGGCGGGATGGGCAGCCTCGGCGGGGCCGCGCTCGGCGCGCTCGCGCTCGGGATGATCGAGACCTGGGCGCCGCAGTACCTGCCGGGCGCCTGGAGCAACTACTCGATCCTGCTGACCTTCCTGCTGCTCGTGTTCGTCCTCTCCGTGCGTCCCTTCGGGTTGTTCGGGCGCGCGACGTGACTGTCGCGTGGATCAACCGTGGGCTCGCCGCGGCGATCCTCGTCTTCCTGGTGCTCGTGCCGCCGCTGCACGTCCTGTCGGAGTTCAACCTCAGTCAGGTCGGGACGCGGTCACTCTGGCTCGGGATCGCTGCGGCGAGCGTCGTGTTCCTCGCCGCGAACGGGGGGATGGTCTCGCTCGGCCAGGCGGCGATCTACGGCGTCGCGGGCTTCACGTATGCCGATCTCGTCGTCAAGGTCGGCTGGGGCCACTGGCCGGCGATCTTCGCGGGGATGGGGACCGCGATCGCGTTCGGGCTCGCCGTAGGCCTCGTCGCGCGGCGGACGACGGGCATCTACTTCCTGATGCTGACGCTCGCCGTCGGGGTGATCGTCTACTACTTCTACCTGCAAGTCGAGCAGGTGTCCGGGCAGACGGGACTGCACCTCGATCGCGCCCCGGCGCTCGTGGGCGGCGACACGATCAGCCACCCGACGCGGCTGTACTACGCCGCGCTGATTCTCTCCGCGCTCGTCTACGTCTTCATCCGCTACCTCGTGCGGACGCCGTTCGGGATCGCGCTACAGGGGATCCGGGACGACCCTGTGCGGATGGCGTCGCTCGGGTACAACGTCGAGCTGCATCGCGCGGTCGCGTTCGCCGTCGGCGCGGCGATCGCGTCGATCGCGGGGATTCTGTCGGTCTTCTTCAACCTGCAGATCTCGCCCTCATCGATCGACATCAACCAGACGATCATCGTGCTGGCGATCGCGGTCGTCGGCGGGCTGACGCGGCTCGAGGGTGCGTGGATCGCGGCGCTGCTCTACTCGCTCCTCTTCGAGTACACGCAGCCGTGGGCGGCACACCTGCCCGGAGTCCTGCAGCGGCCGCTCGGCTCGGAGCGGTACCCGACCTGGCTCGGGTTGCTGTTCCTGCTCGTCGTCCTCGCCTCGCCGGGCGGGCTGATGGGGCTGTGGCACAGCGGGCTCGAGTGGGTCGAGCGGCGCTTCGCGCCGCGCGGCGGCGGGGCCGCCCAGGTCGGCGAGTCGGCCTAGTAGGCGCCCCCAATGATTGCACTAGACAGTCGCGACAGGCTGCACTAGACAGTCGCGACAAGTTGATCTGACCAAGTCTGACTAGTCGATCGTCTCGTAGAACCAGCGCTCGCGGTTCTCGAGCAGCGGGATCGCCTCGCCGAAGCCCCAGCGCTGGAAGTGATCTGACTCGCCGTGCGCCTTGTAGCCGTCCTCGTCGTCGTAGATCTCGTAGAAGAAGAAGACGCGCGGATTCTCCGGATCGCGGTTCGGCTGGTAGAAGCGGTTGCCGGGTTCCGCCCGCGACGGCTCGAGCAGCTCCCGGATCGCTGCGTACACCTTCTCCTCCTCGCCTTCCTTCGCAGTCCACTTCGCGGTGACGACGTATCCCATGCGTCAGGCTCCTTTCGTTCCGATGCGGTTGCGGAGGATGCCGATCCCCTCGATCTCCAGCTCGACTTCGTCACCGGGTTGCAACCAACGGTCGAGCTCGAGGCCCGAGCCGCCGGCGGCGGTGCCCGAGCCGAGCAGCTCGCCGGGGTGGAGCATCTGTGCGAGCGACGCGTACGCGATCAGGTCGGCGAACGAGTGGTGCATGTTCGCCGTCGTGTCCTCGCCCCAGGTCTCGCCGTTGACGCGAACGCTCATGCGTAGATCGGACACGTCGAGCTCGTCCGAGGTGACGATGCACGGGCCGAGGACGTTCGAGCCGTCCCAGTCCTTGCCCTTCGCGGGACCGAGCCCGATCTTCAGCTCCTTCGCCTGCACGTCGCGCGCGGAGAGGTCGTTCCAGATCGTCCAGCCGAAGACGTGGTCGAGCGCCCGCTCGCGCGGGATGTCACGCCCCGGCTTGCCGACGACGGCCGCGAGCTCGAGCTCGTGGTCGAGCCTGTCGGTGTAGCTCGGCCACGGGATCTCGGCGTCCGGGCCGATCACGGTGTCGGGCATGCCCTTGTAGTACGACGGGATCTCGTACCACTCCTCGGGAATCGGCAGGCCGAGCCGGCCGAGCGCGTTCTCCATGTGGCCGCGGAAGCTGAGGAAGTCGCGCATCGTGCGCGGGCGCAGCGGAGCGAGCAGGCGCGCGCCGTCCACGGGCCGTTCGTCACGGACGGGAGCGCCGGCCTCGATGAACGCGACCATGTCGCCGTCGAAGCCGACGTCCAGCACCTGCCCGTCGTCGAGCCTGCCGACGCGCGCGCCGCTCCCCGCGTCGTACGTGACGAGCTTCACGCGTTCGCCGCCTGCAGCACGGCCTCGACGATCTTGACGTAGGAGCCGCAACGGCACAGGTTGCCGGACATCGCAGCGCGCACGTCGTCCTCCGTCAACTGCGGCGTCTCCTCGAGCAGCCGCTTCGCCGTCAGGATCATCCCCGGCGTGCAGTAGCCGCACTGGAATGCATGCGCGTCGGAGAACGCCTGCTGCACCGGGTCGTCGCCGCCGAGACCCTCGACGGTCGTGATCTCGCGCCCGTCGGCGAGCGGCGCCAGCAGCAGGCAGCCGGACACGGGCTCGCCGTCGAGCAGGACGGTGCATGCTCCGCAGACGCCGATCCCGCAGGTCTCGCGGACGCTGAGCAGGCCGAGCTCGCGGCGGACGACGTCGAGGATCGACTCGTCGGTGCGTGCCTCGAGCTCGTGGTCGGCGCCGTTGATCCGCACGCGTAGCTTCACACGCGGACCTTCATCGCGGCGAGCACCGTCTCCGGCTTCAGCGGCAGCTCGTCGACCTCGATCCCGAGCGACGCGACCGCATTGCCGACCGCGGGCGGCACCGGCGGCAGCGCGGTCTCGCCGAGCCCGTGCACGTCGGCCCCGTCCTCCTCGATCAGCTCGTACGTGAACCGCGTCGGCACGTCGGCGAACGACGGCGTCGCGTAGTCGGAGAGGTTCGCGTTGATCACCTGCCCGTCCTCGAACGCGACCTCCTCGAAGAGCGCGGTGCCGAGGCCCATGATCATCGAGCCCTCCGTCTGCAGCTCGGCACCGAGCCGGTTGACGACGCGCCCGGCGTACGTCGTCGTGTGCAGATGGGTGACCGTCACCTTGCCCGTCTCCTCGTCCACCTCCACGTCCGCAGCCGCGGCGCCCTGGTGCCAGTGCGTCGACGCAATCCCCTGTCCAGTGTCGGGGTCGAGGCCGCCCTCGTTGCGGATCTCGCCGTACCCGCGTGGGTCGCGCACCGCCTCGGCGAGCGCGCGGCTCATCATGTACGTCGACCGGCTCGACGTCGTGCGCGTGTCGTACGGGACGAGTGACGTGTCGGGGTCGGGGAAGCGGATCCGCGCGACGTCGACGCCGAGGAGGCGCGCGGCTTCGAGCGACAGCGCCCGCTTCGCGCCCTGGCCCATCTCGGTCGTCGCGCAGCGCAGGACGTAGTCGTCGCCGTCGCGCTCGATCGCGATCGCGGCGCGGCTCGGCGTCTGCATCCCCTTCATCACGAGCGCGATCCCCTTGCCGCGACGGCCCTCGCTCCACCGCACCGCCGCCGCCGCGGCTTCGAGGCACTCGGCGAAGCGGACGTCGTGCAGCGTTTCGCCGGTGCAGTAGACGTCGCCGTCACGGACGATGTTCCGCAGGCGTAGCTCGACCGGGTCGAGGCCGAGCTGCTCGGCGAGCGTGTCGAGCGCCCGCTCGCGCGCCCACGTCGACTGCATCTGTCCGTAGCCGCGGAAGGCGCCGTTCGGCGCCAGGTTGGTGTAGACGCAGTAGGCATCGACGCGCACGTTCGGGATCCGGTACGGGCCGGGCGCGGCGAAGCCCATCTTCTGCGCGACGCCGGGGCCGCAGTCGGCGTATGCGCCGGTGTCGGCGTAGCACGTCGTCTGGCTCGCGACGAGCGTTCCGTCGGCGCGCGCTCCGAGCTTCACCGTGACCGTCGCGGGATGCCGGTTCAGCGTCTGCCACTCCTCGCTCCGCGGCAGCACGAGCTTGACCGGCCGCTGCGCCTTGCGCGCGAGCGCGGCGGCGATCGCCTCGGTGCGGACGAAGGTCTTCGCGCCGAACGAGCCGCCCATCGGCAGGCTGACGATCCGGATCGCTTCCGGCGGGATCCCGAAGATGGTCGCGAGGTCGTCGCGCATGCTGAACGGCGTCTGCGTGCCGGTCCAGAGCTCGAGCCGGTTGCCGTCCCAGTGGGCCACGCAGGCGTGCGGCTCCATGTGCGCGTGCTGCGCGCCTGCGATCCGGTACATGCGCTCGACGATCGCGTCGGCCTCGGCGAAGCCCGCGTCGACGTCGCCGTGGCGGATGCGGAACCGATGGCAGATGTTCGTGCCGGGCTGCGGGCGCATCGCGAAATACGCGGCCGCGCCACCGGCGGCCGCCGTCTCGTGGAGCAGCGGCGCGCCGGGTCGCGCGGCCTCGACGGCGTCGAAGACGGCCGGCAGCTGCTCGTAGTCGATCTCCACGAGCGGCACGGCCTCCTCGGCCTGCTCGGGCGTCGGCGCGGCGACGGCGGCGACGGGATCGCCCACGTGGCGTGCACGCTCGGCGAGCACGTTCTGGTCCTCGATCTGGCAGCCGTACGGGCTGAGGTCGCGCACATCGTCAGGCGTCAGGACGATGCAGCTTTCCGGAACGGCCGAGGCGTCGACACGGACGACCCGTGCGTGCGGAAAGAGCGAACGGACGATGCGCGCGTGCAGCATCCCCGGCAACTCGAAGTCCTCGGCGTAACGCGCAGACCCAGTCGCGCGCGGATCGCTCATCCCGCGCCCCTCGGCCGCGCACCGTCCCGCACAGCCATGACCCGGGACCTACCCCGGTCCAGGTCGCGGGACGCGGCGGGACGAGCCATGCCAGGGCGGCAAAGCCGTGATGTTCCGTGCGTGGCCTCGCCTGTGGGCACATGTCCCGGGACCTGCCCCGGTCCAGGTCCCGGGACGTGGCCCGGTGAGCCGCTCGCGCGCGGATCGCTCACGCTGCGATCTCCTCCAGCGCGCGGCGCACCTCGACCGCGATCACGCGCCGCCGGTACTCGGATGAGCCGCTGATATCGCCGATCGGGTCGATCGCCTCTGCGTAGGCCTGCGCGATCGAGGCCGGCTCGCCGGTGCACAGCTCGGGGAAGTACTGCGGCCGGCCGGCGACCGCGCCGACGACGACGCGCAGCCCGCCATCGCGCGCGCACGCCGCCACGCCCACAGACGGCCGGTCCTCGTGAGAGCGCGTGCGGAACTTCCGGTACGCCGCCCGGTGCGGCCCACCGGGGACGATCACCTCGACGATCAGCTCGTCGGGCGCGAGCGACGTCTCGTAGTAGCCGACGATCAGCTCCTCGGCCGGAATCTCCCGCGCGCCGTGCCGGCTCTGCACGACGACGCGCGCACCGAGTGCGACGAACATCGACGGCGGGTCGGATGCGTAGTCGGCGTCGCCGAGCACGCCGCCGACCGTCGCGCGGTTCCGGACGCGTGGACTCGCGACGAGCGAGAACGCACGCGCCAGCGCCGGCCACTTCTCCCGGACGAGCGGCGAAAGCTCCACCGCGCGATGCGTCGCGAGCGCACCGAGCCGCAACTCGCCCTCGTGCTCCGCCACGAACCTGAGCCCCCGGATTCCGCCGAGGCTGAGGAACGCCGTCGGCGCGAGCAGGTGCTGGTTGACGAGGATGCCGACGAACGTCCCGCCGGCGACCACGGTCGCGTCCGTACGCTCCGCCTTCAGTGCGAGCGCCTCCTCGAGGGACGCCGGCGCGAGCCACTCAGGTTCGTGCAAGCGATCTCACCCGCTCGTAGAGAGGCCCGGCCAGCTCGCGCGCGCGCGACACGTTAATGCGCTCGAACATCCAGCGGTGCTGGTCGATCCCGCGCTCGAGGCTGCAACGGCCCTCGGCGGCCCATTTCTCCGGTAGGTCGACGTTCACCTCGAGGAACGAGAGCGAGTCCGCCGCCTGCAGGAGATCCTCCTCACGACGGCCGCCCGTCTCGTGCGCGAGGATCAGCCGCTCTACGTCGGCGACCAGTCGCTCGCCCGCGTCCTGCTCGCGCAGCCACGCCGTTACGAAGCCCGCGGACCGCTCGGAGTGCGCGCGGCGATACTCCATGTCGTCCTCCGGCGCCACGCTCAGATCGTTCGCCGGCCCGCCGGGAAAATGGCGCTCGATGTCGTGCGTCAGCGCGGCGAGCCGCAGCGCCTCCGACGCGTCCGGATCGAGCTCGAGCAGCCAGTCGCGCGTCCGCCGCAGGTGCTCCGCGTTCCAGTACGGCTCGATCCACCGCTCGGCGCGCTGCTCGAGGGTCACAGCGTCGTCACCGGCCGGGACTGGAGGAGGTGGAGCCGGCCGTCGGCGATCGCCCACTCGACGTCCTGCGGCCCGCCGAACTGCTCCTCGAGCGACCGGCCGAGCGCGGCGAGCTCCGCAAGCTCCGACGCATCGAGCACGCCGCCGTTCGGAACGTGCTCGCGCTTCGTCGCTCCCGCGCGGTCGAGGACGTAGTGATCCGGAGTCGCCTCGCCCGATACGACCTGCTCCCCGAGGCCGTAGATCGCCTCGACGATCATCTGGTCCCGCCGCCGCTGCACCGGATCGACCGTGAAGAGGACGCCCGACTTCTTCGGCTCGACCATCTGCTGGACGACGACCGCCATGCGCAGATCCTCGAGGGAACCCTTGCGCGCCCGGTAGAAGAGCGCCCGCTCGCTGAAGAACGACGCCCAGCACTCGACGACTCGGCGGCAGACGTCCTCGCCACCCGAGACGTTGAGGTACGTCTCCTGCTGGCCCGCGTAGCTCGCCGCCTCGGAGTCCTCCGCGCACGCGGACGAGCGGACGGCGACAAGCGGCTCGCCGAGCTCCGCGTACGCCGCCACGATTTCCTCCCGCGGCGGCTCACAGCCGGCGACGAGGGCCTGGGCGGCCGCATGATCCTTCGCAACCGCCAGCCGGCGCAGCTTCTCGGCGTCCACCGACCGCTCGAGCACCCACGATGCGAGGACGAACCCGGGCGGAACGGGCAGCCCGAGCGCCGTCATCGCCGCGAGGCTCGCGCCCTTGCCCCCGGCGCAGGCGACGTCGCGGCACCCGTCCTCGTTGAACCAGACGAGTGCCGGATCAGCCATCGAGGATGGCGACGGCCCGCACGGGCGCGGCCGTCGTGCCCGTCCACTTGACCGGGAAGACCGAGAGCTTGAAGCCGTGTGGCGGCAGCTGGTCGAGGTTCGTCAGGTTCTCGAGGTGCCAGTAGTCCTCCTCGTTCATCACGAGGTGCGCCTCCCAGAAGTGCTTTTGCTCGAACATCGCCCACACCGGCGGGTCGAACGTGATCGCGTCGCAGCCCATCATCCGCACGCCCTTCGAGATCAGGTAACGCGTCGCCTCGGCGGTCATCCCGGGGAAGTCGGTCTTGTACCGCTCCTCGGTGTTGTACGCGCCGGCGCCGGTGTGGATGAGGACGATGTCGCGCGGCTTCAGCTCGTAATCGACCTTCGCGAGCGCCTCGTCGATCTCGTCGGGGAAGATCCGCGTGCCCTTCTCCTTGTGGCGGAAGTCGAGCACGACTCCGTCCGAGAAGCAGTACTCGAGCGGGATGCCCTCGACGCCCGGCGCCTCCGGCCCACGGATGTGCTTGACGGCGTCGACGTGCGTGCCGACGTGGTCGTTCTGGACGACGACGTAGCTCGCCGTCAGCGACGTTGCGCCGTACTGCGCCGCGCCAATGCGCTCCGCGAAGTCGGTCCAGCTCTCGTACAGCATCAGCATCGGCGGCGGCACGCGCGGAAAGGTGAGCATGTCGGGGTGCACCGGCATCGAGAGGTCGACGAGCCGCGTCACTTTCGTTCCCTCACGTATTCGGCGAACTCCTCGAGATGGCGCCGCAGCGCAGCGCCGGCCCGTTCGGGATCGCGTTCGCGTAGCGCGTCGAGCACGGGCCGGTGCCGCTCGGCGATCTCGTGCCCGTCGAGCCCCGTTCGCAGCGCAGTGACGATCGTCCGGCTCTCGACGCGGAGGAACTTCCAGACGTCGAGGAGGATCGCGTTGCCCGCGGCCTCGACGATCAGCCGGTGGAAGTTGACATCGTGCACGACCTGCTCGTGCAGGTCGCCTGCGTCGGCGGCCTCGTGCATCGCCGCCAGCTCGGCCTCCAGCGCGTCGACCTTGCCGTCGAGCTTCACGGTCGCCTCGCGCGCGGCCAACTCCTCGAGCGCGGCCCGTACCGGATAGATCTCGAGCAGCTCTTCGTCCGAGACCTCGCGCACACGCGAGCCCTTGAACGGCGCCGACTCGACGAAGCGCAGCAGCTCGAGGTCGCGCAGCGCCTCGCGCACCGGCGCCTGGCTCGTCCCGAGCTCCTGCGCGATCCGCGTCTCGACGAGCCGGTCGCCGGGTGCGTACGCGCCGGTGAGGATCCGCTGCAGGATCAGCTCCTTCACCTGCTCGCGGAGGACGACCCGCGAGACTGCGCTCAACGCAAGACCTCGACCGTGCCGGTCGTGCCGTTGACGCGGACGCGGTCGCCGGTCGAGATCCGGTCGGTCGCGAGCGACGTGCCGACGACGGCCGGGATCCCGAACTCGCGCGCGACGACCGCGGGATGCGACGCGACGCCGCCCGCGTCGGTGACGAGCCCGCCGATCTTCGTGAAGAGCACGACCCACGCGGGGTTCGTCATCTGGCAGACGAGGATCTCGCCTTGCTGCACCTGATCGAACTCATCCGTCGACGAGACGATACGCGCCGTCCCCTCGACGACTCCCGGCGAGGCGGCGAGGCCGGTGACCTCGTCGACCTTCGCCGGCGGCTCGCGGTGAAACTTCTCGGGGAAGCCCCACAGCGACCAGTACGGGAACGCGAGCGCGTCCTCCGTCGCCGTGCCGAGCCACTCCGGCGGGCGTACCACGGCCTGCCGCTCGCGCTCGTCGCGCCGTGACGAGACGAGCGACTTCGCGTCGGACGCCTGTGGGTCGGCGGCGAGGAGGCGCAGCTCGTTGTAGCGGAGATAGACGACGTCGCCGGGATCGTCGAGCGCGCCGGCCTCGACGAGCTTGCGACCGAGCGCAACGGCGGCGAGGCGCACGCGCGCGTTCGTGCCCTGGTCGATGTAGAAGTGGTGGTCGGGCGTCAGCGGGTTCATCCGCAGCGAGAGGTCGAGCGCTTCCTGCAGCTTGTCGCGATCGTCGGTGACGCCGTTCATCAGCTCGGCGATCGCGTCCTCGAGATCCTTCTTCACCGCGGAGATCGCGGCCGGATAGTCGTAGTCGGTTGCGAGGTAGCCGCGCACCGCCTCGACGATCGGCGCCGGGTTCTCGCGCCACGTCGGGAACGAGAACTCGTGCGACCAGATCGACTTGTAGCCGAACTCCTGCTGGTACGGCTCGAGCCGCTCGCGGACGAAGCGCTGCCCGCGGTCGCTCCCCTGCAGCGCGCGCATGATGTCGCCGGCGGTGTCGGCGTCGAAGGCGGCGCGCAGCTCGTCGTCGCCCTTGATCTCCTCCTTCATCTGCCAGAGCGCCTCGATCGAGTCCCAGTTGCGGTCCTCGACCGAGCTCTGCAGCCGGCCGGGCAGCGCGGGATCGACGTCGCCCTTGACCTCGGCGATCACTCCGCTCAGCGCCATCGTCGCCGAGAACTGCGCGAAGTTGAGCATCCAGTGAATCTTCCAGTGGCGGTCGTGGACGTCGATCGCGTCCTCGAGCAGCACCGCGAGCTCGACGAGCGAGGCGTTCTCGGTGTCGAAGCCGTCGAGGTACGCGAAGTTGCGCTCGATCTCGGGGCGAAGGCGGTCGCGCCACCACTCGAGGAAGTTCGCGGCGTAGTGCGGCAGCACGGCGCCGAGGTAGGCGCCGATCTTCGCCGCGTACTCCGCGTCGTGCGGGACGCGCGGGACGTAGCGCGCCTGGTACTCGTTCGCCTCGGCGCGCGCGTTCGGGTCGGCGGGGATCGCGGCGGTGTACAGGTAGCCGTTGACGTTCTTCGCGATCCAGTCCGCGGCGAACGGCGTCCCGAAGCGGCGGAACATGTGGTCGCACGTGAGCCACCAGCCGCCGAGGTCGAAATAGAGCGGCGACAGTGGATTGGGACAATGCAGGTCGTCGAGCACCCAGAAGAGCTCGGACTCGCCTTCGGCCCACTCGACCGGGAACGAGTCGTCGCCCAGACGGGTGCCCAGCACCGCAGACTCGGTTGCAGCCATTCGCGCGCCTCCTTGCAGGTCGCGAGGATGATCGATGATCGATTAGGGTTCTGTCAATGGACGAGCTGCAGCGCTTCAGGCTGGACGGGCGGGTCGCTGTCGTCGCCGGCGGGTCGGGCGGGATCGGGGTCCGGACCTGCGCAGCGCTGGCCGGGGTCGGCGCCCGGGTCGCCGTGATCGGCCGCTCGCCGGAGCGGCTCGAGGGGGCGCGCGCCGCGGTCGAAGAGGCAGGCTCGG
>Ga0066710_100002131_pt1 | contig 15662 bp, 20 predicted proteins | sample GraSoiAngelo_159_FD_79666 | JGI IMG/M metagenome (GOLD analysis project Ga0066710, IMG submission 79666) | Grasslands soil microbial communities from the Angelo Coastal Reserve, California, USA - 14_1009_16_40cm | ecosystem: Environmental > Terrestrial > Soil > Grasslands | place: USA...
CGGGAGCACGGAATCCTCGGCGCCTCCATCAGTCTCGATTCGACGGATCGGGTAAAGCACGATGCGTTCCGGCATCTCGCGGGGTCGTGGGACGGCGCCGTGCGGGCCACCAGGGTCCTGAGCGACGCCGGGCTCGATTTTTCGCTGCACATGTCGGTGACGGACTGGAACGTCGGGGAAGTGCCGGCGATGATCGACCTGGCGCGCGAGCTCGGCGCCAAGGTGCTGAACTTCTTCTTCCTCGTGCGGACGGGCCGGGGCAAGGACCTCACCGACATCGACGCCGCCGCCTACGAACGGATCCTGACGTATCTCGCCAGGGTGCAGGGCGTGGGGCAGGGGCCGCCGGGCTTCGTGCGCCAGATGCTCGGCCGGTTGCCCGCCGCGCTGCCGCCGGCGTTCGAAGACCCGTGGTCGACGCCGGTCGGCAAGGCCGACGGCTTGCTGATCCGCGCCAAGTGCGCGCCGCACTTCCGGCGCATCCTCTACGAGCTGAATCCCGCCTCGCCGTTGCTGCGCAACTACGCGCACGGCTCGTGTCCGGCCGGCAAGTACTACTGCCGGATCACGCCGTCGGGCGACGTCACCCCGTGCCCCTACATGCCGGTGTCGGTCGGCAACCTCCGCGCCAGCGCGTTCGACACGCTGTGGCGCACGGCGCCGGCGTTCGAGGATCTGCGCGACCCCAAGCTCGGCGGCCGCTGCGGGGCCTGCGAGTTCTCCAAGGTGTGCGGCGGCTGCCGCTGCCGCGCCTATGCGACCCACGGCGACTATCTCGCCGAGGACCCGGCCTGCGGCTATCAGCCCGGCGGCCACGGCGGCACCGTCATCGACCTGCCGGCGACGCTGACGTTCGGCCTGCCGGTCGACTACGAGCTCGCGTGGGAGCCCCAGGCGCGCGAGCGGCTGGCCGCGATCCCGTCGTTCGCGCGCGGCATGGTGGTGAAGGCCGTGGAGGCCTACGCACGCGGGCGTGGCGAGCGCGTCGTCACCCGCGAGGTGCTCGCCCAGGTGCGATCCTCGTGGGGCGGCCGTTTCCGCCCCCAGGCATGACCGCCGACGACCCGAGGTTCCGGGCCGCCGCCCGCGCCTACTTCGTCTACGGCGTCGTCTATTGGCTCGGCGGCGCCTGGCTCTGGCTGCACGACGTCGGGCGCGGCTCGGCGGCCAGCGTCGGCTGGATCGTGGTCGGTGCCCTGCTCGTCGTCCTCATTCCCTTCCTGCTGCGCCGGCGCCGGCGCTGGTTCGAGCGCTGGATCCTGAGCCGCCGCGACTTCGCGCGCATCGTCACCGTTCTGCTGGCCGTGCGCGCGCTGGCCGTGCTGCGCGTGGTCGTGCGCACCGGCGCCGCCACCGTGGCGGCGCCGTGGGGCGGCGTCGTCAGCTATCGCGCGGGCGGTGCCGTGTTCCTGGTGGTGACGCTGGTGGCGCTGGTGCTGGTCGGCCGCGCCGCGTGGGCGGCCGAGGAGGCCTGAGTGAAGCGCTATCGCGACATCGCGGGCGACGGCGGCTCCAACATCGTCGGCCAGGTCGAGGCCCAGCAGGCCCGCCTCGTGGCGCGGCTCAAGGACGTGCGCGCCATCGTCGCCGTGGTCTCCGGCAAGGGCGGCGTCGGCAAGTCCTCGCTGACCGCGAACCTGGCGGGCGCGTTCGCGCTCACCGGCGTCAGGGTCGGCGTGCTGGACGCCGACCTCAACGGCCCCACGATGGCCAAGATGCTCGGCGTGCGCGGCCGCACGCTGGTGGTCGGCCCCGACGGCGTGGAGCCGCCCGCCGGCGCGCTCGGCATCCGCGTGATGTCGATGGACCTGCTGCTGGCCGACGACGCCACGCCGCTCACGTGGGACGCGCCGAGCCAGGCCGAGGCCCACACCTGGCGCGGCACCATGGAGGCCAACGCGCTGCGCGAGTTCCTGGCGGATACGAAGTGGGGAGCGCTCGACGTGCTCCTGGTCGACCTGCCGCCGGGCACCGATCGCCTGGCCACCATCGCCGGCCTGGTGCCGTCGCTGGCCGGCACCGTCGTCGTCACGATCGCGTCCGACGTCTCGCGCCTCATCGTCCGCAAGTCGATCACGGTGGCGCAGCAGACCAAGGCGGCGGTGCTCGGTGTCGTCGAGAACATGGCCGGTATGTTCCCCGGCCCGGGCGGCGAGACGCTGGCCCGCGAGGCCGGCGTGCCGTTCCTCGGCCGGGTGCCCTTCGATCCCGCGCTGGCCGCCGCCGCCGACCGCGGCGAGCCCTACGTCGCGGTGGCGCCGGAGGCGCCCGCCGCCCGCGCGCTGACAGCCATCACCGGGCGTCTGCGCGCCGCGCTCCTCGCCCCGCGCGCGTGAGGTCGCTCGTGAGATCCCCGATGCCGTTCGGGTCTCTGGAGCCGGCGCGGCGCCTGGTATGGGTCGTCGTCGCCGCGTGCTGTGTGGGCGCTCCGGTGACGTCCAATGCCGACACGACACCCACGCCGCTGCACGCGGCGGCCCGCGCCGGAGACCTTGCTCGCGTGAAGGCTTTGCTCGACGGGGGAACCCCCGTTGATCTGCGAGCGCCGGACACCGGGGAGACGGTTCTCCACGCTGCGGTGGATGCCGGCCACCGGGACGTGGTGCGCCACCTGGTGGCCCGAGGCGCCGACGTCAACGCACGCACGCGCCATGGCGCGACGCCACTGTTGGGGGCGCTGCTCTCTGATGACGACGAGCTGGTGGCCGTGCTCCTCGACGCGAAGGCCGACCCCAACGGCGGGGATCCACTGCATGTCGCGGCGCTGACGGGGGCGAGCTCGGCGGCCCGCCTGCTGCTGCGGGCCGGGGCGGACGTCAACCGCATGGTCGACGATGTCACGCCCCTACTCCTGGCGTCCGGGCAGGGGCATGCGGCGGTCGTTCGTGTGCTGCTCGATGCGGGCTCGAACGCGCGGCACGCCAGCCGAGGCATGACGCCGCTTCACGCCGTGGCTCGAGGATCGTCGGGAGGCATGCTTCTGGATATGGAAGCGGCGCTGAGGCCATACGGGGCCTCGCTGACGCCGGAGATGAAGCGTCGGTTGCAGGAGGGAACCGGACGCGCGGAGATCACCAGGTTGCTCGTGGCGGCGGGAGCCGATGTCGAAGCTCGAACGCCCCAGCGGTGGACACCACTCATCACCGCGGCCTGAAACGGACGAATCGAGGTGGTGGAGGCTCTCCTCCCGGTCGGTGCCGACATCAGTGCACGGGATTCGGAAGGGTTCACGCGGCCACGGCGACATCGCCCGGGCTCTTCTCCGGCACGGGGCCCGGGCGGGCGCGGAGACCAATGACGACCGAACGGCGGCGCATGTCGCCGCCGCGCAAGGCCATGACGAGATTCTGCGCATCGTGCTCGATGCCGGAGTGCCGATCGAGGGTCGCGATCGCAACGGGGCCACGCCGTTGCTCTTCGCCGTGATGGAGGGCCGGCGCGCGGCAACCGAGACCCTGCTCGCCCGCGGCGCCGATCCAAACGCCCGCGTGAAGGGCTACAGTGCCCTGCGGCTGGCCACCCTTCGTCGGCATGCCGACGTCGCGGAAATCCTGCGCCGCTACGGAGCACGAGAATAGCCCGTGCGGCTACTTCAGACGACCCCGCGCCACCTCCAGGAAGCCGAACTCCGCCACGAAGCCCGCGTCCTTCGGGCTGCACGCATAGACCCCGCAGTCGACTCCGAGCCCCACGCGATCGTCATGCAAGCGTGCCATGCGGATCTGTTCCCACGCCTGGCCGTCGTGGGAGGCGTCCACGACGTAGTCCTGGCCTTCGCGACGGACGCGAAGCCACACTTCGGCTGCCGCGAACGGCTGGGTGGACCAGTCGGAGTACCCGGCGTTGGTGACGACGGCCCCGAGCCGGCCCGCGCGCCCGGGCTCGTGCTCGACGGAGGTCTTGAGCCAGCACGCCGGGGAGAGCCGGACCATGAGGCCGGCCTGATCGTACTGGTGCAGGGGCCGGAACCGCACGTGCGTGCTCAACACGAAGTCGCCGGTGACCGCCGCCAGCAACGCGTGGCCGTTGTCGGCCTCGAATCCGTAGTGCGTCCGCTGCCAGAAGTCCGTCCCCGCCTCCGGCTCGACACGCAGGCCGCCGTCGGTGAGCGTCCAGCGACGCGGCTCGCAGTGCCAGCGCAAGTCCGGATGCAGGGTCGGGCCGGTGAAGCGCTCGTGGAGGTCGGTCACGTGAAAATACGGAGGGGGCCGGCGGCGGCCCCCTCGTGATCGTCACGCGTCAGGCGAAGGTCAAGGGCAGGAGACGCCCGGAGCCAGCTGGTAGTTGGCCACCTTGTAGGTCGCCACGAAGTCGTCGTCCCACGACGTGAGGCGGATCGGGCCCAGCGACGTCTCGCCGTCCCAGGCCAGGATGCGCGTGCGCGCGGCCAGCTCGCGGGCCGGGATCCGGCCGGCCAGGTAATCGGCGGCGGCGGCGCGGTCGAGGAAGCTGGCGATCGTCTCGTGCACCGGCCGGCCGTTGGGCGTGGTCGGCACCTGCTTGAGCCATTCCAGGATGACGGTGAAGCCGTCCAGCGAGGTGTCGCTCAGCAGGCCGGGGGTGGCGGCCATGCGCCGCACCATGGGGCCCGTGTAGCGGGAGAACATCCGCGAGGCGCGCTCCTCGATCGAGTACGCCGCGAACTCCGGCGAGGGGTGCTGATCGATGTAGAGGTTGATCGAGAGATAGCGGACGTCACCCTCGAGGTGCTTCGGCTTGTAGAAGCCGATGCCGTAGCGCTTGACCTCGACCCACGGCATGCAGTGATAGATCTTCGCGCTCATCTCGCGCAGCGCCGGCGAGTAACGGGCGGCCAGCCGCTTGCCCTTCTCGGAGGTGTGTTGCTCGGGCGGCAGCACGCTGTCGTCGGAGGGCGCGGCCGGCGCCGGCGGGGCCGCCACCAGCGCGAGCGAAGCGAATAGGACCGCGGCCAATCCGCGGCGGAACGTCGTGGCCATCCGGCGGGTGGTTCGTGAAGTGTCCATGGCGGGACCGGTTTGCACAGCCAGTGCCATGCCTTGCCCCCTCTGTAATCTTCGTGGCTTCGGCGGCAATGCAAGAATGACGTCGACGCCGGGGTGACACCCCGGCGTCGGGGTCATGACAACCTGGCTCAGCGCTCCAGGATGGCTTCCTGGCTCACCGTGATCGGCTTGCCCCACCAGCCCTGGTCGCGGGCCATGGCAATGTCCTGCCGCGTCACCTTGGGGCTGGAGCCCTCGCGGTTCCGCGTCGAGAAGAAGAAGTGATCGCCCGAGGCGAAGTGGGTGGGGTGCTCCTTCCACGTCTGCCACTCGTCGCCCGTCGCGCAGCCCGCGAACAGCAGGAGCGCGCCAAGTCCCATCAGGAGTCGTGCGGGAGTCGTGCGCATCGCGGTCATCCTCCGGAAGAGGTCGTGCACTGCAGTGGTGCAGGCACACTGTACCCGCGCCGGATTGCGCTTTCAACCGTGGTAGACTCGCAGTCAATCACCCACGCGGAGACCGCGATCACGCCATGAATCCGCTCACCATCCACCGCCAGCCCGAAGGCCTGCGCCGCCCGATCCTGATCACCGCCTTCAGCGGCTGGAACGACGCCGCCGAGTCGGCCACCACCGCCGCCCGCTACCTGGCCACCGCCTTCGGGGCCGAGAAGTTCGCCGAGATCGACCCGGAAGAGTTCTACCACTTCGGCCTGTCCCGGCCGTACGTGCGTTACAAGGCCGGCTCGGAGACCGAGCGCGAGATCGTGTGGCCGAGCACCGACTTCTCGGTGGCGCGCGCGCCCGGGCTCTCGCGCGACCTGGTCATCGCGGTGGCCGGCGAGCCGCACCTCAAGTGGCGGACGTACTGCGCAGCCATGCTGGAGCTGGCCCAGCGCTGCCAGATCACGCTGGTGGTCACGCTGGGCGCGCTGCTGGCCGAGGTGCCGCACACGCGGCCCATCCGCATCTCGGGCAGCGCCTCCGATCCCGAGCTGGCCGCGCGCCTGGGCGTCAAGCCCTCGCGCTACGAGGGACCGACCGGCATCGTGGGCGTGCTGAACACGGCCTGCCGCGAGCAGGGGCTGGCGACGGCCAGCGTGTGGGCCAACGTGCCCCACTACATCTCCGGCATCGAGAACCCCAAGGCGGCGCTGGCCCTCGTGCAGCGCGTGCTGCTGATGCTCAACGCGGAAGCCGACCTGACCGACCTCGAAGACGCCACCAAGCAGTTCGACCAGAACCTCTCGGAGATCGTGGCCCAGAACGCCAAGATCAAGGCCTACGTCGCCAAGCTGGAGTCCCGCGACGTCGTGGAGGAGCCCGAGGCCGGCACCGGCAGTGACCTGCCGCCCGCCGCCGAGCTGGTCGAGGAGATCGAGCAGTTCCTGCGGCAGCAGCGCCCCGAGTGACGCGCGGCCGGCGGCAGGCCGCGGCGCTGCTCGCCGCGCTGCTGCTGGCCCTGCCCCTGACCGCTGCCGCCGCCGACCCGCCTCTCGCCGTCACCTGGCACCCCACGCGCGCGCATCCCGGCGACGTCGCCTGGGTCCACGTGCGCGGCGCCTCGGAGGCCGCCACCGTGGAGGGCTCGCTGGGGCCGCGGACGCTCGTGTTCTTTCCCTACGCGAGCGGGCAGGCGGCGGTCGTCGGCGTGGACGTCGAGAGCAAGGCTGGCCCGCAGCCATGGCGGCTGGCGGTGGTGGAGCCCGGCCGAGACCCGCGGACGCTGAGCGGCCGGCTCACGATCCACAAGCGTGAGTTTCCCGTCCAGCGGCTGACCCTGCCGCCGGGCATGGTCGACCTCGATCCCGAGACGGAGCGCCGCGCTGTGGCCGAGGGCGAGCGCCTGGCCACGCTCTACCGGACGGTGACACCGGAGCGCCTCTGGCGCGGCCCCTTCGTGCGCCCGGTGGCCGGCCACGAGCCGCCGACCGGCTTCGGCGCCCGGCGGGTGATCAACGGCAAGCCGCGCGCCCCGCACAGCGGCACCGACTACGCCGCCCTCCGCGGGACGCCCGTGGTGGCCGCCAATAGCGGTCGCGTGGCCCTGGTGGCCGACTTCTTCTGCCCGGGCCGCCTGGTCGTGCTCGACCACGGCCTGGGCGTCCACACGCTCTACTTCCACCTCGACACCGTGACCGTCGGTGACGGCGACGGGGTGGATCGCGGCCAGATCCTGGGCACCGTCGGCGCGACGGGGCGCGCGACCGGGCCGCACCTGCACTTCGGCGCCCTCATCGGCGGCGCCCGCGTCGATCCCACCGCGCTGATGACGCTGACGATCAGGGAATAGCCGGCCGGGGCGGTATTGAAGGTGAGGGGCCCCGACATGGCCCCCCACACCCCCCAACGTTCGGAGCGCCTCGGCGAAGCCGTGGCGCTCCTCTGGAACCGGCTACCTCCGGCTACGCTTGCGCTTGCCGCCGGAGCTGCGGGACTTGGCCTTTGCGCGGCCCCGGCTGCGGGCCTTGCCGCGGCGCTTGGCCGAGCCGCGCTTCTTGGCGCTGCGTCGCTTGGCCTTCGCCTTGCGCTTGGGCTTGGCGGCGGCGCGGCGGCGCGCCGGCCGGGGAGTGGACGGCCGCTCGTCGCCCATCGGCGGCTCATCGCCCATGGGCGGCATCCCTGGGTTCATGCCCTCCATCGGTCGTTCCATCGCGTCCTCCGCACGGGTTCGGGTGGTGATGCTGCCCTACGGTGCACGCGGCGCGCGAGCGGCGCAAGGGGGATTTTCGATTCGCGCCACGATGCGCGCGCGGCGCCGCGCCGCCTCGGCCGCGAGCGCGCGATTGGACCACACCGTGAGCGTGGAGCGCGCCAGGATCACGCGCACCGCGGCGCGCTCGACCTTCACGGGCGGAGAGGCCGCCAGCGGGGCGGGATGCGCGGCCAGCGCCTCCAGCGTGGCCTGCCCGATCAGCAGCGGCCACGCGCAGGCCAGCCGCATGCGCCACTCGCGGCGCGGGATGGCCAGCGTGTAGCGCCAGGCGGCGTCGTAGTGCTCGAGCGCGACGCCGAGCAAACGATCGAGCAGCGGCCGCGCGCGGCCGGCGCCGGCCGGGTCCAGCAGCGCGGCCGGCGTCAGTCCCAGCGCGGCCAGCTCGCGGGCCGGCAGATAGCAGCGCCCGTGGGCGAGATCGCCCGGCACGTCGCGCAGGACGTTCGTCATCTGGAGCGCCTTGCCGAAGCGCACGCCCGTCGCGCGCATCGCGCGCGGGTCCCAGCCGGCCAGCCGCCGACGGTGCGCCACGTGCAGGTCCGTCCAGAACTCGCCGACGCAGCCCGCGACCAGATAGGTGTAGCGGTCGAGCTCCTCCAGCGTGTCGAGCGCGGCGAGGCCGGCGGCGCTCTCGCCGGGAAAGTGGTCGAGGTCGAACAGCATGCCGTCGGTCAGCGTGGCCAGCACGCCGCGGACGCCGGCGCGGTCGCCCTCGGGCAACCGCGTCACGCGCGCCAGGACGTCTTCCACTCGCTCGAGCAGCGTGCGCTCGGCCGCTTCGGCCTGCCGCGGCGCCGCCGCGCGGGCCACGGCGGCGACGTCGGCGGCGTCGCCCGCGTACGCGCGGCGCAGCGTCCTCAGATGACCGATGCGCTCGGCGCGCGCGATCAGTCGCGTGTCGGCGACGGTGTCGGCGGCGCGCGCGAGCAGGTAGGCCAATCCGAGCGGCTCGCGTAGCGGGCGGGGAAGGATGGCGAGCGAGAGATAGAAGCTGCGGCTGACCCGCCGGAGCAGGTCGCCGAGCAGGTCGTCGCTTGCGCTCAGGGGTGCCAATCCGCCAGACAGCTTACTCCGGAGGCGCACCGGGCACCTTTTACTCTCGCAACACACGCGGAATAGGCGACCGCCGTCCCTCGTCGCATACGCAGGAGGTGCCACGATGCGAAACCGAGGACGCCACGGACGGCGATTGGCGCTCGCGATCCCACTCGGCGTGGTCGCGCTGGCCGGCGGCCTGGCGCTCGCGCCGGCGCCCGCCGGAGCCGAGGATCGTCACGAGCGTGGTGAGCGCTTCGAGCGTCGCCACGTCGAGCATCGCCCGTGGCGCTTCGAGCGTGGGCATGGCTGGCGTTTCGAGCGCAGCGCCGGCGTGTGGTCGCCGTATTACGCGTGGTGGTGGGTCGATCAGCGCGTGGTGTTGCTGGCGGCGCCGACGGCGACCGTCGTGCAGTACCCGAGCGGTCGCTACCAGCTGCGCGGCGACGGCGTGGGCGTCCCCTATTACTGGACCTGGATTCCGCGGCAGCCGCTGATCACCGCGCCGCCCCCGCCGCTCGGCGCCCCGGCCCCGCCCGATCTCGTGCTGCCGGGGCCGCCGCCACCGCCGCCGGCCGGCTGAGCTCCACGCCTGCTCATGAGAAGGCCGTGCTCGAGAAAGCTGTGCTCGTAGAGGTAGAGAAGGAGAAGCACGACGTGAAGACACAACGCACGCTTCGAGCCCTGGTGCTGACGCTGCTGCTGGCGAGCGCGATCGGCGTGACCGTCAGCGGATGCCTGCTGCCGGTCCCCGTCGATGGTGGCGGCCGCGGCCGCCACCATCACGATCGGGGCCGCTGGTAAGGCTCACTCGTAGTCGAACGGCCGCTTGGGCGGGTCCGGGGAGTCCTTGGCTTTCTTCAGACCCTCCTGGAACTTGCGGTCGAGGACCTTGCCCTTCTGACCGCCGGCCTCGGCGGCCATCTGCTGGCGGAAGCGCTCCTCGCGCTCGGCCGACTTGCTGCGCAGCACGTCGAAGGCGGCGCCGAGGTCGTCCACCGTCCGCTTGGCCGGCGGCGGCTCGTGGGCGACCACCGCGCCCAGCTCGGGATCGATCGTCAGCTTGGCCTGGCAGCACGGGCACTCGACCTTGATGGACTTGGCCGGCATGGCGTCACGCTAGCAAGCACACTGGGAAGGGTCAAGTTCCGTTAGAATGCGGGGCGGATGGCGGACCTCGTCAACGAGTTCTCGTGGTCGCGCAGCCGCGACGCGACCTTCCAGGACTGCCGTCGCAAGTACTACCTCCACTATTACGGGTCGTGGGGCGGCTGGGACGCCGCCGCGCCCCCCGACGTCCGCCGCCTGTACATCCTCAAGCAGCTCGCCTCGCGCCAGATGTGGGCCGGCCGCGTCGTCCACGACGCCATCGAGATGGCGCTGCACGTCTACCAGCAAGGGCGCGAGGTGCCGGTGGAGCCGTTCGTGGCGGACGTGATCGAGCGGATGCGGGCCGAGTGGCGCAGCTCGCGCGACGGCCGCTACCGCGAGGCGCCCAAGACGCCGGCCCTGTTCGAGCACGAGTACGCCGTGGACCTCAAAGCCGAGGTCTGGCAGATGGTCAGCCGCAACGTGCAGACGTGCCTGCGCAACTTCTTCCGGCTGCCGCTGCTGGCCGCGGTCCGCCGCACGACGCCCGAGCACTGGTCGATCGAGCACTGGTCGAAGGTGTTCGACTTCGAGGGTACCCAGGTGTGGATCGCCCCCGACTTCGGCTTCTGGAACGAGGCCGGCCGTCTGACGCTGGTGGACTGGAAGACCGGGGCCAGCGATCACGACGCGACGTCGTTCCAGCTCGGCTGCTACGCGCTCTACGCCCACGAGGTGCTCGGCGTGGCGCCGGCCAAGGTCGACCTGCTGGAGGCCAATCTCCGCGAGCCGACGGTGACGCCGCTGGCCTGGGACGACGAGCGGCTCGAGCAGATCCGCGAGGCGCTGCGGCTGTCCATCCGCTCGATGCGCGCCTACCTCGTCGACCCGGCGGCCAACACCGCGCGCGTCGACGACTTCGAGCGCACCGAGGAGCTGCGGATCTGTCGCTGGTGCAACTTCAAGGCGGTCTGCCGGCCCGAGGTCGTATGACGACGGCCACCGCCATGCGCGTGCTGATCGTGGAGGACGAGCCCGACCTCGGCGAGGTCTTCCACGACTACATCGTCGCCCGCGGCCACAAGGCCGACGTGGTGCGCTCGGCCGAGGCCGCGCTGGACCGGATCCGCCGGTTGCGGCCGCACGCGATCGTGCTCGACGTCAAGCTGCCCGGGATGAGCGGGCTGGACTTCATGAGCCTGCCGGTCGTCCGGGAGGCCGCCATCCCCGTGATCGTGGTCTCCGGCCACGCCACCGAGCATCAGGCGCGCGAGTGCCTGCGTCTGGGCGCGCTCGAGTTCCTGGCCAAGCCGGTGCCGCTGGAGGTCCTCGGCACCGTGCTCGAGCACATCGAGCTCCTCGCCGCGACCGCCGATGCGCCGCCGCGCCGCGAACGGCGCGTCGCCCGGCGCATTCCGGTGAGCCTGCCGGTGCGCGTCGTCAACGAGAAGGGCAGGGTCGCCTACGGCACGGTGGTGGAGGTCAGCGCCACCGGGCTGCGCGCGCGGCTGGACAAGTCGCTGAAGGCCGGCGCGCCCGTGCGGGTGACCATCACCATGCCCGAGAATCAGGGACGGCTGGAGGTCATCGGCCTCGTCGTGCGCGTCGAGACCGACGGGGCGGCCGTGTGGTTCCTCGACCTGGCGCCGACCGAAGCCGAGCGCCTGCTGGCGCTAGCCCAGTAGACCGAGCGGGCTGCCGCCGGGCCGCCAGCCCGGGAACAGCGACGCCGTGGCCGGCAGCGCGAGGTGGCGCGTGGTCACCTCGTGGAACAGCGCGCGGAAGTCGGTGGTGACGGCGAGATCGCGCCCCTCGAAGCGCTGCTCGGGGGCCAGCCCCGGCCACCGCCCATAGACACGCCCGCCGCGCACGCCGCCGCCGAGGACGAGCATGGCGGTGGCGTGACCGTGGTCGGTGCCGCGATTGCCGTTCTCGGCCACCGTCCGCCCGAACTCCGACATCGTCAGCACGACCACGTCGCTCATCCGGTCGCCGAGGTCCTGGGCGAGCGCCGCGAGTCCGGCGCCCAGCTCGCGCAGGCGATTGCCGAGCTGGCCCTGCTCGGCGCCCTGTCCGACGTGCGTATCCCAGCCGCCCACGTCGGTGAAGGCGATGCGCAGCCCGACCTCGGCGCGCACGAGCTGGGCGATCTGCCGCAGGGACTCGCCGAAGCGCCCGCGCGGATAGTCGGCGCCGTTGGCGGGGCCGAGCGAGGTGGCGCCGGCGCTCTTGAGCATGCGCACGGCCTCGAACGTCTCGCGCCCGGTGCCGTGCAGCAGGTCGCGGATGCCGTCGGCGTAGAGCGACTCGAAGCCGCGCGCGGTGGCCGCCGGCGCCGACGGCGTCTGGACGTCGAAGCGGTCGAGTGACGTCACCGCCAGCGCCGCCGCCTCGCCGCGCAGGATGCGCGGCAGCCGCGGTCCCAGCGCCACCGCCCGGAACGGCGAGACGCGCTCGGCCGGCAGCGCCACCGCGGCGCGACCGAGCCAGCCGTCGGCGGTGCTCTTGACCCCGGGCGTGCCGCTCTCCATGTAGTCCTGGGCATCGAAGTGGGAGCGGGTCGCCTCTGGCGAGCCGCACGCGTGTACGACGGCCAGCGTGCCGGTCTTCCACAGCGGTGTCAGCGGCGCCAGCGCCGGATGGAGCGCGAAGAAGCCATCCAGATCGAGAGCGGTCGCCTCGTCGCCGCGCTGGGGGCGGGCCAGCGCGATGCTCGGACGGCCGGCGTAGTAGGCGGGATCGCCGTGGGGCGGCACCATGCTGAGGCCGTCGACCGCGCCGCGCTGGAAGATCGTCACCAGCACCTTCCCGCGCGCCTCGGCGGCGCCGGCGGCGCGGGCCAGGAACCGCGGGGGCATCGCCACCGCGGCCAGCGCGCAGGCGCCCGAGCGGAGCAGCGCGCGGCGGGTGAGCATCATCGCAGGACGTCTCATCGTCGCTGGAACTCCGGCGAGCCCAGCACGAGCGCGGCCAGCTTGGCCACGTCGGTGTCGGCCGGGCCGCGATCGTCGAGCGTGAGTCGCGTGATCACCGGCGTCGCGAGCTGCGCCTTCAACACCTCGCGAGTGGCGGGGCTCACTCGCTCGTGCAGCAGCGTGGCGAGCAGCCGCTCCAGCACGGCTCCGGGCTGCCGGCGATCGACGCCGGCCACCAGCGCGCCGACGTCGACCCGCACGCCGGGCAGCCGGCCGTCGACGAGGGCGAGCGCGAAGTTCATCCGGGCCAGCAGCGTGCCGGGGCTCACCCAGGCTTCCGCGCGGTCGGGATGGCCGGTCGGCGCCTGCGCCTCGTAGAAGCCCTCGCCGATCTGCGCCGAGGCGCGCGCGAGGGCCAGCGCGCCGCGGGCGTCGATGACGGCGCCGGCCGCGCGCGCGGCCCCGGCCACGAGCTCCGAGGGCTTCTTGATCTTCGCGCCGAGGGTCTCGGGCGCCCGGAACTCCGGCGCGGCCACGATGGCGCGCAGCATGGCGCGCACGTCGCCGCCGGTGTCGCGGTAGACGGCGGCCACCCGCTCGACCAGCACCGGCGGTGGATCGTCGGCCACGAAGCGGCGCACGAGCTTGGTGGCGATGAAGCGCGCGGTGGCGGGATGGCGGGCCAGCAGGTCGAGGACGTCGTCGCCGTCGCGCTCGCCGCCGCGCCGCAGCGGCTGGCCCAGCACGACCTTGTCGCCGTGATCGTGCATGGCGGGGCGGAAGACGAAGCGCGCCTCCCCGCGCGGGCGCTCGATCGTCCAGCCGGTGAAGGCGCGCGCCACCTCGGTGACGTCCTGCTGCGTGTAGCCGCCGTCGACGCCGAGCGTGTGCAGCTCCATCAGCTCGCGCGCGTAGTTCTCGTTGAGGCCGGCCCGCCGCCCGGCGCTGGGACCGAAGCGCCGCGTGAAGTCCCCGCGCGTGCTGAGCCAGTTGTCGAGGTAGAACAGCATGGCCGGATGGCGGGCGGTGGCCCGCAAGAGCTCGGGGAAGCGGCCGAGGGCGTGGGGACGGATGACCTCGCGCTCCCACGCCGTCGCGTACCAGCGCAGCTCGCCCTTGCCCACGAAGACGTTGAAGTGGTTGGCCCAGAAATCCACCATCACTTCCTGCAGCTGCCGCTCGCTGCGCACCGCCCGCAACATCCGTCCCGCCTGCAGCTCACCGGCGATCCTGATCGGCCGCTTGCTCGCGCCTTCCCCCGCCGCAAAGTTCTGGTCGCCGGGGCGCGGGTATTGCGCGTGAAGGTCGGCGATCGACATCGTGAGCGTGGGCAGCGCGGCCAGCGCGCGCTCGGTGGCGGTGTCGTCGACGCGCGCGGGGTCGAGCTGGCGCTCGAGCCAGGCCTCCAGCCCCATCGCCTCGACGCGCTCGACGTCGCCCGGGCGCGGGCCGTAGGTCAGCCGCTGCAGGACGTGGACGATCGTCGCGCGCTCGGCCTCGGCGGCCGCGGCGGCGAGCGGAGTCAGGAGGCCGGCGCCGGCCAGGAGCAGCGCGAGCAGCGCCGCGGCCGGGCGCCTCATCGGGGCGCGCCCTCGCCGTGGCGCTCGCGCCGGAAGCGCTCGCGCTCCTCGGGCGACATCTGCCGCAGCCGCTCGCGCAGCCGCGCGCGCTCGTCGGGCGTCATGCGCTGCCAGCGCTGGTAGTTCTCCTGCAGGCGCTGCCGCTCCTCGGGGGGCAGGCCCTGCAAGGCGCGATAGCGCTCGAGGATTCGGTCGCGCTGCTCGGGGGGAAGCCGCTGGAAGCGGTCGTAGGCCTGCTGCAGCTCCTGGCGGCGTGCCTGGGGCAGCTCGTTCCAGCGCTGGAAGTCCTCCAGGATCCGCGCGCGCTCGGGCGGCGGCAGCGCGCGGAAGTTCTGTAGATTTTCGCGCGCGGCCCGCCGATCCTCCGGTGAGAGCGCGCGCCAGTGGCGATAGCGCTCGAGCGCGCGCTGCTGTTCCTGGGGCGACATGCGCTGCCAGCGCTCGGGGTTGCGCTCGGTGAAGGCCCGCTCGTCGGGCGTGAGCGTCGGCGGGCCCGGCGGCGGCGCCGTCTGTCCCCAGGCGACCTCGAGGATGGCGCCGGCCAGCAGCAGGGCCAGGGCGATCACCACGGGCACCCAGCGAGGCACGACGGACTGGGGCGCTGCCAGGGGCATGGCTCAGCGCTCGCCGCGGAGGCGGTCGAGCTGGCGGATGACCTCCAGGTCCTCCAGCATGTCGAGGCGCTCGACCACGCGGTACTCGCGCAGCAGCGGCAGCTGGGCGCCCAGCGCGGTCTCTTCCAGCGCCACGGCGTCGGTGGGCCGGCGGTCCTCGCTCAGCCGCTCCAGGCCGCGGACGCCGACCAGCACGCCCACGGTGAGCAAGGCGGCGGTGGCCAGCGTCGGCACCGGCCGCGCCCACCACCGGCGCGAGCGCGTCGAGGCCCGGGCGCGGACGTCGGCCTGGTAGCGGCCCCAGTCGACCGGCGGCGGCGCCGGCTGCCGGGCGGCCAGCGCCTCCAGCACGGCCCGGCTCTCCTCGGTGGCCTGCCGGCACTCCGCGCACGCCGCCAGATGGGCGGCCATCCGCTCGCGGTCGGCCGGCGCCAGCTCACCGCGGAGAAACGGAATCAGCTCGGTCTCGGGATGCATCGCTCAGCCTCGCTTCAGTGTCTTGCGCAGCGCGCGCACGGCCCGGTGCAGGTGCACACGCACCGTCGCCTCCGAGCATGCCAGCACCGCGGCGATTTCGCTCGTGGAGAGATCTTCCTGCACCTGCAGCACCACGGCCGCGCGCTGCTGCGGCGAGAGCCGGTCCACCTCGTCCCACACGCGCGTCATGAGCTGCGCCTGCCCGAGCGCCTCGACGGGATCGCCGGCAGGTGCCGGCTGGCGCTCGAGCTGATCGCCCGCCTCGCGATCCTC
>Ga0066710_100002132_pt1 | contig 15661 bp, 13 predicted proteins | sample GraSoiAngelo_159_FD_79666 | JGI IMG/M metagenome (GOLD analysis project Ga0066710, IMG submission 79666) | Grasslands soil microbial communities from the Angelo Coastal Reserve, California, USA - 14_1009_16_40cm | ecosystem: Environmental > Terrestrial > Soil > Grasslands | place: USA...
GAATAAGCATACTCCAGCGGCACCGGCCGCATTTCGGACCGAACCGAAACTGTGGGACGGCCGTTCAGCTTGGTAAGTTCTGCCTCGAAGAAAGTCGTCTCCCCAAGCGTCGCTGACATTAACAGGAACCTCGCCTGGGGCATGGTCAGCAAGGGCACTTGCCATGCCACGCCGCGCTCACGGTCCGCATAGTAGTGGAACTCGTCCATGATCACTTCCCGGAAATCCGCCTGCGAACCTTCGCGCAGAGCGATGTTGGCCAGGATTTCGGCCGTGCAGCACAAAATCGGCGCGTCGCGGTTCACCGATGCGTCACCCGTGCTTAGCCCAACGTTGTCGGGGCCGAATTCGCGGCAGAGCGCCCGCCACTTCTCGTTCACGAGCGCTTTGATCGGACAGGTATAGACTGAGCGCTTGCCCTGCGCCAAAGCCTTGAATTGAACCGCCGCAGCTACCAGCGATTTGCCCGAGCCGGTCGGCGTGTTGAGAATCACATTTTTCTCCTCGAACAGTTCGAGGATTGCCGCTTCCTGCGCCGGATAAAGCTGCAGCCGCTGGCCTTGGGTGTAATCGAGGAAAAGACCCAACAAAAGATCGTTCGTCGGTGCGGCCGTGCGCGGCAAGAGGTCATAGAGGGTGGGCGGCACTGATTTCTGAGTCTAGCGGTAATGCGCAACAAAGCGAGAATCTGAATTTTCACCTCAGATGGCCTGCCGGCCTTGGCGGTGTCAGCTTACCTGGATTCAGTTCAATCCTTGGTCAGCAGGTACGTACGGAATCGGAATAGCTGCTGGCCGCGGTGTCTCGACCAGAAATCATCCACTGTGACGCAATGGTCGAACTGATTCCGCAATGTCGCGGGGACAGGGTCTGTCCTGCTGCTGTCGGTAACGTAAAGAGCGCGCACACCTGGTGTCACCTGGTATTGCGGCCAGAGAGTGAACTGGCTGGAACCGTAGGGCGCGGGCGGCAAATAGGTCACTGGCTGATCCGGCAGATAGAACTGCATCAGGCTCGCGAGCGAGTAATGGTCCGCCGTGATCAAATCGGCGTGATGATCGAGGCGCGCCTGCTGGATATGTTTGGCGAAATCCGGCCAGCCTTCAGCGCGCCGGAGAGGATTCATCTGGCGGGGAAGGTTGAGCAAGGGCATAAGGTGCATGACAACAGTCATCACCATGGCGAGACCCAGCGCCCAGCGAACCCCCCAGTGCCATTTAGGCTGGCGGCGCACGGCCTCCCGCCAGAAGGCCACCAGGAGAATGATGCCCGCGATGAGTGACGGAGCGATCCAGTTGGCCTTGCCGGCTTTATTGATGCTGAAGAAGAGAAACAAGACCTGCAAAGGAACGCACTGGGTCAGCAGCTACGTTACCCGCCCCGCTCCGCCCTCGGTTCGCCAGCAGCCAATCGCCGCTGCCACAATTCCGACTGCGAGCAGAGGCGACATGACTGCCAGTTGTTCTCCCAGATACTTCCAAAGTTCCAGCGGATGAAACCAAAATGACCCCTCCACCCCGCTACGCTCCTGCAGTGCCTGAAAATGGATCCACCCCGTCTGAATATTCCACCACAGCATCGGCACCATGCAAAATGAAAAGGCCAGCACCGTCATCAGGCTTTGCCGCGAGAACAGGAAATGGCGATGTGGCCGCGACCAACAAAGGAACAGCGCGAAGCAGGCCAACTGGACTCCGTTTGTGAACTTGGCCAGGGACCCGATCCCAACCGCCAGTCCCAGCAGCAGCCAATAACGCAAGCGCCCGCCTTCCAATCCGCTCCAAAACAAATTCGCCGCCCAGGCCCAGAAGAATACGCTCAACGAGTCGATCGTCATCAGGATGGAGCCGATGGCGAATAACGGGAAAAACAGCGCCACCACCAGGCACCACAGGGCGGTGCGATCGTCATACAACTTTTGCGCCAAGCGAAACAACTGCCAGGCTGTGCCAGTGCCCAGAAAAACACCGGCAATCCGAATGCCAAAGACCGTATCGCCAAACAGAGTCCTGCCCAACGCAATAGTCCAGGCAACTGCCGGCCCCTTGTCCCGGTAGGAGGCGGCGAGGTGTCTGGACCACACCCAGTAGTACGCCTCGTCCGCAACCAGGCCAAGACGGGTCGAATACCAAAGCCGCAACAGCGTCACCACAGCCAGGCCGAGCAGGACCACCTGCACTTCGCGCAGGCCTTGGGCGGGCCTGCTCTCGGATGCCGTCGAACCTTCAGGAGCCATGTTGAAGCACATGTTTAAGAGGGATGTAGTGCCTTAAGGTGGTTCTCTTCTGGCGCCCTCGGTGACTTCGTGAATTCGGGCGCTTTTTCTGTCCGTTTGATCTGCTCGACAATATAGAGTGGCCGGCCCTTGACCTGTTCGTGGATGCGCCCAAGATATTCGCCAAAGACGCCCAGGAGCAGCAGTTGCGCCGTGCCGAAAATGGTGATCGTCGCCATCAATGAAGTCCAACCCGGCACCAACTTGGCCCCGAGCACAAGGTGGTCGAAGAGCACGTAGAGCGCATAGCCGACAAACACGGTCAGCAACAGCAGGGAAACTGCGTAGGCCAGTCGTAGTGGGGCGCGCGACATCGAGGTGATTCCGTCCATGGCCAGGAGCAGCATTTTGTGCCAGGGGTAATGCGTCTTACCCGCCCATCGATCCCCGCGATCATAGGTGACGTGCGTCTGTGGAAAGCCAATCCACGGTACCAACCCGCGGATCAGCCGGTGAGACTCCCGCAACTTCGCCAGCTCCGTCAGAGCCCGGCGGCTCAGGAGCCGGAAGTCACCGGTGTTCCTCGGCATAGGCACGCCGCTGATCTTTTCCATCAGAAAGTAGAACATTCCCGCGGTCACCCGCTTCGACCAGGGTTCTTGCGCACGACTGGTTCTCGTCGCATAGACCACATCGTAACCCTGCCGATGCGCGGCCAGCATTTGAGGAATCAACTCGGGCGGGTCCTGCAGGTCCGCGTCCATGGAAATGACCACCTCGCCACGCGCGGTCTCCAGCCCAGCGGCGAGGGCCAATTGATGGCCGAAATTTCTGGACAGTTTAACACCAACATAAGCTGGATCCTGACTGCACTGGGCGCTGATCAGTTCCCAGCTCTGATCCTTGCTTCCGTCGTCAACTAAAAGAATTTCGACCGGCTCACTCTCGAAGAGCGCCATTTTCCGGACTCGATTTAGTTCCCGGAACAACTCAGGTAGAACCTCGGCTTCGTCATAGACTGGTATGACGATAGATAAGTTGATCGCGCGCGACGTCACCTTCCAATGTTACCTTGAGCTCTCCGCGAGACTGAACCAAGAAATGATACCGACAATATCGCGTCCTGGCGCGCATCGGCAATTTATCGCCGCTGCGCTGGCGAGGAAGACTCGGTTCTTAGTTTCAGACAGTATTGCGGCATGATATCAAGGCCAGTCGTCTTGTCAGCCGAAAAAATCTTACTGAAAGCCGGAAGGAACTGATCTGGAGAGGGGCCCGACCTCTTGTTCACGGACGACCATGTGGAATCTCCCAAACGTAACGAAGTAATAGATCCCAAGAGGGCTAACCCGTGGTACAGCCGTTGGAATAAGGACAACCGGCCGCATGAGGAGATCAATTGGACCGTGAATCCGCTCTGGGCGTCGCAGCTTGATATGTAACGTGCTGTCGAGGAATTATCTCGCAGCAGCCCTGCACCATATGGACCTCGGCCCTATACCGGCCACCCCGCGGACCGGGAACAAATTGACTCCTCGCCCCTCATAATTTTGGTCCACTTGCGGCCGGCGGCAAGCTGGGTCAGGTTCGCCATGTCGCCAATTGCAGGGCTAGAACCTGCATCCGACTTCGTGGGCACAACCAAACGCCGAATTGAAGTTCCGTTATGAAAATGATCGCCCGCTCGAAACTGCTACTCATCATCGTTTCTCTGACCCTCCTGATTGCTGGCCTCTCCGCCCAGGCATCGTCCAACAATGTCGGTTACGCCCGGTTGAATCTGGTCTCCGATCTTACCAATGCCGCATTCCACGTCGATTCGCGCCTCGTCAATCCGTGGGGCATCGTTGCAGGCTCCGATTCGGTCTGGGTGAACGACAACGGCATGGGGCTCATAACGGCCTATGGTCCATTCGGAACCCCATTCCGCCAGGCCATCTATGTGCCGGCTCCGGGCGGCGGGCCGGGCGCACCGACCGGCCTGGTATTCAATGACAGCCACCAATTCAACCTCACCAACGGCATGTTTCATGCCGCCAGCGCGTTCCTCATCGCCACGGAAGATGGCACCATCGCTGCCTGGAACCGTTTTATCACCGGTAGCAACGCCGTCTTCGTCGTGGACAACTCCGCCGCCGGCGCCGTCTATAAAGGACTCGCTATCGTCCGCGACACCAATAACGCGCCAAATATCTACGCCGCGGACTTCCACAACGGCAGAGTGGATATGTTCGACGGCCAGTTTCGATTCGTTCGCTCGTTCACCGACCCGGACCTGCCCGATCTTTTCGCCCCTTTCAATGTGCGCAATTTTCGTGGCCGCGTGTTCGTGAGTTTCGCGTTGCAAAAGTTGCCGGACAAGCACGACGACCAGTCGGGGCCAGGGAATGGGTTCATTGATATTTTCGACACCGACGGCACGCTGCTGCGCCGTTTCGCCTCCGGCGGCGCGCTCAACTCACCTTGGGGTATGGCGATTGCTCCGGGCAATTTCGGCAGGTTCAGCCGAGCATTGCTTGTCGGAAATTTCGGCGACGGCCGAATCAATGCGTTCGATCTCCTGACGGGCAAACTGCTGGGCTATCTGACCGACGGACTCGGCGCCCCCATCCACATTTCCGGACTTTGGGGCCTGACATTCGAGCGCGAGGAAGTCTTCGAGCGCGAGGACTCGTTCTTCGCGACGCGCCTCTATTTCACCGCCGGCATCCAGGATGAAGCCCACGGCCTGATGGGATACGTCCGCGCCATCTCGCCGCGCGCCCCGCGCGCCAGGTAGTCATCCTGCCGGGCCCCTGGGATTTGTGGCTTGGAGTTTCGGGTTTATTTCGGGTAGCTTAGCCGCGCTTTGAGCGGCACCAAACAGTCCGGCATTCCCGGTTTCCGGTTCGTTCCGAGGACGGGCGTGATTTACGTCATGCACGAAGCCATGGCCCATGGCTTCACCTACGACGAACCGCACTGGGCGAATCTTGGCCAGGGTTCACCCGAAACCGGCCCCATTCCACAGGCGCCGCCGCGAATTGAGGAAGTCGGCATCCGGTCATCTCACCAGCAATATGCGCCGGTGGCTGGCAACAAAGATTTGTGCCAGGCGGTGGCTGATTTTTACAACGCAGTCTATCGCAAGGGAAAGAAGTCCAAATATACCCGCGACAACGTCAGCATCGCCAGCGGCGGCCGGCTGGCGTTGACCCGGCTGGCCAGCGCCCTGGGCAACATCAACATGGGCCATTTCATTCCCGACTACACGGCCTATGAGGAATTGCTGAGCGTCTTCAAGGCGTTCAGTCCCATCCCAATTCTGCTCGACGCGGAAAACGGTTACCGGATCTCACCGGGCGCTCTCAAAAAGGAGATGCTCGGACGCGGCCTCAGCGCGTTGTTGGTAAGCAATCCGTGCAATCCCACCGGTCAGTTGATCGAAGGCGAGGAATTGGGGCAATGGTGCGAGCTGGCGCGCGAGTGTCAGTGCTCGCTGATGCTCGACGAGTTTTACTCGCATTACATTTACACCGGCGGCACTCAGGACGGAGCCAGAATGGTTTCCGCCGCCGCTTTTGTGGAGGATGTCGAGACTGACCCCATCATTCTCGTGGATGGCCTGACGAAGAACTGGCGCTACCCCGGCTGGCGAATCAGTTGGACGCTGGGCCCAAAGTCGGTGATTGAAGCGATTGCCAGCGCCGGCTCCTTTCTTGACGGTGGGGCCAACCACCCCTTTCAAATCGTGGCGGTGAAACTGCTCGATCCCAGGCTAGCCGCCCAGGAGACCCTCGCCATCCAGGAGCACTTCGGCAAGAAACGCGACTTTGTCCTGCGGCGGCTTAGACAGATGGGCATCGGCGTCGAAGCCGAGCCCGCCGGCTCATTTTATGTCTGGGCCAATCTGGCGAATCTGCCGAAGCCGTTGAACGATGGGATGAACTTCTTCCGAGAGGGGCTCAAGGAAAAGGTGATCTTCGTGCCCGGCGTTTTCTTTGACGTGAACCCGGGCAACCGCCGGCTGCACGGCCGTTACGAAAACTACTGCCGCATCAGCTTCGGGCCCGAGCTGAAAAAACTTGAGATCGGCTTGGACGCCCTGGAACGGGTGATCCAAAAGCACAGCAGGGAGTGATGGAGTGGTGGAGTGATGAGGGGTCTGCAAAGTCAAGCGCAGAGAAATTGGCCTGTTCCGAACTCGCCTAGCGGCTTACAGGACTCAATTCAAGGGCTCGAAACAACGGCTCGAACCATACCGACGGCTCAATTTTTGAATTCATCTCTACCACTCCATCACTCCATCACCGCAATATTCGAATGAACCCTAATCCCATTCTCGGCGTTTTCTTTCATTGGTTGGGCGGCCTGGCCTCGGGCAGCTTCTACGTTCCCTATCGCGGGGTAAAGAAATGGGCCTGGGAAGTGTACTGGCTCGTCGGCGGATTCTTTTCCTGGATTATCTGTCCCTGGCTGGCCGCGGCGCTGTTGACGCAGGATCTTCCTGGTGTTCTTAGACAACAGTCCTGGAACACGCTCTTTTGGGCCTATTTTTTTGGAGCGATGTGGGGCCTGGGCGGCCTAACCTTTGGGCTGACGATGCGATACCTCGGCATGTCGCTCGGGATGGGTGTCGCCATCGGTTACATATCCGCCCTCGGCACACTTGTCCCGCCGATCGCCAAGAGTCTCTTCCCTTCCGTCCCCGTCCAGTTAAGTTTTGGCGACATCATCGGCTCCGCACCCGGATTGATCACACTGGGTGGTGTCGGCGTCTGTTTGTTCGGGATCTTCATTGCCGCTTTGGCCGGGCTGACCAAGGAACGCGAGATGTCCGACGCCGAGAAAAGGAAGACCATCGCAGAGTTCAGCTTCACGAAAGGCATGCTCGTCGCCACGTTTTCGGGAATCATGAGTGCCTGTTTCAACTTCGGCCTCATCGCCGGCAACCCGATGAATGAAGCTTCCCTCCGGGCGGGCACCATTCAACGGTTCTCGGGCTTGCCCAAACTGACCGTGGTTCTGCTCGGCGGCCTCACCACGAATGTCATCTGGTGCATTATCCTGAACATCAGAAATCGGACAGGTCTCCAATACTTCGGATCTTTGGCCAAGGCCGACCCTGCTGAACCCCACGCTGGATTGGTTCTCGAAAATCCCTTGGATGCGCCCAGCGAGGAGATGGTCAGACAGGACGCCGCGGCCCGCACGCCGGCGAACCCAAATTCCGCCCGGGTGCCGCTGGCCTCGAACTATCTGTTCTGCGCGCTGGCCGGCACGAGCTGGTACATGCAATTCTTCTTCTATACGATGGGCGAGACCCAAATGGGAAAGTTTGGCTTTGCCAGTTGGAGTCTGCACATGGCCAGCATCATCATCTTCAGCACGCTGTGGGGCTTCTATTTTCACGAATGGAAAGGCTCCAGCAAGAAGGCCCACACGCTCATCTCCACTGGGATAGCCACGTTGGTCATTTCAACCATCATCATCGGCGTCGGCACCTGGCTCAGGGGCCGTCTCAGCACGGGACCCTGAGTTGCGGCCGCAGGCGCATATTAACGCCCAGACGCGCGGTGCGGCCATCAGAAGCGGCAAGCCTCGAAAGGTTCGGCTCGCGCGAAGTCTGGCACCCCAGAGATGCCCGAGGCTTCCAGACCATTCTTGAGTCGAAAAGCTCAGACCCGTCGCAACGCTGGCCTTCGGAGTAGCTCCACAAGCACTTCGAACAGGTCTCCCACTGTAAAGACCTTTCCAGATTCTTCATCGGGAATCGAAAGATCGAATCGATCTTCCAGGGCCATGGTAATTTCCACCAGCGTCAGCGAATCTGCGCCGAGGTCTTCCTCAAGCCTGGCCTCCGGAGTCAACTGCGCCTCCTGAACTCCGAGTTGCTCGACCAAAATGTCCAAAACGGCCTTCGTATCTCTTTCCGATAGAATATTGTTCATACGCCTCACCCTAATATCTTCAACCAGCCTTGATAGTTGTATTATTGTATATTACATTACTATCTAGTCATGTTTTCGAGACTCTTTGCGGAAAGCGGTCTTTCGTTGGATCGCCTGAAAGCGTTGCTCGAGGTGGGCGCCGCTGGCAGCATTGTGAGGGCGGCTGATGGCGATCCGGTCAGGCAAAGTCAATACAGCCGCCAGATCAAAGAGTTGGAAGACTTCTTTCGCACCAGGCTGATTGAACGACAGGGTAAGGGGACCCGCTTAACGTCAAACGGGCGAGAACTGGCGCGCATCTCGCGATTTTTTATGCTGGGCCTGTCGAATTTCCAGCGTGGCTGTTTGGCGGAAGAACAGACTTTCAGAATCGGGGCGAGCGCTACCTTCATCCGGCAGTTCCTGCTGCCAGCGCTCTCCTGCTCGTCTAGTCGCAAGGCCGGCGCGACCTATGCCACCGAGGTCGCCAATGACGAGGAAATCGAGCGGCGTCTCCACGACTTGACGTTGGATTTCGGCGTAGTCAAACGAGCTAAGCTGAGCCGGCCGCTGCAAACCAGGCTCTTGGGTGAATGGGAATTGGAGTTGTGGATGCCCAAAGGCTCACGCCTCAGAGAGAGCAAGGCGGCCCTGGCATTTGAACAGCGACGACTGCCGCTTGTGCGGGCCAGAGAATTGGACGGTTTGGGAGTGCTGCCGGCGGCAGGGTATGAAGCATGTTTGGTGTGTGACAACTTCCTGGAGGCGCTCGCTGCAATGGAAGGAGGGGAAGTCGCGTCACTGCTTCCGAACTTTATCGCGCCTGGCAAGGCCTCGCGGTCGTTGCTTCGAATTCCGCTCCCGAAGATCGACTCCGAGGTTTATCATTTTTATCTGGCTTGGAACCCTCGGCTGTTGCGCCTGAATCCTCATGCCGCCCGAAGGAGGGACTGGCTGGCTGGAGCGCTCGTCCAGCGGATGGCCGGATGATCTGGAAGGTGCATAAAATTTCTTCCCTCCGTTCTGCATGACGTAGCGGAAGCGATGCGGCCTTCACTCGAGGCTGACAAAGCGCTCCGCCATTCCTTGCAAAGCCGCAAGCCACGACGGATGCTCATTCAAGCAAGGAATCAGCGTCAGTTCCGTCCCGCCCGCCTCGAGAAACGATTCCCGGCCACGGATGCGGATTTCTTCCAGCGTTTCGAGACAGTCGGAAACAAAGGAGGGGCAAATCACGAGCAGCTTCTTAATCCCGCGAGCGGCGAGTTTGGGTAACTCTTGGTCCGTGTAAGGCGTCAGCCAGGGATGGCGGCCAAGCCTGGACTGAAATGAGACGGAATGCTTATCCGCAGCCAGGCCGGACGAGCGGACGAAAGCCGAGACCGTCTTAAAGCATTGGGCGCGATAACAGGTGTCGAGCGCCGGGCTTGGGGTTTGGCAGCAGTTCTGTGAGTTCAAGCAGTGGCTGCCGGTTGGATCGGACTTGCGAATCTGGCGCTCTGGCACGCCATGAAAACTGAAGAGCAGATGATCGAATTCCCGGTCGAGGTACGGCTTGGAGGCATCTACCAGCGCCGTGATGTAATCATGCTGGTCGAAATAAGGCGGCTGCACCTGCACGCGCATTCGGGGGGCAAGCCTCGCGGCGACCTCCTTCACCCGCTCGACCGCGGTCTCGTAGCTCGACATGGCATAATGCGGAAACAACGGGATGAGCAAAAGATCTTGCACACCCGTTTGTGCCAGGCGCCGGAGGGCTTCCGGGATTGATGGATTTTGATATCGCATGGCTAGCTCCACTGGAACACTGACCCGCGCCTGGAGCTTGGCCTGGACGTTGCGGCTGGTGACAATGAGCGGCGAGCCGGCGGCGGTCCATATGGACTGATAGGCGTGGGCCGATTGCTTCGGGCGCGAAGGCAGTATCGCGAAATTGACGATGCAGAAGCGCACGAACCAAGTCACGTCCAGCACCCGGCCGTCCATAAGGAACTCGCGCAGATAACGGCGCACGTCCGGGACCGATGGCGAATCCGGAGAGCCAAGATTAACCAGGAGAATGGCCCTCAAATTCTGAGGCGCACTCATGCGGCCGCACTGGCTGGAAACAACACTGGTTGACTCACTCTAAAGTGCTGCTCAACCCGGTCTGCCACACGGCAGCCGGAAACGATGGAGTCGCTCAAAGAAACTCCGTCGCGGTAATGGCCCGCGAGGAATAAACCCGGCGCATTGGCTTCGACGTCGGCCATGAGCTGGCGGTATCGGCCATAGCCGACGTTGTATTGCGGGATTGCCCTCGGATAATAAACAGTGTGCTGGAAGGTCGGTTGTCCGCGGACGCCGAGGAGAGTGCGCAAGTCTTCGCAGGTCAACGCGACGAGTTTGTCTGGCGGCGATGATGCCAATTCCGGAGAGCGCTCGCCGCCGATATAGCTGGTGAGTGTCAGATGTCCGGCCGGCGCGCGGTTTGGAAACAGGGAAGAAGAGAAAATGGTCCCGAGAATATGGAAGCCCTCGACTCGTGGAATTAGCATGCCGAATCCTTCGCACGGATGCTTGACGTCCCCGCGCCGGAAGCCAAGCACCACACTCGCCACCGGCGGATAACGAATTTCGGCGAAGGGCGCCAGGCTGATGGCACGCGGGGCCTCCACATTGAGCTCGGCCAATCGGAAAGCGGTGCCTGCATAGATGACTGCGCCGTGCTCGGCGCGCGCCTCTTCCCGCTCGCGTCGCCATTCCAGTGCCCAACCTACAGGCGATTGCGACAGGTTGGTGATGGTTGTATTCAGCCGTACCGAATTCCCCAGCCGCTCTGCCAAGGTCTCAGTCAAGACTTGCAGGCCTTCGTCGAACGAGAACTTTGGCGCGCGGTCTTTGGCGATTTCGCCGCGTTTCTTGCGGGCGCGCGCACCGAAAATCTGGCCCTTGATGAGCGAACCGTAATCGGCCTCGAGCTGAGCCAGCTTGGGAAAGGCGTGCGGCACCGAAAGCTTGTAAGGATCGCCCGCATAGATTCCGGCGACCAGCGCATCAATGGCCTGATCGAGAAACTCCTGGTTCAGCCGGCGCACAACAAATTCGGCGATGCTCTCCTCTTTGCCGTCGCGTCGGGGCGGCACGAATGGCTCGCGCAGGACGGCGAGCTTGGCCCGTGAGGAAAACAGCGGCGTGGTGAAAAATCCCAATGGAGAGCCAGGCATGGCAATGGGTCTTTGGTAGCGAACCACGTACCTCGCCTCAGCTTTGGGATCCGGATCCAAACGCCGTGATTCCAAACCGGCGTCGCGAATGAGTTGGCCGATCTTCGGAGACGTCTCCAGCAACGTGTTCGGTCCAAACTCCGCGAGGTAGCCATCCTGACGCAGCGACCGGATCACACCGCCGACACGGCCGCTCGACTCATAAACGGTGACCGGGATGCCCTTGCGTTTAAGGTAGAACGCCGCTGTCAAGCCGGTGACGCCAGCGCCGATAATTGCGACTGGGTTCATCGCCCGAAGCTAAATCGTCTTCGAATGCTTCCGCTCGCCGGCCGGAGCGAGAGTGTTGTCAAAGCACATGGCCACGTTGCGGATGAACAAGCGGCCAACGTCGGTGACTTCCATGCCGGTGGGCGAGCGGCGCACCAATCCATCCGCCTCAAACGGCACGAGCGACTCGAGCTCGCGCTCAAAATGGGCGGCGAAATTGATGCCCAAGCGCTGCGACATCGAGGCGTAGTCCAGCGAAAAGTCGCACATGACCCGCATGATGGTCTCGCGTCGCAGTTTATCCTCCTCGGACACGACGTATCCGCGCGCCAGAGGCACCTTCCCCACGTCCAGAGCGGCATAATATTTTTGCAGGTCCTTCTCGTTCTGCCAATAGGCGTCCGGAATTTGGGAGATTGAAGACATGCCAAAAGCGTAGATGTCAGCGCCGCCGCGAGTGCTGTAGCCCTGGAAATTTCGCTGAAGCTGTTTCCGCCGAAGCGCCACGGCCAACTCGTCGCCCGGCTTCGCAAAATGGTCCATGCCGATATAAACGTAGCGATCGTTTTCCGTCAGCCGTTCGATGACCGTTTTGAGTAATTGCAGTTTCACCTCCGCGGAAGGCAGGATTTTTTGTTCGAGAATCTTCTGTGCCGGTTTGACCCACGGCACATGCGCATAGCTGAAGACGGCCAGGCGGTCCGGCCCCATCGTGAGCACGATGTCGAGCGTGCGATTGAACGATTCGACCGTCTGATGCGGCAGGCCGTAAATCAAATCGAAGTTCACCGAGGTGAAACCCAGTTCGCGGGCCCAATTGAGGGCCTGCTCGGTCAGGTCGCGCGGCTGAATCCGATGGACGGCTTGCTGGACTTCCGGGTCGAAGTCCTGGACTCCAAACGACGCGCGATTGAAGCCGGCTTCGCGCAGCGCCACAACATGGTCGCGCGTCAGCCGGCGAGGATCAATTTCCACACCGGCCTCAATATCATCCGAAAACGTGAAGCGCCCTCGAATCACTTCCCCGAGCCGCCGAATTTCGTCCGGTTGCAGAAAAGTGGGCGAGCCGCCGCCCCAATGGAGTTGAACGGCTTTTCGGCGCGGATTGAGCAGCGTGCTCATCTGGGCCACTTCCTTTTCCAGATAATCGATATAGGTCTGGCCCTGGCGGTGGTTCAGCGTTATGACCGTGGTGCAGCCGCAAAACCAGCACAGAGTCTCGCAAAATGGGATGTGGAAATAGAGCGAGAGCGCGCGCTCAGGCCGGTTGTTCTCCAGTATGCGTTCGGCCAGCTCCGGCCAGGCGAGTTCGCCGGTAAATTTTGTTGCCGGCGGATAAGAGGTGTACCGCGGGCCGGCCACGTTGTATTTCTCGACCAGAGCCAGATCGATTTTCAAACCGCTCATAACTCAATATATCATGGCCCGGCGTTGGGGGCCGGCGCCTGACCTCTCACCGTTTCGACCAGGCTCCGGATGTTTTCAAGTTTGGCATTCGGCGGCACGCCATGGCCGAGATTGAAAATGTGCCCTGGACGTCCGGCCATCGAAGCCAGAATGCGCCGGGTCTCGGCGGCGACGGCTTTCGGATTGGTCGTCAGCAGGAACGGATCAAGATTGCCCTGGACCGCCACGTGGTCGGGTAATTGCTCGCGCAGACGACCCAGACTTACATTCGCATCAACCCCAAGCACCCGCGCTCCGGACTGAACCAAGTCGCTCCAGTTGCCATGGGTTCCTTTTGAGAAAACTATCACCGGTACTTGTCCTTTCAGGCCGTGGATGATCTGTTGGAGCCACCGGCATGACGCGGGGACAAAATTCCCCTCGCCGAGCACGCCGCCCAAGCTATCAAAGATCTGGACCGCATCAGCGCCGGCGTCTATTTGCAGTTGAAGGAAATCAGTCACCGCTTGTGTCAGCTTTTCGAGCAACTGGCCGAACAAAACCGGGTTGGAATAGAACAGCGCTTTCGCTTTGGTGTACTGCTTGGCGCCGCCGCCTTCGAGCATGAAGTTGGCCAGCGTCCAGGGCGAGCCGGCAAAGCCGAGCATCGCCGTCGAGTCGCCGAGGGCGGACCGAACCAGCGTCAAAGCCTTAGCCACGTATTGCAACCGCTCCGTAACACCCTGCACCGCCAGGCGGTCAATGTCGGCGGCGCTTTTGAGAGTGTACTCCATGACGATGCCGGCCCGGTCGGTAAATTCGTAGCGCTGTCCCAGGCCCTCCGCGATCACGAGGATATCGCTGAACAGAATGGCGGCATCGAACCCGAACCGACGGATTGGCTGGAGCGTCACTTCCGAGGCCAACTCCGGCGTTTGGACCATTTCGAGGAACGAGTGCTTCTCCTTCAGAGCGCGATACTCCGGCAGGGCGCGGCCTGCCTGGCGCATCAACCAAACCGGCGGATAATCCACCGGGCGGCAGGCGCTGGCCTCAAGAAAGCGCTGCCGCGGGGTCAGCACCGTCGCCATCCCCTGGCTCGGTTCGGTGGCAGAGCGCGACTTGCGGCCCGTCGGGGCCGGTCTGGTCAACGGAAGGGTTATACTCATCAATTCTTGGCGGTCATGAGCCGATCTTGCGGCAAGCCGGGGCCACATTGAGGGCCGAATGCGTTGCTCTTCATATCATAGCAGCTTAACCGCGCCAGGGCGAACGACTATCCTTTTCTTGCTCTTGGCTTTACATTTTTTGCCAGCGGGCTGGCAATTCCTGGTCGGCCCGAAGGATTGAGTTGAACCACTAATAGACACTAATAAACACTAACAAGCACGAGCGATCGCCGGCTTTTTTTCAAAGCGCGGTGCTGGGGAACATAGAGTGACAGTTCTGTAGCACCCAAAGTTTCGACGCAGGGAGTTTCATTCGTGTTGATTCGAGTCCACCTGCTCGCGATTTATCGGAGTTCGTGGTTTCGCACGGCTTACGCGAGGTTCTTGGTCTCCTCCCATCTCGCCAGCAGCCAGAGGAAATCCGACAACCGGTTCAGATACCGCGGAATCTCGGAATGATCGGCTGGCTGGGTTTCGCGCAATGAAATGATCCGGCGCTCGGCGCGGCGGCCAATCGTCCGCGCGAGGTCCAGTGCGGCTGAGACGTCGTTCGCCCCCGGAGTGGCCCAGCCGTGAAAGCTGATGTTTTGCGCTTCGATTTCCTTCGCCAGCTTTTCCAATCGCAGCGTCATTTCCGGCGTCACAACCGAGAAACCGTCCTTTTGGTAACGCTCCCGGTCCTCCGGCAGTGTTGCCAATTCCCCCATGAGGATGACCAGATCCTTTTGAATCGCCAGCAGGCTCTCGTGCGCGAACTCGTCCGCCGCCCTGGCTCGAGCCATGCCCAGCGCCGCGTTCAACTCGTCCACGGCCCCGTAGGCCTCCACGCGCGGATGCGACTTGGGCACGCGCCGGTTGTACATCAGGCCCGTCGTCCCATCATCGCCCGTTTTCGTTATGATGCTCATCTATTACAGTTGCGATGCGATCTCGCTACTTCGCGCATAGCATCCCCGAACCTGGTAGGGACGCGTTCCACCGCGTCCCCATATTTCCGATAGAGTTTGGGACGCGGTGGAACGCGTCCCTACCAACGTCGAAGGCAGGTTCCTCGAAAGGAGTCCGTCTATATTGAAATGTCCCTCTCACAATACTAGGCTCCTCCGCCAACGTGCTCGACGCTTCTCTTGTACGCCAGTATGCCATCCACAATCGCCCCGGCCAATTGCCGCCGATAGCCCACATCGAAGATCCGTTTGCCTTCCTCGGGGTGCGACATGAACCCTGCCTCGATGAGCACTGCTGGCATGGTCGCGTCGCGCAGGACGACGAATCGCGCCCGGCGCACGCCCCGGTCTTCGACCGAAAGATTTCGAGTCAGCGCCTTTTGCACTTGATACGCTAGGCAGAGGTTTTTGTCATTGTAGCGGTTGCCCGGGAAGGATCCGGCTCCCCCGCCTTCGCCGCGAGCATTGGTCGAGCTGGCGCCCGGCGGCGTCATGCAATAGACCTCCGCGCCGCGGACCACCGTGCGCGAACTCTCGGCCGAGTTGAAGTGCAAGCTGA
>Ga0066710_100002133_pt1 | contig 15660 bp, 16 predicted proteins | sample GraSoiAngelo_159_FD_79666 | JGI IMG/M metagenome (GOLD analysis project Ga0066710, IMG submission 79666) | Grasslands soil microbial communities from the Angelo Coastal Reserve, California, USA - 14_1009_16_40cm | ecosystem: Environmental > Terrestrial > Soil > Grasslands | place: USA...
ACCGACGCCGAGATCCGCGAGTGGATGCTCGGCAATCTCTGTCGGTGCACCGGCTACTACAAGATCATCGAGTCGATCCGGACGGCGGCTCAGCGGAGTCGGGCATGAACGCCTTCGAGTACGCGGCACCGCGCACGCTCGACGAAGCGCTCACCGTGTTGCGCGAGCATGGCGAAGAGGCCAGGGTGATCGCGGGCGGCACCGCTCTGGTGACCATGATGCGGCAGCGACTGGTGAGCCCTGGCTACCTGATCAGCCTGCACGACATCCCGGGGCTCAACCGGATCGAGGTCGCGAACAGCGGCCTCCGCATCGGCGCGCTCGTCACGCACCGGGAGGTGGAGACTTCACCCATCGTTCGAGAGCGGATTCCGGTCCTGGCCGAAACGTTCCGCCGCGTTGCGAGCGTCCGGATCCGCAACATGGCGACTGTCGGCGGGGCGCTTGCCCACGCCGACCCGAACCAGGATCCGCCCGTGACGCTGATCGCGCTCGGGGCCCGCGTGGAGATCCGCGGCGCCGTCGGACGGCGCGAGCTGCCGGTTGAAGAGTTCTTCCGCGATTACTACGAGAGCTCGCTCGCGCCCGGCGAGGTCGTCACCGCCGTCGTCGCGCCGCAGCTTCCCCCGGCGAGCGGCGCCGCCTACGTGAAGTTCCTTCCGCGTACCGCGGACGACTACGCGACCGTCGCGGTCGCCGCCGTCGTGAGCCTGGAGCCGGACGGCGAGCGCTGTCGCCAGGCGCGGATCGCGCTCGGCTCTGTGGGCGTGACGCCGATCCGAGCGCGTGCGGCCGAGGCGCTCCTGGCGGGCCAGCGGTTCAGCGCAGAGCTGCTCCAGGCTGCGGGCGAGTCGATCAAGGGCGCCGTGGACCCCCTCAGCGACCACCGAGGGTCCGCGGCGTACAAGCGTGAGATGGCCGCGGTCATCGTCGCCCGCGCGCTCACGCAGGCGCGGGACGCGGCGCGGGCGACGGCGCGCGGGACGCGGTGACCTTCACACAAGAGTGCCTGATCCCCGTCGAGCGGGAGCGGTTGTGGGACTTCTTGATGGAGGTTCCGAAGGTCGCGAGCTGCGTCCCCGGGCTCGAGACCGTCGAGGCCGTGAACGCGAGCGCCTACAAGGGGAGCCTGCGGCTCCAGGTGGGCCCCATCCGCCTGTCGCTCCAGGGCACCATGACCATCGAGGAGCAGGATCGAAGCTCGTGGCGAGCTCGCATGCGGGCCGAGGCCAACGACCGTCGCGTGGGCGGCGGGATCCGCGCCCGCATGAGCCTCACGCTGGTACCGGGCGAGGGCGGCACGCGCCTGCAAATCGAGACCGACCTCGCCATCCTCGGCCGGATCGGCGAGTTCGGTCAGCCCGTCATCAAGAAGAAAGCCGACGCGCTCCTGGAGGAATTCGCCAGAAATCTCGGTGCCGCGCTCGTGGCCTGATCCAAACCGAACGACCCCAGCTGGGAGGATGAACGATGACAGACACCATCCCGAACCGCGGCTACCACGCGCACATCTACTACGATCCGCAGAAGACGCGTTCGACCGCCGAGCGGGTGTGCGCCGCGATCGGCGAGAAGTTCAAGGTCGAGTTCGGCGGCTTTCGTGATGGGCCGGTCGGGCCGCATCCGGTCGCCAACGCCCAGGTCATCTTCAAGCCCGACCAGTTTCAGCCCGTCGTCGAGTGGCTCGTGTTCCACCGAGACGGTCTCGACGTGCTGATCCACCCGCTGTCCGACGACTCGGTCGACGACCACAGCATCTACGCGATGTGGCTGGGCACGCCGGTGCCGCTGAAGCTCGAGACGCTGAGGCGCAGCTACCGCGCGGAGCTGCTGCCCCGCGGCTGAGCGGCCACCGGCGAGGGGCCGCCCCCGGGCAATGCGCACAAACGCCCCGGCCGGAACGGGCCGGGGCGTCAGGTGCTACGCACAGCTTGGCGCTCGCGCCGGTTTGAGTCGCCGGTCGCGGGCTCTACTTCTGAATCACATCAAACCGTAGAACTTGCCGGCGTTCTCGCAGGTCATCTTCTGCGTGACGTCGTCGGGAAGATGCTTGAACTGCTCGGAGATGTACTTGGCCGACTCCGGCCACACCCCATCGGGATGCGGATAGTCGCTGCCCCACATCAAGGTCTCGAGCCCCATCTCGTCGATCAGCTTGGTGCCGACTCGGTCGTACTGGAAGGTCGCCTTGCACTGGCGGCGCCAGTACTCGCTCGGCTTGAGCTTGAGCGGGAGGTCCTTGTACTGGTCCTCGTACTCGAAGTCCATGCGGTCGAGCACGTAGGGGATCCAGCCGATGCCGCTTTCGCCGAACGCGATGCGAAGATTCGGATAGCGCTCGAAGACCGCGCGCCCCATCAGCGCGGTCAGGATGTTGCCGAGAGTCATCTGGAACAGGCACAGGCCGCTGAACATCAACGCGCGCTGCGTGAGCCCCGTGTACTGCTCGCGGAGCTTCGGCGAGACCGACGGGAACGTGTGGAAGTGCAGCGGAATCGAGACTTCGTTGATCGCCTGCCAGAGCGGCTCCCAGCACGGATGCCACATGGGCTCCATGTCCCACGAGCACGAGAGCTCGATGCCCTTGAAGCCGAGCTTGGCAACCCGATGCACCTCGGCGACCGCGGCGTCGATGTCGCCGTAGGGGAGGCACGCGAGACCGATGTGCCGGTTGGGATAATGGCTGCAGAACTCGTGCATCCACGTGTTGTAGATGCGCAGCATCTCGTTGGACGCCTCGCGGTCGTTCAGCTTCGCGGCCGCGGCGAGGATACCGTAGATGACCTCGGCGTCGACGCCGTCGCGGTCCATCTCCTTGATCCGGAGGTGAGGATCGCCGGGCCGCCGGATGCCCTTCTTGCCGTCGTCGTACAGGCCGGTCGACGCCATCACGTCGACGCGCAGCTGCTTGCCCGGGATGTACTTGGTGCCCGACGCGCCGACGCCACCGGCCAGGCCGAAGACGGCGCCGTTGTTGGCGACCCAGCGCCGGCCGTCCGGCCCGTCGGCCACGTACGGCATGCGCTCCTTCAGCTCGCGGGGCGCTTCCGAGACGAAGAGATCCGGCGGCAGCCAGATCAGATCGAGGTGACAGTCCGCCGAGATCCGGTTGTAGCCCATGGCTCGCCTCCCGTTAGACTTGCACTGCAATGGTAGCGCGCTAGCGGCCGACCAGCGGCAAACCCTCCTGTTGCCGGACCTCGTTGATGACCTCGAGCACGCGCGTGTGCAGGCCCGGGTACTCGATCCCAAACTCCTTGGCCAGACGGCTCCAGTCAACCAGGTAGTTGCCTGATTCTTCGCGGCCGCCTTCCTTGGCGAAGGTGATCTGCGCCTCCGGCAGGAAGCTGCGCACGATGTCCGCCAGCTCGCCGAGGCTCACCGGGATGCCGCCGGAGTTGTAGAGGGAATGGCGAGGCGCGTCGGCCAGCAGGATGCGGGTGAAGACTTCCGCCATGTCCTCGACGTGGATCAGGAGCCGCATGAGCCCCTTGGCCGGCAGGTGCACCGGCCGGCCACGCGCGGCGTCAACCATGATCTGGACGTGGTCGACCGAGCCGCGAACCTTGTCCGGTCCGGTGACGTTGGCCGGACGCACGCCCGTGATCGACATGCCGTAGTTCTTGATGTACTTCTTCGCCTGGAACTCGTTGAAGATCTTGTGCATCGCGTACTGGCTCGTGCCGTACGTCGGATCGTCCTCGGTCGCCAGCCGGTCGCCGAAGTTGCTCTGCTGGCCGCTGACCGCGACCGAGCTCGCATACACCACGCGCTTGACGCCGGCCAGGCGCGCGGCCTCGAAGCAGTTGTCCATCCCGAGGATGTCCAGCCGCATGACCTGATGCGGGTTGCCCTCGCCGGCGCCGAGGCCGTAGGCGAGGTTGATGAGCCGGTCGGGCTTCACGTCGAGCACGGTGCGCATCACGTCCTCGAACTGCGTGACGTCTCCGCGGACCACGGGCGCGCCGGTCGGCACGCCGCCGAAGGTTGCCGCGCCGGGGCTCAGATCCATGCCGACGACCTTTTCGCCGCGCGCCACGAGGCGCCGGATGACCCGAGGGCCGATGAAGCCGGTCGCGCCGATCACGAGCACCGACATGCGAGCCTCCTGCCTAGTCCTGGCGGGTCGACTGCCAGGCGATCATGCGCCAGTCCGCGCCGGCCTTCGCGTACACCGCCAGATAGCGCACGGTGAACCGATTCTCCTTCCCGTCGCGCTCCACGTGCATGTCCGACACGCCGTCGACGATGCCGACACCGCCGACGACACGCACGCGCCGGTCGCGGGGAGCGATCCCGCGGTAGTGCGGCTTGCCACCGCGGAGATTGGCGATGTGCTCGGCCTTCGACTCCTGCCGGGCGGTCGAGTGCACGTAGGTCAGGTCGTCGGACAGGGCGGCGTCGAGCGCGGCCCAGTCCCCCTTCTTCATCGCCTCGAAGCGGCGGTCGTCGGCGCGAAGAACGTCGGCCTCGAGCCCGGTGGTCTGCGTCGTCGTGGTCGCCATGACTCTCTCCTCAGGCCCCCGCGGCCACGGGCGCACGTCTGGCGCCCGTGCGGTACGCCGGGATCACGTGTTTGCCGAACATCTCGATGGATTGCATCGCTCGCTCGTGCGGAATCGTCTCGGTCTGCGTGATCAGGATGACCTGGTCGACCCCGGCCTCCTCGTAGAGCTGAACCCCCTTGATGCAGCTGTCCGGATCGCCGGCGATGATGATGCCGCGGTCGCACAGGGTGTCCGGGTCCATCTGGCCGAAGGCCGCGCGCGCGGCGCCCGGGCCGCTGTCGAGCGAGATCCCGACCTGTGCGGCCTGCTCCTTGTGCGCGGCGTCGGACTGCCGGAGCCACCGGCCGAAATCGGCCTTCAGGTGATCGGGCACGCCGCCCCACGACTCCAGCAGCTGCTCGTAGGCATTGACGCGGTCGCGGATATACGGCTTGTCCGGGCCGAAGAACGTCTTGAGCGAGAGCGCGGCGAGATCACGAGCCTCGCGGTTGTTCGTCCCGCAGAACGCGTGGACGTTGTTACCCCAGTAGTCGTTGACGACCGCGCCGACGGGCGTCGCCTGCTTGACTCTCGCTCGATAGCGCTTGACGTGCTCGGCGAGGATATTCGTGGCGAAGGTGGCCGACGACAGGACGCCGATGCCCTTGTCCGCCGCCACGTCGTAGCTCTCGGTCTGCGTGCACGCGAGATACATGGGCGGGTGCGGTTTCTGATGCGGCTTCGGCAGCACGTGGCGCTTCGGCACCTTCCAGAAGGTTCCCTCCCAGGAGAACTCCTCCGATTGCCAGATTTGCGGGATCATCGTGATCGACTCTTCCCACATCGCGCGCGTGTTCCGAGGATCGATGCCCTGACCGATCTGCTCGTAGGCGTTGGACCGACCCGTGCCGAACTCGAGCCGACCGTCGGTGAGCTGGTCCAGCATGGCGGCGCGCTCGGCGGCGCGGACCGGATGATGGGACGGCAGGATGCAGACGCCGAAGCCGATCCGGATCCGCCGGGTCATCTGGCTGAGCGCGCCGAGCAGGACTTCCGGACACGGCGAGCCCGAGAATCCCGTGAGGAAGTGGTGCTCGACGAACCAGAGGTTGTCGAAGCCGACCCTGTCGGCAAGGACGCACTGCTCCAACGTTTCCTTGTAGAGCTTGTTCCAGTCGATGTCAGTGCCCTTGAACGGTCGCTGCGCCTCGTAGAGCAGACCGAATCGCATCGCGGACTCTCCTGCTGTGCGCGCCGCAGACCGTCGCGGGGCTGGGGCCCCGCCGGTCGAGGCGCGCCTCCGATCAATTCGGAGTGAAAAGTGCGGTCATGCTACCACGTCCCGGGGCTGTCTTGACGACGTGGTCGGCTGCGGCTTAGTGTCACGGACACCATGAATGAGCGCCTCGTCGAGATCCCTACGCCGTCGGGCCGCATGGAGACGTTCGTCACCCATCCGGAGCAGGACGGGCCGTTTCCCCCGGTCATCATCTACATGGACATCTGGGGGGTGCGCGAGGAGCTGTTCGAGATCGCCCGGCGGATCGGCACCGTCGGGTACTACTGCATGGTCCCGGATCTCTACTATCGCCAGGGCAAGGTGCGACACGAGTTTCGCGACGCCCAGAACCGGATGATCTCGCTGCACGCGCTCGACGCGGAGCGCCGGCAGCGGGTGATCGCGCCGGGGCGTCGTCTCTCGAACCAGATGGTCGTCGACGACACGGGCGCGATCCTGGATTTCCTCGGACGCGGTGAGCCGGTGCGTCCGGGTGGCGTGGGCGCGATCGGCTACTGCATGGGCGGCCGGCACGTGCTGTGCGTTGCCGGCCACTTTCCCGAGCAGGTCACCGCGTCGGTGAGCCTGCACGGCACGAGCCTGATCAGCGATGCGCCCGACTCGCCGCACCTGCTGGCCAAGCACTTCCGGGGCGAGCTCTATTGCGGCTTCGCCGAGATGGATCCCTACGCGCCACTGTCGATGGTGAAGGAGCTCGAGGCGCTCTTGCGTCCGTGCCCGGTCGACTATCGGTACGCGATCCACGAGGGCGCCCAGCACGGCTACGCGCTGCCCAACCGCGACATCTTCGACCCGCACGGCGCGGCGCGCGACTGGGAGCAGATCTTCGCGATGTTCCACCGGCAAATTCCGCCGTACGCGGTGTAAGCCAGCGCGTGGCGGGGGAGCGCGACCGATGGATTGGATCGAGGCGAACGGCGCGAGTCTTCGATACGACCTGGGCGGCGGCGGTCGTGAGACCGTTGTGGCGATCCACGAGGTCGGGGGCTGCACCGAGAGCTGGGACGACGCGCTGGCAGCCCTTCAGCGCCAGTTCCGCGTCCTGCGCTACGACCAGCGGGGCTTCGGAATGTCGGAGAAAACGCGGGTCATCACGATGGACGGGATCGTGGCCGATCTGGTCGCGCTGCTCGACGCGCTCCGGATCACCGGACCGGTGCACCTGATCGGCTGCGCGATGGGCGCGGCCATCGCGCTCGCGTGTGCGGGACGCCATCCGGCGCGCGTGGGCCGGATCGTCGCCGCCAGCCCGGCGACGTGGGCCAACGCCAATCCCGCGGCCGCGCGCAAGCGCATCGACGAGATCGAGCGCGGCGGAGTCCGCGCGGTCGAGCCGGGGAGCCTCGCCGCCTCGTATCCGGAAGTCATGCGCGCGCTCGATCGCTCTCGCTTCGACCGCTTTCGCCGGCGCTGGCTCGCGAACGATCCCGAAGCGATGGCGGCGATCTTGAGGATGTCGACGAATCCCGCGTTCGATTTGAGCGCGGACCTGGCGAGGATCACGGCGCCGACCCTGGTGATCGGCTGCACGCACGACGGGATTCGTACGCCGGCCATGGTGACCAAGGTCGGCTCGCAGATCCCCGGAGCGAAATACATCGAAGCGAGCTCGGGACACTTCATGGCGGTCGAGACGCCGGAGCTGTTCGTCGAGCTCGCGGCGCCGTTCCTGACGGCGGGAGCGACGGGAGCGAGGTGATAGAGTAAACGAGATGTCGTCGCTCTCGCCCGCACCGTCTATCGACTACAAGGCGCTCGTGCAGGACGACCGCATCCACGCCTCGCTCTACACCGACCCGCGCATCTTCGACGACGAGATGGAACGGATCTTCCGCCGCGGCTGGGTCTTCGTCGGCCACGACAGCGAGATCCCCGGCGCCGGCGACTTCGTCACGCGCCGGATAGGCACCGAGCCCGTCATCATGGTGCGCGGCACCGATGGCGCGGTCGCCGTGCTCGTCAACCGCTGCATGCACCGCGGGACGATGGTGTGTCCGGCCGACCGCGGTCACGCGCGAACGTTCACCTGCCCATATCACGGCTGGACGTACGACGTCTCGGGCGCGCTGCTCGGGGTGCCCTATCCCGGCGGCTATACGGCGTTCGACAAGAGCACCCACGGGCTCGCGCGCGCGCCGCGGGTGTCGAGCTACCGCGGCTTCGTCTTTGCCAGCCTGAGCCCAACGGGCATTCCGCTCTCGGAGCATCTCGGCTCTGCCACGAAGCTGTTCGACCGCTCGTGCGATCTGTCCCCCGCCGGGGAGGTCGAGCTGACCGCCGGATGGGTGAAGCACCACTGCGCCGCCAACTGGAAGGCGCTGCCCGAGAACGACAGCGACGGCTACCATCTCGGCTTCGTCCACCGCGCGCTCTTCAGCACCGTGCGCACGCAGTATCAGCGCGTCGTCGGGGAGGAGAAGGCGATCAAGGCCGTCGTACGCGACTGGGGCAACGGCCACATGGAGATCGACTGGTCGCCCGGCTATCAGGGCCCGTTCGAGTGGCTGGGCGGCGCCTCGGGATCGGCCGTGACCGAGTTCGTGGCCGCGCTCGAGCGCCGCGATGGTACGGATCTGGCGCGTCGGCGCATCCTGGAAGGCCCGGCGCACGCGCTCATCTTTCCAAATCTGTTCCTCGGCGAGACCAACATCGCGATCGTCGAGCCCCTGGGCGTCGAGGAGTGCGTGCACTGGCACACGCCGATGTTCTTGAAGGGCGTTCCGGAGTTCAACAGCCGCTTGCTGCGCATGGCGGAGGCGGGGATGGGGCCCGCGTCGTTTCTCATGCCCGAGGACCTGACGGTCGCGGCTCGCAACCAGCTCGGCCTGCACGCGCGCACCGTCGCGTGGCTCGAGCTCGGCCGCGGCCTGAACCGTGAGCGGGTCGACGCCGAGGGCCGCACCGTCTCCCACGTCACTGACGAGACGACGAATCGCGCGCTCTGGCGCCACTACCGGACGGTGATGACGGAAGCGTAGTCGCTCCAGCGCCCGATGCTCTCCGACACCGAGTACCGAGCCGTAGTCGAGTTCGTCTACCGAGAAGCGCGTCTGGCCGACGAGGCGCGCTACGCCGAATGGCTGGCGCTGTGGACCGACGACGGCGTCTACTGGATGCCGGCGACGACCGATCCCGGCGCCGACCCGGACAAGCACATCTCGCACATCTACGACAACCGCGGCCGCCTCGAGACGCGGATCAAGCTGCTGCAGACCGGCTACCGCTACAGCCAGGAGCCGGCGTCGCTCATGCGCCGGCTCGTGTCGAACATCGAAGCCGCGCCCGCCGACAACGGCGAGCTAGTCGTCGAGTCGAACTTCGCCCTCGCGGAGCTCGCGATCCAGGCCAAGCGCGAGATGCACTGGTGGGTCGGGCGCACGACGCATCGGCTCCGGCGGGTCGGGGGCGAGCTGAAGATGTGCCGCAAGAAGGTTGTGCTCGTGAACGCGGCGGAGCCACTGCCGAATCTGGCGTTCTTGATCTAAATCGGGGGCTCGTCTTCGCTGAACTCGAAACCCATCTGGCCCGCTCCTCGCGAGCCGGATGGGCGACCCCTGAATGGTATGACAGGTGCGACGGATCAGCGCGGCGCGGTTCGCGGGTCCGGCAACGAGCGGAAGCTGCGCCACTCCATCGGCGGGTCCTCCACCGGGCGGTCCTTCTCGATCCGCGCCCGCTCGGTGTGGATCTCCAGCGCGGGCAGCGCGTCCGGCGCATGCACGACGGTCGGCAGCTCGAGCATCGCGGGCGTGACGAACACGGGCGCGCCCGCGTACAGCGCCAGGGTGATCGCATCACTGGGCCGGGCGTCGATCTCGTGGGCCTTGCCGCCGATCTTCAGGGTCAGGGTTGCGTAGAAGATGTTGTCGCGCAGCGCGGTGACCACGACGCGCTCGATCGTGATGTCCGCCTCGCCGAGCACCCGGTACATCAGCGAGAGCGACATCGGCCGCGGCGTCCCAATGCCCGCCAGCGCCAGCGCGATGGCGTCGCCTTCGACGGCGCCGACCCAGATCGGCAGCGCGCGCTGCCCCTCACGCTCCTTGAGGAGAATGACGCGCAGCGGGCCGACGTTGGCCGGCCGCCATTCGGGGACCTGGAGATACCGAATTTCGCCTTCCTTCGGGACACGAAAGATCAAGTCGTCGACCGTGACCGGAATCATCTGCTCCTCCTGACGGCGTCCACCAGCGTGGAGCGGGACGCCCAGCTCCGCGGCCAGCGTCCGCCGGAGTCGGCCGCGCGCCCGATGCAGTCGCGCCTTCACCGTGCCGGCAGGCACGCCGACGAGCGCGGCGATCTCCCACACACGCAATCCATCCACGTAATGCAGCTGTACGGTCTCCTGCTGCTCCTGCGGCAACGCGCCAAGCGCGCTCCAGATGCGGTCGTGCAGCTCATGTGCTTCCTGTCGGGCCTCGGGCGTCGGCTCGGCGTCCATCCACACGAATTCGCGGATCGCCCGCCCACCGGCCCAGTCCTCGACCGGCGTTTCCCGCCGGGCGCGCAGCCGGGTTTTTGCGAGGTTCATGACGATGCCGAGCAGCCAGGCGACGAAGCGGTCGCGCGCCCGGAGCTCTGCGAGCTCGAGGAACGCGTGGAGCCACGCCTCCTGCACCACGTCTTCGGCGTCGGCGCGCCCGCGGAGGATGCGCAACGCGAAGCGTGTGGCGCCCCCGCGATGCCGGTCGATCAGGATCCCGAAGGCATCCCGGTCACCGGCGAGCACTCGGTCGACGATCGCGCCGTCGTCCTGGTCCATGACCCTCGTCGCCCTATAGTCGCCGAAGCCCCGCGGATGGTTGCAAATGAACGAAAAAATCCGCCTGGTGGTCGGCTCCCGTTCGGGGGCGCCGTTCCGTGGGCGTGCTGGCGCCACGCGAGGGCCCCGAGCCAGATGGCCTGCCCCCCACCGGTTCGAATCGCGGATTGCGCGCGCCACCCGCCTAGGCCGAGGTGGTACATTTGCGTCTTAACGATTGCGCTGGTAAGCACGATTCGAGGGGGGCATTCATGGCCGTGGCGACGAACACGCTGAAGAAGTTGACGACGGATGATGTGATCGCAGGGCTTCAGGCGCTCCGGACCCGGCAGCCGGTGAAGTACTGGGCGTTCTACTCCAGCCAGCTCGGCGGGATCGTGACCGACCCCGCGCTCATGGTCGTTCCGTTCGACGACCACATGGTGCACCGCGGGCACGGCATCTTCGACACCGCGGCGATCGAGGCCGGCAAGATCTATGACCTCGAGGCGCATCTGGATCGGTTCGTCCGCTCCGCGCGCAACTCGAGGCTTACGCTCCCGTCACGGGACGAGATGCGCGACATCATCGTGCGCACCACGGCCGCGAGCGGGCGGCGCGAGGGCTCGATCCGCTACTGGGCCTCGGCAGGGCCGGGAAGTCTCGGTCTGGCGCCGGCCGCCGGTGCCGAGCCCGGCTTCTTCGTGATGATCTCGGCGGGGCTCGCCTATCCCGAGACGTGGTACACGCAGGGGCTTCGCGTGATGACCACGACGTACCCGATCAAGCCGCCCCTCTACGCCGTGACCAAGAGCGTGAACTATCTCCCCAACGTCCTCATGCAGATGGAGGCACAGGAGCGCGGCGTCGACAACGGCGTCTTCATCGACGAGGCCGGGAACGTGGGCGAGAGCTCGAACATGAACGTGGCGTTTTTCACGACCGACGGTACCTTGAAGCACCCGAAGTTCGATCACATCCTGTCGGGCTGCACCTCGCTGCGCCTGCTCGAGCTGGCGACCGCGCTGCAGACGCGGAATCTCCTCAAGGGCATCCAGGTGTGCGACATCCCGGTGGCCGAGGCGCGGGCCGCCCGAGAGATGCTGCTGATCGGCAGCTCGGTCAAGGTCGCGCCGATCGTCGAATGGGATCAGAAGCCGATCGGCGACGGGAAGCCCGGCGCTATCGCCCGCGCGCTCCGCGAGCTGCTGCAGGAGGACATGCGCTCGGCGCGCGACCGCCTGATCGAGGTGCCTTACTGACGACGTCCGACGTCCGCGGCCAGGAGGCCGAGGGCGATCGCCACCACAACGACGGCGCTCAAAGTCAGCGAGAGCTCGACGCCGATCACCGCGCCGAGGACGCCGACCGTCACGCCGCTGCCGGCCCGAAGCCCGAGCATCGAGGTGTTGAACAGCCCGACCACGCGGCCCCGCAGATTGGGTGGCGCCAGGATCTGAACGACCGCCTGCGCCATCGACGTGTAGGCGATGTTGAAGACGCCGGCGAGCACCAGGACCGTCACGGCCGCGGCGTAGCCGTGGACGAACGGGAAGATCGCCATGACCGCGCCCCAGATCGCCGCGCACACGATCGCTGCGCGCACGCCGCCTTGCAGGACCGCGACGGTTTCGAGAATAACCGCTCCGATCACGGCGCCGGCGGCGTTGGCGCTGAACAGTACCGTGTACCAGACGTCGGCCTCGTCGGAGCCGTGCTGGTGCGCGTACTCCGGCATCTGGGCCTGGAACGCCGTCCCGACGAAGAATGACGTCGCGCCCGCGAGCACCATCATCCGGATGATCCGCGGGTCCGAGCGCACCTCGCCCAGGAGCTGCCACGCTTCCGCGAGGCTCAAGCGCGGCGCCCGCCGCGATTCGCCGCCCGCGTTTCCGTGTCCCGTGTACGGCAGACGGAACAAGTAGAGGGTGAGCGGCAGGTACAGGAGCACGTTGAGAAGCAGCGTCGCATCTGGTCCGAGGGCGAGCATGAGGGCGCCGCCCACGGCGGGCCCTATCAGCATGGAGACGTAGCGGCTGATGGCGTTGAGTCGGATCGCGCTCGCGAGATGCTCCGGCCCGACGATGTCATGGACGATGAGCTGAATCGGCGGCGACACGATGACGCCGGCCATGCCATGGACCATGAGGAGCGCGGCGGCGTGCCAGCCCCGCAAGGTGCCCGTCAGGAAGAGCAGGCCCCACGCGAGCGACGCGAGCATCAACAGGCCCTGCGCCGCCTGGATGAGCTTGCGGCAATCGAAGCGGTCGGCGAGAGCACCCGCGTAGACGGAGAAGACGAGGAACGGAACCCAGTGGCTGATGACGGCGAAGCCGCCGAGCGTCGGCGAGTGGAACGACTCGAAGATGACCCAGTAGCTGGCGACGTGCTCGATGCTCTCGGCCGTCATGCCGACGAGCGCCAGCAGGAAGTAGTTGCGGTAGTCCCGGTGGTAAAGGGCGCCGAACTTCGTAGTCGCGGAAAGCTCCGCGGCGGTAGGCCGGCTCACGCCGGCGATCCTACCTCATTTCGATACCTCGAGAATCTTCAGCGCCGGCGGAGCCGCTCCGATGCGAGTCGCGCGCCGGCGACCAGCGCCTCGAACTTCGCCCACATCACCGAGGGATGCTGGCGCTGGTACAGGGCGCCCTGCGCGAAGCCACAATCGACGCCGGCGATGACCCGCTCGCGGCCGACCAGCCGGGCGAAGTTCGTGATCCGCTCGGCCACCGTCTCGGGATGCTCCACCACCGCGGTGGTGTGCGCGATGACGCCGGGAATGAGCAGCTTGCCATCCGGGAGCTTCACGTCTTCCCACACGCGCCACTCGTAGGCGTGGCGCGGCGTCGCCGCCTCCACCGAATAGGCCTGGGCCTTGACGCGCAGCACGAGGTCGACGATATCGCGCAGGCCGAGATCATGCACGTGCGGCCCCTGCCAGCTGCCCCAGCAGAGGTGATAGCGCACGCGCTCCTCGGCGATGCCGGCGAGCGCGTGGTTGAGCGCGTCGATGTTTCGAGTCTGAGTCCGCCGGTACTCCTCGAGTGGCGGCGCCGGGATCATCATGTCCCACGTCTCGCCGAGCCCGGGGTCGTCGATCTGGAGGATGAATCCCGCGTCCACGATCGCCTTGTATTCGGTCTTCAACGCCTCGGCGAGCGCGAACACGTACTCTTCTTCCGTCTTGTAGTACTGATTTTGCCCTCGGCCGACCATGGCCGGCGCGATCGCGGGCACGAACGCTTCCTCGACCCCGATGCCGCTCAGAGCCTCCTTGAAGGTGTCGAGGTCTCTCCGGAGCAGCGCCTGGCCCTTGTACGAGATCGGCCCCTGACACACCGTGGGGCGGGTCGAGGGGGGCATCGCGCGCGGCAGGTATTCCTCGTAGTAGTCGCGGAACGCGCGCCACTCGCGCCGCGTATCGATCCGGCGCGCCCACGAGCCGCCAGGGTTGGTCGACGGAACGCCCGGATCATCGGTCTTCATCGCGACGAAGCCAGTCAGGCGCTCGTCGGTGTAGGCGAGGAAGCTTGTCTTGGACATCTCGCCGTCCGAGACGACGTCGATGCCGACGTGTGCCTGGCCGCGCACGGCCTCGGCGACGGCCTCTTGCACTCGCGACGACAGCTCGGCGTCGTTCACGGCCTGGCCGGCCAGCCGGGCCCGGAGCAGCGCCTTGACGCTCTCCGGCCGCGGCATGCTGCCGACGTGCGTGGTCAGGATGCGATCGGCGCTGGTCTTCATCGTCCGCGCGCGGCGCTAGCGCCCGCCCTCGTCCACCAGCAGCACGATCTTCCCGGTCTGCGCGTCGCTCAGCATGTATTTGTGCGCGTCGGTGAGCCGCTCGAACGCGAACGTGCGGTCGAGCACGGGCTTGAGCGCGCCCTTCGCGATGGCGTCGAGCAGGTGAGCGGTGAAGCGCTCGCTGCACGCGAGCGATTCCTCGGGCGTGCGCGTGCGGAAGGTGACGCCGATGATCGAGGCGCGCTTGCGCGCGATCTCGTCCAGATCGCAGTCGCCGACCCGGCCCGCGTTGCGGCCCACGCTCACGAGCCGAGCCTTGAGTGCCAGCACCCGGATGTTGTCGGCCAGCATCGGGCCGCCGACGTGGTCGATGATGACGTCGACGCCGCGGCCGCCCGTCGCGCGCATCACGGCATCGACCCACTTGGCGGCGTCGCGCGCGTCGACGACCTCGTGCGCGCCCAGGGCGCGCAGCGCGTCGGCCTTGGCCGGTGTCCGCGTGGTCGCGATCACCGGGTTCGCGCCGATGTGGCGCGCGATCTGGATGGCCGCCGTGCCGACGCCCGACGGTCCCGCCGTCACCATCACCGCCTCGCTGGGCCGGGCGGCGGCGTTGGTCACCAGCGCGTCGTGCGCGGTGACGAACACGTTGGGAATCGCCGCGGCCTCGGCCCACGACATGCCGCCCGGGATTTTCATGAGCGCTCGCTGATGGGCGATAACGGACTTCGCATAGCTACCGACCGCGCGGCCCATGACGCGATCGCCCGGCTGCCAGGCGCTTACCCCATCGCCGACGGCCGCGATCTCACCCGCGAACTCCGTACCCGCTCGCGCGGGGCTGGCCGGCGCGCTCCCCGCCTTCAGCGCCGCGCCGCGAATCAGCTCGCCGCGATTGGTGCCGGCCGCTCGCACGGCGACCGCCACCTGGCCCGGGCCCGGCGCGGACACCGGAGTCTCGCGCAGCTCGAAGACCGCGCCCTCGGGCCCGGGAACCGCGAACCATGCCTTCATCGTCTGTGCCATGAACGAAACCTCCTCGGTTTGCGGCGCGCAACCTCCATTGGTCAGCGCGCCTTGAGCTTCAGGTCTTCGTACGGCGACAGGTACGGGTGGCCGGTGATCGTCGGCAGCTCGGCCAATCGGGCGCCGACGCCGATCATCAGCGCCGGCTCGACGATCGGCGCGAACATCGCCCGTTCGTGCATGAGCTGCTGGATCTTGTGCAGCATCGCCTCGCGGCGCTTTTTGTCCATCTCAGCCGCCTGATCGCGGAAGAGCGCGTCGATGTCCGGGTAGCCGCCGTACGAGCGAATACCCGTGGAGATCACGAACGCCTCGATGCGGGTCGACGCGTTGCCGGCGGCCGCGCTGCCGACGCGGACGAG
>Ga0066710_100002134_pt1 | contig 15659 bp, 14 predicted proteins | sample GraSoiAngelo_159_FD_79666 | JGI IMG/M metagenome (GOLD analysis project Ga0066710, IMG submission 79666) | Grasslands soil microbial communities from the Angelo Coastal Reserve, California, USA - 14_1009_16_40cm | ecosystem: Environmental > Terrestrial > Soil > Grasslands | place: USA...
GCCACCAGGGCCAGGGTTTCGACCTCATCGGGATCGAACCCGCGCAGGTCGCAGTTCTTGATCAGGTAATACGAGTGTTTGTGATGGCGTTCGTAGCTGATGTGCACGCCGACATCGTGCAGGAGCGCAGCGAATTCCAGCCACTCACGCTCCTTGTTGGTCAGCCCGTGCACGCTTCGCGTGCGATCAAACAACGTCAACGCCAGCCTGGCGATCTGCTGCGCGTGCTCGGCGCGGTAGTTGCAGCGTTCTGCCAGCTCGATCACACTCCGCCGGCGCACATCCGGATAGCGATCGGCCTGTGTAATGGCCTTCCGGTGCCTCGCGATGTAGTCCAGCACGAGCCCTTCGCGGAGCGACAGATCGCAGAGCGTGATCTCGTTCGCCCGCAGCCGCCGCAGAATCGTGTCGAGCACGATGGCGCCGGTCACAGCCAGGTCGGCGCGCCTGGGGTCGAGGCCTGGGACGCGGAGCCGAGCCTGCAGGTCAAGCGACGTCAGCAGCTTGCGGACGCCGCGCAGCTGCTTGGCCGAAATGCGGCGGTTGCGCATCGTCGCTTGCGACGCCCGCTCGTCGTCAGAGGCTGCGATGGCGCCCAGACTCAGAATCGTCCCGGATGTTCCGACAACGCGGGCGAAACCGTCGCGCGTCAGCTGCTTCAGGTACCCGCCGAACTGGGATTCGAGGTGACGAACCAGCTTCCGTTCATCGCGCGGCGAAATCGGATCGCTCTTCACGAACCGTTCGGTCATCCGGATGACGCCCAGCTTGAAGCTCCTGCCGACGCTCATCGTCGGCCCCTTGCCGCGCGTGATCTCCACGCTGCCGCCGCCGATGTCCACAGCGACGGCGACTTCGCCCGACACGCCGACCCCGTAGGCCGCCGCGAGATGAATCAGGCGGGCTTCCTCGACACCCGTGATCACGCGTGGGTGGATCCCCGTGCGATTCGTAACGGCGCGAAGGAACTCGCCGCCGTTCTCGGCCTCTCGGACGGCGCTCGTGGCCACGGCGACGATCTTGTCAACGCCGTGGGATTGCGCCAGGCGATTGAACTTGGAGAGGACCTGCAGAGCCGCGTGCATCGCCTCGGTGGTCAGCGCGCGGCCGTCGAGCCCCCCGGCGCCGAGGCGGACCATCTCCTTCTCGCGATCGACCACCTCGAACGAAAAGTCCGGGCGGACGCGGGCGACGATCATATGCAGCGAATTGGTTCCGATATCGATGGCGGCCAGACGCATGGGAGTTGAGCCCGGTTCCGAGTCACTACTATAATTTCAGCGACGGGCTTTCTCCTATCATGCTCTGGCGGTCGCCCTCATACACATGCCGCAGTTGACTCGGCGCTCGGTCCTGCTGAAATCGCGCCTCGGCTGGTTCACGGACGCGCTGCTCGACATCGAACAGGCCGACGTCGGGGCTGTGCATCGGGCCCGTGTGGCGTCACGCCGGCTGCGGGAGCTGCTCCCGGTGCTGGAGCTGCGCGCCGTCATGGCCGGGAAGGTGGCGCGGCGTCTTCGCCGGCTGACGCGGCGGCTTGGGCGGCTGCGCGAGCTCGACGTGCTGGCCACAGCGATCGCCGAGCTTGCCGGCGCGCGGGCACACGAGCCACAAGCGATTGCCCTGCTTCAGGCCGACGTCGACCGATCCCGTGAGATCGCCCGTCGGGAGCTCGTCAGCAAGGACGTGGCCTCACAGGCAAGGAAGGTCGCCGGCAAGCTCGCCGGGGTGCTGAAGGATCTCGAAGAGAGAGAACTCGGTCAGGGGCGGGACCGTGCCTGGCGATGGGCGCTCGACGCGCGAGTCGCACGTCGGGCGGCCGCGCTCGCTGAGGCGATGGAAGCCGCCTCTTCCGTCTACCTCGCCGAGCGCCTCCACGCCGTCCGGATTGCGCTCAAGAAGTTGAGATATGCGGTGGAGCTTGCCGCGCAAGCCTCCGCACGTCCGGACAGCCACAGCCTGGGTGTCCTCAAGCGGGCACAGACGCGCCTCGGGCGCATGCACGATCTGCAGGTCCTCATCGACCATGTCCGCAACGTCCAGGCCACCATGACGCCGCCCAATCTCAGTCGCTGGCGCGAGCTGGATACCGTCGTGCGGTGGCTTGAGCGCCGCTGCCGGAGTCTGCACGCGGAGTACTTCACGGATCAGCGGCGCCTTGTTGACCTCTGCGCCCGGTTGACGGCGCGGCGTGGGGATCAAGGGTCGAGGAAGGCGGGCTGAGCGATGCCGGGCACCCATCACCTGTACCTCATTCGCCATGGAGTCGCGGAGGAACGCGGAGATGCCTGGCCCGACGACGCGAAGCGGCCGCTGAGCGACGCCGGGATATCGCGGACGCGGAAGGCTGCCCGTGGTCTGGCCGCGTTCGGCGTGACGTTCGACGTGGTTCTGACGAGCCCGCTGGCGCGTGCGCGGCAGACCGCTGAGATCATCGCGGCGACCTACGATCCCCGACCGGCGATCGTTGCCGTCGACTGGCTCGCACCAGGTGTCTCCATCGCCACCGCGCTCGCCGATCTCGAGAAGCACGCGCGACGGACAGACATCGCGCTTGTCGGGCACGAGCCAGGCATCGGTGAGCTGGCGGCACGCCTCGTCGGCTCGCAGCACCCGTTGGAATTCAAGAAGGCCGCGGCGTGCCGAATCGACGTGGGCCGCCTGCCTCCAACCGGCCCGGGCGTCTTGCGATGGTTCGTGACGGCGAGGATGCTCAGGCAGATCAAGAAGTAACCGCTTCGAGCTTCAGGTCCGGTCAGGCTCGCTGAAAGTCCGACTGCCAATCCTTCACGCGGGCCTTGATGTCCTTCTGTGTTGTCAGGTTCCCTGACAGTACGTCGCGCACGAGGGCGGGCAGTTCCGCGTCGCTCGCAAAGCGAAGGGCAATGAGCTGTCGGATCGGCAGGGCAGAAGCCCGCGCATAGACGTCGGGTTGCAGGAGCTCGCGCATTCTCAGGCGCATCTCGAGGCGGATGACCCGATCCTGGACGGTGAGAATCTGCTGCCGGACGGAGATGAACAAGAGAAGCAGCGAGATGCCGACGAGGAACGCCATGAAGCGGTCGCCGCTCGGGTCCTGCACCAACTTGTAGATCGTCCAGAAGAAGTTGATGATCACGGGGAAGCCCACGCCCATGTGGAAGATGGGCACGATTCGTGTGTGGTTCTTGAGGTTCTGTTCAGCCATTTGAGACTCCTTCGCTGCGTCTTCGATGTGCCATTCTAGGTCAGCCGGTCGTTCTGGGCTCTGTTACACAGAATTTACATTGGGACGGGCGGGGCGCGATAGAGAATCGACCGCTCCGGTCACGAGTGAGGTCGTTGATGTTCGATCTTTGTCTTCAAAGGGCCCAGCAGACGCGGCGCTATTCGATCGTGTCTGCCGAGCCATCGGGCTGGCTTGTGCGGTTTGAGGAGGATCGAAACCTGCGCCGCCACGACTGCTACCACGACTGGCATCGCGTCGAGCGAGCGCTGGCGCAGTTCAGGGTCGAGGTGACGAGCCTGCGAGCGAGCGGTTGGGAGATTGCCCCAAACGACATCACTCAGTGAGCATGGCGTCAGTCGATGAAGCGATAGCCGAGGCCGATCACCGTTTCAATCTGACGCCCCACGCCGCGCAACTTGTTTCGCAGACGCCCGACGTGCACGTCCACTGAGCGGGTTTCCACCAGGCGGTCGTACCCCCACACGCGCTCCAGCAGCTTGTCGCGCGACACGACGCGGTTCTTGTTCTGCACCAGATACCGGAGCAGTTCGAACTCGCGCCGTGTCAACTTGATCGGGCTGCCATCGACCGCGATGTCGACGGCGTCGAAATCGGCGGTCAAATGTGGTCCGCGGTAGACGAGGGTGCGTGGTTCTTCGGCTACGACTTTCTTGCGGAGCGCGGCCCGCACGCGTGCGGCCAGCTCACGCAGGCTGAACGGCTTCGTGATGTAATCGTCCGCTCCGAGATCGAGGCCCTGCACCCGGTCGCTCTCCGCCGTGCGTGCCGTCAGCATGATGATCGGCAGATGGCGTGCGTCCGCTCTCGACCGCACAATCCGGCACACCTCGATGCCGCTGAGCACCGGGAGGTTGAGGTCGAGGATCACGAGATCGGGCGGCCGCGCCGTGATGACTCTGAGCGCCTCGTCGCCACTGCCGACGACCTCGGCTTCGGCGGTCCCGTTCCGCTCGAGCGTGTGCCGGACCAGTTCGGCGACGTCCGGTTCGTCTTCCACAATGAGAACGCGCGGCTTCTGCATGTGCGGACATCCACGCTACCGCGCGCACGTTTCTCCCCCGTATCGGCTTCGTTAAATGTAGGTTACAGTCGGCCCTTTGATGCTATTCTGCGCCTGGGTGCTCCTCCCTCTGACCGCCCGTCGGCGGATTCTCGGCCCTGTTTGCTTCGCGTGTGCACTGGTTGTCGGCAGGGGCGTGGAGGCGGCTCGGGCCCAGGACTTCATCCCGTACTCAAGCAGCCCGCACCACATTCTCGAGGGCAGCTGGCAGTCCTGTCAGGACGGCCGAGGACAGTTCGCCGAACGTGTGTACGACCACGTGGTCAGCGGCGTCGGTCAGTTCGAAGTCCACCTTGGGCCGAGACGCGAGTTTGCCATCTTCCAGGGCGTCCAGGAGGAACACCGCCGCCACGACTCACCAGAGAACCTGCTGAAGCCCTACCGTGTGCGGATGGAGAACAACCTGGCGAAGGAGCGATGGGAGATTCCGTCGCTGAAGATGGTGTTCACGGTGACGCTGGGCGGAGGGTCGCGCACCGATTGCGAAGCCTGGTTCATCCTCCTCGAGCCGCTCGGGAAACCGTCAGAGTAGCTGTTCAACACCAGCCGCGTTCACGCTCCCTCCGGTTGGGCGGTTTGTCCCGGCTCACGCCACGGCGCGAACCTCGCGCAGACGGGCAATCTCGCCGTCAGTGAACCCGGCCTCCGACAGGACCTCCGTTGTGTGTTCTCCTAACAAGGGGGCTCGGGGAGTCGGGTCAGCAGGCGTCGCGCTGAGCTTGATGGGCGAACCGAGCGTCCTGGTTGGGCCGAGCACTGGATGGCTCCCCTCGATGACCATCTGACGCGCAGCGACCTGTGGGTTCGCGAACACCTGCGCGTAATCGTTGATGGGACCGCAGGGTATGTCATTTGCCTCGAGCTCCGCGAGCCAGTGGTCGCGCGGCCTGGTAGCGGTGACGCTCTCGATCAATTGTGCGAGCGCGGCGCGATTCCTGACGCGTTTGGTGTCGTCCAAAAAATCGGGCGCCTCCACCCACTCGGGGTGGCCGAGCAGCGTGCACAAGCGACCGAACAGCTTGTTGTTGGCGGCGCCGAGCGTGATGTACCCGTCCGCGCATCGAATCGCCTGGTACGGCGCACTCATCCGGTGCGCAGATCCGAGTGGGGCGGGAATGCCCCGGCCGGAGAAGTACTCCGTGGCTTCCCACACCGACAGCGCCACGCCCGCCTCGAGCAGTGAGGTGTCAACCTGCTGCCCGAGCCCGGTGCGCGTGCGGTAGTGAAGCGCGGCCAGGATGCCGGCCAGCGCAAAGAGACCCGCGCCAAGGTCCGTCAGTGGCACGCCGCACTTGACGGGGGGGCCGGCCGGCTCCCCGGTGACCGACATGATCCCCGAAACACCCTGGGCGATGAGGTCGAATCCCCCTTTGCTCCGGTACGGACCGGTCTGGCCATAGCCGGAAATCGACGCGTAGATCAGGCCCGGATTTGCCACCGACAACGCCGCATAGTCCAGTCCAAGCTCGGTCATGACACCTGGTCGATAGTTTTCGATGACGATGTCGGCTGTGCGCGCGAGCCGGAGCAACGTCTGACGGCCTTCATGGACCTTGAGGTTGACGATGACGCTGCGCTTCCCGCGATTGACGGCGTTGAAGCTGTGGCTCTCGTGTCCGGCCGACCCCGCCATCTGTCGGGTCGAGTCGCCGTTTGGCGGCTCGATCTTGATGACGTCGGCGCCAAGATCCGCCAGCAGCATGGCGCAGAAGGGCCCGGCCATGACCTGCGTGACATCGAGTACCCTCAGACCAGCGAGCGCACGCGGACGCGGTCCGTCGTTGGGGCTCATCAGCCGTCTTGTACCCGAGGGAGGCCGTTTTGTCCACCGCACACACGACCTACGACGAGCGTGGCGCGATCGCCACGCTGACGTTCAACCGCCCCGAGGCGCGCAACGCGATGACGTGGGAGATGTACGACGCGCTCCTGGCGGCGTGCGAGCGGGTTGATCAGCGCGCCGACCTGCGCGTCCTCGTCCTGCGCGGCGCCGGCGGCAAGGCGTTCGTCGCCGGGACCGACATCGCGCAGTTCCAGGGCTTCCATCGTCCTGAAGACGGCGTGGCGTACGAGGATCGGCTCGACGCGGTGCTCGACAGACTCGAGCGTGTAGGGAAGCCCACCATCGCTCAGGTCGAGGGCGTCGCCGCTGGCGGCGGATGCGCGATCGCGCTCACGTGCGACCTGCGGATCGCGACGCCCGAATCGTCGTTCGGGATTCCGATCGCCCGGACGCTCGGCAACTGCCTCTCGGGCGCCACCTACAGTCGGCTCGTCGACGCCATGGGCGGCGCCCGCGCGAAAGAGCTGCTCTTTACGGGTCGCTTCATTCCGGCCGAAGAGGCGACGGCCATCGGGCTCGTGAGCCGGCTCGTGCCCGCCGAATCCATCGAACAGGTCGTCACGGACTACGCCGGGACCATTGCCGCCAACGCGCCGCTCACCCTTCGAGCGACCAAAGAGGCCGTGCGCCGCATTCTGGAGCAGCGCCGGCTGGCCGACGGCCTTGATCAGGACCTCATCGAGATGTGCTACGGCAGCGCGGACTTCCGAGAGGGCGTGGCCGCTTTTCTGTCAAAACGGCCGCCGCAGTGGACGGGCCGCTGAGGCGTTGGCCGGTAGCCGATTACGAGGTGACGTTGATTGAGGAGACGAACATGCGTACCTGCGGGTGCCTGAGATCGATGGTTGGAGTCGCGTACATCATTTCACTCAGCGTGTGCGTTCTGGCCGCGGCATGCTCGCGGTCGGCCGCACCTGCGCCCCTTTTCCCGCGCGGCCAGATCGTGGACTTGTCGCACGCGTACGACTCACAGGCCATCTTCTGGCCGACCGCCGAGCCGTTCCGCCTCGAGAAGGTGGCCGACGGCGTCACGCCCGCGGGCTATTACTACGCCGCCAACAATTTCTTCACCTCGGAGCATGGCGGCACGCACCTCGACGCGCCCGTGCATTTTGCGCAGGGGCATCAGACGGTCGATCAGATTCCGGTCGAACGCCTGATTGGCGAGGCGTGTGTGATCGACGTGACGGAGGCGGCCAACGCGAACCCCGACTACCAGGTTCGTTCGGCCGACCTGCTGCGCTGGGAGCAGTCGCACGGCCCCCTCCCCAGCGGCGCTATCGTGTTGATTCGCACAGGATTCTCCACGAGGTGGCCCGACGCCGCCCGCTATCTGGGGACTGCAGAGCGGGGCGAGGGGGCCGTCGCCAAGCTGCATTTCCCAGGCCTTCACGAGGATGCGGCGACCTGGCTCATGGCCAACCGTTCGATCAAAGCCGTCGGGATCGATACAGCCAGCATCGATTCGGGTCAATCGGCACTATTCGACGTTCACCGTTCCCTGTACGCTCGGGATATCCCGGCATTTGAGAACCTGACGGATCTGGACCGTCTGCCGCCGCGCGGCGCGACGATCATTGCTCTGCCCATGAAGATCCGCGGCGGCAGCGGTGCTCCGTTGCGCGCGATTGCCATCGTCCCATCGTGACGGAAGGGCGGCGATTGGCGTCCGCCGGTTCAGAGTCTCCGTCGTGCGTTTCCGAGCATGAGATGTTGGTCTTCATGGACCGACTGCAGGCCTTTGAGCGTCTAATGTGAGGAGCAGGGTGAAAGCGAGGACCTCATGTCGATTCGGCCCGTGAAGAGAATCGCCCAGTCGAAGGCAACCACGGAAGGAGCGGGCGTGCATTTGCGCCGCGCGTTCGGATTCGGGAACACCACCGATTTCGATCCGTTCCTCTTGTTGGACGACTTTCGCAACGACAATCCCGACGACTATCTGGCTGGCTTTCCGTGGCATCCGCACCGTGGGATCGAAACGATTACCTATGTGCTCGCCGGAACGGTGGAGCATGGCGACAGCCTCGGCAACAAGGGAAACCTGGGCGCGGGCGATGTGCAGTGGATGACGGCCGGCAGCGGCATCCTGCACCAGGAGATGCCCAAGGGCGATCAGAAGGGCCGAATGCACGGCTTTCAGCTGTGGGCCAATCTACCCGCGTCCCTGAAGATGACCGCCCCGCGGTACCAGGACGTCGCGGCGCGGGACATTCCCGTCGTTGCCGACGACGACGGCACGAGCGTGAGGGTGATCTGCGGCACGTTCTGGGGAAAGACGGGTCCGGTGACGGGCGTGGCCACCGATCCACGATATCTCGACGTCTTCGTGCCGGCTGGTCGGCGCAAACGCCTGCCGGTCGAGACGTCACGTCATGCCTTCGCGTACGTGTTTGCCGGGTCCGGCACGTTCCGCGACGCGTCCGAGCCACGCGGTGTACGGACCGATCACATCGGTGAGGGAGCCACCCCTGGGGTTGAAGACGGGTCCGCGGGCCCGGCGAGCCCCGGGCGCGCTGGGGGCCCATCGGGCAATGACGTGCAGAACCGATCGCTGGTGTTGTTCGACAGGGGCGACGACGTGGTGGTGCAAGCCGGTGACGAGGGAATCCGCTTTCTGCTTGTCTCTGGAAAACCGCTCGAGGAGCCTGTCGCCTGGTACGGGCCGATCGTCATGAACACGCAGGAACAGCTGCAACAAGCCTACGACGAGCTTCGCCGCGGCACGTTCATCAAGACATAGGTGATTGAGCGCGCCGGGCGCTACAATACCCGTGTTTTGATTCCAGCCTCGCTTCTGATCGTCGTCGCGGCGCTGGTTCCCTCCGCGGCTACACCTCAAGCGCGCCAGGATCTCCTGGCGCGCTACTGCGTCACGTGCCACAACCAGCGCCTCAAGACGGGCGGTCTGGTGCTCGATACGATTGACGCCGGCAACGTGGGCCAGCGCCCGGACATCTGGGAAAAGGTGGTCCGGAAGCTCCGGGCGGGGTTGATGCCGCCGTCGGGAAGGCCGCGCCCCGACCGGGTCGACCTGGACCGGCTCGCGGCCGGTCTGGAGGCTGACCTCGATCGCGTCGCGGCGGCGGGCCCCGATCCGGGCCGGACCGAGTCATTTCACCGCCTGAACCGCACCGAGTATCAACACGCCGTCCGCGACCTGCTGGCGCTCGAGACCGACACGACCGAACTCCTTCCGCCAGACGATGCGAGCTACGGGTTCGACAACATTGCGGGCGTGCTGAAGTCGTCGCCGACGCTGCTCGAACGTTACCTGTCGGCGGCCGAGCGTGTGAGCCGCCTGGCGGTCGGCCGACCGATTGCCGCACCCAACGTCGAGACGTTCTCGATTCGCGATGACTACCCGCAGGAGCAGCGGTTCGACGGTCTTCCCTTCGGCACCCGTGGTGGCATGCGGATCCGCCATACCTTCCCGCTCGACGCCGAGTACGTCATCGAAACCCGCCTTTCGCGTCGGGCCGGGAACGGCGCGAACGAAGACGTGGCCCGGTTCGACGACGCCTATGACCTGGAAGTCAGCGTGGACGGGGGCGAGGTCCACAGGTTCACGTTGGCCGGACAGCGGGGACAACGCCGGCCCAATTCGCTTGAACAGCCGCTCGATCGCAAGACGATCGACTCCGACTGGAACGCGCGACTGCCGATCAAGGCCGGACCCCACGACGTGCAGGTCGCGTTCCTCAAGCGCTCGTCGGTCATCGAGGAGCGGCTGCGCAAGCCCTTCGAGCGACCCATCCACTACTCGGACTTCCGCACGGAGCCCTTCCTCGGCAGGGTCACGATTGTGGGCCCCTTCGACGCCAGCGGCCCTGGCGACACCCCCAGCCGTCAGCGAATCTTCGTGTGTCACCCGGCAAACGAGGCCGACGAGCCACGTTGTGCGCGGTCGATCCTCTCCACGCTCGCGCGTCGCGCCTATCGGCGTCCGGTTTCCCCCGACGATCTGAAGCCGCTTCTCGCCTTCTACCAGCAAGGACGGCCCGAGGGCGGATTCGAAGCCGGAGTGCAGCGGGCACTGGAGCTCTTGCTCATGAGCCCGGAGTTCCTGTTTCGAGTCGAACGCGACCCCGAGAGCCTGGCGCCGCGGACGGCGTACTCGATCAGTGATCTCGAGCTCGCGTCGCGCCTGTCGTTCTTCCTCTGGAGCAGTATTCCCGACGACGAACTGCTGGACCTCGCCGCGCGTGGACAGCTCAGACGGCCCGGGGAGGTCGAGCGACAGGTCCGGCGCATGCTCGCGGACCGGCGGTCCGAGCGTTTTGTGCAGAACTTCGCCGGTCAGTGGCTGTTCCTGCGGAACCTGCCGGCCGTGACGCCCGACCCGAGGCAGTTCCCCGACTTCGACGAGGGGTTGCGCGACGCCTTCCGCCGGGAAACGGAGCTCTTCTTCGAGAGCATTCTGCGCGAGAACCGCAGCGTGCTCGACCTGTTGTCGGCCGACTACACGTTCCTCAACGAGCGCCTCGCCCGGCACTACGGGATCCCGCTGATCAGCGGCGGCCACTTCCGCCGCGTGACGCTGAGCGATCGCGAACGCGGCGGCCTGCTGGGGCAGGGGAGCATTCTCACGGTAACCGCGTACCCACACCGGACCTCGCCGGTCCTCCGAGGCAAGTGGGTCCTCGAAAACCTTCTGGGCACGCCCCCTCCGCCTCCGCCACCCAACGTGCCTCCGCTCGACGAGCAGAAAGGCGGCGGTCCCGTCTTGTCGATGCGCGAACGCATGGCGCAACACCGGTCGAGTCCGGCCTGTGCGGCGTGTCACGCCGTGATGGATCCTCCGGGGTTGTCGCTCGAAGGGTTCGACGCGGTGGGCCGGCGTCGGACGCTGGACGACTCGTACGAACCGATCGACCTCTCCGGCGTGCTTCCCGACGGAACCCGGTACACCGGCGTGACCGGCCTGCGTCAGGCGCTGCTCGCGCGGTCCGACCTGTTCGTGACCGCGCTGACCGAAAAGCTCTTGACCTACGCGCTCGGTCGCGGCGTCGAATACGGCGACGCTCCGGCCGTCCGCGCCGTCATCCGGCGGGCGGCGTCGGAAGGTTATCGCCTGCCCTCGTTGATCGTGGCGCTGGCCGAAAGCACACCGTTTCAGATGAGGAGGACCGCGAGCGATGATCGTCACTAAGCAGGCGCTGCCGAGACGGACATTCCTGCGTGGCGCCGGCATCACGCTGGCGCTTCCGCTCCTCGACGCGATGGTGCCGGCGCTCACCGCGCTGGCGAAGACCGCCGCCCGACCGACTCGCCGGCTCGGGTTCCTCTACGTGCCAAACGGCGTGGCCATGACCTCGACCGTGAACTACTGGACACCTGCCGGTGAAGGTTCCCAGTTCGAGTGGTCGCCCATCCTGAAGCCGCTCGAGCCGTTCCGGCGGCAGCTTGTCGTCGTCAGTGGACTCAGCCAGAGGCAGGCCGACGCCAAGGGCGATGGAAACGGCGATCACACCCGGGGATCGGCGACCTGGCTGAGCGGTGTTCGTCCGAAGCTGACCGAAGGCGCAGACGTGGCCGCCGGCGTCACCGTCGATCAGATCGCTGCCGGGGTGCTTGGTGCCGACACGCTGCTGCCCTCGATCGAGTTGGGCCTCGATCCCAACTTCAGGGTCGGCAACTGCGAGAACGGTTACAGCTGCGTGTACATGAACACCCTGTCCTGGCGGACGCCCACGACGCCGCTGCCCGCCGAGATCAACCCGCGCGCCGTGTTCGAGCAGCTGTTTGGCGAAGGCGGCACACCCGCTGAGCGGACGGCGCGCATGCGCAGGAACCGGAGCATTCTCGACGAGGTTGCGGGTCAGATGCGGGCGCTGCAGAAAACGCTCGGTCCCTCCGACCGCGCCACCGTGGACGACTACGTCGAGTCGGTCCGCGAGATCGAGCGGCGACTCGATCGCGCCGAGCGGTCAGACGCCGGATCCGGCCTGCCGCCGCTCGATCGCCCGATGGGCGTTCCGGATCGGTTCGACGAGCATGTGCGCGTCATGTTCGATCTGTTGAGTCTGGCGTTCCGCGGCGACATCACGCGAGTCTTCACGTTCATGATGGGTCGGGAGACGAGTCCGCGCACCTTCTCGGAAATCGGCATCGCCGAACCCCACCACGGGCTGTCGCACCACGGGAACCGGCTCGAGCAGATTGAGAAGTTCTCGAAGGTCAACACCTACCAGGTGCAGCAGTTCGGCCAGTTCCTCGAGAAGCTGCAGGCCACTCCTGACGGCGATGGTTCGCTGCTCGATCATTCTCTGCTTTTGTACGGGGGAGGGCTGAGCAACGGCAACGAGCACTCGCACATCAATCTGCCGCTCGTGCTCGCCGGCGGGGCCGCGGGCCGCTTGACCGGCGGTCGGCACGCCAGGTTCGCCGTCGATACGCCGATGACCAATCTGCTGCTGGCCATGCTCGACAAGGTGGATGTACCGGCTGACCGGCTCGGCGACAGCACAGGCCGCCTGGGTCTCGAGCCGCTCCCGGGGGTCTGACGACCCGTGAATCTGATCATGTGGTCATCTCGTCATCTAGTCATTTCACCTCGTCGTCCTGTCATGTGGCGCTTCATTGCCCTGCTCGTGGCGGGTGTGACCGTTCTCCAGGCTGCCGACGTCCGTGTCGTCCATGCGGCCGCCGGGGCTGCGCCTGCCGCGGCGGCTCCTGCCGGGCCCGCTCGCCCGGAGGCGGCCCTCGTCGAAGCGGTCAAGAAGGGGGACGCCGCCGCCGTTCGCACGTTGATCGACAAGCACGTGGACGTGAACCTCCCCGAACTGGATGGCACAACTGCTCTGCACTGGGCGGCGTATCGCGGTGATCTCGCCCTGCTCGATCGGTTGATTGCCGCCGGCGCAGTCGTTCAGGCGCGCAACCGGTATGGCGTCACGCCGCTTTCACTCGCCTGCGAGTACGGACAGGCGGCGGTTGCGGCCCGCCTCCTGGCCGCCGGTGCCGATGCCAACAGCGCGATTGCCGACGGCGAGACGGCGCTCATGACGGCCGCGCGCGCTGGCAACCCCTCCGTGGTCGCCTCGCTCCTCGACCACGGGGCGAACGTGAATGCCAAAGAAGCCCGGATGGGACAGACCGCTCTCATGTGGGCGGCGAACGAGAACAACGTGGACGCCGCGCGGCTCCTCGTTCGGCGTGGCGCGGACGTGGGTGTCCGGTCGAAGGGCGGATTCACGCCGTTGCTGTTCGCCGTTCGTGCCGGTCACCTCGGCATCGTCTCGATGCTGCTCGAGAGTGGCGCCGACGTCAACGAGACGCTGCCTGACGGTACCGACGCGCTTGCCCTGGCCGTGACGAATGCGCATTTCGAGCTGGCCGCATCCCTTCTCGACCGCGGCGCCAACCCGACTGCCGACAAACAGGGATGGACGCCGCTGCACCAGCTCGTGTGGACCAGACGCCCCAACGCCGGGCTGGCCGATCCACCGCCGACCCCGACGGGTTCGCTCAGCAGTCTCCAGTTGGCTCGCAAGCTCCTGGCCGCGGGCGCCAATCCCAACGCCCTCATGAAGAAAGAGCGGAAGCTCGGCTTCGACGACCGCAATTTGTTCAACCGCATCGACGCGACGCCGTTTCTGATCGCTGCCCAGACGGCCGATGTCGAGATGATGCGGTTGCTGGCGGCGAACCGCGCCGACCCGAAGCTGACCAACTCTGACGGGACGACGGCCCTGATGGCCGCCGCCGGCGTCGGCATCTGGGTGGTCGGCGAGAATCCCGGGACCAACGAGGAAGCGCTCGAGGCGGTGAAGCTGGCCCTGGACCTTGGGGGAGACGTCCACGCGGTCAACGCCTTTGGCTACACAGCGCTGCACGGTGCGGCGCACCGGGGAGCGCCGGCGATCGTTCAGCTGCTCGTCGATCGAGGCGCCCGGCTCGACCGCGCGCTGACGAAGACCGGTGGGGGACCGCTCGGTTGGAAGGAAGGATGGACGCCGCTCGCCATCGCCGACGGCGTCTTCTACGCGAACACGTTCAAACGAAGCCCCGAGACGGCCGATCTCCTTCGTCGGCTGATGCAGGAGCGCGGTCTCTCAGTCGACGTTCGGAAGTAGGTCGCTCCTGGCGCCGAGCGCACCGATGCCTGTCGTTTCGAGCGCCGCGGTGAGTCGCTCGAAATACTCTCGACGGTCGATTTCCACCGCCCCCAGCGAAGCCAGGTGGTCGGTGCACCACTGGACGTCGAGCAGCGTCATCCCCACGTCCCGCATCAAGTCGACCAGAAACATCAGGGCGACCTTCGACGCGTCGCGCTGACGGTAGAACATCGATTCGCCGGCGAACAGACCGTTGACCCGGACGCCGTACAGGCCACCGGCCAGCCGTCCTGTGCGATCGAACACTTCCACGCTGTGGCCCCAGCCGAGCTCGTGCAAACGGGTATACGCTTCGACGAATTCGTCGGTGATCCAGCCCTTCGGTCGAAGCGGATCGGCGCATCCCTTCATGATCTCGACGAAGCATGTGTCCACCTTCACGTCGTAACGCCTCGAGCTCTGGCGCATCGAGCGGGTGACGCGCAGGGAGTCGAGCGGCAGGATGCCGCGACGCACCGGCGACCACCAGCCAAGGACAGACTGGGGCAGCTCCACGATCATCGGGAAGATGCCGCGCTGATACGCGCCGATGAGCGTTTCCGGTTCGAGGTTGGCGCCGATGGCAATGAGGTCGTTGTCGGGCCACTCGTCAACGGGTGGGAACAACCACCGGGCGGGCCCGAGCGGCGCGGGTCGAGAATGCCAACCCGTCAGAGGTCAACCTTACCCGTGCTGTCGCCCAGCCGCTCGACCGGGACTCCGAGTTTGTCGAGCAGCGTGAGCTCGAGGTTCGTCAGAGGTGTCTCGTCGTGGTAACGGACGTGCCGGCCGCCCCGTAGCGCGCCACAAGCGCCCCCGGCGAGCAGGATCGGCAGGTTTGTGTGCAGGTGCTGGTTGCCGTCGCTGATGCAGCAGCCGTACAAGAGGGTGATGTGATCGAGCAGCGTGCCGTCGCCGTCGGGCGTCGCTTGCAGCCTCTCCAGATAGTAGGCCAGCAGCTTGACGTGGAACGTGTTCACCTTCGTCAGGAGCGCGAGCTTGTCCGGGTTGTTGCCGTGATGAGACAAACCGTGATGCGGATCCGAGATCCCCAGCTCGGGATACGTGCGCGGGCTGACCTCACGCGACAGCATGAAGGTGGCGACGCGCGTCGTGTCGGTCTGGAAGGCCAGGACCTGCAGGTCGAACATCAGCTTGGCGTGCTCTTCGTAGGTCCCCGGAATTCCCATGGGCTTGTCGAGCGGCGGCAGCTCCCTGGCGCTCTGTGCCTCGGTCTTCTGCATCCGCTGTTCAATCTCGCGAACGGCTTCCAGGTACTGGTCCACCTTTGTCCGGTCGCCCGGCCCAAGCCGGCGCTGGAGCCTGTTGACCTCGGGGACCAGCGAGTCGAGGAGGCTGCGATTCCTGCTCGAGCGGGCCAGACGGGCGGCTGGCGTTGTGTTGTCCACGTCGCCGAAGAGACGCGCGAAC
>Ga0066710_100002135_pt1 | contig 15657 bp, 17 predicted proteins | sample GraSoiAngelo_159_FD_79666 | JGI IMG/M metagenome (GOLD analysis project Ga0066710, IMG submission 79666) | Grasslands soil microbial communities from the Angelo Coastal Reserve, California, USA - 14_1009_16_40cm | ecosystem: Environmental > Terrestrial > Soil > Grasslands | place: USA...
GACCGGCCCAGTTAGGTTCCCGGACTTCGATGTGACCTCTATTGTGGAGTATCCTACCAGGTATAGTGAAACAAGCCTGCGAGTTAGCGTCCCGGGATCTATGTCCGACGGTATAGAGAGGGCGCATCTAGATCGTTCGACGTCTGCCCTTAGCTTCCCGAACCCTCCCATCAATAGATTGTGGTTTCCTTGCCTCCTCAACTCGACCTCGCCACCCTTCCTGAGACCAACCTCCTGCACCCATTCTTTCGGGACAGATACGATGTATGAGCCGCGTCCCGTCAGTTGTAGACGTCGAATGTACCTCTCGACGCTGGCATCTCCCCGATTATTCTCCTCTCTCATGGTCTGCATATAGATTGCTGACTCTTGCATGTGATAATGGTTGGTTTACTATATCTTCTTGCCTGTGGTTATGTAAATCACGGAATCTCCTATGTGACAAGCATGGTCTGCGATTCGTTCTAGGTAACGGAGGACAAGCGTGGAAGCCAGAGCGCATCCAACTGTAGTGGACCTACCTTGGAACAATTGTTTGGTAACATTTTGGTATGTACGGTCCACCTCTTCGTCTCTCTCACGAAGTGTACGGGCGAGTTTCTCGTCCTTGCTCTTGAAGGACTGGATGCTGTCTTGGATCATGCTGTTGACATGATGGCTCAAACGTTCTATGTCAGACTTGTCGCATGCTGAAAGATCCCCTGCCATCTCGAGAACCTGGGCAATGTCATACGCGTATCTTCCAAAACGGTTGAAACCATAGGAAATCTCGAGACAGGACTTGATGTATCTTAGGTCTGTCGCGACCGGTTGGTAACGGGCCAGGAGTTCAACTGCAAGCTCCTCGATTTCCTCTCCAAGCACCGACAGACGCTTTGCGTTATCAAGGGCCTGGCTGCTTATTTTTTCACTCCTGGCATAGGCTTCGATTGCTCTCAGCACTGATTGTTGTGCGAGAGAGGCCATGTCGGCGATGGCGTTAGAGAGTCGGTCAAGACCGAGATCCATGAGACGGGGCAATCTCGTCTCAGCCAAACTTGCCGCTGATATATCGTTCTGTTAGCTCATTGCGTGGGTTCTCGAAAATATCTCGTGTTGGCCCGTACTCGATGAGCCGGCCATAATAGAGGAACCCGGTTATGTCCGAGATTCGAGCTGCCTGTTGCATATTATGCGTCACAACAACCACAGTATATTCTTCCTTGAGAGCTATTATCAGTTCTTCAATCTTCGCTGTTGCAACCGGGTCCAACGCGGAACAGGGCTCATCCATCAAAAGAACCTCAGGCTCGACCGCAAGAGCCCGTGCGATGCAAAGCCTTTGTTGTTGTCCGCCAGAGAGGCTGGCGCCTGAATCTCCCAGCCTGTCCCTAACCTCTTCCCAGAGGAAGGCCTTGTTCAGGTTCAATTGAACCTTGGCACCGATCTCTTTTTCTTTTCTCATTCCGTTCAGGCGTAGCCCAGCTGCCACATTATCATACACTGACATTGTTGGGAAGGGGTTAGGTTTCTGGAAGACTAGACCGATTCTGCGTCGTACCTTCACAGGATCGGTACCAGGAGAGTACACATTTTCCCCGTCTAGGAGGACCAGACCCATAGCCCAGGCCCCCGGTGTCACTTCGTGCATTCTGTTTAGGCAGCGTATGAAGGTGGACTTTCCACACCCTGAGGGTCCAATGATCGCTGTTACTGTATTGTCTTTGATGGGGATGTTTAGGTCTTCGAGGACTTTTTTGGGTCCGAATCCAGCGCTGAACTTGTCAACGACAAGTTTGCCCCGCATATCATCCAGCGTGCCCTCGAATCGGGGTGGCCGCTTAAGGATTGCTTCTGCCAATTCTTCTGACGTCGGCGGAGCTAGCGTTTCCATGGCCACTACCTTCCTCACGCTTCGTTAAGCTCGGAGTTGAATGTGCGTACTGTGATTCGTATAGATGCATGTGACCTCCGTGAAGATTGACTATATGGGACGATACAATCCATTCGCGCCAGAATTGAAATGGAAACTGGAACGCCTACCGAAACGACAATACAGAGACCGGGACGAAAACGCTGGCCTCTTATCTTGGCCGCCGTTATCATAATCGCGGCCATCGTGGGGATTGTAGCCTACGAGTATTTTACAGGAACGAATAATCAGAGCGCAAGTGTCACGATTCAAGGGGCCGGAGCCACCTTCCCGGCACCTCTAATCCAGAACTGGACGGTAACATATCACAATCTCTATTCGAACGTTACAATCAACTACAACAGCGCGGGAAGCACCGCCGGCAGGCAACTCATAACCAACAAGACCGTGGACTTTGGCGCTTCTGACGCGCCCTTGACAGACGCTCAGATCGTCGCAGCTCCCGGACTAGTACTCTTTCCAGAAACCCTTGGAGGAGTTGCTGTTACATACAATCTGGCCGTTATTTCCTCAGCTACTCACCTCAATTTCACGGCTGATGTGATTGTCGAGATTTACAACGGCACGATAACCAATTGGAATGATGCCCGAATCCAATCAATTAACATGGGCGTTACTATGCCGAATGTGCCGATTACCGCCGTACATAGGTCTGATGGAAGCGGGACGACATACGCGTTTAAGGATTACTTGTCCCACGTCAATTCATGGTGGAACAAGACCATACCCGTCGACACTAGCACAACATGGCCCGCGGGTGCCGTCCAGGCTGCTGGCTCGGGCAACGCGGGCGTCGCCGGTCAGGTTTCGAACACGCCCGGGGCAATCGGCTACGTCGATGTCATTTACGCCATTAAGAATAGTCTTGGAGTCGGAGTCGTTCAGAACCGAGCCGGGACCTTCGTACAACCCACCTTGCAAGCGATCATATACGCTGCCGCAAATGAGACCAAAATCACAAGCCCCACGGACCCGAGACAGCACATCGTGAACGCGCACGGCGGCCAGTCCTATCCGATCTCAACCTACACTTCCATAATGGTCTACAAGGAAATGTCCACGAACCCGCATACCCCCAAGAACGTTGCCTATGCTCTGGCGAAATTCCTTTTGTGGATAATCGGGCCTGCTGGGCAAGCAATAGCACCCGGGCTGATTTACGCGCAGTTGCCTTCAAACATTGTTAGTGCAGACCAGACACTGCTTCGATCCCTGACTTGGGCTGGTCAACAAATAATTACGAGCTAGAACTGTCTAGAGGTTATGAACCTAAGGCAACTGGGAATTAGGTCTAAGGCCTGGGTTCGCCAACTCGTAGACAAGACCCTTGCATGGACCAGTCACCCTGACCCGTTACAACTTCTCGTTCTTGCGGCCGCCCTGAGCATCCCGGTAACCTGGCCGATAATTATTGACCGGGTCTATGTCGGGAGCATCTTAGCATTTCGCCCGTTTGGTCTCGGATTTATCATCGGTTCCACCTGGATTGTCAGTCCTCCGGGCGGGGGCCCTCCTTTACTTGGCGCCCTTCCCGCACTTTCTGGCTCCGGCGTAACGACCATATTCGCTCTCCTCATCGCCGTCCCGGTCAGCCTTGGTGTTGGCCTCTTTCAGTCAGAACTGGCTCCGAAGCAGATTAGGGCTCCATCTGTGTTCTTGGTGGAGATGCTAGCGGCGGTTCCCAGCGTCGTCTATGGTCTGTGGGGAATCGTAGTTCTAGTTCCGTTCATGGGAGTCAACGTCGACCCGAGCCTGAAGTCAGCCCTCGGATTCCTACCATTGTTCAGTGGATCCGCGAATGGTTTCGGAATGTTGACGGCCGGGGTCATTTTGGCAATCATGGTCGTTCCGTACGCATCCTCCATCATGAGAGAAGTATTCGCAGCGGTTCCTAAGGCACAGAGAGAAGCCATGATTGCCCTTGGTGCAACGAACTGGGAAACCGTTCGGAAGAGTGTCATGCCATTTGCAAGGGCAGGAGTCGTGGCAGCAATAATGCTAGCCTTGGGAAGGGCCATCGGCGAAACGATGGCTGTGACCATGACCATTGGCAACACGGCAAAAATATCAACCTCACTGTTCGCGCCCGCATACTCCATACCCAGTATCATTGCCAATGAGTTCGTTGGTTCAGAAAACCCACTTCATCTTTCATCCCTTTTTGCTCTCGGCCTAATTCTATTCGCAATTACCTTTCTCATGAATATCGGAGCCAGATTGCTGATTAGACAGCTTAGTTTCAAAGCGAGGCGAGGACACGTTGCTTAGCCGCGAGAATAGACGAAGGATCAGCAACAAGGTGTACATAGGCATGAGCAGCGCATGCTTCCTCGTCGCCCTCATCCCACTAATCTCAATCCTCTACTACACGGTCAATGAAGGATATGCCGCTCTGAATCTGAACTTCTTCACGCAAATCACCCCTCCAATCGGAGGTTCTGGAGGTGGAATCCTCAATGCACTTCAGGGAACCCTCCTAATGGTTGGTTTGGCCTCCTCGTTCGGCATTCCACTCGGAGTACTAGCTGGGTCGTACCTCGCAGAGTATCCGAGCAGCTTCAGTAATGGTGTGAGATTGTTGGCTGATGCACTAACGGGTGTTCCCTCGATCATTACTGGGATCTTCGTGTATGCACTGATCGTCATCACCACTCATCATTTCTCGGCGTGGAGTGGGGGTGTCGCATTGGGGTCGATCATGATTCCCATTGTAGCCGTATCAACGCAAGAGGCCCTGAGGCTTGTTCCTCCAGAGATCAGGGAGGGGGCGCTCGCGTTGGGCATTTCAAGGTCGAGGACTTTGTTGCAGGTCCTTTTGAGTACGGCCAAGAAGGGAATCGTAACGGGCATCGTTCTTGCTTTGGCACGGGTAATGGGCGAGACAGCTCCGCTGTTACTCACTGCTCTTGGTAATCAGTTCCTGCTGACGAATCTGAACGACCAAGCAGCCTCATTGACAATTGTCATCTACAACTTTGGCACTTCTGGCGATCCGAGAGCTGTGCATTTCGCTTGGGGCGTGGCTCTCATTCTCCTCCTCCTAGTGCTCGGTTTGAATATTATTGTGCGGATGGCATCTCGTCAGAAACTGCAGGCGAATCAGTAATATTGAGACGTTGATGTGAGTAGGTTTCTCTTTGCCTACGTTAGAAGACGGGGGGCCCAGGATTTGTTCCCACCCGTTCGAGTTTGAGGTAAGGTCTGGTTGAATCGGAAAAAATAGAAGTTGGGTGGTTTGTCTGGAAAGTGTTACTTTTTCGCGTGGACCTTTGCTGTGAACTGGCCTTCGACTTGGTTGGCTGTTCCTTCTACCCAGCCTTTGGTGTTGTTGAGCCAGGATAGTTTCGGCGATTTGGTCATGTAGGTCTCTTCTCCTTCCCAGGTTATGGTTGTGGGGCTGGTCTGGTGTGCGGTTCCCTTGCCTGTGACGACGACCATGTCTGGGCCTGCCATTTGGATTCCCCGGCCTTCCCAGGTGCTGGTCCCGTCGGGCTTCATGTTTATGCTGGTTGTGTTCATGAAGTTCGCATTGTACTTGCCCGTGATCTGGCCCTCGTCGTTCATCTCCATCCTGACACCGCTCTGATTGACTTCCTTGATTGTCCAGCTGTGCGTTTTGCCCTTAATCTCTGAGATAAGTTCGCCTTTGGGTTTCGTGGTTTGAGCTTGCATTTTTGTTTTCCTTAACCGGTCAGGGTCTCTGACCCCTATTTGAACGGTTGGTCGCAATATGCGGGTGAAACTGGTGGGGGCTGTGGGGGAGCCTCTCCCTTGACCTAAGTCCCAAAAAGGATCGAGGAGCCCTTTCCCATTTTTGAGCCTCTGTCACTTCACCCGGCGTACAGGACCTTCAACATTGACGACTGGGACACCTCTCCCGGCGAGAATGTTTACGACTACGAGTTCGTGCTTTCTGTCAGGGTTCACGTCGCGGTGTACGAGGTGTGGTGGGATGTGGAAGAAGTCGCCTGGTCTCGCCTCTACTGCTCTAGTTCCTATTGTGCCGTATTCTAACTGGATGCGGCCGGATACCATGTAGGCGTAGAGATGCCTTGTTCCGTGATGGTGCCAGTCCGACTTCGCCCCAGCTGGTACTCGTGTCCGTGAAACAACTATATTCTTTGACTCGAAAGCCTTCTCTCTTACTATCCCTTGGGTGGAATAGCCTGTTCTCAGCTCTGAACTACGAACCACCTCGATTTCCCTCAAGCAACTCGTCCTCCGGACAAGTTCAAGTGTCATTGCCCCCTTTTCGCACTCTAGTGAGTATGCTTGAGCCTAAATAATGGGTTAGAATAATATTAGAGCAATGTTACACGTTTTGAAAGAAGAGGTTTGTCTCATTTGAACACGGTTCTGGAGCGGATGAATAAGAAACGGAAGATGAGGGAATTGGAGAGCCGGGAAGTAGGAAAGAGTAACCGAAGAAAACGTTTGAAGACAGGCAAGCTCGTCCGAGTGGAAAGCTATGTTCTAGAGCCTGGCAAGAAGGCTCCGAACTTTTCGCTCAACAGCACACCCGACCAGAAAGTCTCCCTCAACGATTTCCGCGGACAACCAGTGATTCTTGCTTTCTACCCTGCTGACTGGAGCCCAGTATGCACTGACCAGTTATCCCTGTATGCTCAAGTGATGCCCGAGTTCAAGAAGTTCAACGCAGAACTCATCGCGATCTCAGTCGACAATATCTGGTCCCATCTCGCCTTCGCGAAAGACCGAAAACTCAACTTTCCCGTCCTAGCCGACTTTGAGCCGAAGGGAATGATTTCTCGAAAGTACGGGGCCTACAACGAAAAAGTTGGCGAGTGCGCCCGAGCACTGTTCATCGTCGATGGTCAGGGAATCATCCGGTGGAGCCATCTCTCCCCCGATGGGGTTAACCCGGGAGCTGATGGTATTCTTTCAGCACTGGGAAATCTGAATGCGGACCGCACCGCTAGGAGTTAATCAGGGAATGGCTGGGACAGCAACAGTCACGCGGAAAAGAGAAACAGGGAAGACTCTACTCGAGCCGACCCTCAAGGAGACCGCGGAGAAGTATGAAGCTCCGCGACTTACCGTTCCGATAACTCCTGACCGTGATCACACAGCCGGACCTTTGAACGCAGCTCTCACCCTGGTTCAATATGGCGACTATCAGTGTCCCTATTGCGGCGCCGCGTATGGCGAAGTTAAGAAAGTCCAGAAGGAGCTTGGCTCCAAGCTACTCTTTGTCTTCCGCAACTTTCCCCTGACGAACATGCACGAGTTCGCAATGAAAACTGCAGAGACGGCGGAGGCTGCAGCTGCCCAGGGAAAGTTCTGGGAAATGCACGATTTTCTCTATGAACACCAAGACACTCTCGGTGATCCGAGCAGGGCGCTGAGTTATGCGAAGAAGCTAGGGTTAGACACCCAGAGGTTTGAGCGAGAAATTGCTCAACACATTCATCGGAAGAGAATTAAAGAAGACTTCAGTGGAGGAGTGAGGAGCGGCGTCAACGGGACTCCAACATTCTATGCTAATAGTGTTAGACATGATGGTGAGGCGGTTGCCAAGGCCCTACTCAAGGCCGTAGGATCCGCCAAATAGGATCCCAGCTCTTAACCGGTGCGAATAGGTCAAGTTTACTTGAGGTTAGAAGGTTTAGTTGCTTAAGTCTGGTTGACTAGGTCAGTGCGGAATGACTACTAACTATATACGCTGGACCGTTCACTAGGGTTTCTTAGATGGTAAATACGAGTGAGAGAGACGCCTCTTCAGCCAGCCTGGGACATGGAGAAATGGAAGAGGCCAACATTACCTCACGAGACAGCAGCATACTCCAGGCGATACAAGAAGAAGGCCTAACAGTTTTCACTTTTGACGGTTTGAAGAGGATGCTGGGGGTCCACCAGGAGAAGTTGTCCCGGGTCCTCGATAGGCTTGAGGATGAGGGTCTCCTAGAAAAGGTCCCGGAAGGTTACAGCGTGACGCTCAGAGGCAGCGAGCTTATTCCCCGTTCCCTCAACTCTGCTCAACCCCGGATCCCAATCGTCCAGTCCCTTCTTCCACAAGACATAGACCTGGGCCGAATCATTTCAGGGCTCAAGGGTCGTTGGTTTGGAAGCCTCCGGTGGCTAGGGTATACTCAGAACGAGGATGGAACGGTATTGAAGTGGATTACAGAAGATGATGCTGTCCAGATAGACGCCAAGTTCAACGGCGGCTTTCTCAGCATCGAGGCCAAGGTAGGCGAGGGAAAAGAGGTTGGCCAAGCGGTGAAGGCATCACACCAACTCCTGGGTCATATCTCCCGTTTGTACGATGGACCTCGCCGGGTTAGGAACACAGCCTCCCCGATCGGCTTATACCAGCAAATGCGTTTCGCCTAGGCTTGTGACCACCCCCTAGTCCTCTCGGTCAACAAATAGCCCACACAGCCTTCTCTAGGCAAGGTGAAAAAATGAGTAAAACAACAAGTTCGTCAGCGATTCTCGAATCAATTTCTGATGCTATCGTCGACATTGCAGGCAAGGTATCCACATCGGTCGTCAGGGTCGGAGCCGGAAGATGGAGAGGCGGAACCGGCACCGTCTGGAGCAAAGACGGACACATCGTCACGAGCAACCATGTCGTCGGTGGAATGCGCGAAGTCGAAGTAGGCTTCAACGACGGGACAAAACATGTCGCCAAAGTAGTGGGCAGAGACCCCTACTCTGACATTGCACTATTGAAAGTGGACTCTGACAATCTTACCCCCGCAGAGACTGGAAACAGCGACAGTCTCAAGGTGGGACAGTTCGTCCTAGCAGTCGCCAATCCGTTCGGCAGACAGCCGAGCGCTACTTCTGGAATAGTAACCAACCCGGCGTACAGTATACGTGGATGGTGGGGTGGAGGACTAGACAAGGTCGTCGTCACAGACGCACGTCTCAACCCAGGCTACTCCGGTGGCCCACTAGTGGACGCTCGAGGTAGACTCGTCGGCATCAACGCCGCTTACGCCAATAACCGGGGAATCTCAGTGCCAGTCAATACTGTCAAGACAGTCGTCGATAAGCTGATGCATGACGGGAGAATTAAACGAGCCTACATGGGCATCACAGCGGACACAATCCGACTACCAGAACACCTCTCCAGCCAAACACAAGTCAACCAGGCCAACGCACTAATCGTGTACGGCGTAGACCAAGACAGCGCAGCCAAGAAAGCAGAACTAGCAATCGGCGACGTAATCGTAAAGCTTGACGGAAAACCAGTCGAGACCCTCATGGACCTACGAGAACTACTAGACGACAAGGCAATCGGAAGACGAGTAAACCTCTCAGTCCTTCGCGGCGAGAAACTTACAGAACTGACGGTAACGCCCACAGAAGCAGAAGAGTAAGAGAAGAGAATCGAAACAGGCTCTGGTCTTCGCCAGAGCATCCTTTTTTTTCTTTCTAAGAAAAGTACTTGACCATGAATCTAGGAGTACTCTGGAAACAGATTCCAGGTTCAGGCTCTCTAGAGAAAGATGATTCCGTGCGGAGCTTACGACGTTACTATTTTTTCCAGAGGCACATTTTCCCTTCTAAAGCATGCGCATGCGAGGGATAGGCCTGTTGCATGAACATCTTCATTCTACATTGTGTTCCATGGATAGGGCACAGGGCATCACACTGTCTCACGTCTTTCTCTACATTCAAGATGGCTGTCATTGTTCTCCACCTTCTACGAGGCTACGCTCGCCCGTTATACCCTTATCCTCCGACTCATGAGGCGATTCGTCCTCGGCAGAGGTAGAAATTCAGCGGATGGGCAAGGATCGAATCTGAGGACGTTTTGAGACCTGATCCGAAAGGTCTTTCGCGCTAAGGCCGCTAATGTACATATTACCTTCTCCGTTTGGTAACAGGTTCTCTTTCTAGAAAACTTCTATGTTAGTCTCTGGAAAGCCCAGCTTGACCAGTTCGTCCTTCACCCTGTTTCGATGGTCTCCCTGCAGCATGATCACGCCGTCCTTTACCGTACCACCTGTTGCCAATCGGGTCTTCAACCTGTGAGCTATCTCGTCTATCGACCGGCCCGTTTTCTCTAGACCCTGCACTAGCGTTACTGCTTTGCCCCACCGGCGGGTCTCCATTCGTACGACGACATGGGTTTCGCTACGGTCCAGTTCGCCGAGAAGGCCTTTGAGACTGAAGTCTTCACTCATTACCAGGGCCAGGAATCTTGTGCTTCTTCTAGTTTTCTATCTTCGGGCGTTTCAACACAGCACGCCGTTGGAGCGTCCAATCAAAGACCTGATTAGGTCTTGACCTTAACACTTCTTGTTGAGCTACGCTAGACAGGGAATCCTGACGTAATCCTGACAATTCCCTATTAGGCCGTGGAAATGTATGATGCTCAAGACTTAATGCGGCTAGAAATCGGAGGAGGGACGGAAACGTTTCAGGTGCATTGGAGTTGGCAACGGCCCATTCTGGCTCAGATACGTCATGGAGGCGCCTGCTATGGTATATTCTCGCAGGGTCTCGGGGAGGACCTAACAGGGGAAAGATCATCATTCTTCTCCGTAAAGAACCCCGCAATGTTAACCAGCTCGCCGAGGCCTTGGACGTTCACTATCGAGTCGCCGAACACCACATCCGTTCCTTGGAAAGGGAACCATCTCATCGTGCCCTCTGGCGAACGGTACGGCAGGCTCTACTTTCTCTCTCAAGAGATGGAGAGCCATCTTCAACTCTTCGATGAAATCTGGGCCCAGATCCAACCCAGGAATAGAGAGGTGAAGAAGTAATGGTCTCGTTGATGGGCCTGAGCATGTATGCAGCAGGTCTGAGTGCTCTCCTGCTTCTGGGCCTCATCTTGACCTATGCTCGAATCTATCGTGATACTCGAGCCCGGTTCAGTCTCGGACTAATGATCTTCGCCTTAATCCTTTTCGCCCAAAACATCCTAGCCGTGTACTCGTTCGCCACCATATCTCCGTACATAGGAGACCCATTCCTTCCCTACCTGCTGGGAATTAACGTAGCCCAAGTTCTGGGCATTCTAGTTCTCTTCCGGACAACTATTCGTTAGAATTAGGCCTAATCTGGACAAGACGTGCACCGTACTTCGCCAATTTCTCAAATAGAATCCAAGCCTACAGCGCCCCCAAGAAAGATGGGGGTGAAATTGTCAAAATGAATAAACAACGATTTTCCGTTCTCCTCTCCATACTCGCTATCCTCGCTATTTCTCTCAGCGCAACACCAATGCAGGCACGGCCAAACTCTGCGGGAGCAGTTTACACAATGACAAACTCGGCAACAGGGAACGAGGTGATACGTTACAATAGGAGCGCAGATGGATCGCTTACGTGATCTGGGCGTTTTCTCGACTGATTGTCTCGGAACAGGAACCGGCCTCGGCAACGAGGGTGGACTCGTACTAAGTCAGAATGGCAGTTGGCTCCTAGTGGATAACGCAGGGAGCAACGACATATCCGTATTCCAAGTCAGCCACCGTAGCCTGAGACTAACGGACAAGACCGACTCCAATGGCCTGATGCCAATTAGCATCACTGTCAACGAGGATTTGGTTTACGTGTTAAACGCTGGAAGAGCTGGCAGTGTTGGTAACATAGCTGGCTTCCATCTAAGCAGTGACGGACTGTTGTCCTCTATCCCTGGCTCGGTCCAACCCCTTAGTGGAGTAACTGCGCCAGCACAAGTATCCTTCAATCCCACCGGAACAGTATTGGTGGTTACAGAGAAGTCTACTAGTCTCATCGATACCTACACGGTCGACAGTCAAGGGATTGCGCAGCCAATAGCGGCCCATGCATCGTACGGTGCCACGCCTTTCCGGTTTGCCTTCGACCCAACCGGTCATCTCATTGTTAGCGAAGCAGGTGGCGGACTCCTAGGCACTAGCTCAGTCTCCTCATACGATGTGTCCGGCTCGGGAGCCTTAACCAAATAAGCGCTATGCCCCCGATACGCAGCTTGCAGCGTGCTGGGTCGTGGTAACTGGAAACGGCCGATTCGCCTATACTTCTAACACTCGCAGTAACAGCATTTCCAGCTACACGATTAATGGTGACGGCTCGATTAGCCTTCTCCATTCTATCGGTGCCTTAACGGGAAACGGGCCCCTAGACATGGCCTTGAGTAGAAACAGCAGGTTCCTTTACGAGTTCAACTCCGGGAGCCATACAATCGAAGGGTTCAGAGTAAGTGCGAGCGGAGGGCTCACGTTGGTCAGGACGGTCGGTGGAGTTCCGGCTGGAGCGGACGGTCTGGCAGCCAACTAGGCCCAACAAGCAAATTTCCCATCTTCCCTTTTTCTGCCTATTATCGTAGCTGAAACTAGTCCCGTGTCCTGAGACGCGCTGGTATGTTTGCTTCGGTCTCATCTAGTCCTACAAGATTCGATGATCTTGTTAAGTTGACGGATTCAACCTAGTTGTTCCGACCTTCCCAAACCGAGAATCATCTCTTCGAGAAAAGCCTCGAAGTCCGGATAGGCTGAAGGATTCGTCGCGTACTTTTCGAATACCGGGAACAGCGGTTCCGCCGATGGATAATAATTAGGGTTAGGTCTTAGCCCCTTTTTCTCAGGACTAAGAGGATCAGGCTTCCTCAAATGGTCCTTCACAGCAAAGTAGGCGATCATGTCCACCACCGTATGCGTGATGCCTGGATCGAATCCCGCTTTGAGGAGCGCCTCCGTAACCTGTGAGCTCGGTGTTATGAGTTCAGAGAGTTCATGGGTGAGAAATTTCTTCTCAACCTGGGAATCGGGAAGGGGTGCGAGGACTACGCAGTCGTTCCAGGAGAACCCGCCGTAGAGACAGTCGACAAAACCCACCCGAATCTCGTCAGTACCCCACTCCGTTTTCGCGAGTGTTGAAAGGCTTGAGAGGACATGGTCGCTTATCGGAGCCCATTCAGTCTCAAATCTAGCCTTGTACTCCTCCAATCGGGTTCCGGTTGTCTTCCAAATGCCGTCAAAAGCCTCTGGTTGATTGCCCAGCATTTCCAAGAACAAGTGTGCCCCTGGGTTTGGATTTTCTCGAAGCTTTGACTCTGCATCGTCAAGGTCTCGGCTCCTCACGAGGACCCTCGCAAATGAGTACCAGGACCGCGCGGTCTGGGGCTTGCTCGCCTTGAGCTTGTTCGCAATGTCATTCTGTCTCAAGTGCCCGTGCTGTGCTCTGTAAGTTTTGTTTTCCAGTATCTCTGTCACTGGGTACGGCATGCAGTCCGCGTAGAGGACTGAAAAGTGGCAGAACCGGTTCAATTCTTTGCTAACCTCAAATGAGACTCTAGGGCCCGGCAAATCTGGTTCCACTTCATGCGTTGAGCCTGTCTTGTACTAGAGAGGGCTAAGAATCCTACTGTCTGGAACATCGAAGCAGTCCCCGTTTCCTATTGCAGCTTTGAACCCGATTATCCCCTGATGAAGCCGGGATAGTTTGCAATGGACGCCTCAATCCATGTTGAGGCAAGGTGAGTATTTGTCCCGGACTTGTAACGAGCGTTTTGAACAGTTATTTACCTGATTTGACCGGTTTCTGTTTTGGCTGCCGGGATCGCCTAGCCAGGTATGGCGTCGGATTGCTAAACCCTGCTGTTGGGTGTTGTTATCCGATGGGCCTTAGGCCCACGTGGGTTCAAATCCCACTCCCGGCGCCACCAACATCTTTCTCCAGTTAGCACCGGGTCTAAAACCAGTCACTGATGTGCCAGACGTCTTCTGAACTTACTGTTCAGCGACCTTAGACGTACGCGCTCTCTATGAGACCTATTTGTCGAGTCCACTAAGGTGGAAATCGATAAGAACTCTGAAAAGACATTGCCGAGTCCATGCCAGAAAATCCGCCGAGGCGGCGTGTGGTAGGAATAGGCGGAATATTCTTCAAAGCAACGAAGCCGGAGAAACTCTCTGACTGGTACAGGAAGCATCTCGGAGTCAAGATCGAAGACAATGTGGCTCTGTTCACGTGGCGGTCTCGGAAGAATCCGAAACGTCTCGGCTACACTGTCTGGTCGGTTTTTCCCCGGAAGAGTTCCTATTTTGGACCTAGGAATGTCCAGTTCATGATCGGCTATCGGGTCAAAGACTTGGATGAGCTCCTGGCTCAGCTTAGACGTGAGAAAGTACCGGTTGACGAGAAGAGAGAGGATTCTAAGTATGGCCGGTTTGCATGGACAAGTGACCCGGAGGGTAACAGAATCGAACTCTGGGAGCCGCCCCGGTCTTGTCGAGCGCCTGAAGAGGAGATGGCGTCGGAATGAGCATGTTCCATTCGGGCAAGCTAGGCAAGCTAGGCATGGTGATACGGTCTGGATAGGTGCGAATCCTGCAGGCACATTTCCGCCTGCCCGGGTTGTGGAGTATCGAGTCTGGCGTTCGATCATATCGGGGTTAGAGGAACCACGAGCCAGTTCCGAGTACCATTAATCGGCACGAAAATATCGTATGACAACCAACGTTCCGGTGTATGGCATTACTCTCGTCCATGCGGTCACAGAATCTACCCCGCAGCCGCATCTGTCAATGTGAAATACAACGGAGGACCCCTATGGGGACAAGGCTATTCCTGGCAAAACGTGTACTGGGGCACCTATTACAACACAGCCCAATCCTCCACTTGGATTAGGAGACTGCAGAAAGCGACCTTGGACATTGAAACTGACCCCAGCTATTCCGGCGGACTTGCACAGTATGATGTCGGAGTAGGCAAAGTGGTGGACAAGCCGATCGTCATAAACGTCGACCCGCCAGCTCAACTCTCCGACGGCCAGATCAAGCAGACTCTGACCGGCTGGATCCAAACCCGTACAGTACCAGACCTCGCGGGGAAAGGTGCCTACAACATATTCCTCCCGCCCAACATTGCTGCCAGCCTGGGAAGTGACACATCATGCCGAACATTCTGCGATTATCATAACACGGTCAACGGGTCCCAGGGACCATTCTACACCGTGGAGCCCTATCCCTGCACGCAGGGATGCAACCAGTGCACCAGCGACCCGTTTGACACGCTAACTCAGGGCTTGTCGGAAGAGATTGTGGAGTTGAAGACGGACATGGACCCTGGAACAGGCTGGGTCATCGGCAACGAGGAACTGTGTACTCCGCCGGATGAACTTCTTCTTGGAGACAATAAGATGATTGGAGAATATCAGATAGGGGACAAGATAGTTGGGTCAAGCGGCCTTAAGTCAGTCGAGATGGTCTTTGAAAGATCCTACAAAGGCGCCATGATTGAGATCAAAGCCCTTGGGATGTTGCCAATCCGAACGACGCCTAAGCATCCTCTCCTTGTTGTGAAGGGGCATGGAGAACGTCCGAATTGGAATACAGAATTCTCCAAACCAGAGTGGAGAGTAGCGAGTGAGGTTAGGGAGAAGCACACAAGTCAGGATGGAGATTACTTGGTCATGCCAAGACTCGGAGGCACATACCAAGCTACGCAAATCCCAATGGACCGTTACATCAAATGGTATGCCAAGAAACGAAGGTCTGTCCCAAGGTCGTTCCCTTTGAATGAAAACACAGCTTGGCTACTGGGCATGTATGTGGCTGAGGGTTTCTCTGAGGAGAGAAAATTCCATTTCAGCATAGCGTCTTACGAGGATGGAATTAGAGAGAGACTACTAAGAACAATCAAGGCGCTTGGAGGTACACCTTGGCTATCCCACCAGCGCCACGAGCGAGGCATTGTCATTCACGCTAGCTCCCTCGCGCTTGCACCGTTCCTCTCTGAACAATGCGGTAGAGGGGGTGCTCGTAAGCAGATACCCGA
>Ga0066710_100002136_pt1 | contig 15656 bp, 13 predicted proteins | sample GraSoiAngelo_159_FD_79666 | JGI IMG/M metagenome (GOLD analysis project Ga0066710, IMG submission 79666) | Grasslands soil microbial communities from the Angelo Coastal Reserve, California, USA - 14_1009_16_40cm | ecosystem: Environmental > Terrestrial > Soil > Grasslands | place: USA...
CCGGTCACGCAGTCGAAGCAGCCGATCAACGCCCGGTTCAGCTGCAGCCCGTTCCCCTGGCCGTCGAACACGAAGATGTTGAACCCCCTGAGGTCGACCTCGTGGGTCGTCTCCCAGGCGATCGTGCCCACGCCGCGCACGAGCGAGAGGAAGATGTTGACCACGCGCTGCTCGCAGGCGGCCGGATCCTGCGTCGGGTTCCGGACGGTCGGGCAGTTGTCGCAGGCGTCGTTGACGCCGTCACCGTCGGTATCGCTGACACCGGTCGGGCCCTCGTCGGTGAGGTCGTTGCAGTTGTCGTCGATCCCGTTGCAGATCTCGGGCGCTCCCGGATGTACCCGCGGGTCGGCGTCGTTGCAATCCCCCGCGCAGATCGTCCATCCGTCACCATCGCCGTCGTAGCAGTCGGTCGGTGGAACGGTCGCAAAGCCGATCATGCCGCCGCTCTCGAACCCTCCGATCAGCGCCGTATAGCCGACCAGGCCGCAGGCGCCCGCCGTGGGGAGATCGACGGTGACGGTGGCGTTGCCGTAGGCGTCCGGCAGGACTCCGGTGTCGAACCACGCAGACCGCGACAGATTTGCCCGACCGTGGCAGGGCTGCTGGCTGGTGAAGATCCTTCCCAGCCGCACATCGGGCTGGAAGGCGTCGGTGCAGGTGCCGACCGCCTGCCCCACGGTCCCCGGGTCGCAATCGCTGTAGACGAGCGGCGGCGTGAAATGCAGGATCAGGTTGACCTTCCCGTCCGGGCGCGGCACATCGGCCAGGATCTGCGGAGCCCCTCCCTGGCGCGTGCAGGGGAGGGGAAAGACCTGCGACGTCGCGGCATCGAACGGGTGGGCGGCCTCGACCAGGTACCCGAACGAGGGGTCGGCGCCGGTCAGCGTCGCGACCAGCCCCTGGCCGTCGGCGGCCTGGACCACGATGGCGATCCGATTGAGCCCGGTCGCCGTCACCGGGCAGCCGTTGAACCCGGATTGTCCCCAGTCGGCCAGGACCCGGATGGCGCCGTCTCCCACCACGCCCGGGCTCGGGCAGGTCGCCGGATCGTACTGCTCGCAGGCGAGGATCGGAGCCCCGCCGCTATTCGTAAACAAAGGATCGCTGATCTGGTAGGCAAACGCCGAGACGGGCGAGCGGTCGTCGCATGCGAAGTAGGTGCCGTCGAGCCCGTGGTAGACGAGCGCTGGATAGGCCGAGCACGCGGCGCGCGCGGCGGGCGCGCAGGCCCCCGCCACGGCGAGAACGGCCAGGCACGCCATCGGCCTGCGCATGGGAGCACCTCCTGTCGGGAGCGTTTCCAGTTAAGGAAACTTGTACGGCGATGCCGGGTCCGGGTCAACCACGATCCGGGCGCGGCCCCGTCGCAGGGAGGGCCGGGCCGGTGGGGCGCCGGCGGCGGATCGGCTATAATCCCGATCGGCCGCCCGCGCGGCACAAGACGATGAGCGAACGTCTCTGGCCCTTCAAGGATCTGGCGCGCTTCCTGCGCTACGAAGACCCCGAGGTCCGCTACTGGGCGGCCGAGCGGCTGGCGCGGCACCACCCCGACGAGGCCGCCGATCTCCTCGCGCCCTACCTTTTCGACGATCACGACCTGACGCCCGAGCTCGTGGCCGGGTACCTCGGGCGCCACGGGGCGCCGGCGCACGTGCCGCAACTGGTGCGGGCGGTCCGGACGCAGCGTCGCATGGCGGCGGCGCGCGCCCTCGAGGCCCTGGTGCGGCTGCGCGCCCCGGAAGCGATCGACCTTGCGCGCTCCGCGTTCGATCGGCGCGATTTCGACGAGGAGTGCTGGTCCGCCCTGCTCGAGGCGCTGGCCGAGCGCAGCGATCCGCCCGCCCGCGCCGTCCTGGCCGAGTTCCTGAAAAGGCGGGCCGACTGGTTCGGCTCGCCGCCGATCCTGCGCTCGGCGCTGAACGTGACCGGCCCGGGAGAGTACCGTCCGGTCCTGCAGGCCTGGCTGCGCTCGCTGCAGTGGCGCGGCGCGGGGGGCGGCGGGGCCGGCGACAGCTTCCGGGTGCTGATGGACCACCTCGAGATCGACGACTGCGGCTGGTGCTTCCGCACCGAGCTGAGCGGGCGGATCGACTTCACCCGCACCCTCAAGGCGGTCGAATCGAGCTACGACTGCGAGGTGCGCGCGGCGCTCGGCGACGAGACCTGCGCCCGCATCGCGGCCACCCTCATGGCCGGCGCCTTCGAGACCAGCGCCGCCGCGCTGTCCGGCACCATCCTCGAGCAGGCCCGCCGCGTGCGGCGCGCGCCGGGGGACGACCTGGCCGACCGCATCGTCGAGGCGTCGGTCTTCTGGGCCGATCCCGAGGTGGCCCGCGCGGTGGAGGGGCTCGGCCCTCATCTGCGCGAGTGGGTCATCGGCTTCCTGCTCTCGGCCGTCTTCAAGATGGCCCGCTACCGCAACCACGATCTCGAGGTGCGGCGGGCCGCCGGCGATCTCGAGGCGTTGCTGCGCATGATGGAAGTCGAAACGTCGATGATGCTCGACAGCCTGCCGGACGCGATCCGCTCCGCGGTCGAGGCGGCCGGCCCGGCCGGCGGCCCCGAACGCTCGGCGGCGCGGCGACTGGCCGAGGAGCGCTGCCTCGCCCTGCTGGCGGCCCGCGGTCCCTTCTTCCCCCAAGGCGCGGCGCTCGAGACGCTCGGCGAGCTGCGCTCCGTGGGGGCCATCAACGAGATCCTCGATTTCCTGGCGGAGGAGAACTCCTATCTCTACGAGGCGGCGGAGCACGCCCTGTCGATGATGGAGGACGCCGTGGTGGAGCCGGCGCGGGCGCGGCTGGAGGCGGGCACCGTGGACGAGGAGGCCGGCCACAGCCTGCTGATCGTGCTGTGCGAGCGGGGCACGCGCGAGGCGCTGCGCCTGGTGCTCGAGCACCTCGAGTTCTTCATGGACGCGGCCGGCCCGGGCGACGCCGCCCGCTGGATGTCGCTCCTCGGGGCGCGCGAGCTGATCGATCCTCTGCGTCGTTACCTGCCGCAGGAGACCGCCCTGGTCGGCCAGGCGGTCCTGCTCCTGGGCGGCATCCACAACCAGCGCGTCCCCGAAGAGGCGGAGATCCGCCGCGCCATCGACGAGTACTGGAAGCAGCAGCCGGAGGGGGGCGAGGAAAGCGACGAGCCCGGCCCCGGTGACGGCTCCGACCGGTACCTGATGTGAGGCCCCGGGGAGACGCCCCGCCCCAGGCTGCCTGTGCGGCGCTCCTGATCCTCGCCTTGGCCTCGGTGGGTCAGGCCATCGCCGGGCCACCCGCTCCTCCGGCGCCGACGGCCGCCGTCCCGCCGGCCGGTACCCAGGCGCCGGCGGGCAGCGCCGCGCCGATGACGCTGCGCTTCGCCCCCAAGGCCCGCAGGCTCTCCACCTACACGGCCGACATTCGCCTGGAGACCACGACGCGCGAGGTCACCTTCGAGGCGCCGCAGGCCTACCAGCAGAGCTTCGCCTTCTGGAGCAATCGCATGAAGGGGCAGAAGAAATCCGAGCTGATCGAGCTGATCACCTACACGCAGGACGTGGCGGAGGATGGGACGATCCCCTTCCGCCGCACGGTGCCCCGCTTCCAGGTCGAGTTCATGCGAGCGGGGCAGCCGAGCGAGCCGTACGGCACCCTTCCCGATGACGTGAAGAGCCAGGTCTGGGAGGGGTCGCTCGACCCGCTCGGCAACCTCAAGGAGATGCGCAAGACGGCCGGCAAGGACAACGCCGACATCGCCAGCCTCAGCCTGCCGCTGATCCAGCGGGCCTTTCCAGAGGCGCCGGCCGCGCGCGACTTGAAGGCGGGCGAGAGCTTCGTCGAGACCATGGCCCTGCCGCTCCCGGAGCCGCTGCACATCGCGGGGCTGGAGGAGATCGGCATGCGCGTCGCGCGCGAATACACTCTCAAGGAGGTCAACGGGGAGCGCGCCGTCTTCGGCGTCACGGTCACCTATGCCAACGATCCCGCCGCCTCCTCCAAGGCGGCCGGCACCACCTGCACGCTGTCGGGCGGCGGCGAGGGGACGGCCGAGTTCGACGTCCGGCGCGGTGTCTTCCTCGCCTTCCGCGTGCCGAGCACGCTGAAGATCGACATCGTCGCGCCGCTGCGCCCGCTCCCCGAGCATCCCGAGATGAAGGAAGGCGGCAGCGGCAAGACCCACATCGAGATCGACCTGTTGCTGAGCGCGCAGCAGATCGTGAAGAGGGTGTGGGGCGAGGAGAGCGACTGAGCCGCCGCCCCGGCGGCCATCTCCGGAAGCCGCGAATGGCCCGCTAGAGGCGGCCGTGCCCTCGGGCCCCGAGGTCCCAGGCCACGAGGCTCCAGGGACCGCTGGGCCCCGCCGTGGTGAGCATCACCAGATCCTGGACCCCGTCCCGGTTCAGGTCGACCGCGACCGGCGGCGAGGCGGCGAGCAGCCCCTCGACCTCGAACGGAAAGCCCGGCACCGGCTGGCCGGTGCCGCGCAGGCCGAAGAGGCGCAGGTAGGAGAAGCCGGCGTACAGATCGCTGCGCGCCTGGATCAGCTCCATCTTCCGGTCGCCGTCCAGGTCGGTCGCCAGCCAGGGCGACTCCTCGATCGCCTGGGACCTGAGGAAGTCGCGGTGGAGGCGCTGGGGGAAGCCGGAGACCACGCCGCCCGTGGCGTCGAACGCGTAGAGCAGCCCGCCGTCCTGCTGCAGGATCTCGGGGTGGCCATCGCCGTCCAGGTCGGCCAGCACCGCGCCCCAGGGCCCGCCGCTCGCCAGGGTGCGGGGCCAACCCGCCGCCGGCGATCCGTCGGCGCGCAGCACGATCATCTCGGCCGCGGCGAACGGCGGCACCGGGTCCGTTCCAGCGGATCCTCTCGAGTCGGGTGCGCTCCGGCCCGACCCCGTACGTCCCGTCGCCCGTCCATCCGCGTAGGGCAGAACCGGGAGCATGTCGCCGGTGAACGGGAGGGTCGACTGCACGATCTCGAGGTGCCCGTCCCCGTTGAGATCGCCCACGACCGGCGCCTGGCGTTCGACGAGCGAGGGGAGGATCTGCAGGAACACCGGCGGCCGGTGGCGATCGGCCGGCACTGCCACCAGCCGCGGCAGGAAGCCCGACTCGGTGACGATCACCTCGTCCGCGCCGTCGCCGTCCAGATCGGCCGCCGCCAGGTCGGCATTGAGGCCGCGAGGGCGGCCGAAGGAGTCGAGCCCGAGTTGAAAGGGCCAGCCAGGCAGCGGCAGCCCATCTGCGCTGAAGGCCTGGACTTCCCCCTGGTTCATCCCGCGCACCACTTCCGGCCGTCCATCTCCATCCAGGTCGGCCAGCAATACCCCCGCCGGCGAGCAGGAGTAGTAGCCCTCTCCATCGTGCAGGATCTCGACCGGCCAACCCTTCAGATCGCTTCCGTCGGCATGGAAGGCGTAGAGGAAGTTCTGGCGCTGCAGATTCCCCGAGACGACGCAGGTCACGATCTCCGGAATCCCGTCGCCGTCGAGATCGCCGACCCCGGGCGCCCCGAGGGGGTAGGCCGGCTGCGGCCGGTCCTCGAAGGTGCGCGGCCAGCCGTCGGCCGGCCGGAACACGCCTGTCGCATCCGGCCGGAGGAGCGTCACCAGTCCGGCGGAGAGCGAAACCACGAGGCCGGGACCGCTTTCCTTCCCCAGATCGATGGGAACGACCGACCCCTGGCGCGCCCGGTAGTCGGACGGCCGGGGGAACGGGATCGGGAAGCCGGCGACGAACGGAGGGCTCTTGGGGATCCGGCCCGGAAGCCGCCGGCTGGGACCTCCGGCCAGGGGGGACTGCGTCCCGGACAGCAAGGCGGCGATCCCTAGGGCCGCCGCCAGGAGAGGCGCCCGGCGGCGCAGCGCACCCCCATACGGCGAGGCTCGGTGCATCGAGTGACCTCAATAGAGGTGGTGCCTATCCCTTATACGGCCGGATCCCTCCCGGCGCAACATGAATCCGGGTTGCCCGGCACCGACAGATCGGCTTTAATCCATCTCCCATGAGCCGAACCGACAGCCACGACGCGGCCCCCGCCGGCACGGCCCCTCCCGCCCCGGACGTCCGCGTGCGCTTCGCCCCCAGCCCGACCGGCTTCCTGCACGTGGGAGGGGCCAGGACCGCCTTGTTCAACTGGCTCTTCGCCCGGCGGCACGGGGGAGTCTTCATCCTGAGAATCGAGGACACCGACCTGCAGCGCTCGACCGATGCGAGCGTGAAGACGATCCTCGAGGGGCTCGCCTGGCTCGGGATCACCTGGGACGAGGGGCCCTTCTTCCAGGCGCGCAGCGTCGAGGCGCACCGGACCATGGCCCTGCGGCTCCTGAAGGAGGGGAGGGCCTACCATTGCTTCTGCGCGGTGGCGGAGCTGGAGCGCAAGCGCGCCGCGGCGGAGGCGGAGGGGGCGGCCTGGAAGTACGATCGCACCTGCCTGCGCCTGCAGCCGGACGAGGTGCGCCGCCGTCTCGACCAGGGGGTGCCGGCGGCGCTCCGCTTCCGGGTCCCGGAGGGTGAGGTCGCATGGGAGGACCTGGTGCACGGGCCGATGTCCTTCGCCGCGGAGGCGATCGAGGACATCGTCCTTTTGCGCTCGGACGGGTCGCCGACCTACAACCTCTCCTGCGTCTCGGACGACATCGCCATGCGCATCACCCACGTGATCCGCGGCGACGATCACATCAGCAACACCCCCAAGCAGATCCTCCTGTACCGCGCGGTCGGGACCTCTCCGCCCCGCTTCGCCCACCTGCCGCTCATCCTGGGCGCTGACAAGAAGCGCCTCAGCAAGCGGCACGGCGCCGTGTCGGTGACCGAATACCGCGACAGGGGATACCTGCCCGAGGCGCTGTTCAACTTCCTGGCGCTGCTCGGCTGGTCCCCAGGCGATGGGCGCGAGAAGATGACCCGGGAGGAGATGACGGCCTGCTTCACGCTCGAGGCGATCAACCGCAAGGGGGCGGTGTTCGACGAGCAGAAGCTGGAGTGGCTGAACAGCCAGTACATCCACGACCTGCCCGCCGCCCGCATCGCCGGGTTGATCCGCCCGGACCTGGAGCGGCAGGGACTCCTCGTCGCCGACCTAGATGAAGGGGGCGCGCGGCGCGAGTGGTACCTCCGGGTGATCGAGGCGCTCAAGGCCCGCGCGAAGCTCCTGGGCGATTTCGGGCGCGACGTCCGCCCGTTCCTGACGGACGAGTTCGAGTACCGCGAGGAGGCGCTCGAGAAGCACCTGAGGGGAGGGGGGAAGAGCGGCGGCCCCGCCGCGATCGCCCAGAGGATGCGGGCCCTGCGCGCCGCGCTCGCCGGGGTGGAGCCGTTCACCGAGGAGACGACGGAGGGGGCGCTGCGCGCCCTGGCCGAGGCGCGCGGCGAGCCGGCGGCCACCTTCATCCATCCATTGCGCGTCGCCCTGGTCGGCAGCGCGGTGAGCCCGGGCATCTTCACGGTGCTCGTCCTGGTCGGCAAGGAGAGGGCGCTGCGGCGCCTCGACCGGCTGGCCGCCTTCCTGGAATCCTAGGAGCGCGCGCGTGCTCCCCTCATCCCGGTCGGAGCGGCCGCCTTGCGCGGCCGCCGTCGCGGCTCTCGCCGCTCTCTGCCTCGCCGCGCTCTCCGCGGCCGGCTGCGCCCGCGAAGTCCTGGTCTCGATCCCCCAGGCCTACCAGCACGTCCAGGACCTGCGGGGGTCCCGTGTGCGGATGGCGGGGACCGTGCGCCGTTTCCAGGGGGAGGGCGGAGAGCACTTCGTACTCGAGGACGAGGAGTCGAATCGTGTCGGCCTGCGCGGGCCGGTCCTGGCGCGGCTTGCGGGCCTCGAGGGGCGGCGCTGCCAGGCCTCCGGCGAGCTCCATTTCGACCCGCGCCGCGGCTACTATCTCGAGGCCGATCGGATTGACACCCCCGAGGCCCTTCGCTAGAATTCGCGCGCGTTCCGGGATCGTCCAATGGTAGGACACATGGCTCTGGACCATGGTATCGGGGTTCGAATCCCTGTCCCGGAACCAGCCCGGGCGGCGCTATCGTCTAGGGGTTAGGACGGATGGTTCTCAGCCATCAGACCGGGGTTCGAATCCCCGTAGCGCTACCAAAGGCTTCCTCGTCGCCTCCCCGCCGCTCATGGCGGGGAGGCTCTTTTTTTGCGCCCGCACCCGGGCTCGCCGCGGCCGCGTTCGGGGTCCTGGTGCTCGCGGGCGCGTCCCGGCCCCCGCTCGCGGCCGAGAAGCAGACGGAGAAGCAGCCGGTCCGGGTCGTCGTGAAGGCGGCGCGGCTCATCGACGGCAAGAGCAGGACCCCCCTCGCGCCGGCGGTGGTGGTGATCGAAGACGACCGCATCGTGCAGGTCGGCTCCGGGATCAAGCCGCCGGCGGGGGCCCAGGTGATCGACCTGGGCGGCGCCACGCTGCTGCCCGGCCTGATCGACTGCCACGACCATCTCACCGCGAACCCCGAGCAGTCGGGCTACAAGTCGCTCGGCGTCTCCCTGCCGCGCGAGACGCTGTACGGGGCCACCAACGCCGCCCGCACCCTGCTGGCCGGCTTCACCACGGTGCGCAACGTGGGCGCCGCCGGCTTCTCCGACGTGGCGCTGCGGGACGCGATCGTCGACGGGGACCTGTCGGGACCGCGCCTGCTGGTCTCGGGCCCCCCGCTCGGCATCACCGGGGGGCACTGCGACAACAACCTCCTGCCGTACGAGTATCACTTCAAGGACGAGGGGGTCGCCGACGGTCCTTGGGAGGCGCGCGCCAAGGTGCGCGAGGTGGTCAAGTACGGCGCCGATCTGATCAAGGTGTGCGCCAGCGGGGGCGTCCTCTCCAAGGGGGACCAGCCGGGGACGCCGCAGTACACCCTGGAGGAGCTGAAGGCGATCGTCGAGGAGGCCCACAAGCTCGGGCGCAAGGTGGCGGCGCACGCCCACGGGACGCAGTCGATCAAGGACGCCATCCTGGCCGGGGTCGATTCGATCGAGCACGCCAGCCTGATCGACGACGAGGGGATCCGCCTGGCGAAGGAGCACGGCACCTTCCTGGTGATGGACATCTACAACGACGACTTCATCCTGCAGGAGGGGGCCCGGGTCGGCATGCTCCCCGAGTCGCTGGAGAAGGAGCGCAAGCTCGGGCAGCTGCAACGCGACAATTTCGCCAGGGCGGTGAGGGCCGGAGCGCGCATGGCCTTCGGGACGGACGGAGGCGTCTACCCCCACGGGGACAACGCCCGGCAGTTCGCCTACATGGTGAAGTACGGCATGACGCCTATCGAGGCGATCCAGGCGGCGACCACGCAGGCGGCGGAGCTCCTCGGCCTCGCCGACCGCGTCGGCAGCGTCGAGCCGGGCAAGCTGGCCGACCTGATCGCGACCCGCGACGACCCGCTGTCGGACGTGCGCGCCCTGGAGCGGGTCGGCTTCGTCATGAAGGGGGGCCGGGTGGTCAAGAACGACCTGCGCTGACGCCGTCGCGACACCCGGCCCTCACCCGGTCAGCCCTTGAGTGCGGTCGCGATGCGCAAGAGCTCGGCGCAGGCCTTCTCGAGCGTCGCCAGGCTGCGCGCTTCCCTCAGCCGGCCCGCTTCGTCGAAGGCCTGGTCGGCCTTGCCTATCTGGACCGCCGCAGGGACGATGACGGCGAACAGCCCGGTCAGGATCTGGCGCACCGCCATCACGGAGCGCACCGCGCCGAACGACCCCGGCGAGGCCCCCATCACCAGGACGGCCTTCCCCCTGAAGGGGTTGTCGGGCCCGCGCGAGGCCCAGTCGATGGCGTTCTTGAGCGTGCCGGGGACCGTGGTGTTGTACTCGGGTGTGGCCAGGACGATCGCGTCGGCGGCCGCGAGGCGCGCCTTGAAGGCCCGCGCCCCTTCCGGCAGGCCCGACGCCTGCTCCAGGTCGCCGTCGTAGAGCGGCATCGCCACCTCGCGCAGGTCGAGGAGATCGATCTCGGCCTTGCTTCGCAGCGATTCCACGGCGTTGGCGAGCAGCTTGCGGTTGTACGATCCGGCGCGCAGGGAGCCGGCGAAGGCCAGGATGCGCAGGGAGGTCGCCATCGGCGCCGAGGATAGCACGCGCACCGTGCTCGTCGTGCAGCAGGCCGAGGCCGAGGGGCCGGGCCTGCTCGCGGCGCCTCTTCCGGCGATGGGCCTCACGCTGAGCACCGTGAGGGCCTGGCGCGGGGAGCGCGTGCCCGTGGCCGCGCAGGACTTCGCGGCGATCGTCTTGATGGGCGGGCCGATGGGGGTCTACGAGACCGCGCGGCACCCGCACCTGGCCGACGCCATCCTCCTGGCGGGCGACGCTCTGCGCCGGGGCGTGCCGGTCCTGGGCGTCTGCCTCGGGTCGCAGATCCTGGCTGCCGCGGCGGGGGCCCGCGTCTTCCCCGGACCGGTGAAGGAGATCGGCTGGCACCCGGTGCGCCTGAGCGCCGAAGGGCGCGCCGATCCGCTCCTGGGGCTCCTGCCCGCCGACCCGGTCGTCTTCCACTGGCACGGGGACACCTTCGATCTGCCCGCGGGCGCCACGCTCCTGGCCTCCTCAGGGCGGTACGCCCACCAGGCGTTCCGCATCGGCACGCGCGCCTACGGCCTGCAGTTCCACGTCGAGGTGACGCCGGAGATGGTCGATCGGTTCATCGCGGCCGGCGCGTCCGAGGCGGCCGACTTCGGGGGGGAAGAGGGGGCGGCGCGGATGCGCGCCGAGGCGCGCCTCTTCGCCCCGGCCATCGGGGCGGCCGTGCCGGCGATGCTTCGAGCCTTGCTCAGGCCCCTCGCCGCATCCTAGGTTTGGAGGCTCCGGTAGACCGCCTGCGGGTCGGGAAGGGGCGGCCAGGCCAGGACCCCCAGGGCGTCCCGCACGTACTCCGGACGGCGCATGCCGACCAGGACGCAGCTGACGCCCGGCGTGCTGGCCACGGTCCAGAGCGCCTTGCGCGACAGGGGCTCGCCGCGCCTCGCGGCCGGCAGGGCGGGGTCGATCGCCGTCGCGATGGTGCGCGCCTGCTCCCGTCCGCTCAGCGAAGCCTGCCGCCCGACCTCGCGCAACAGGGCCTGCAGGGAGGGCAGGAAGCGCGCCCACCAGGATTGCCACGCCGCCGCCATCTCCGGTTCGAGCCCCTGCGCCAAGGCGCGCACCACGTAGTTGATGCGCGGCACGACGTACTGCTGCTCGATCTGCTGCCAGTGCGACGCGTCGGAGACCTGGCCGGGGAGCGTGGCGACCTCCTCGACGAGCTGGAACAGGTGATCGGGAGTCACCCCGCCCAGGGTGTCCCCCTTGCGGTTCGGGGCGATGGAGGCGCGATACTCGTCTCCCAGCCGCGACAGCGCGGCCAGAAGATCGGGAAGGCTCGCGGACTCCCCGGGGACCGGCGGGTCGGCGAGGCGTAGCAAGCGCTGGCCGGCGAAGGCGTTGAGCGGCCGGTTGACCAGGACGCCGAGGCCGGCCTGCAAGGCGGCCTCGAGCGGCGTGGCGCGCCCCTCCTCCCCGGTGTTCGCGATCAGGGCGCCGCCCGGCTCGAACAGGTTCATCGGCATCTGCAAGACGCGGAAGTGGTGCCCGGGGCCGCCGGCCTCGCGCGCCGCCATCAGGAAACGCGAGGCCGAGGTGGCTTCCCCGTCGCCGGCGGGCGACACCAGGGTGTTGGACGAGACGCCGTACCACTGGAGCAGCCCCTGGCGCACCGCCTCCTCGAAGAACGTGAAGGCCTCCCGCGCCCTGCGGTAGAACTCCGCGCGCGCCGCCTCGAGGTCGCCTTCCCCGTGCTTCGCCGCGTCGGACAGGAAGTACTCGGGGTTGTGCAGCAGGCAGACGTCGAGGCTCTCGAGCTGCAGGCGCTCGAGCGACCGCTGCAGCTGGTCGCGCAGGAAGTCGGGGTGGATGCAGTGCCAGCACCCTTCCGCGTACTTGACCATCTCCGGGAATGGCCGCCCGGCGCGCTCGCGCTCCCCCGCCAGATCGAGGTTCTGTCCCTGCACGTAGCCGATCTTGGACACGACGATCACCTGGTCGCGGGCCAGGCGGCCGCGCCCTTCCAGGTCACGCAGGACCTGGCCGGCCAGGCGCTCGCTGCCGCCGTCGGTGTAGTTGGTGGAGGTGTCGACCAGGTTGCAGCCGGCCGCGAGGGCCTCCTCGAGCGACTGGCGGTGGAGCGGCGTCTCCGCGTCCACCCGGTAGCCCCCGAAGCCGATGCGGCTGGCGGTCAGCCCCGTCGTCCCGAGCGGCGCGTGGCCGTGCGGCGCCGTCGCCACGAAGCGGGCCGCGAAGTCGCGGGTGGCGGCGGCGGTGGCGCGGCGCTCAGGCACGGTGGCGCGGCCGCCCGGCAGGGGCGCTCACGGGCGTCCCCCGGGACGCGAGCCCTCGTCGCGGCCGAGGTCGACCGGGCGGCCCCCCTTGATCACGGCCGCGGGCGCCTTGAGGACGGCGATGCCGGCGAGGGGATCGCCGTCCACGGCCACGAGGTCGGCGAGCTTGCCTGGCTCGACGGTCCCCAGGTCGCGGGCGCGTCCCAGGAGGTCGGCCGCGGAGCGGGTGGCGGCCACGATCGCCTCCATCGGCTTCATGCCGCCGGCCACCATCAGCTCGAACTCGTGGGCGTTCCGCCCGTGCGGGGTGACGCCGCTGTCGGTCCCGAAGGCGATCTTCACGCCGCCGGCGACCGCCTTCCTGAACGACTGCTGCATCAGCGGACGCACCGCCAGCGCCTTCGCGGCGGCGAATTCGGGCATCTCGCCGCTTTTGGCCAGGTTCTCCACCGCCTCGCCCGCCATCAGGGTCGGCACGAGATAGGTGCCGTGCTCCTTCATCAACCGGACCGCCTCGTCGTCGAGGATCGAGCCGTGCTCGATCGAGTCGATCCCGGCCAGGACGGCGGCCTTGATCCCCGCGGTCCCATGGGCGTGCGCCGCGGCCTTGCGGCCCAGGGCGTGCGCCTCGCCGATGATGGCGCGCAGCTCCTCGTCGGAGAGCTGGCGCGCGCCCAGCTCGTCTCCGGACGAGAGGACCCCGCCGGTCGCCAGGAGCTTGATGACGTCGGCGCCGTACTTGACCTGGTAGCGGACGGCGGCCCGGCAGGCGTCGGGGGAGTCGCAGACCCCCGCATCGAGCGGCTCGACCCCGGCGAGGCGCAGGTCGGGACGGAAGGCGTTGAGATCGTCGCCGTGTCCGCCGGTGATCGACAGCGACCGGCGTGCCGTGATGATCCGCGGCCCCTCGATCAGGCCGGCCTCGATCGCGCGGCGCAGCGGCACGCTGGCGCCGCCCTCGTCCCCCAGGTTGCGCACGGTCGTGAAGCCGGCGCGCAGCGTCCGGAGGGCGTACACGGTGCCGGCGATGCCCGCGTCGATCGGGGTCCGGGTGACCGGCTCCCACTCCCAGCCCTTCTTCAGCTCGCCCGTGAGGTGAACGTGGCAGTCGATCAAGCCGGGCAGCACCGTCTTCCCCGAGAGGTCGAGGATCACGGCGCCGGCGGGGGGCGGGAAGGAGCGGGCCGGCTCCACCTTCTCGATGCGCTCGCCCCGGACGAGGATCGCGATGTCCCGCCGCGCCGGGCCGCCGGTCCCGTCGAGCAGCGTGCCGGCACGCACGTAGAGGACGCGCGCGGCCGGCTCCTGGGCGGCAGGGACGACGGCGGGCCCGAGGAGTGGGACGGCAAGGAAGGCGGCGACCAGCCACCGGACAGCGGCGAGGCGCATGCTAGGCCCGGCTACTTCTTCTTCAGGCTGGACAGGTAGGCGACCAGCGCGTCGAGATCGGCGGTGGGAAGGCCCGGGTAGCCCCGCATCTTGCTGTCGACCTTCACATCCTTCGGCGAGACGATGTACTTCCGGATCTCCTCCGGCTTCAGCTTGGCGCCGACATCATCGAGCGGGGTCTTCGGGTTTCCCTTGCCCGCGATGGCGTGGCACATCGAGCAGTGCTGGGCGGAGTAGACTCCCTTCCCCTTGTCGAGGGAGGCCGCGTCCGTCTTCGCGGGCTCCTCGGCCCGGCCGACCGATGCCAGCGCGAACACCAGGATCAACGGGATGAGGGCGGCTGCGATCCGTCTCATGCTTGCGGCTCCTTCCCGGCGCGACGGCCGGCGACACGACGTCCCCGACTGGCCAGCAAGGTACGATATCACCGCCACCGCCACGGCTCAACTGCCGCCGCTGCCCTCGGCCTCGCGGAAGTCCGGCGGGACGGCCTCGGCCACGCGGATCGCGAGATCATCCAGCCGGTCGGCGAAGGAATGCGTGGCGCCCGGGACCACCAGCACGCGCGCCCCGCCCGGCAGGGCGGCGGCGAGCGTCAGCACCAGACCGAGGGGACCGAACGAGTCCTGATCTCCCTGGATGAAGGCCAGGGGCTTGCGGCAGTCTTGCAGGAAGCCGTAGTTGAAGAGGCCGACGGGGGCGCCGATGGCGATCAAGGCGCCGACCCTGGCATCGGCGCACCCGACCCGCAGCGCGATGTACGATCCGAACGAGTAGCCGGCCGCCAGGAGCGGCCGGCCCGGGAAGCGCCCGGCGAGGTGATCGAGAACGCAGCGCAGATCGTCCTGCTCCCCGACGCCGTTGTCGTGCGTGCCGCCGCTGACGCCGACGCCCCGAAAGTTGAAGCGCAGGACAGGGATGCCCAGCCGCACCATCGCCTCGGCGGCGGCATGCACCACCTTGTTGTGCATCGTCCCGCCGAAGAGGGGATGAGGGTGGCAGACGACCGCCGCCGTCCCCGGGCCCCCCGCGCGGCCGGCTTCCGGCGCGGCCGGGTGCTTCAGGAAGCATTCGAGGCGTCCCGCCGGGCCGGCGATGAAGATCGATTCGATCCGCTGCATCGGCCCCCATGCTACACGCCCCCGCGGCCTTTGGTGTAAGCTCCGCCGCGCGATCCGTCGCAGCGAGGGGAGCCGTGCCGGTCAACGCCGACCAGTTCCGCAGCGCCCTGAGACTCTGGGCCAGCGGAGTGTCGATCGTCACCACCCGCCGGGACGGCGAGGGCATGCTCGGCATCACCGTCAGCTCCTTCAGCTCCCTGTCCCTCGACCCCCCGCTGGTCGTCATCTGCATCGCCCGCGAGGCGCGCAGCCATGATCTAATCGCGGCCCGGCGGGCCTTCGCCGTCAACATCCTGCGCGAGGACCAGCGCCCGTTGTCGGACCGCGCCGCCGGACGGGAGGGCGAGGAGGGGAACTGGCTCCAGGGAGTCGCCTGGAGGCGGGTGACGACCGGCGCCCCCGTCCTCGAGGACTGCCTCGCCTGGCTCGACTGCGCTCTCGTGGCGTCGCACGAGGGGGGCGACCACACGCTGTTCGTCGGGAGGGTCGAGGCGGCGGGCCAGACGGAGGGGCGGCCGCTGATCTGGTTCGGCAGCGCCTACCGAACGCTCGCCCCGGTCGCACCAACGCGGCGGCGACGGAGTGCTGTCCGGAAGTAGCGCCCCGCCTTGGCGCAGCCACGATCCGGGAAGGGAGTCCTGGAGTGAAGCGCCGCGCCCTGCGGTCGCCGGGCACCGGGTCCGGCTCGCTGCGCGAGCCGGACCCGGTGCCCGGCAAATGCAGCGCGCGGTGTGCCCCACCCACGACCTCCGGGGATCCTTCCGCGCGTTGGCGGGCGAGCGCTGTCCGAGCGGCGGCTTGACAGGCGTGGCGCACTAGGCTAGGTTCCCGCCGGATCCCGAAAGAGCGGAGCGCCGATGCTGAGCGTCAAGAAGACCGA
>Ga0066710_100002138_pt1 | contig 15651 bp, 11 predicted proteins | sample GraSoiAngelo_159_FD_79666 | JGI IMG/M metagenome (GOLD analysis project Ga0066710, IMG submission 79666) | Grasslands soil microbial communities from the Angelo Coastal Reserve, California, USA - 14_1009_16_40cm | ecosystem: Environmental > Terrestrial > Soil > Grasslands | place: USA...
CGCACCGGCTGCCTTCGCATCGGGCGCCACGCACGCTCGATGGTCTGGGTCCGTTCCGGCCCCACGGACACGAGCACGATCGGCACGCCCGCAAGCTCCTCGACGGCGCTGACGTAGCGTCGCGCCGCGTCGGGCAGCCCGGCGAGCGAGCGGACGTCGTGGATCGGTTCGGACCAGCCCTCGAACCGCTCGTAGATCGGCGTCGCCCGGCCGAGCACGCCCGCCGACGACGGCCAGCGATCCAGGCGCCGCCCATCGACCTGGTAGGCGACGCAGAGCGGGATCGACTCGAGCCCGGACAGGATGTCGATCTTGTTGAGCATGATGCTGCTCACCGAGTTGACCGCGACCGCAAAGCGCACCGGGACCGCGTCGAACCAGCCGACTCGCCTCGGCCGGCCGGTCGTCGTGCCGACCTCGTTGCCGCGCTCGCGGATCCGGTCGCCGACGTCATCCAGCAGCTCGGTCGGGAACGGCCCCGAGCCGACCCGGGTCGCGTATGCCTTCATGACGCCCATGACCTCGTCGACCTGCAGCGGCCCGATGCCGCCGCCGGTCGTCGCCCCGCCCGCGACCGCGTTGGACGAGGTGACGAACGGGTATGACCCGTGGTCGAGATCGAGGAGCGTGCCCTGCGCCCCTTCGAGCAGCACGTGCTCGCCGCGGGCCAGCGCGGCCTGCACGAGCCATGTGGTGTCGTCGAGATGCGGAGCGAGCCGCTCGCCCCAGCCCGCGGCCGTCTCGACGAGCGCGGAGAGGTCGAACGAGGCGGCGCCCATCGCGCCGAGGAGCAGGTTCTTGTCGGGCAGCAGGCCCTCGAGGCGCGCCCGCAGGACACCGCGATCGAGCAGGTCCTCCATGCGCAGCCCGATGCGCCATGCTCGATCGGCGTACGTCGGCCCGATGCCCCGGCCCGTGGTGCCGACCTTCGCCCCGTCGAGCCGCGCCTCGTTGGCCCGGTCCAGGGCCACGTGGTAGGGCATGATCACGTGGGCGCTGCGGCTGACGCGGACCCGCGAGACGTCGATCCCGCGGGCCGCCAGCATGTCCAGCTCGCCGATCAGGGTCTGGGGATTGACGACGACCCCGTTCCCGATGACCGAGGTGATGTGCGGGTAGAGCACGCCCGATGGGACGAGGTGGAGCTTGAGGACCTCGTCGCCCTTGACCACTGTGTGGCCGGCGTTGTCGCCGCCCTGGTAGCGGACAACCATCGAGACCTGCTCGGCCAGGAAGTCGGTGGTCTTGCCCTTGCCCTCGTCGCCCCACTGGAGGCCGACGACGATCGAGGCCGGCATCAGACGCTCGCGCCAACGGAGCCATTAATCGAAAGATCCCGGGCCGATGGCCTCGGGATCTGGTTGCAAATCTCCCGCTGGTCGCCGCCGCGGGAGCGGCGATTGGTCTGCCGGTCGGTCGGCCGCCTCACGGGACGGACGACGCGCCCTGATCGCGCGATCGCAGGACCTCCCCTGTCCGGGTCGCCTCGACGCAACCCGGGAACGGACCGGAGTATACGGCCCGGGCTCGCGTCCCATCCACCCGACCGACCCGCCGTGGGCTTCGGATGCGGCGGATTCCCTATTGCCCCGACACCCCGCCCGGTCGCATACCTCGCATGGCTCCGTCCCGAGGGAGGACATCGACCGGGTCGCGGGGCCGCGTTCAGGGAACGGCGGCGGTCGCCCGCCGTTCTCCGCCATCCCCGCTCCGAACAGCGTCCCCCACGCCTGTTCGGAGCGCCCGCGAAACGCCCGGGCGGCGGCCCTGAAACGAGCGATCGCCCTCCGCTTGCGTCGGAGGGCGACCGATGGAATTCGATGCGCGAGCGATGAGTCCCGTCTGGACGCGTTCCGGCTCGAGGCCGATAAATCATGGTTGCTCGGTTCGTGACCCTCGACCGGGATCTTCCTCGCCGACCCTTCGCCAGCTCCGAAGTCCGTTCGCAGATCCGTGACCGACGCCCCGAGTGGCCCCCGGTACGCCGCGTCCCGACGTGCCCCGAACCTTACGACCCACCTTTCACGACGGAAATGGGCGGGTGGTCCCGTTACGGGACGGTCGAAGGTCGATGGCGTCCGCGCACCGTTCGCAGGACCTCCGTACCGGTCTGCAAGGGCCCTGCAACGAGGGTTGTTGGGCAGTGGCACCGGACTGAGATCTCGAGGCCGGGGCGCGCCTCAGCCGGCCAGGGTCGGGGCGCAGGCGCGAGCGCGGCGCCGGCGAGGCCGCGTCTCGGGTAGGCCTACGATCAGGCAAGGGCGCCGAACATGGCGGGCAGAGGCGTAGACTGAGATCGCGGATCGGCTGGGTGACTCGCCTCGTGCCCCGGCGAGCGGCGCGACGGGCCGACCTCAGTTCTGACTCGCGCAGGCCAGGAACCCCTGCCTACCCGGTCGTCCCATGTTCCTGTCCGCGCGGGAGGGCAACAGCATGGGCCACGTTCGGTTGAGCGAGCACATTAACGCGCCCATTGACCACGTCTGGGACCTCAACGCCTCGTGCGAGCGGCTTCCCGAGTGGAACGTCAACATCGTCGAGGTAAAGGATTGCCAGGGCCGGCTCGATCGCGTCGGGGCACGGGCCACAACCGTCGTGCGGGTCTTCGGTCGGAAGATCGAAGGCTCTCAAGAGACGACGAAGGTTGACAAGCCACATGCCTTTACGCTGAAGCTGATCGGGGCCGGTGGCGCGAAGGCAACGGTTAACGGCACGTATGCCGAGGCGGACGGCGGCACTGATGCCACCATCGACCTCGAATACGACCTGCCGATGGGCCTGTTTGCCGGCGTCGCCGAGAAGCTCCTCGGTGGATCGATCGAGCGAGACCTACGGCACTCGATGGACAACTTCAAGGCACTCTGCGAGTCAGCCGTTCCGGCGCTCGTGTGACTCGCGATGATTTTGACGGCGGCGGGTCGTGAGGCCCGCCGCCACTCATCCCCGATAGTGGTGGACCGGTCTTAGCCAGACGCAAGGCCGTCGCCGCTCACGACCATCTTCGCTACCGCACTGTCAATCTCGTCCCGAGTGGGATGCCAGCGTACCGCCTGCGGTCAGCAAGCCTCGCGGCGGACTCCGCGTGACTAAAGAAACGGCTAGTCCTAGGACGAGAGGTCCTCGAGGTTGACCAGTTCCAGTGTCCACCACCCTCCTGCTTGTGCCCCGTTTGATCGGACGCCAGGTGGGCCGTCAATAAGTGCCACGTGATCCGCGGGTGAGCGTCGGTCGGTAGGGTTCGGCCACCGCCGAAGACGACCCGCCGCACGCAGGGTCGGCCCGTGACCCGTCGGCCGACCGATGAAGGAGCGATGGACCGATGAACAAGGTCCTCCTGGCCGGCCGCCTGACGCGCGATCCCGAGATGCGCGCGCTGGCGTCGGGCAAGCACGTTACGCAGTTCAGCGTGGCAACGACGGAGTACGCCGGGAACGGCAAGGAACGGCCCGAGTACCACAACGTGGTCACCTGGGACCGCCTGGCCGAGGTCTGCGGCCGCTACCTCGGCAAGGGCCAGCAGGTCGCGATCGAGGGCCGCCTCCAGACCCGGACGTGGGACGACGACAAGGGCCTACGCCACTGGAAGACCGAGATAATCGCAGCGTCGGTCGAGATGCTGTCGGGGCGCAAGAAGAAGGACTACGCGGCCGAGTCGGCGGCGGATGGCATCGAAGCGGCGGCCGGCGAGGACGCCGAAGGCGCCGAGGCGCCGACCGTCCCGGCAGACGAGCCAATCGCCGAGGAGCTCGCGGCCTAGAGCGACTCCCCCATCCGCCCGGACGGCCTCGGCCCCTCCCTCTGAGCCGTCCGGGCGGGCCTCTCATCGCGCGCCTCGTCCGTCTTGTAGAGCGCTCGCCTTGAGAGACCGGTCGCCGTCGCGACGCGCCGCGCGGCCTCGGTCCTCGTCAGGCCGCCGGTGACGAGCGCCTCGACCTGCGCACGGCCATCGACGACCGCCTCGCGTGCCTCGTCCCGCGAGAGCTCCACCGTCGTCGCGATCGAAGGCCCGACCACGAGGACGAACTCGCCGCGCTGCGGGATCGTGCCGTGCTCGACCGCCCGGACCAGCTCGTCGAGTGGCCCGCGCACGATCTGCTCGTGCAGCTTGGTGAGCTCGCGGCACACGGCGGCCTGTCGGTCACCGCCACACGCAGCGTTGAGGTCGCGCAACGTGGCCGCGAGCCGGGTCGGCGCCTCGAAGAGGACGGTCCCGCGATCGTCGGCGGCGACGCGCGCGAGCCGATCGCGCCGCTCGCGCCCCGAACGCGGCAGGAAGCCCTCGAAGCTCCAGCGTGGGCCGGCGATCCCGGTCGCGGCCACCGCGGCGAGCACCGCCGAGGCGCCGGGGATCGGCACGACGCGCCCGCCTTCGTTCGCCCACGCGGCGACGATGTCCGCGCCCGGATCGCTGACCGCCGGCGTGCCGGCGTCGGTGACGAGCGCGAGGTCTGAGCCCGCGCGCAGGTGCTCGAGCAGCTCGCCCAGGCGCGCCGGGCCGCTGCGAGCGTGGAAGCTCGTCAGCCTCGTGCCGATCTCGTAGCGAGCGAGGAGGCGCCGCGCGATCCGCGTGTCCTCCACCGCGATGAGTGGCACGGACCGAAGCGAGTCCAGTGCCCGCAGCGTGACGTCGCCGAGGTTGCCGATCGGCGTCGCGACGACGAACAGCGTCCCGCCCGCCGGTGCAGGCGCGGCGTCGTGACCGGAACGAGGATCGGGCGCGGCCCGAGACCGGCGCGCCACCTGAGGTCAGGAGCGCGCGGAGCCCGGGCGCCGCCGCGGGTACAGGTAGTCGACGCCCGCCGTCCGCGGCCCCAGCTTGGCGACGGGCGGCACCTGGCGCTTGAACTCGGACGTCGCCACCAGCCGCTCGACGCGCTCGACCAGCTCGCGGTCGAAGCCCATCTCGACCAGCTCGTCGATGCTCCTTCGGCGGTCGATCCGCCAGTACAGGATCCGGTCGAGCAGCGGATAGCTGAAGGCGCCCTCGTCCTCATCTGTCTGGTCCGGCCAGAGGTCAGCGCTCGGTGCCTTGGCGATCACCTGCGTCGGCACGCCCATCGCGGCGGCCATCTGGCGGACCTGGCTCTTGTACAGGTCGCCGATCGGGTTGAACGCGCAGGCGTTGTCGCCGAACAGCGTCGTGTAGCCGATCAGCGACTCGGTCTTGTTGCTCGTGCCGACGACGAGCCCGCCGAACGTCACGGAGCGGTCATAGATGACCGCCATCCGTGCCCGCGCCATGAAGTTGCCGCGGCGCACGGGCGATGCATCAAGAACGGCCTCGCCACCCGCCCCGGGCTCGCCGTCCCGGCCCAAGTACCCGTCGACCATGGCCGTGATCTCGACCAGCTCGCTGTGGCAGCCGAGGTCGGTCACGATCGCCTCCGCGTCGGCGCGTGATGCCGGCGAGGACGCCCGGTACGGCATGAGCACGCACAGCAGCTTGTCGGCGCCGATCGCCTCCGCGACGAGGTACGCCACGAGGCCCGAGTCGATCCCACCCGAGAGCGCGAGCACGCAGCGCTCGAAGCCCGCCTGGCGCAGCTGGCCGCGAATGAAGCCCGCGATGACCCTGCGGGCGACGTCCGTGTCGATCGCCAGCTCGTCGGGCAGCTCGAACAGCGGCCGACCGGCAGCGTCCACCGGCAGGGGGCGGGCGGCAGTCATGACACGCGGCTCAACGCCGCCGCGAGCGCAGACGGATCGGCTCGTCGGGGGCGCCCTCGGCAGCCGCATCGGCCCGCGGCGGCGGCGCGACATCGAGCCCAGGTTCCGCGCCGGCATCCGCCGTCGAGTCGGTCGCCAGCCCGGCCCGCTCGGCGATGATCCGACCCAGCTCGCGTACCTGGAGCTCCAGCCGCTCATCCCGGAGCAGCGGCAGGGTGATGCGCTCGCGCCGGACGTCCTCGAGGTTCACGTCGACGAGGTACAGCCCCTCGTCGAAGAACGGTGCCGAGAAGATCGCCTCGCCCGACGGCCCGATGACCTCCGAGCCGCCCCAGAACGTGACGGATTCGTCGACCCCGACCCGGTTGACAAAGACCACGAACGACGTCGTCAGCTGGGCATAGGTGCGCATGAGCGTCCGCCACGACGTCGCCGTCCCGAGCCCGACGTCGTTGCGCGCCGCAAGGTCCCGACCCGGCGACGACGAGACGTTGAGCAGGATCTGGGCGCCGTCCAGGGCCAGCAGCTGTGGCGTCTGAAGATGCCAGAAGTCCTCGCAGATGGCGATCCCGACGCCCACGCCGAGCCTGGACGGCACCGCCCGCAGCACGTCGCCGGCGGCGAAGAACCGGCGCTCGTCGAAGAGACCGTAGGTGGGCAGGAACACCTTGCGGTGGACGTGCCGGATCTCGCCGTCCTCCATCAGTGCCGCCGCGATGAACAGGCGATGGTCGCCCGATTCCTCCACGAACGACACGGCCGCCGAGATCCCCCGCGTCGCTGCCGCGAGCCTGGCGAGTCGTGGATCGTCGAGGCGCAGCGCCACCTCGGCCGCGAGGTCCTGGAGCTGGTAGCCGGTCAGGCCGAGCTCGGGGAAGACGACCAGGCCGGCGCCGCCGGCACGTGCCTCGTCGAGGAGCTCACGGTGGCGAGCGAGGTTGTCCTCGAGCGCGCCGAGGCGCGGTGCGGTCTGGGCGAGCGCGATCCGGAGCATGGTCGAGACGAGGATACCCCCGTCTCGCGGCTCGAACTCCGGCGCGAACCTGAGCTCGAGCGCAGATCGAACCGGCCGGCGAACCCCGACTGCCGCCTCGAATCCGAGTGACGCCCGGTTCGCTCGGTGCTAGTCTGCCCGCACTCGCGGCCGAGGCTCATCGTCGGCTGCCGAGTACGAGTCGCCCCGCGATCTCCGGGACGCGCGTCCCGAGCGGCGTGGGGCCGCTGTTGGAGGAGAGCCAGCATGACCCGTCCTTCTGGACGACTGCCGCGATTCGCGACGTTGCTCGCGGGGGCGGCGATCGTCGTAGCCGCCTGTACGCCGGCGGCAAGCAACGCACCTTCGACGGGGGCGACGGCAGGGCCGACGACCGCGGCGACGGGTGCGGCGGCGATCAAGTACCCGGCGACCGGTGAAGTCACGTGCCCGAGCGGCGCGACAGCCGGCTCGTACAACGGCACGGAGTACAAGGGCAACCTCAAGTCGATCGAGGCGCCCGACGCGTCGACGGTGATCTTCAACCTGTGCGCCCCGGACGTGGCGTTCCTGCAGAAGATCGCCTTCTCTGTCTTTTACATCAACGACAGCGCCTGGATCGAGAAGCACGCCGCCGACGGCACGATCAAGGACACCATGAACGGCACCGGCCCGTACAAGCTCGACGCTTGGAACAAGGGCACGGAGCTGACCTTCAGCAAGTTCGACAACTACTGGAACAAGGACAAGTACCCGCTCGTGCCGAACGCGGTGCTCCGCTGGTCGAAGGAGGCCGGCGCCCGCCTGCAGGCCCTCCAGGGCGGCCAGGTCACGGGCATCACGCTCGTCGGGCCGAACGACTTCGACACGGTCAAGAACGACCCGAACCTGTTGCTCGCACCGGCCCCCGAGGGCCAGGCGCTCAACACGCTGTATCTCGGCATGAATCACGACGACAAGCCGTGGGACAAGCTCGAGGTGCGCAAGGCGGTCGCGCTCGCGATCGACCGGCAGCGCATCGTTACCAACTTCTACCCCGCCGGGTCCGAAGTCGCCACGCACTTCACGCCGTGTGCGATCAAGTACGCATGCGAGGGCCCTGACTGGCCGTCCAGCGGCACCGCCGCCGACATCCAGAAGGCGAAGGACCTCCTGACGCAGGCCGGCTTCCCGAACGGGTTCAAGACCAAGATCCAGTACCGCAACGTGTTCCGCGGGTACCTGCCACAGCCGCCCGTCGTGGCCCAGGACCTCAAGGAGCAGCTCGCGAAGATCGGCATCGACGCCACGGTCGAAGAGCAGGAATCGGGCACCCTCATCGCCAACGCCAACTCGGGCAAGCTCGATGGCCTGTTCCTCCTCGGCTGGGGTGCCGACTACCCCGAAGTCACCAATTTCATGGACTACCACTTCGGCGGCGGCTGCACGGCAGCGTTCGGCACGTGCTACCCGGACATCGCGACGCCGCTGGGCAAGGGCAACTCGACCACGGATGACGCGGCCCGCAAGGCTGCCTACACCGAGGCGAACACCAAGCTCATCGACGACGTGCCCATGGTGCCGATCGCCCACGGCCAGTACGCCAACGCGTACCTCGCCGGGACGGAAGGTACCCAGGTCTCGGCGATCAGCACCGAGGTCATGTGGGCCATGAAGCCGCCGTCCACTGCGACCGATCCCAACACGGTCGTGCTCATGCAGAACGCAGAGCCGATCGGCGTGTACTGCGCGGACGAGACCGACGGCGAGAGCCTCCGGGCGTGCGAGCAGTCGATGGAGGGCCTCTACGGCTACGCCGTGGGCGGCACCGATGTCGTCCCTGTTCTCGCGACGTCCTGCGATCCGAATACCGCGGGCACGCAGTGGACGTGCAAGCTCCGCCAGGGCGTCACGTTCCACGACGGCTCGACCTTCGACGCCCAGGACGTGGTCCTCTCGTTCGCGGTCCAGTGGGACGCGGCGCACCCGCTCCACAAGGGCGACACCGGTATCTTCGAGTACTGGGGCGGCCTGTGGGGCGGCAACCTCAACCCACCGCCTCCAGCCACCCCGGCGCCCAGCTGACGTCCGTCAGCCACCGAAGGGAGACTCGAAAGGGCGCGGGCCACCGGCCCGCGCCCTTCGCTTTTTCGGCTGATGTGAGGTCAGCGCGATGATCCAGTTCATCGTCCGGCGGCTCATCGCCAGCATCCCGGTGCTGCTGGGCGTCGTGATCATCGTGTTCATCCTGGTCCGCGTCATCCCAGGCGATCCGTGCACTGCAATGCTTGGCGAGAAGGCCAACGCGGAGCGTTGCGCCGAATTCAACGCACGGATCGGCCTGTCCCAGCCGATCCCCGTCCAGCTCGGGATCTACCTGAAGCAGGTCTTCACCCTCGATCTCGGGACATCAACGATGTTCGGGCGGCCCGTGACAGACCTGCTCGCGCAACGCCTGCCGACCACGATCGAGCTCACCTTCTACGCCCTGCTGTTCGCGATCGTCGTCGGGATGTCGCTGGGGATCCTCTCGGCCTCGCGCCGGAACTCGGCTGTGGATGTCGGCTCGATGATGGTTGCCAACCTCGGCGTCTCCATCCCGGTCTTCGTCCTCGGGCTGGTCCTTGCCTACCTGTTCGCGGTGGTCCTCAAGGGCACGCCGATCGCGCTGCCCGGTGTGGCCGCCGGCCGGCTGTCCCCCGGTTTCCGGTTCGAATCGATCGCCGTGGCGTGGGGCATGAAGGATCTCGCCGGGCCGCCGCGCGCCGTGCTCGACTTCATCTCGAACATGTACACGATCAACGGACTGGTGACCCTGCAGTTCGGCCTGCTGTTCGATGCGCTCCGGCACATGATCCTGCCGGCCGTCGCGCTCGGGACGATCCCGATGGCGATCATCGCCCGGATGACGCGTTCGAGCCTGCTCGAGGTCATGGGCCTCGATTACGTCCGAACGGCGCGGGCCAAGGGCCTTCGCGGCCGGGTCGTGCTGTTCCGGCACGGGCTCCGCAACGCCATGCTGCCGGTGGTGACGGTCATCGGGCTGTCGATCGGCGGCCTGCTGAGCGGCGCCGTCCTGACCGAGACGATCTTCGGGCTGAGCGGCGTCGGCCTGACGATCACCCAGGCGATCACCTCGCGGGACTACGCCGTGGTCCAGGGCTTCGCGCTGTTCGTGGCCCTCGTCTACGTGGTGGTCAACCTGCTGACCGACATCAGCTACGGCTACCTCGACCCGCGGGTGCGCCCCTCATGAGCACGGCGGTCGACGCCGCGACCGGAACGCCGCTGCCCGCCGTCGGGGCTGCGGAGCGGCGCACGAGCCGCTCGCTGTGGCGACGCGTCCTCGCCCAGCGCCCGGCGGTCATCGGGCTGTCGATCCTCGGCTTCCTGGTCCTCGTCGCGATCTTCGCCGACGTGCTCGCGGCGTATGACCCCGAGAAGTCGGTGATCGGCACGGAGGCGGCGCAGTTCGCCAAGGCGCGTGCCGCGCCGTGCATCCACGCCCTCGGCTGCCCGGCGGACCGGCCCGAGCACCTCATGGGTCTCGACGGCAACGTGATCGACGAGTTCGCGCGGGTTGTCTTCGGCGCCCGGGTGTCGCTCCTCATCGGCTTCGTGACGGTGGGCGGCGCGATCCTGGTCGGCCTCGTGATCGGCGCGATCGCGGGCTATGCCGGCGGCTGGGTCGACAACGCGCTGATGCGCCTCATGGAGGTGATCCTCGCGTTCCCGGCGCTCCTGCTCTCGATCGTGATCGTGACCATCCTCGGCGCGGGCCTCCTGAACGCCATGATCGCGGTGGCGATCGTGGCGATCCCGATCTACGCACGGGTCATGCGTGCCTCGGTGCTCTCGGTTCGCGAGCAGGACTATGTGACCGCGGCTCGCGCGATGGGTGACTCCCCGATCGGGATCCTCGTCCGGCGCGTCATGCCCAACGCCCTGACGCCGATGATCGTCCAGGGCACGCTTGGGATCGGAACGGCCATCCTGGAGGTCGCAGCGCTGTCGTTCCTGGGGCTCGGCGCCCAGATCCCGACGCCCGAGTGGGGCCAGATGATCGGCCGTGAGTACAACAACATCCAGAACGCCGCTCACCTGATCTTCTTCCCGGGCGTCGCCCTGACCCTGACGGTGCTCGGCTTCAACCTCCTCGGCGACGGCCTCCGCGACGCATTCGACCCTCGTTTGACGCGATGACCGGCGGAGGGGTCGACGCGAGCTCCGCTCGGGGCGCCGCGGTGCCATCCATGGACCAGACGGTCGTCGCGGAGCTCGTTCCCGAGTCGCAGCGGCGGCCCAAGGGCGCGACGGGCGAGCTGCTCCTCGAGGTCGACGACCTGCACACGTCGTTCCGGACCCACGACGGCCTCGTGCGCGCGGTCACCGGCGTCGACTTCAACGTGCGGCGTGGCGAGATCCTCGGCCTCGTGGGAGAGTCCGGATGCGGCAAGAGCGTCACGTCGCTGTCCGTCCTCCGGCTGATCAACCCGCCGGGCAGGATCGACTCGGGTCGGATCACCTTCGACGGGAAGGACCTGCTCAACCTCACCGAGACCGAGATGCGGAACATCCGCGGCAACCGGATCTCGATGATCTTCCAGCAGCCGACCTCGGCGCTGAACCCGGTCATGGACCTCGGCTCGCAGGTCGGCGAAGTGCTCGAGACGCACCGCAACATGAAGCGCAAGGTCGCCCGGGAGCGCGCGCTCGAGCTATTGCGTATGGTCGGCATCGCCGATCCGGAGCGGCGCCTCAAAGCCTACCCGCACGAGACGTCCGGCGGCATGGCGCAGCGGGTCATGATCGCGATGGCCCTCGCCTGCGAGCCCGAGCTGCTCATCGCAGACGAACCGACCACGGCCCTCGATGTCACGATCCAGGCCCAGATCCTCGATCTCATGCGCCGACTCCAGCAGGAGACCGGGACCGCGATCATCCTGATCACCCACGACCTCGGCGTCGTCGCCGAGATGTGCGACCGCGTCGCGGTCATGTACGCGGGCGAGATCGTCGAGCAGACGGATACGGCGACCCTCTTCCGCGATCCCCGCCATCCGTACACCCGCGGCCTCATCAGCTCGATCCCGGTCGTCGGCGAGATTCGGGAGGAGCTCGCCACGATCCCGGGCAATGTCCCGAACCTCGTCGACCTGCCCCCGGCGTGCCGATTCGCGCCGCGCTGTGTGACGCGCGAGGTGGAGTCGGTTGCGAACAGCACGGAGATCCACCCGGTTCTGCTGGAGGCGACGCCGGGCCACGAGGTGCGGTGCTGGCTGTACCACGATCGCGAGGGCCGAATCATCCGGTCCGAGGCGCCACGCTCGTTCCGGCCGGGTGCCAGCGAGATCGCCGGCAGCGAGCCGACCTTCGAGCGCGGCCACACCGCCGAGCTGGGCGGGGGCGGCGACGGGGCGACAACGTGAGCGCGGCCGCGGCCGGGCCGGGGGCAGCGAGCGAAGCACGCGCCGTCGAGAGCCGTGGCGCGTCGGCGGGCAACGCGGCGGTGGGAGCGGCGGGTGCCGGGCCGCCGCTCGTCGCAGTCCGCGGCCTCGTCAAGCACTTCCCGGTGCACGGCGGCGTCCTGCGGCGCACGGTGGCATGGGTCCAGGCTGTCGACCAGGTCGATCTCGAGGTTCGGCGCGGCGAGACCCTCGGGCTCGTCGGGGAGTCGGGCTGCGGCAAGACGACCGTTGGCCGCCTCATCCTGCGCCTGATCGACCCGACTTCCGGCGCGATCTCGTTCGACGGGCAGGACATCACGCACCTCCGCGGCGGGGCACTCAAGCCCTACCGCCGGCGGATGCAGATCATCTTCCAGGACCCGTTCGCCTCGCTCGATCCCCGCCTGCCGATCGCCGACAGCATCGGCGAGGGCCTGCGCATCCATGGCATCGGCAGCCCCGCGCAGCGCCGCGAGAAGGTCCGCCAGATGATGGACCGGGTTGGCCTCGCGCCGTACCAGGCGCGACGCTACCCGCACGAGTTCTCGGGCGGCCAGCGTCAGCGCATCGGCATCGCGCGGGCGCTGGTCCTCGAGCCGGATCTGGTGGTGTGCGACGAGCCCGTGTCTGCGCTCGACGTGTCGATCCAGGCGCAGGTGCTGAACCTCCTGAAGTCGCTCCAGCGCGAGCTCGGCCTCACCTACCTGTTCATCGCCCACAACATGGGCGTGGTCGAGCACATCAGCGACCGCGTCGCGGTCATGTACCTCGGCAAGGTCGCAGAGGTTGCCGACCGCCAGGACCTCTTCCGCGACGCGCAGCACCCGTACACGCAGGCCCTCCTCTCGGCGGTGCCCATCCCAGATCCGGAGCTGCGCAGGAAGCGGGTGATCCTTCGGGGTGACGTGCCGTCGCCGGTGCACCCCCCAAAGGGCTGCCGGTTCAACCCGCGCTGTCAGCTCCGTGCCGAGCTCGGCAATCCCGAGATCTGCGCGGCGCAGGAGCCGGAGCTGCTCCAGATCGGCACCTCGGAGCACGAGGTGGCGTGCCACTTCCGCGGTAACGGCCTCGGCGTGGCCAGCGTGGCGGGCTCTTCGCTCCCGACGAACTGACGCTCGGCAGGCCACGGGAGCGTGGCATGAACACAATGGCTCGCTTGGCCCGTATCGATGGCGGTTTGCGACCCTAGTTGAGCTTCGAGCCCCCGTCGGCCCCGCCGGTCGAGTCGCCGCTGCCCTCGCCGGGCGGGACCTCTTCGATCGACGGGATGAGCGCCTGGTCGATGTCGCCCTCGGGGATCTCGCCGATGATCTCGGCGGTCGACTTGTGGGCGACCCGGAGTGCCGCCTCGGGGGTCCCGTGGCGAATCGGCGTGTCGTCGATGCGCGCGACCCCCACGTCCGACTTGAGGGAGTCCTCGGCATAGTGGCACGCGGCGAGCTGGTCGGGTTGGATCTCGCGGAGCGGCGGGTCGATGGTCCGGCAGTTCTCCGGCTTGCCGAGCCGCTCGTACAGCCAGCAGCGCGTGTGGAAACGGCAGCCCGCGGGCGGGTTGGCCGGGCTCGGCACGTCGCCCGTCAGGATGACCCGGCGGCGCTTGCGCTCCATCTGCGGGTCGGGCACGGGCACGGCCGACAGCAGCGCGCGCGTATACGGATGGCCCGGCCCGGCGTAGATCGTGTCGGGCGGACCGATCTCCACGATCTTGCCCAGGTACATCACCGCGACACGGTCGCTGATGTGCTTCACCACCGACAGGTCGTGGGCGATGAACAGGTACGTGAGGCCGAGCCGGTCGCGCAGGTCCGTCAGCAGGTTGAGGACCTGCGCCTGGATCGAGACGTCGAGGGCGGAGATCGGCTCGTCGCAGACGATGAACTCGGGCTCGACCGCCAGGGCCCGGGCGACCCCGATGCGCTGCCGCTGGCCGCCCGAGAACTCGTGCGGGTAGCGGTTCACGTACGTTGGGTCGAGGCCGACCATCTTCAGCAGCTCGGCGACGCGCGCCCGCTTCTCCTCGCCCTTCGCCAGTCGGTGGGTGTCCAGGGGCTCGCTGATGATCGCGCCGACGGTCATGCGCGGGTCGAGCGAGCCGTACGGGTCCTGGAAGATGATCTGCATCCGCCGGCGCAGGCGGCGCAGCGGGCCCGACTTCAGCGTGGTCAGCTCGACGCCGTCGAAGCTCACCTTGCCCGCGGTCGGCTCGCGCAGCCGGATCATCGCCCGGCCCGTGGTGCTCTTGCCGCAGCCCGACTCGCCGACGAGGCCGAGCGTCTCGCCGCGGCGGACCTCGAAGGTGACGTCATCGACCGCCTTCACCGTGCCCTGCACGGTCTTGAAGATCCCGGCCCGGATCGGGAAGTAGACCTTGAGGTTCTCGACCTCGATCAGGTTGCCCCCGTTCCTGCCGTCGGTGGCCGGCGCCCCTCGCTCGGTGGCCGCCGTCATGCGATCCACCCGCCCCGGTCGGTCGCCCAGCACCGCGCCAGGTGGCCGGGCTCGTCGCGCGGCGTCAGCTCCGGCTCGTGATCGCGGCACTCGTCCCGGGCATAGGCGCAGCGTGGGTTGAAGCGGCACGCGTCGGGCACGTTGATCAGCAGCGGCGGCAGGCCCTCGATCGTGCGGAGGCGATCGCCGCGAACGTCGTCGAGTCGTGGCAGCGAGTCGAGCAGGCCCCACGCGTAGGGCATCCGTGGCCGCTCGAAGATGACGTCGACGCTGCCGGTCTCGACGATCCGGCCGGCATACATCACGTTCACCCGATCGCACATCCCGGCGGCGATGCCGAGGTCGTGGGTGATCAGGAGCACGGCGGTCCCGAACTCGTCGGACAGGACCGAGATCAGCTCGAGGATCTGCGCCTGGATGGTGACGTCGAGAGCGGTCGTCGGCTCGTCGGCGAGGATCAGCTTGGGGTCGCACGACAGCGCGATCGCGATCATCACGCGCTGGCGCATGCCCCCCGAGAACTGGTGCGGGTAGTCCGACAGCCGGTCGCGGGCGCGCGGGATGCCGACCTTGCCGAGGAGCTCAACGACGCGGTCGTACGACGCCTTCTTCGACAGGCCCATGTGCTGCCGGATCGCCTCGGCGATCTGGTAGCCGATGGTCAGCGTCGGGTTGAGGCTGGTCAGCGGGTCCTGGAAGATGAACCCGATCTCCTTGCCCCGCAGCTTGCGCATGCCGTCGTCGGAAAGCTTGAGCACGTCGACCCCGTCGAACACCACGGAGCCGGACACGATCTTCCCGGGCGGGTTGGGGACGAGGCGGGTTAGCGACAGCGCGGTGACGCTCTTGCCGCAGCCCGACTCGCCGACGAGGCCCAGCGTCTCGCCGTAGCCGAGCTCGAAGCTGACGTCGTCGACCGCATGGACCACGCCGTCAGCCGTGAAGAAGTGAGTCGAGAGGTTCCGCACCTCGAGCAGGTTCTTCGACTTGTTCGCCTTCATCTCGCGCTGCTCGCGCGTGATTCGGGCGGCCTCGTCCGGCGTCAGCTCGAGACTGACTGCCTCCTCCACGGAGGTGCGCTCCAAGCTACTGCTTGCCCTTGAGCTTGGGGTCGAGCGCGTCCCGCAAGCCATCCCC
>Ga0066710_100002139_pt1 | contig 15649 bp, 15 predicted proteins | sample GraSoiAngelo_159_FD_79666 | JGI IMG/M metagenome (GOLD analysis project Ga0066710, IMG submission 79666) | Grasslands soil microbial communities from the Angelo Coastal Reserve, California, USA - 14_1009_16_40cm | ecosystem: Environmental > Terrestrial > Soil > Grasslands | place: USA...
CGACGGATGGTCGGGCCCGAGGTAGATCGTGTCGATGCCCCCCGCGGAGTTGACGAGCGTCGACAGCGTCAGCGTCTCGTGCGGGAAGTCGCCGGTTGCGAGCGTCAGGCGCAGCGAGTGGCCGGCGGGGATCACCGCCGACGTCGGGAAGATCTCGATCTGCAGCTCGGTCGGTGCGTCGGGGGTGAGCGGGGTTTGCGACGCGTGCGTGTACGGGTGCCACGGCTCGATCACTTGCGAGCGCGCGTAGACGGAGCAGTCGGCGACCGTCGAATGGCAGCGCGTCGGCGTCTCGGCGCGCAGCGACGCGACGAGCGTCCCCGCGGTGATCTGGCTCGAGGCGCCGCTCGGATCGACGTCGGAGATCGTGGCGATGATTTGCGTGTCGCTCACGTTCGAGCTGATCCAGATGTCGGCGTTGATCGGCCCGGAGAGCGCGTACGGTGCGGTGAAGGGCGGCGTCGTGAACGTCGCGGCGAGCGCCTCGCTCGGCGAGTTGTCGTTCTCGCAGTTCCAGCCGGCGACGAGTCCCGCCGTCCATTGCGTCGTCGAGCGCGAGCAGGTGCCGTTCAGCGGAATCCACGGCAACGTCGCCGTCGTGTCCGCCGCGTCCGTGACGGGCGCGAGCGATCCCGCGTATAGCGAGCTGCCGCTGCCGGGGTTCGCGGAGAGATACCAGCGGCGGTACTTCGTGTGCGACGCCGGATATCTCCGGTCGCCGACCCATTTGCCGGCGCCGAGGTAGTAGGTCTCGACGGTCGGGAAGTTCTGGATGCCGTTGTCGATGCCCTTCAGCCAGTGGTCGAACCAGGCGAGCTGCAGGTTGTTCAGGCTCGGGATGAGCGTGCCGTTGGTGTCGTAGACCGGGCTCGAGCCGTCGTCGGCGGTGAGGCCGTTGCCGGCGGTCGTATGATACCAGGGGCCGATCAAGAGCTTCTTCTTCGAGCGCGAGAGCTTGAGGGCGTTGAAGAGGATCGGCTCGCCGCGCTGGAAGATGTCGTACGTGCCGCCGACGATGAATGTCGGGATGTTCACCGCGCCGATGTTCCGGATGGGCGAGCGGATGCGGTAGAAGTCGCCGTCGTACGCCTGCTCGGGGAACGCGACGAGCGCCGACGGCAGCATCATCTCGTAGCCGCCGAACGTCGCGTCGAGCACCGCTTGCCCGCCGAACTCGGCCACGTCCAGCGCGTGCTGCGACTCGGCGTTGAGCGCGATCTGCGGCTGGCTCTGCGCGTCGTCCGCCGGGATCATCGCGAGGCCGTTCACCAATCCCAGCCAGAGCGGGATGAAGCCGGCGTCGGTGTTGCCGCCGGCCCACGTGACGTCGCGGTATGCGTCCGACATCGGCACGATCGGGAAGATCGCCTTCACGGCGTCGGTGCCGGGCTGCTCGACGGTGAGGAACTGGTTGATCGCGGAGTAGCTCACGCCCGAGAGGCCGACGATGCCGTTCGAGTACTGTCGCGACGCCGCCCACTAGACGAGCGTCGCGCCGTCTTGCTGCTCCTTCGGTCCGAAGGAGTCCCACGAGCCCTCGCTCGAGCGGGTGCCGCGCACGTCGACGACGATCATCGCGTAGCCGTTCGACGGGAAGATCGTGTTGCCTTCGCCGACGGCCGAGCCCGATTTGCGGTACGGCGTCTGTACGAGAATCGTCGGGCAGGGACAGCCCTCGGTCGGCACGTACTCGTCGGAGTCGAGGAGCACGCCGTCCGGCATGGCGATGCGGACGTCCGAGGTGAGGACGTACGAGCCGGCCGCCGCCGGTTGCGGTGCTGCGGTCCACGACGAGATCGCCATCAGCAGTCCCGTTACGAGCAAGCGCGTGCGCGTCATCATCGGCCCTCCATGACCACGTCGACGTGAGAAGTTTTGCGAGAGTGTAACGGCAGGCCATCGCGCTCAGAATTCCGTGACGACGTACGTGGGTGCCCAAAGGGTCGGCATTTCGCCGTACGTGATGTGGGATCGCGCGTCACCGAGAGCGGTGAATTCCGTGACAGTCAGGCGGGCGGGTGTGCCATTTCGGTCTCGGTGTGCCACGCGGGCCGGCGCGCAGCGCCGGATTCGACCCGCCGCCGCCCGTCGCTCGGGCGCCCGCGATGGCATCTTCGTTGCTCGTCGGGGGCGTGGACCTCCGCAAGCATCACGAGGCGCTCGAGACGCTGACGCGGCGCCGGCTGCCGCTGGCGATGGCCGTGCTCCTGGCATTCATCGGCGGCGCGCTGCCGATCGAGCTGTATTTCTATCGCGATCGTCTGCGCCCGTACGTCACGATGTACGCGCTCGAGATCGTGGTGTGCGCGATCGCGTGGGTCGCGGCGCGCCGTTGTGAGCGTCAATCGCGCGCGATCGCCACCGCGTGGGGCGCCGTGCTCGGTCTGTGTATCGCGGCCTACTACCCCCTGGTGCGCGGCGACGCGAACATCGCGATGGCGGCGCTCATCTGCCTCGTTGCCGCGGTGCCCGCGATCTTACCCTTCGACGTCGGCCACCAGCTCGTGATGGGCGGCATTTGCGCCCTGGGGTTCTTCGGCGTGCTCGCCAGCGGCCTGCCGACGTCGATCCCGTGGCCATATGGGTTCATGGCATTCCTCTCGGTGTTGACGACGACGGCGCTCGGCGCGCGATCGGTCTCGCGCTTCCGGCGCGAGGCGTTCGAGCGCGAGACGACGCTGCGACAGGCGCACGACCAGCTGCGGACCGCGCTCGGCCGGGCGCGCGACGCCGTCGAGATGCGGTCGCGACTCGTCGCGAACGTCTCGCACGAGCTGCGCACGCCGTTGAACGTGATCGTCGGATACGCCGACATGCTCGTCGACGCCGACGACCGCGCGACCATCGTCGATACGGCGCCCCGTATTCGGGACTATGCGATGTCCCTCGAGGCGTTGGTGAACGACCTCCTCGATCTGTCGCGCCTCACCTGCCGCAAGGTCGGTCTGCACGTCGAGGACGTCGCGGTCGCGCCGGTGCTCGAGGACGTCGCGTGTGGGGCGCGCGCGATCGCCGACGGCAAGCCGATCGTCGTCCGCGTCGATTGCGAGCTGGCGCGCATCAGCACCGACGGCATGCGGCTACGGCAGATCCTCAACAACCTCGCGACCAACGCGGCGAAGTTCACGGACGTCGGCACGATCACGATTCGCGCCTTCCGCGACCGCGATGCGGCGGTCTTCGAGGTGCGCGACACTGGGCGCGGTATTCCGGCGGCGCAACACGAGGCGATCTTCGCTGCGTTCGAGCAGATCGCGCCCGGAGGCCACGGCAAGAACGGGGGGATCGGGCTCGGTCTCGCGATCGTGCACCAGCTGACCGAGCTCCTCGGCGGCAGCGTCGCGGTCGCGAGCGCGCCCGGCGCGGGAGCGACGTTCACCGTCCGCTTGCCGCTCGTGATCGCCGCGCACGCAGTCCGTGACGGGAACATCGGCGAGCGGCTCGCGGCGGTCGACGCAATCGCCGCCGAGCGCGCGGGCGACGCCCTGTCCGCCGACTGACGGACCGACGCTGCGTGAGCGGCGTCGAGTCGTCGTGACGCACGCATGCGCGGTCGCGGCGTTCCTATGCTAGGGTCCCGCGCATGTCGATCGTCCTCTATCACTGCAAGGACGCGCGCTCGCTGCGCGTGCTCTGGACGCTCGAGGAGATGGGGCTCCCCTACGAGCTGCACGCGCTGCCGTTTCCGCCGCGTGTCCTGCAGCGCGATTATCTGGAGGTGAACCCGCTCGGCACCGTGCCCTACATGATCGACGGCGACGTGCGGATGAGCGAGTCGTCGGGCATCTGCCACTACCTCGTCGAGCGCTACGGGCCGACGCCGCTCGCGATCGCGTCGTCCGATCGCCAGTACGGCACGTATCTCAACTGGCTCTATTTCAGCGACGCGACGCTGACGTTCCCGCAGACGATCTACCTCCGCTACAGCATGCTCGAGCCCGAGGAGCGCCGGCTGCCGCAGGCGGCGGACGACTACAAGCGCTGGTTCGCCGGACGGCTCCGCGCAGTCGAGACCGCGACGGCCGATCGCGAGTACCTCTGTGCCGGTCGGTTCACGATCGCCGACGTCTGCATCGCGTATGCTTTGTACCTCGCCCGGAACATCGGTCTCGGCGAGTGCCTCGGCCCGAATGCGAGCGGGTATCTCGATCGTCTGCGGGCGCGGCCCGCATTCGCGCGCGCCGCGTCGCGCTGACCGCACCGCGTTGCGCTGAGCGCAGCGGCTATGCGGCTCGCCTTGGCGGCGATTATCTCCAGTCTCATCACCGGCACTTTTTCCTTCCCTCGCCGGCCATACACACGATATTATGTCGATAACGATACGACGAATGTCGTACGTCATGTCGAGAGCGCTCACAACGCTGATTCTCGTGCTCGCGACGGCGAGCCACGCTCGAGCAGGCGAGCATCGGCACACGAATGAGCATTTCCGACTCGCGGACCCCGCGCTGTTTGCGCTCGTCGCGCCGCGGCCCGCGCACGAGGCGCGCGCGCTCGCCGACGTTACGTTGCGCGACGACCTCGCGACGGGGCCGGGTGTTCTGGCGCCGTTCTTCACGTTACTCGCGTCGCCGGCCGCGACCGGTCGTGCGGGCAGCGAGGCGACGCCGCCGCTCCTCGCGTTCGGCGCGCGCGTGCAAGGCACGACGTTGGTGGCGTTCACACGGCCGGGCACGAGGAGCGACCCCGACGATCGTGTCGTGTACCAACGGCTCGTCGCCTCCAATCTCTTCCAGGGACGGAGCTTCTCGGTGACGGTCTACGAAGACCACGCGCTCGGCCCGAGCACGGCGCAGATTCTCGGCTTCGGCGCCCGCTTGATGCTCCGTCCGACGCTCGAGATCCACGGCTGGCGCGCGCGCGTCGAGATCTTCGCCTCCTACGACGTCACGCAAGGCGCGACCGGCTTCGTCGCCCTCGTCGGCCGTCCGCCGTCTGCAGCGCCGCTGCCACGCACGCAGTGAGGCGGTACCGCCCGCGACGTGCGGACAGCCGTCGAGCGCCGCAATCTCGCGCCGCAAATTGACCGAGTCCGGAGCGTCGCGTAGGGTCGCGCGCCATGGATGAGCTCAAAGGACGCGTCGCCGTCGTGACCGGCGGCGGCGGTGGCATCGGTGCCGCGCTGGCGGAAGCGTTCGCTGCCCGTGGCGTGCGGCTCGTGCTCGCCGACCTCCAGCTCGATGCGGCGGAAGCGGTCGCAGCACGGCTCCGCGCCGGCGGCGCAGACGCGATCGCGGCGTGCACCGACGTGACGTCGCGCGACGACGTCGAGGCGCTCGCGGTGGACACCGTCCGCCGCTTCGGCGCCGTGCACATCGTCTGCAACAACGCTGGCGTCGCGACCTTCGGCGAGATCGCGACGTCGACGCACGCCGACTGGGAGTTCACGATGCGCGTCAACTTCTGGGGCGTCGTGCACGGTGTCGAGGCGTTCGTGCCCCGGCTACTCGCGCAAGGGCAGGGCGGCCACGTCGTCAACACGGCGTCGATGGCCGGACTCGTCGGGATGCAGTGGCTCGGCATCTACTGCGCGTCGAAGTTCGCGGTCGTCGGGCTCACCGAGGCGCTGCACCGCGAGCTCAAGCCGCACGGCATCGGCGCGAGCGTCCTCTGTCCGATGATCGTCGCGACCAACATCAACGAGAACTCGGTCACGCGCCGGCCGGCCGAGCTGCGCAATCCCGGCGAGCCGCTCGTGCCGCCGGCGGCCGCCATGGTCGGCAGCACGATCGCGCCCGAGGAGGTCGCGCGGCGGGTCGTGCGCGGCATCGAGCGCAAGGATCTCTACATCCTCACGCACCCCGAGCAGCGCGACATCCTGAAGCGGCGCTGGACGCGGCAAGATCAGATGTTCGAGCCCGGCGCGTGGTGATCACACCGCCGAGAGCATGAGCGCGAGCTGACGGCTTTGGGCGAGGAGCCGGCCGTCGTGGCTCCAGATCTCGCCGTCCTCCTCGACGAAGCCGTGCGACGCGTGGCGGCTGACGAACCGGACCAGGCACCAGTCATGGACGTGGGCCGGCTCGTCGCGGAAGTGAATCGTCAAATCGACCGTCGGCACCTGGACGGCCGCGCGCGTCACCGTGAAGAGCGCCGGGAACCATGCGTCGCTGAGGGCCGCAATCACGTGTGCGTCGACGGGTTCGGGGTCGGCGAGGCGGATCCAGCCGCCGGTCACGGCCTCGGTTGCCGGCGCCGCATCCCACGGCGCACCACCGAGCGCGATCCGCATCTCGTAGCGCTCGCGCATCGGCAATTGCACCGGCGCCGGCGGCGGCGCGGCGATCTCGGTCGGCTGCGGCACGGCCGGTGGGACGAGGTGCGCGAACTCCGGCCCAGGGCGGTCGGTGCCGAGCGCCGCGACCGCGAGCGCGGTGAGCTTGCCGTCTTGCATCATGCGTGCGGTGACGACGGTCGTCGTGCGGCCGGCGCGCTCGGGCTGGACGATGAGGTCCGCCTCACCTTCCCGCGGCGGGCGCAGGTAGTGGACGGTGAACGATCGCGGCCGCCGAGCCGGGTCGCCGACGTCGGTCGTGATCGCGCGCAAGATGAGCGCGGCGAGGTAGCCGCCGTTCGGGCCGCGAAGAATCCACCAGCCGCGATCGATGCGCGCCCGGTAGCGGTGGTCACCCGCCGGCGTGACAGCCGTGTCGATCGCGAACCGGCTCGGCATCGACGCGCATGAGTGGCAGCGGCGAGCAGCTGATGCAACTCGAGTTCGCGCATCGGTCCTGCATCTCATGGCCGGCGTCGCCGCGCGCGCGACGAACGCCATTTCGGTCGCCGACCCATGAAGAGCGTGATCAGCGCCTCCGCATGCTGCTCCGCGAACTCGGGGTCGGTCGGGTCGACGCCGGTGAGGTACCGGCACTCGGGCGCCTGGCTGAAGACGAGGCCGGCGGCGCCGATGACGATGTAGCGCAGGCTCACCGGTGAGATCGGCGGCACGAGACCGTCGGCTTGCGCGCGTAGCAGGTGCGCGACGATCGCGTCGTTCATCGGCCGCACGAAGCGGTCGGCGAGCCAACGCATGCGCGCGCTGTCGCGTTTCGCCTCGTCGTTCATCAAGCGCATGAACGCCGGCCGCCGAGCGACGAATCGGACGAACTGCCGGATCACGTACTCGAGCCAGGTGAGCGGATCGGCGTCGTCGCGCGACGGCAGCGCAGCGGCGAACTCCGCCTGCAGCTCGGCGAACGCGCGCGTCACGGCCGCCTTCCAGAGTCGCTCCTTGCCGTCGAAGTAGTACTTGATGAGCCCGAGGTTGGCCCCGGCGCGGTCCGCGATGTCGCGCGTCCGGGCGCCGTCGAAGCCGCGCTCGGCGAAGATCTCGAACGCGGCCGCGAGAATGCGCTCGCGCGTCCCGTCGGGGGGAGGCGGCCGATGGAGATCCGTCCCGTCCGGCACGGCCGATCGATACGTGGAGCGACGCATCTGGGCGCTCAGTTTACTCTCTTGACTAAAAGCTGCAAGCTGGATTATACATCCGAGTAATTCCATCGTCTGAGCGTCGCTTCGACGCTCGAGAGGAGCATTCGAATGAGCACCGCGACCGTGCCGACCGTCGAAGGGCGAAAGCTCAGCCTCAGCCACTTCGGTCTCAGCTGTTTCGATCTCGCGCCCATGGAGGACTTCTACACCCGCGTCCTGGGCATGACCGTGACCGACCGCGGCGACGTCGCCGGCGACATCGCCCAGCTCGTCTTTCTCACCACGGATCCGGCCGAACATCATCAGCTCGTCCTCGCGTCGGGACGCACCGAGGGCACGATCCTCGCAGGGCCGGTTCTCGGCGGCAGCTTCGGGGCGGCCATCTTCCAGCTCACGTTTCGGCTCGACGACCTCGCGACGCTGCGCCGCGTGCAGCAGCGCCTCGTCGCGGAACGGAACAGCAACTTCGTGCCGCTGAACCACGGTAACGCGTGGTCGCTCTACACGCGCGACCCCGAGGGGAACGCGATCGAGCTCGTCGTCGACAGCCCGTGGTACGTCCACCAGCCGTGCGGCGAGTACCTCGATCTATCGCTCGACGACGCCGAGATCCTCCGCCAGACGGAGGAGCTGTGCCGCGCCGCGGGCGGCTGCGAGCCCGTGGAGACGTGGCGCGAGAAGCTCGCGCGCCGGATCGCCGCCGACCAGGCGTGCTTGCGGTGAGCGGCGCGATGCAGACCATGGAGACGCCGGTCCTGATCGTCGGCGCCGGCGCCGCGGGCCTGACGTCGTCGCTGCTGCTGTCGCGGCTCGGGATCGCGAATCGCGTCGTCGAGCGGCGGCGCGCGCCGCAGTCGGCGCCCGCTGCACACGTCGTGAACGCGCGGACGTTCGAGATCTTCCGCGCGGCCGGCGTGGACATGGACGCCATCGCCGCCGCGTGCCAGGACCCGGCGGACGCCGGGCAGGTCCTCTGGGTCACGACGCTGGCGGGCGAGGAGCTCGGCCGGCTGCCGTTCGAGCGCCAGGGCGACGACACGCTCGCGTTCACGCCGACGCCGCTCCGGAGCCTCTCGCAGCATCGTCTCGAGCCGATCCTGGGCGCCGCCGTGCGCGTGTCGACCGACGCCGACTACGGCCACGAATGGGTGCGCGCGACTCAGGACTCGCGCGGCGTCACGTCGAGGATTCGCGGCCGTGACGGCGAGTACGAGGTGCGGAGTCGTTGGCTGATCGCCGCCGACGGCGCCGGCAGCCCGGTGCGCACGGCGCTGGGGATCGCGCCGATCGGACCCGACCGGCTGCAGAGCTTCATCATGATTCACTTCGAGGCGAACCTGCGTCCGCTCGTCGGCCACCGCGCCGGCGTCCTCTATTGGACGACGGCGCCGGGCGCGACCGGCACCTTCGTCGCGCACGAGATCGACTCGACGTGGGTGTACATGCACGCGTGGGATCCCGATCGGGAGTCGGTCGACGACTACTCGGAGAGCGTCTGCGCCGCGATCGTGCGTGGCGCACTGGGCACCGACGCGTACCCGTTCCGCATTCGCACGGTGCGGCCGTGGACGATGACGGCGCAGGTCGTGGAGCGCTACCGGGAAGGGCGCATCTTTCTCGTCGGCGACGCCGCGCACCGCTTCCCGCCGACGGGCGGCCTCGGCCTCAATACCGGCGTGCAGGATGCGCACAACCTGGCGTGGAAGATCGCCGCCGTCGAGGCGGGATGCGCGGGCGACGGGCTTCTCGACAGCTACGTCGCCGAGCGCCGTCCCGTGGCGCAGCGGAACGCCGACGTGAGCCTGCAGAACGCGCTGCGCATCGGCGAGGTCTACCAAGCGCTCGCCGAGCTGCGTGACGCGGCGCCGGCGCGCGGCGCGGACGCGCTCCGGCGCGCGATCGCGAATCAGGCGGAGCACTTCGACATGCTCGGGCTGCAGCTCGGCTTCGCGTACGACGCGGGCGCGATCGTCCGGAACGGCGCGCCGCCGGCGGTCGTGAGCTCTGTGCGCGAGTACGTCCCGAGCGCGGCGCCCGGCGCGCGCGTCCCTCACGCCTGGGTGAGGCGTGCCGGTGTGCGCGTGTCGAGCCTCGATCTTCTCCCATACGATCGCTTCACGCTGATCGTAGGACCCGCAGGCGAAGCCTGGGCAGACGCGGCGACCGCGATCACCAAAGCGACGGTGGTTGCGCCGCTCGTCATCGGGCGTGACCTCGACGATCCGGACGGCCGCTGGCTTCGACTCCTCGACATCGGCACCGACGGCGCCGTCCTCGTGCGTCCCGATCAGCACGTCGCCTGGCGTTCCCGCGGCGCCGCCGCGAGCCCGCGTGGCATCCTCACGAACGTCCTCGGCTCCATACTGTCGCGTTGAGGAGGACACGATGGATCTCGGACTCCAAGGTCGAAAGGCGATCGTCTGCGCCTCGAGTCGCGGCCTCGGCAAGGCATGCGCGCTCGCCCTCGCGCGCGAAGGCGTGTCGGTCGCCGTGAACGGACGCAATGCCGAGCCGCTCGAGGCGACGGCGGGGGAGATCCGTCGCGCGACCGGCGCGAACGTGGTCGCCGTCGCCGCCGACCTCTGCACCGAGGACGGACGCGCGCGGCTCGTCGCGGCCTGCCCCGAGCCCGACATCCTCGTCACCAACAACGGCGGCCCGATGCCGGGCCGCTTCGAGCACTGGGACCGCGCCGCGTGGCTCGCCGCGCTCGAGCAGAACCTGCTCGCGCCCGTGCTCATGATCCGCGCCGTCGTCGGTGGCATGCGCGCGCGCCGCTTCGGCCGCATCGTCAACATCACGTCGGCGATGGTGAAGTCGCCGCACCCGCTCATGGGTCTCTCCACCGCGGCGCGCGCGGCGCTGACGGCCGCCTGCAAGGGCCTCTCGCGCGAGGTCGCGCGCGACAACGTCACGATCAACAATCTTCTGCCCGAGCGTATCGACACCGATCGTCAACGCTTCATGGCCGAGCTGCAGGCGGCGGCGCGCGGCGTGTCGGTGGAGGAGGCGTACCGCGAGATCGCGTCGTCGATCGCCGCCGGGCGGCTCGGGACGCCCGAGGAGTTCGCCGCCGCGTGCGTCTACCTCTGCAGCACGCAGGCGGCGTTCGTGTCGGGCCAGAACCTCCAGCTCGACGGCGGATCGTACGCTGGTCTGCTGTGACGCGCCGGTAATCGTCACCCCACGCCGAGGGCTCGCGCCGGGTGCGCGCGGCGGAACGCGACGAGCGCGCCCGCCGATGCCGCCGCCGAGGCGACCGCCAGCGCTCCGAGCGTCGGCTCCAGTGTGAAGCGATCGACCAGCGCGCCGACCGCCGGCCCGCAGGCGACGAACGCGAGCCGGAAGCAGAGCGCGTTCAGCGACAACACGCTCGCGCGGTCCTCGTGTGGCGCGTCCGCTTGGATCACCGTGGCGAGGATCGGCGACTGCAAGCCGCGCGTGGTCATGAAGCAGAGGTACGCCGCGACCGCCCACGGCGTGTCGAGCACCGCGAGCAGCGCGTAGCCGGCGACGACGAGGACCGCGGACGTCGCGAGCGTCACGCGCACGCCGATCGCGTCGGCGACGCGCGCGCTCGCGAGCGACACGGTCGCGAGCCAGAGATGCGCCGCCGCCCAGATCGGGCCGAACCAGGCGACGGGGATGCCGCGGCGCTGCATCCACGGCTGGATCAGCCACACCATCGTGAAGGTCGAGAGGCCGAGCGTGACGCTCAGTTGGATCGCGCTCCGCAAGCGACGGTGACGGAGCGTCGTCCGGACGACGTGCCACATGCGGGCGAAGTGCGACGTGGCGACCGTCACGCGTGCACGCGGCGGCTGCCGCATCGTCGCGACGAGCGCGACCGTCGCGAGCGCGTTCGGCACCTGGAGCCAGAAGGGGAGGCGCGGGGTGAGCGCATAGAGCCATCCGCCGACGGCCGAGCTGCCGGCCTCACACGCTTGTCCCGCCGCGCGGGCGCGGCCTTCCCACCGGGTGTAGGCACCGACGTCGTTCGCGGCGGCGAGCGACGAGAAGAGGAGCGCCGAATCCGCGCCGGATACGAACGCGGTCGCGGCACCGAGCACGATCTCGCCGAGCGCGATTTCACCGAACGTCGTCGCGATCGCGTAGATCGTCCATCCGAGGGTCCACAGCGCGGCGCCGGCGAGGAGCGCCGTGCGATAGCCGACGCGGTCGGCGAGGTAGCCCGACGGGAACTCGAACACGACCGACGCCAGGCCGAAGATCGCTTGCAGCACCATGATCTGCGTGAGCGACAAGCCGATCTGATCGGTCCAGAAGAGAATGACGACCGGAATCGGGAAGAGGACGTACTGCAGCCCGCCGAAGGCGACGAGGAGCCGCGGCGTCCGGTAGCGCGGACCCCCTGTGATCACCTCGGCCGCGGAGCGGTCGCGCAAGTCGTCAGCTGCGCGAGAAATCGCGGGCCATCACCGTCTTGCGTCCGGCGGCGCGCGCCTGCGTGATGGCGCCGTCACAGAGGGCGCGGACGCGATCCGACAGCACCGCGATCACGTCGTCGGCCGTGTTCATGTCCGAGGTCGCCCGGATGTAGTGCTTCAGCTTCGAGACGACGATCAGGACGTCGCGTGGCGCCGCGCCGCCGCGCTGGGCGGCGGCGTCGGCGGCGCCCGTCGCGTTCCCGACGACGATGCGGCGCGGCTCGTGTGCCTCCTCGCGCGCCCACTCCGCCGCTGTCGGCGCGGTGGCCTCGTTCGCCCACGCGTCGCGGTGGCGCATCACCGGTACGTGCCCATCCCAGCAGTCGACGGAGCAGAACGCGAAGAGTGCCGCGCGCCGGTTGCAGGTCGAGACGCTGCACGCGTAGTACGCGGCGCCGAAGGCGATCGGCTTCTTACAGGTGCTGCACCGTTTCCAAGTCGTCTCGTCCGTCGTCATGGAGGCACGATGCCCGTGTCGGTCGCACGCTTCAAGGCGGCGTCGGACCATGCGTGCCGGCTGTTGACTGTGTGTTCAGAATGTTCTAAACACATCGTATGGACGCTGCTCTTGGAATCTTCGTCGACGGTCTTGGGGCGGCTGCGGCAACCTCCGGCGTGCTGTCCGCGCTGCAGGGGCGCATCTTCGCGCTGCTCTACCTGCAGCAGACGCCGCTGGCGCTCGAGGAGATCGCGAGCGAGCTGCAGCAGAGCAAGAGCAATGTCTCGATCAACATTCGCGGCCTGATCGAGTGGCACCTGGTGCGGCGGATCTCGGTGCCGGGATCGCGCAAGGACCACTACGAGGCGGCGACGAACTTCTGGCGGGTGATGCAGGAGGTCATGGAGCGGCGTTTTCGCTGGACGGTGCGGCAAGTATTGGCGGCGATCACCGAGAGCGAGCGCGCGTCGGCGGAGGACGGGGGACGTGGACGGGGCGGGGCACAGCGCGCGGCGGCCGCGTTCGTCTCCGGCCGCCTCGGCGCGCTGCGATTCTTCTTCACCGCGGTCGACGCGGCGATCAGCGCCTTCACGCAGGGCAAGGCCGTCACCGCCGACACGCTGCAGAACGTGATTCCGCTCACCGCGTCGACGCCGCGCTCCCGCGGCTGACGCGAGAAAGGAGAACGATCATGGACGCGCACCCGGCAACGGCGGTCGCGCTGTTCTGGCTCCTGTTCGGAGCACTTCACATCGGTCTCACGACGCACCGGATTCGCGCGGCGCTCGTCGCTCGGCTCAGCGAGCAGGGCTTCATCGCGCTCTTCTCGGTGCTGGCTTCGCTGACGTTCGCGGTGGCAATTGCCTACTACGCGGCGCATCGCGGCGACGGCGCGCCGGGGCTCGCGCTCGGCGCCGTGCCGATCGCCCGTGGGGTGCTGATGGCGGTCGTCGTGCTCGGCGTCGTCCTCATGGTTGCCGGGCCGGCGACCTACGTCGGCTCGCCCTACGACGTGCTGGCGCATCGCGCTCGCCCGCCGCGCGGCATCGAGCGCGTCACGCGCCACCCGTTCTTCGTCGGCCTCGCGTTGTTCGCGCTGGCGCACGCGCTCCTCGCGACGCGGCTCGCGGGCACGGTGCTCTTCAGCGGCGTCGCGCTCGTCAGTATCGCCGGCGCCGCGCATCAGGACCGCAAGCTGCTGCGGCGACTCGGCGCCCCGTACGCCGACTATCTGGCGGCGACGTCGGCGGTGCCGTTCGCCGCGATCGTCGGCGGACGCCAACGGCTCGTGTGGTCGGAGCTGCCGGTCGCGCCGCTCGCCGCGAGTCTCGTCGTCGCAGCGGCGCTGCGCGCCGTCCACGCTTCACTGTTCGCGTACGACGGCGCGTACGTGATCGCGGGTGTCGTCGGCGGCGCCGGCATCATCACGTGGCGGAGCGCTCGCCGAACTCGTCGGACGCACCGTCGGGGCGCGCTCGCCGCGGCGGCAGCGGAATGAATGCGCTGGTGCGGGCGACGTACGCCGCATACGCCGGTCGCCGCTTGTGCATCCCCCGCTCGAGGAGGGGGATTCCCGAGACGCGGAGGAGGAGCACGGTCACGATCACCGGCGAGACGATCGTCCACCACGCGCCGGTACCGTCGACGCAGACGAGGAACAGCCCCCACCACGCGACCACCTCGCCGAAGTAGTTGGGGTGGCGCGACCACGCCCAGAGACCGACGTCGAGCACGCGGTCCGCGTTCGCCGATGCGCCGCGGAAGCGTGTGAGCTGCGCGTCGGCGATCGTCTCGCACCCGAAGCCGAGCACGAACAGCGCGACGCCTGCCCAGGCGAGCCAGCGGAGGCGCGTCGAGGAGTCGAGCAGCGCGAGCTGTAGCGGCGTCGAGATGAGCCACATGAGCACGCCCTGCAGCGCGAACACGGTGACGAGACTGCGGCGCGCGAACCCGGCGCCTGCTTTCCTGCGCATCGCTGCGTAGCGCCGGTCCTCGACGCCGGCGCGGCGCCAGCGCAGCAGCAGGTGCAGCGCCAACCGCAACGCCCACACCGAGACGAGCACGAGCAGCAGCGCAGCGCGCGGCGTCCAGCTCGCGGCTGCGATCGCCACGCTCCAGCAGATCAGCGCGAAGCCGACGCCCCAGTACACGTCGACGATGCTCACGTCGCCGAGCGCGAGCGAGAAGAGCCACATCGCCGACATGCCGGTGGCGACGATCGCGGCGGTCAGCGTGAAGACGGCGGAGAGCGACATGCGGCTCACCGGACGGAGCTCACGAGGCCGCGTGCCGCCCGGGGAGGATGCGCAGCACGGTGCTACCGCAGAAAGACCGGACCGAGGCCGCGCGCGACCAGCGCCTCGCTGATCCGCGTCTTCACCGCGATCGTGCGGATCGGCATCGGCGGCACGATCGCCTCGAGCGCGAGGTGGCGGCGGAGCTCGTCGCCCTCGAACTCGTTCACGAGGATGCGGCGGGCGCCGTCGATCACGCGTCCGTTCGCCGACGAGACGAAGACGTTCGTCATCGCGAGCCGCAAATCATCGTCGTCCTGCGGGCCGTGGCCGAGCAGCAGCCGGGTGCGGTTCACGACGCTGTCCATCGCGTAGGCGTCGATGATCATGTTGGCGAGGATCTCGAGGTGCTGCTGCTTGTCCTTCAGCGAGTCGAGGCTGCGCTCCATGAGGACGCGCGCGGTGTAGGCGATCACCCGCTTCGCGACCTCGGCGGCGCGGATCTCGCGCCGCAGCGGCCCGTCGGCGGCGGGTGGCCACGCGGCGCGGTCCGCGACCTCGCGCTCCACCTGTTGCAGGAAGTCGGGATACGGCAGCTTGCCGGTGCCGATCCGCTTCACGACCGTCGCCGGAATGATCAAACGGTTGATCTCGTTCGTGCCCTCGAAGATGCGGTTGATGCGTGAGTCGCGGTAGTGGCGCTCGACGGGGTAATCGGCCGTGAAGCCGTAGCCGCCGAGGATCTGCAGCGACTCGTCGGCGACGAAGTCGAGCGTCTCGGTGCCGAAGACCTTCAGGATCGAGGCCTCGATCGTGTACTCCTCGACCGCTTCCGTCACGAGATGTTGCGCCGCGTCGGACGCGTCGTGGTCGACCGCCGCCGCCGCGTCGTCCATCAACCCGGCGGTGCGGTAGCTCATGCTGTCGGCGACGTAGATGCGCGTCGCCATGTCGGCGAGCTTCCGCTGGATCATGCCGAAGCTCGCGATCGGGCGCCCGTGCTGATGGCGGTCGCGCGCGTAGCCGAGCGCGATGCGGAGGCAATCCTTCGCGGCGCCGACGGCGCCGGCGCCGAGCTTGAAGCGGCCGATGTTCAG
>Ga0066710_100002142_pt1 | contig 15642 bp, 17 predicted proteins | sample GraSoiAngelo_159_FD_79666 | JGI IMG/M metagenome (GOLD analysis project Ga0066710, IMG submission 79666) | Grasslands soil microbial communities from the Angelo Coastal Reserve, California, USA - 14_1009_16_40cm | ecosystem: Environmental > Terrestrial > Soil > Grasslands | place: USA...
CTTCCAGCCGTGGCAGATCGAGCTGGCGACCGCCATCGCGAGCCAGCTCGCGCTGTCGCTCGAGAACACGCGCCTCTACGGCGAGGTGCAGGAGCAGCTCACCGAGACGACCACGCTGCTGTCGGTCGGCCACGTGCTGTCCGAGTCGCTGACGGTGGCCGAGCGTTTGCGCCGAGTGATCCGCGAGACGGCGCGTGCGCTCGGCGCGGACATGGCCGGGGCCTACATCGTGGACGAGCGCGGCGACAAGCTCGTCCCGCTGGCCGGCTATCACGTGCCTCCGTCGCTTCGAGAGGCGCTCGGTGCCGCGCCCATTGCTCTCGAGCGCGTGCCTGCGCTGGTCGAGGCGTGGGGGACGGGCGAGGCGATCGCGAGCGCCGACGTCCACGCCGATCCGCGCTTCGATCGGGAGTGGACACACCGGCTGCCGCCTCACGCGGTCCTGCTGGCGCCGCTCCACATCCGCGGCGCGAGCATGGGCGCGCTCTTCCTCGTGTGGTGGGCGCCGGGGCGCGAGTTCTCGCCCCGAGAAGTCCGGCTGCTGGAGGGCGTGGCTCGGCAGGTCGGTCTGGCGCTCGACAACGCCGAGCTGACCCGACTGCGCGAGATCAAGCTGCGCGAGACGGAGACGCTGCTGTCGGTCAGTCGCACGCTGTCGTCCACGCTCGATCTCGACGCGCTCCTGCGGCAGTTCCTGCGTCAGACGGCGGCCGCCCTCGGGGCCGACAGCGTCGGCATCTACCTGCTCGACGACGACGGCGAATTGCTCGTGGCGCGCGCCGGCTACCACGTGCCACCCGATCGGCTGCCCGGCATGCGGGAGATGCGACTGTCCATCGTCGAGCACGCGTTCTATGCCGATGCCGCCCGCACCCGGCGGCCACAGTTCTCGCGCGACGTCAGGACCGACCCGCGCATTCCCGAGATCATGCGCCGGACGCTGCCCCATCGCAGCCAGCTCTTCGTTCCGGTCCTGGCCAAGGACCGCCTCGTCGGCGGCTTCATCGCCGTCTGGTTCGACGCCGAACGCGATCTCTCCGCCGAGGAGCTGTCGCTCATCGAGGGCGTGGCCAACCAGGCGGGCAGCGCCGTCGAGAACGCGCGGCTCTTCGAGCAGAACCGCCGCCAGGTGGAGGAGCTGTCGGTGCTGCACGAGCTGGCGCGTGCGCTGGCCGGTCAGCTCGATCGCGAGGCTTTGCTGGAGACGCTGCCGAGCTACGTGCCGCGCCTGGTCGGCGCCCGTGCGATGGCCGTGATCCTGGCCGACGAGCAGCAGGGTGACCTCGAGATCGTCCTGCACGTTCGTGACGGCGTGGTCAACGACCACGTGCTCCGCTACGGGCGATCGATCGGCCTGGCCTCGGTGGTCCTCGATACCGGGCGCCCCTTCCGTACGGATGACTACGCGGGCGAATGCGCGCGCCGGAACCTCGAGCTTTCTCCGATCGGGAGCCTGCGTTGCTGGCTCGGCGCGCCGCTGATGGTAGGCCAGGTCGTGCTCGGCGTGCTCGCCGTCAGCCGCGACGACCGCGCGTTCTCCGACGGCGACGAGCGACTGGTGGCCAACGTCGCCGACCTGGCCGCGCTCGTGCTGCGCAGCGCGGGCCTCTACGAGGACCTCACGCGCGCCTACGGCGAGCTCGGAGCCACCCAGGATCACCTGGTGCGAACCGAGAAGCTGCGCGCGCTGGGCGAGATGGCCTCGGGCGTCGCCCACGACTTCAACAACCTGCTGGCCGCCATCCTCGGCCGCGCCCAGCTCGTGCTGCGAAAGGTCGACGATCCCCAGCTCCGCCAGTGGGTCCAGGTCATCGAGCGCTCGGCGCTCGATGGCGCCCAGACGGTGCGGCGACTTCAGGACTTCGCGCGCGTGCGCCAGGACCAACCGTTCGTGCCCGTGGACGTCAACGACGTCGTGCGCGACGCGCTCGAGATCACCCAATCACGCTGGCGCGAAGAGTCCATGCGCCGGGGCCTGGTCATCGACGTGCGAACGTCACTGGCGACGGTGCCGCGCGTGATCGGCGATCCGGCCGAGCTGCGCGAAGCGATGACCAACCTCATCCTCAACGCGGTGGACGCGATGCCGGCGGGCGGAACGCTCTCGCTCACCACGTCAGCCGGCCCCGACGGCGTCGAGGTCGCCGTTGGCGACACCGGGGTGGGGATGCCGGCCAGCGTCCGCGATCGCATCTTCGACCCGTTCTTCACGACCAAGGGCCCGCAGGGGACCGGACTCGGTCTCTCGATGACGTACGGGATCGTGTCCCGCCATCGTGCGCGCATCGCCGTGGAGAGCGAGGAGGGGCGCGGCTCGACGTTCCGGATCACTTTCACGCCCGGTCCGGAGACCGTGGAAGCGCCGACGGCACCGGTGGAGCGCACGGCTGACGCGGGCACCCTCCGCTGCCTGGTCGTCGACGACGAGGAAGCGGTGGGGGCCGTCATCGGCGATCTGCTGGAGGCGGTCGGTCATCGAGCCGTCGTCGTCGCCAGCGGCGCCGCCGCCATCGAGCAATTCCGTGCCGCACCGTTCGACGTCGTGTTCACCGATCTGGCCATGCCCGGTGTCTCGGGATGGCAAGTCGCTCAGGCGGTGAAGGCGATCGCCCCGAACGTGCCCGTGTTCGTCGTCACCGGCTTCGGCGTCGAGCTGTCACGCGACGAGCGGGCCGCCCACGACGTCGAGGCGGTCTACGCCAAGCCGCTCTCGATCGACGACCTCAGCGACGCCGTCGCCCGCACCGCCCGGCGGCGGGCGCAACGCCAGTGACCGGAGGCTTCTGATGGCCTATCAGCACGTGCTGCTCGACCGCAAAGATCAGATCGCGACGATCACGCTGAACCGTCCCGAGGCCTACAACGCCCTCAACCGGGGGCTCGGGCAGGATTTGTTCCACGCCGTCCTCGAAGTCGACGACGATCCCGACGTGCGCTGCGTCGTGATCACCGGAGCCGGGAAGGCGTTCTGCGCCGGCGGCGACGTCAAGGACTTTGCCGACAACCTCGACCACATCGGGGCGCTCGTGAAGGAGCTGACGACGTACCTGCACGGCGCCGTCTCGCGCCTGTGCCGCAGCGAGAAGCCCGTCATCATGGCCATCAACGGCGTGGCCGCGGGCGGAGGGTTCTCGTTCGCGCTGTGCGGCGATCTGGTGCTCGCCGCCGAGTCGGCCAAGTTCACGATGGCGTACTCGAAGATCGCGGCGACGCCCGACGGGTCGTCGTCGTATTTCTTGCCCCGCCTCGTCGGGCTCCGGCGGGCGATGGAGCTGTACTTCACCAACCGGGTGCTGACCGCGCGCGAAGCGGCCGAGTGGGGAATCGTCACCCGCGTCGTTCCCGACACCGAGTTCCGCGCGGCGGTTGACGCGCTCGCCCATGAATTGGCCCAGGGCCCGACCAGGGCCTTCGGCGGCGCCAAGCGCTTGCTCCACCAGGCGACCTGGGAGAGTCTTGAGACGCAGATGGAGCTGGAGGCTCAGGCGATCGCGACCAGTGGGCGGACCGACGACTTCCGCGGCGGTGTCACCGCGTTCGCGAACAAGAAGACCCCGACGTTCCGAGGGAGGTAACCATGATGCGACCGAAGGTCTACTACCGACCGGGCTGATCCTCCTGCGCCAAGACGAAGGAGTTGCTCTCGTCTTGGGGGGTCGAGTTCGACCCTGTCGACGTCCAGGCGAATCCGGCGGCGATGGCAGAGTTGAAGCGTCTGGGCGTGAATCTCGTCCCGGCAGTGACCGTCGGCGATCGCGTGGCCCAGGGCTGGAATCCCGATGGCTACGCCAAGCTGCTCGGGATCGACTACACGGCAGCCCCGAAATTCACGCCCACCGAGCTGGCGGCCCGACTCGATCGAATCCTGGAAACGATCGAGCGCCTCGTGCGCGTGGTTCCCGACGATCAGATCCTGTTCATCCCCCGAGAGCGCAAGCGGACGATCGGCCAGCTCGCTTTTCATGCGTTCCGGCTGTCGCTGGGGTTCGCGGAGGCGATGGACCGCGGCGAGCTGCCCGAAGGCGTGCTGCAGGAGGAGGCGTCGCCCGAGATGCTGAACTCGGTCGCCATCGCCAGCTACGGGGCATTGGTCCGGGCGCGCCTGCGCGGGTGGTTCGAGGGAACGCCGGAATCGGACTATGCGCGGATCATCGACGTCTACTACGGGCCGCAGTCGGGTCACGCGCTGCTCGAGCGCACCACGTGGCACGCCGGCCAGCACTTGCGCCAGCTCTACGACCTGGCGGCACGGCTGAACATCAAACCGCCGGTCGCGCTTCCGGTGGAGACGCTCGCGGGCTTGCCGCTCCCCGACGCGTTGTGGTGACGTCGGGCCGGCCGCGGTCGGGCGCCGGACAGCCTCCAGGGCCGTCGGGACTCTGATCGCGCGAACTAAGAACCCTGACGTTGATTGCGGCGGGGTACGGGCGGGCGATTGTCAAGCGAGGGGGGCGACGCCCCCCTCGGTCTCCCCCGGCCGGGTGCCCGTGCCCTGTTCAATCGTCGTCGGCCCAGACGGCGGTCATGCGCCGCGCGAGCGTCCGATGGCCCGTGAAGAAATAGCCCAGCATCGCCACCGAGGCCAGCACGTTGCCGACGAAGATGGTCCAGCCCGCCAGCTCGTCCAGCAGCCACTTGGCGCCGATGACGATGGCGCCGAAGAAGAAGATCTCGAAGGCGGTGAAGAGCATCACGAGAGCGAACACCAGCATCGGCTCTTTCTCAGCGCCGGCCAGCAGGACGGCGGCCAGAATACCGAAGAGCCCGAAGGCCAGTCCGTGGACCAGGCTGTAGGTGATGACGGCCGGAGCGCCGGCGCGCATCTTGAGGAACGCAGTACCGAGCAGGTGAGGTGTGCGCAGCGGCTCGCCCTGGATCGTGTCGATCGCCAGGAACCACACGGCCACCACGACGGCGCCCAGGAGCCCGGCCACGATGCCTTCGCGCAAGACCTTCGCCCACGAGCCGACCAGTGTGCGCGGTAGTGAGCGATGGCCGAGGAGGAAGTACCAGAGCATGGCGGTGGCCGCGAGCAGATTGCCGACCAGGATCTCCCACCACACGAGCACGTCCTTCACGGCTTGGCTGAGGACGCTGACGACGCCCAGAAAGAACGTCTCGAAGCACGCGAAGAGGATGACGACGGCGACGACGAGCGCCGGCTCGCGCTCGGACGCAGCGATGACCGCGGCGGTGATGATCCCGAAGGCGACGAACGCGAGGCCGTGGATCACGGTATAGCCGAGGACGGGCATCAGCGCGAAGCCACCGCCGACCGATTCCTGCACGCCATAAAAGAGAGATCGGCCGAGGAACATCGGCGTTTCCAGCGGGTGACCGCGGAGGCTGTCGACGAGGAGGAACCATACGGCCACGACGAGCGCACCGATGACGCCGGCCACGATGCCCTCGCGCAACACGGAGCGCTCGGCATTCGCCATGGAACGTCCCGGCGCCATCTTAGCGCTCGGCGCTTCGCACCGGCAACCGATCAAGCATCGCGGGCGAGGCGGACGCCGTAATCGGTGTAATGGAGATGCGGAGGCAGCGATGAGCGGTGGGCCACCGGGCTCCACGGGTCGGCATGGCGCCAGGCGCCGCCGCGGCTGACACGCCGCGAGCCGGTGGCCGGCCCTTTCGGATTCCTCTCGGGCGATCGAGCGTAGTAATCGTCGGCGAACCAGTCGGCGCACCATTCGTGGCACACCCCGGAGAGATCGGTGAGCCCGAGAGGGTTGGGCGGCGTGGCGCCAACCATGGGCAGCCCCCGCGGTGCCGTGGCCGGCCGCTCGTCACCCCACGGGAATCTCGCGCGGTCGAGGCCGCCCCGCGCCGCCTTTTCCCACTCCGCCTCCGTCGGTAACCGCGCCGAGGCCCACGCCGCGAACGCCACCGCGTCGTCCCAGGCGAGGCCGACAACCGGCTGGCCGGGATGATCGAACCCCGGCGCCCTCCAGAACCTGGGTGGCGGCGCGCCGGTCGCGTCGAGGTATCGGGCGTACTCGTCGTTCGTGACCGGCGTCTGCGCGATGACGAACGCGTCGACCCATATCGAATGGTAGGGCTGTTCACAGGGAGGACCGTGGTCGGCGCCCATCACGAACACGCCGGCAGGAACGGCAACGAACTTCAACTTACCTCGGGACGAACCTCTGCGGATAGAACGTCGGGTAGTAGACGCCGTTGGTCGGGGCCATCCCCCAGTGAGCGTGATAGAGGTAGCCACCGATCATCTCGGTGATCCGATACCCCGGTAGCGTGACGTCTCGATATTCGATCAGCGGCGGGAGCGATCCGGGCTGGACGACTTCGATGGGGAGCCGCGCGGCCCGCGCGGACACGTCGATGATCCGGATCACGGGCGTCCAGCCAACGTTGTTGAAGGGATGCGGGTCGTTCCCGAAGGGCTGGGCCGTGCTGTTGGGCGGCAGCGCCCCCGGATTGACGACACCCAGCTGGGCCTCGGCGGAGCCCGCCAGGAGCCCGAGGGTCACGACGAACATTAGGTGCTTGATGACGAGAGCCTTCATGGCGCTGGGAATACCAGCGAACGCGTCGGGTGTCAACCGGCGGGCACGCCGCGATGGCCGTCCCGTATAATCCACGCGACGACGCTGGAGGAGGGACGCTCTCATGAGATTTGCTCCATCGATGAGCCGGCTCGGTACGGAGTCTGCGTTCGAAGTGCTCGCGCGCGCCCGCGCGCTCGAGCGCCAGGGCCGCGAGATCATCCATCTGGAGATCGGCGAGCCGGACTTCGACACGCCGGCCCACATCAAGGACGCGGCCAAACAAGCGCTCGATGCCGGCGCGACCCACTACGGCCCGTCGGCGGGACTGGCCGAGGTGCGTGAGGCCATCGCCAAGCACATCGCCGAGACGCGGGGCGTTCCGGTCACGCCTGAAGAGGTCGTCGTCACGCCCGGCGCCAAGCCGATCATGTTCTTCACGATCCTGGCCCTGGTCGCGCCCGGCGACGAGGTCATCTATCCCAACCCTGGATTTCCCATCTACGAGTCGGTGATCAACTTCGTCGGCGGCGTGCCGGTGCCGGTACCCTTGCGCGAGGAGACGGGCTTCGGCTTCGACCTCGAGCGGTTCGAGCGCAAGGTCGGGCCGAAGACGCGGCTGATCATCATCAACTCGCCGGAGAACCCGACGGGCGGCGTCCTCGACCGCGCCCAGATCGAGCGCATCGCCGCGATCGCGGTGGAGCGCAACATCCCGGTGCTCGCCGACGAGATCTACCGCCAGTTCCTGTACGACGGCGAGTTCGTCTCGATCTTCCCGCGCCCGGGCATGCGCGATCTGACCATCCTGCTCGACGGCTTCTCGAAGTCGTACGCGATGACGGGCTGGCGGCTCGGGTACGGTGTGATGCCGAAATCGCTCGCCGAGCACGTGACGCGGCTCATGGTGAACTCCAACTCCTGCACCGCGTCGTTCGTTCAGCTTGCCGGCATCGCCGCGCTGCAGGGCGACCAGACGCCGGTGGCGCGGATGGTGGCCGAGTTCAAGCGCCGGCGTGACGTGATCGTGGACGGCTTGAATCGTCTTCCCGGCGTACGCTGCGCGCGGCCACGGGGGGCGTTCTACGTCTTCCCGAACATCACGGGCACCCGGCGCCCGTCGGCTGAAGTGGCCGATCTCCTCCTGAACGAGGCGGGCGTGGCCTTACTCTCGGGCGCAGCCTTCGGGCAGTACGGCGAGGGCTATCTCCGACTGTCGTACGCGAACTCGGAGGCAAATCTCCGACTCGCGCTCGAGCGGATGCGGCCGGTCTTCGCGCGACTGACGTCGTAGGTCGCCCATGGCGGCGACCACGGTCGCCGGCCTCGTCGTCGACGCGCTCGGGCGCGCGGGAGTCGCGCGGATCTTCACCGCCGGCACGGGCGTGTCGCCCGCGTTCCTTCTGAGCGCGGCCGAGCGCACGCTCTCCCTCGTGAGAGCCGACGGCGCCATCACGGCCGCGCTGATGGCGGCGATCACCGGCGAGCTGGCGGATGCTCCCGGCGTGGTCATCCTCGCCGACGCCGGCGCTGAAGACATACGGCCGGCGTTTCGTTATGCCGTGGCCAACCGCGCTCCACTCGTCGCGTTGACGGAGCGCGGTGCGCGTACCGAGACGGCGTCTCTGCTGAAAGGCGCGGTCGACGTGGAGCCTGCCTCGGCCTCTCACTGGATTGCCCACGCGGTCCAGCTTGCCCTCTCCGACCCGCGTGGGCCTGTGGCCGTCGTGATCCCTCCTGAGGTCGCGATTTCACCCGCGATTCCGATGGCGACCGCGCTCAGGCCGGTGATTCCGCCGCCGTCTGCGCAAGCGCTCGACGCCGCCGCGCAGTTGCTCGTGAACGCGGCGCGCCCCGTTCTCGTCGTCGGCCTCGAATGCCGGACCGGCGATGTCGCGGGATGGTTGAGGCCGTTTGCCGAAACGTTGCCGGCACCGGCGCTCACGACGCTCAAGGGCAAAGGCGTGCTTCCCGATCCCCATCCCCTGGCGCTCGGTCTCGTTGGCTCGGCCACCGCGCGGTCGCTTCTCGACCGGGCCGATCTCATCGTCACGGTCGGAGTCGACGTGATCGAAGGAGCGCACGACACGTGGCCGCCGGCGACGACGGTGCTTCATCTTGGTCGAGTGAGCCAGGCCGAGGCTTGGCCGACGACGGTCGATCTCGTCGGTGACATCGCGCTGATCATCGAGGAGCTGGCCCCGCGCATCCGGACGCGGTCACGCGCGGACTGGGACGTGGCGGAGCTCGATCGCCTCAAGCGCTCGGCCATCGCGCTCGCGCGCGCCGATCGCTCGCGTCTGTCGCGTGTGCTTCACGTCGCTCGCGAGCTGACCCCGGCCGGCACGATCGCCGTGGTCGAGCCGACGACGTCGGAGGCGACGGTGGCCGCTGCGTGGCCGGCGGTCGCGCCCAACGAACTGCTGATCGACCTGGACGTTCCCGAGTTCCCGCCGGCCGCCGCCGCGGCCGCGGCCCTCCAACATCCCGACCGCCAGGTGATCTGCGTCACGACCGCTCCGCAGGCGATCCTCGGCGTGATCGAAGGCCTCGCGTCGTCGATCGTGATCGTGAGTGTGAGCCCCGTGCCCGGCCCCGCTGTTGGCCGAATCGCGACGGTGACGGCACGAGACGAGCCGATGCTGCGAGCCGTCCTCGGTCGAATCGCTCGACAGCGGGAGCCCGCCCTCGTCGACGCCTCGAATATTTAGGATTGACGTCCACGGATAATTAGGTGTACCTAAGTACCACCCGATGATCGAGACGGGGCGGGGAGGCACGATGCTGACATCGACGGCTGAGCCCTGGGAGCGGTCGTGAGCGTCATGCTGTGCGGCCCGCGGCGCGTGTACGTGCTGCTGGTGCTGTGGGAGCGCCTCGTCGACGGGTGCGGCGCGTGCCCGGGCGCTCTGTCCTCGGGGGCGCGCATCCTCGGGGCCCCGGGTGACGGGCGAGGGGTTCCCGGCTGCGGGCCGCTGTGCCGTCTGGTGATGGCCGTCCGGCTGCAGCGGGTCTTCTGGAAGCGCCTCATCGGCGTGAACGTCCTCGTGCTGGATTCGGTTTCGCTATGACGCAGATGCGGATTCGAGCCGGAAGACTCCGCCTGATCGCCGGCGCCGGCGCCGGCCGGGGTGCGACGGTATAATCCGGGCCATGGCGATCCTCTCCGCGCAGAACGTCAGCCAGATCCGTGGCCTCTTCGGCGGCCTGCGCGATCCCGTCAAGCTGGTCGTCTTCTCGCAGTCGCTGGCCGCGGCCGAGCTTTGCGCCCAGAACGAGGCGCTGGTACGTGAGGTGGCCGAGATCTCCGACACGATCTCGGTCGAAGTGCTGAACCTCGCGATCGACCGCGAGCGGGCCGAAGCCTACGGCATCACCGAGGTGCCCGCCATCGTCGTCGAGGGCTCGCGTGACTACGGCCTCCGCTTCTACGGCGTGCCCACCGGTTACGAGTTCTCCAATCTCATCGACGCGATCGTCCTCGCGTCGACGGGGGAGCCGACGCTGAGCGACGCCACGAAGACGGCACTGGCCGGGCTCGAGGGCGACGTCGACATCAAGGTCTTCTCCACGCCCACCTGACCCTACTGTCCCCGGGCCGTGCGCCTGGCTCAGCACATGGCAGTGGCGTCGGAGAGAGTGCGGGCGACGGCCATCGAGGCGACCGAGTTTCCAGAATTGAGCCGCGCCTATCGCGTGATGGCGGTTCCGAAGATCGTCATCAATGACCGGGTCGAGTTCGAGGGCGCGTTGCCCGAGGCCGAGTTCCTGTCGGCCGTTCTTCAGGCAGCCACGGGGTGAGGCGGCTCGCCGGCGCTCTGCTGGTGGCGGTGGTACTCGTCGCGACGGCCAGCGCGCGCGAGACGCCGCTCGCCACCGGCGACACCGCGCCCGACTTCACGCTCGTCGACCAGCGCGGTCGGACGCTCCGACTGTCCGACGCGATCGCCCGCCGCGACTTCGTCGTCGTCGCGTTCTACGTCAAAGCGTTCACCGGCGGCTGAGAGCGCGAATTCTCCCGGTTCCGGGACGACGAGGCGAAGTACGGAGCGAGAGGAGCCGAGATCGTCGGCATCTCGGTCGATCCCGCCGAGCGCAACCTGAAGTGGACGCAGCAGCTCAATCTGCCGTTCCGCTTGCTCTCCGATCCAACCGGCCAGGTGGGCCAGCTCTTTGGAGTGTGGGACGACACCTGGAACCTCGAGCGCCGTTACACCTTCGTGATCGATCGAGAGCGGCGCATTCGCTACGTCGAATCCGGCGGTCCCGCCGTTGAGACCAATGGCGTCCTCGAAGCGCTCACCAGGATCGCCAAAGCCAGGTAGGACGCGTCGGGTCCGACAGGACTTCCTGTTCGCCTACGGGACGTTGATGCGCGGCCTCGAGCGGCATCGGGCGCTCGCGGGCGGCGCGACGCTGGTCGGCGAGGGGACGGTCCGGGGACGGCTGCTCGCGCTCAGAAGTTATCCCGGGCTCGTCGAGGGCGCCGAACGCGTCAGAGGCGAGCTCTATCGGATCGACGATGCCCAACTTCTCCCCGCCGTCGACCGGGAGGAGGGGTACAATTTCGTCCGCAGCCGCGCCGCCGTCACGCTCAACGACGGACGCCGAGCGCGAGCGTGGATCTACCGTTATCGCGGACCTCGTGAGCGCGCGGTCCTGATACCTGAAGGTGACTGGAGGAATCGATGGCAATGACTGCCGCCGAGCTGGTCAAGGCCGATCAGGATCACCTGATCCACCCGCTGCATCACCCGATCGACAACGCCGAGCCGATGATCTACGTCCGCGGGCGCGGCGCCATGATCAGCGACATCGGCGGCAAGGAATACCTCGACGGACTGAGCGGGCTCTGGAACGTCAACGTCGGCCACGGCCGCACCGAGCTGGCCGACGCGGCCGCCCAGCAGATGAAAGAGCTGGCCTACTTCTCCGGTTACGTCGGCTCGTCGAGCGTTCCCGCCATCACGCTGGCCAGCCGCCTCGTCGAGCTGGCCGGTGACGCCGCCGCTATCTTCTTCACGACGGGCGGCGCCGAGGCCAACGAGTCGGCGTTCAAGACGGCGCGCTTCTACTGGAAGGCCAAGGGCAAGCCCGACAAGGTCAAGATCATCTCGCGGCAGCAGGGCTACCACGGCGTGACGCTGCAAGCGATGAGCGCCACCGGCATGGCCGCCTACTGGAAGATGTTCGAGCCGCGCGTCCCCGGCTTCGTGCACATCCAGACGTGCTATCCGTATCGCTTCCAGGGCGCCAAGCCCGACGAGACGGTGGGGCAGGCGGCGGCGCGCGAGCTGGAAGAGGCGATCCTGCGCGAGGGCCCGGACACGGTCGCCGCCTTCATCGGCGAGCCGATCCACGGCGGCGGCGGCGTCATCTATCCGACCGACGATTACTGGCCGCTCGTCCGCCAGGTCTGTACGCGTCACAACGTGTTGCTCATCGTCGACGAGGTCATCACCGGCTTCTGCCGCACCGGGCGGTGGTTCGCCACCGGTCACTGGAGGATTCAGCCCGACATCCGCTCGTTCGCCAAAGGCGTGACCTCGGGCTATCTCCCGCTGGGCGGCATCATGGTCAGCCGGGCGATCAAGGACACCATCGACGGCGTCAAGCCCGAAGACCGCTGGATGCACGCGTACACGTACTCCGGCCATCCCACGTGCTGCGCGGTGGCGCTCAAGAACCTCGACATCATGGAGCGCGAGCGGCTGTGGGAAAACGCGGCCGCCATGGGCGCGCGGCTCTACGAGGGACTCAAGGCGGCGTTCGGCGATCACCCCCACGTCGGCGACATCCGCGGCGGCAAGGGGCTGCTGGCCGCGCTCGAGCTGGTGGAGGATCGCGCGACGAAGAAGAACTTCGCGGGGGATCGCAAGGTCGCCCCACGGATCCAGACGGAGATGATGAATCGCGGGCTGGTGACGCGCACACGGCCGGCGTCGGGTGCGCATCCCGCGCCCGGCGACTCCGTCTACTACGCCCCGCCGCTCGTCGTGACGGCGGCCGAGGTGGATCGCACCATCGCCATCACGCGCGACGCGATCAAGGCCGTCCTCGGCGTGTAGCGGAGGCGAGGTGCGCCTGATCACCGCCCACCGAATCCTCATCGGGGCGGCGATCGCGTTCTTCCTCCTCTATGCGTTCCTGCAGGTCCGCCACTACTTCTCCGGCGACGGCGTCGGAGCGCTGGTGCAAGCGGCGGTGGCGGGCGGCGTCGCCGGCGGCCTCACCGCCTACTACCGCACGCTGAAGCGCTGGGGGAAGCGCTGACCGTCGTGCGAGCCGAGACGCCGCCGACGCCCGCCGTACTCATCTACGACGGGGACTGCGCGATGTGCCGAGCCAGCGCGCTGTGGCTCATGCGCCGGGCGCTCGCTGGTGGCGCCGACCAGCTCGAGATTCTTCCCTGTCGCTCGCCCGTCCGGCGCGAGCGGTATCCGCAGATCAGCGACGCGGACTGCATGAACGCGATGCAGCTCGTGTTGACCGATGGCCGCATTCTCAGCGGTGCCGACGCGGCGCCCGAGATCCTCCGGCGCATTCCCCGCTGGCGCTGGCTGTCCCGAGCATTCGCGCTGCCCGGCGCGCGCCCACTCTCGCGCCGCGCCTATGCGTGGATGGCACGCTATCGCATGAAGCTGTCCTGCTCGCTTCCCTCGCGCTGATTCGTCGGGCAGTCGTCGCCGCGGCACATTCCTTGCTGGAAATCTGACGCGACTTCACCGACGCCAAAGGGAGGATGAATGAAGCGACGCCTCGCGCTGATCGCTCACGACAACAAGAAGGTCGACCTCGTGGCCTGGGCCACGTTCAATCGCGACACCCTCGCTCGCTTCGCGCTGTGCGGGACACGTCAGACGTCGCGGCTCGTCCAGGAAAAGATCGGGCTCGACATCGAGCAACTGCTGAGCGGCCCCGAAGGTGGCGACGCCCAGATCGCCGCGCAGGTCGCGACCGGCCTGGTGGACGCCGTCTTCTTCTTCGTCGATCCGCTGTCGGCCCAGCCGCACGATCCGGACATCAGGGCATTGTTACGAGTCTGCAACGCTCAGAACGTGCCAGTGGCCACGAACCTGGCGGCGGCCGATCTGATGATCGCGGCCCTCGCCGGCCGCAGCGTGCCCCCCGACGTCGAATCTCCTCCCGCCTCTCCGGTCCCGTCGCCCGTCTAAAAAAACGGCAGTCGCCGCACGATGACCGTGCAGCGGGCAGGTCAGCCGCTGCCGCATCGCGGCCTCGCGTCACGCAAGGTGTTGCGATCGGAGAGTTTTCGTCTCCGTGCTGGCGTCCCGGTCGTTTGGCATGTTTGGTGCTCCTGAACGAGACGACGCGCGGCCAATGCCGGCTGCGTGTCAAAGCAAAGGCGCTGCGGTCTCATCCGAGACCCGGCGCCTTTTTGTGTTCAGGAGGCCGAATGGAGTTGAGGCGCCGAGAGTTCATCACGACCAGCGTCGCCGCCGCGCTGCTGGCCGGCGTGCCGGCCGGCTGGCGGGGAAGCGCCTACGCGTCGGACGCTCCCGAGACACCGAAGGTGAGGCTCGGGATCATCGCGTTGACCGACTGCTCGTCGATCGTGATGGCCCACGAGCTGGGCTTGTTCAAGAAGCACGGCATCGAATCGACGATCTCCAAAGAAGCTTCCTGGGCCGTCATCCGCGATCGCCTCACGCTCGGTGAGAACCAGGCCACGCACCTCCTCCTCGGGATCCCGTACGCGGCGACCATGGGACTGCAGGGCTCGCCGGTGAAGCCGATGATCATCCCGATGTACCTGAACCGGAACGGACAGGCGATCACGCTCACCAAGGCGCTGCTCGACAAGGGGGTGAAGACACCGCAGCAGCTCAAACCGCTGGCGCTCGAGGCGAAGACCAAAGGCAACCCGATGACGTTCGCCATGACCTACCCCCCGGGCACCCACGCGATGTGGACGCGCTATTGGCTGGGTGCGGGTGGGATCAACCCCGACCGCGACGTGTCGCTCATCACCATTCCACCCGCGCAGATGGTGGCCAACATGAAGGTCGGCAAGATGGACGGCTACTGCGTGGGCGAGCCGTGGGGCGCCCGGGCCATCGCCGACGGCATCGGCTTCACAGCGATCACCACCCAGCAGATCTGGAAGGATCACCCGGAGAAGGTTCTCGGCTTCACCGAGGAATTCGCGCTGAAGAACCCGAAGACGGTGAAGGCGGTGATGCGCGCCGTCCTCGAGGCGAGTCAGTGGAACGACAAGCTGGAGAACCGGTCGCGCATGGCCGAGGTCGTCGGACAGCCCCAGTACGTCAACGCCGCGAAGGAAATCATCCTCGGCCGCATGCTCGGTGATTACGACTACGGCGACGGGCGGAAGGAGAAGGACAAGTACTACATGACCTTCTTCGACCGCCAGACGAACTTCCCGATGAAGTCGCACGGCGTGTGGTGGCTCACGCAATTCCGGAGGTGGGGCATGGTGAAGGACGCGCCCGACTACAAGGGCCTCGTCGATCGCGTGCACCGCCCCGACATCTTCCGCGAGGTGGCCAAGGAGATGGGGATCGAGACGCCGCGTGAGGACATGAAGAAGGAGACGCTGTTCGACGGGATCACGTTCGATCCGGCCCGGCCCGAGGAGTACGCCAAGGGCTTCGCCGTCCACTCGATGGCATGAAAAAGCTCATCCTGCCGTGTCTGGGGATCGCGGGCGTGCTCGTGCTGTGGACGCTCATCAGCCAGGTGGTGACCAAGGACCTGCCGTCGCCGCTCCGGACGTGGCAGGAGTCCCAGCGCTACGTGCTGGAGCCGTTTTTCAAGGACGGCGAGATGAACCAGGGCATCGGCCGCCTCGCCTTCTATTCGCTGGTGCGGGTCGGTAAAGGCTTCCTCCTCGCGCTCGCCATCGGCACCCCCCTCGGATTCCTGCTCGGGCTCTCCCGGGCCTTCCACCAGTCGTTCGATCCCATCGTCCAGTTCCTGCGCCCGATTTCGCCGCTGGCCTGGTTGCCGCTCGGTCTCATCATCTTCCAGAAGTCCGAGCCGGCGGCGATCTTCACGATCGCGCTCTGCGCGATGTGGCCGACGGTGATCAACACCGCCGTCGGAGTGCGCTCGATCAGTCAGGACTATCTGAACGTGGGACGCGTGCTCA
>Ga0066710_100002143_pt1 | contig 15642 bp, 11 predicted proteins | sample GraSoiAngelo_159_FD_79666 | JGI IMG/M metagenome (GOLD analysis project Ga0066710, IMG submission 79666) | Grasslands soil microbial communities from the Angelo Coastal Reserve, California, USA - 14_1009_16_40cm | ecosystem: Environmental > Terrestrial > Soil > Grasslands | place: USA...
CGCCGCGGCGTGCGCGGCGGTCGAGCGCGCCGGCGGCGAGATCGTTGAACGACCGGCCGACCAGTACGGCATCGTCGTCGCACGTGCGGCTGACCCTGACGGGAATCGCTTCTGGCTCGCCCAACCGACGAGAGCTTCGTGACGTCGATCGACAAGATCCTCGTCGCGAACCGCGGCGAGATCGCGGTGCGCGTCATACGCGCCTGCCGAGAGATGGAGATCGCCTCGGTGGCGGTCTTCTCGGAAGCGGACCGCGCCGCGCGGCACGTCCGGCTCGCCGACGAGGCGCTCCCCGTCGGGCCCGCCCCCGCCGTCGACAGCTACCTGAGGATCGACCGCGTGATCGAGGCGGCCCGCGCCTCGGGGGCGGAGGCCATCCATCCGGGTTACGGGTTCCTGGCCGAGAACGCCGCTTTCGCCCGTTCGTGCGAGGAGGCGGGCCTCGTCTTCATCGGCCCCCGCAGCCAGACGATCGCGCTCATGGGGGAGAAGACTTCCGCCCGCCGGCTGGCCGTGGAGGCCGGCCTGCCCGTCGTGCCCGGCACGCTCGAGCCGCTGGCGGACGACGCGGCGATCCGGCGGGAGGCGGAGCGCATCGGCTTCCCGCTGATGCTGAAGGCGGCGGCGGGCGGGGGCGGAAAGGGGCTGCGCCTGGTGACAGGCGCCGGCGACCTTGCCTCCGCCGCCGCGCGGGCGCGCGGCGAGGCGCGATCGGCCTTCGGCGACGACCGCGTCTACATCGAGAGGGCTCTCTCCCGGCCGCGGCACGTCGAGATCCAGGTCGTGGCCGACCATCATGGAAACGCCGTCCACCTGTTCGAGCGCGAGTGCTCGATCCAGCGCCGCCACCAGAAGGTCGTCGAGGAGAGCCCGTCCCCGCTGGTCACTCCGGCGCTGCGATCCCGGATGGGAGCGCTCGCGATCGACCTCGTGCGCAAGGCCGGGTACGTGAACGCGGGCACGCTCGAGTTCCTGGTGGACGAGACGCGCGCGCCGTACTTCCTGGAGATGAACACGCGCCTCCAGGTCGAGCACCCGGTGACCGAGCTGGTGACCGGCGTCGACCTCGTGAAGCTGCAGATCCGGATCGCGCAGGGTGAGGCGCTTCCCTTCCGCCAGGAAGATCTCTCCCAACGGGGTCATGCCATCGAGTGTCGGGTCTATGCCGAGGACCCCGACGCCGGGTTCCTCCCGAGCCCGGGGCGCATCCTGGCCCTGCGCGTTCCCGGCGGCCCCGGGATCCGCGACGACTCCGGCGTCGAGGAAGGGGACGAGGTCCCCTCCTACTACGATCCGCTCGTCTCCAAGCTCGTCGCGTGGGGGGAGGACCGACCGGCCGCGATCGCGCGACTGCGGCGCGCGGTGCGCGAGTACCAGGTCCTCGGTATCAAGACGACGCTGCCGTTCTTCGAGCGCGTCCTGCGCCACCCCGACTTCGTCGCCGGGGCCATCGACACGTCGTTCGTGGAGCGGCTCGGGCGGGACCCGCACGCCGCGGCGGAGCGGCCGCGGCGGGTCGCGGTGGTGGCGGCCGCCATCCGCGCCTACCAGCAGCGTCGCGCGGTGAAAAGCGCGGCCGGCGCGGCGCCCGCGCCTTCGGTCTGGCGCCACGAGGGGCGCATCGAGGCGCAGGGAGGCCGTGGATGATCGTCGACGCCGCGGTCGACGGCCATGTGTACCGGGTCGAGGTGACCGGAGGCCAGGGCCGCTACACGGTCGCCGTCGACGGACGCCGGCTGGAAGTCGACTGGCGCGAGGCCGGCGGTCCGTTCGCGAGCCTGCTGATCGAGGGCCGCAGCCATCGCGTCGGCCTGGAGCCGCGCCCGGGAGGATTTCGGGTGCTCGTCGGGAGCGACGAGCTGGCCGTGGACCTGCTCGAGACGGCGCGCGTCGATGCGGGCGCCGCGCGCCTCGGGCCGGCCGGGCCGGCGCGGCTGCTGGCGCCGATGCCCGGCCGCATCGTGCGCGTCCTCGCCGAGCCCGGCCAGGAGGTGGCGGCCGGACAGGGCCTCGTGGTCATGGAGGCCATGAAGATGGAGAACGAGCTGCGCTCTCCGCGCGCGGGGCGGCTGGCCGAGGTGCGCGCGCGCGAGGGCCAGACCGTGGAGACCGGCGCGCTGCTCGTGGTCGTGGAGTGAGCCGCCGGTCCTGAAAGAGGCTCCTTGACCCGCCGCCGCCGGACCGCGCTCCTGCTCGCCGTGCTGATCGTGGCCCTCGGAGCGGCGGCCGTGCTGCGCGTGCCGTTGTGGTCGGCCCAGCTCGTTTCGGGGAGCCTCGCCTCGTTCTTCGGGCGCCCCACGAGCGTGGGCTCCGTGCAGTACCGCTTCTTCCCGTTCCGGGCCGAGATCCGCGACGTGCGCGTGGAGGGCGCCAGCGTGTCGGCGCCGCCCTTCCTGGAGGTGCCGCGGATCCTGGCCGCCCCGTCCCTCCGGCCGCTGTGGGAGCGGCGCCTGCTGCTGCGCATGCTCGAGATCGAGCGGCCGACGATCCGCATCAACGCGTTCCGCGACGGCACCGACGACCTGCCCCACATCCGGACCGGCGATGGCCCGGCGGGGATGCAGGTGCGGATCGGACGCCTCACGATCCGCGCCGGCGAGGTGATCGTCGATCATCAGCGGGTCCCCCTGGACCTGGACCTACCGGGATTCGAAGGCCAGCTCCGCCAGGGCGCGGGCCGCGCGCTCGCGGGCCGGCTCGCCTTCGGCCCCGGCGACGTCCGCTTCGGCGACAACCCTCCGCTGCCCGTGACGACGACGATCGACCTCAGCGTGGAGGGCCCCCGCGTCACCGTGACCTCCGCCCGGCTGCGGGCCGAGGGCACCGACCTGTCCTATCGCGGCGTTCTCCAGATCGCGCCCCTCCGGGGCGACTTCGTCGTACGCGGGCCGGTGGACCTCGCGGTCCTGGACCGGCACGTGCTGCGCACGGGCTTCGGCGTCCGCGGCGACGCGCGCTACGACGGCGCCGTGCTGCTCGAAGGCTCGCGCCTCGGAGTCCGCGGCCGCCTGGAGGGCACCGCCGGCAGCTTCGCCGGCGCGTCCGTTCCCCGTTACGCCGGCGAGGTCGTGTGGGACGAGCGCGGCGTGCACCTGCGTGACTTCGACGTAGAGGCCATCGGGGGCGCGGCCGTTCTCGAGGTGGACGTGCCGCCCGTTCCCGGCCCGGCCCGTCTGTCGGGCCAGATCCAGGCGATGGACGGCGAAGGTCTCAGCCGGCTGGTCTTCGGCATCGGCTCGGCGGGGGTGGGCACGTCGGCCAGCGGGCCGCTCGCGCTGGAGTGGCCGCGCGGCCGCGTCCGGGACCTGAGCGGGACGCTCGCTCTCGACCTCGTGCCGCGGCCCGACGGCCGCACGCCGCTCTGGGGAGGGATCGAGTGGCGGGCCGTGAACGGGGTGCAGACCGTGGAGCGCGCCGAGCTGCGCACGCCGTCGACGGACGCGAGGCTGCAGGGCGTCATCGAGCGCGACAACCGCGCGGACCTCGCGCTCGACGCCGAGAGCCGGGACCTCGCCGCCTCCGACGACCTGCTCGCGCGCATCCGCCAGGCCCTGGGCGCCCGCGATCCGCAGAAGGCCGGCTTCACCGGCGCGGGCGCGTTCCACGGCCGCTGGCTGGGCACGCTCTCCGACCCCCTGTTCCAGGGCCGCTTCAGCGGCCAGGACGTCGGCTACCTGGGCGTGGGGTGGGGCCGGGCGGAGTGGACGGGCACCGTGACCGCCTCCGAGGTGCGATCCCACTCGCTCGTGCTCCGGCGCGGGGAGGGCGAGCTGTGGCTCGACGGCGCCACCGGGACCGGCGGCTACGGCGAGGACGACCGGCTCGACCTCTCGCTGCGCGTGCGGGACTGGCCGGCCGGAGATCTCTCCCGCGCGCTGTCGTGGAACGTGGACGTCGAGGGGCTCGTGACGGGGGAGGCGACGGTGAAGGGCCGGCGCAGCGCTCCCGAAGGCACCGTCCACGTGAGCGCCGCCCGCGGCCGCTACTACGGTGTGGCCTTCACCGACCTCGACGTGCGCTCCGCGCTCTCCGGACCCGTGACCGAGGTGAACGCGGGCCGGGCGCGCGTCGGGGGTGGGAGCGTGCGCTTCCACGGCACCCTCAGCGACGACGGCGTCTACGACGGCGCGGCGGAGGTGTCGGACCTCGAGCTGGGAGATCTCCTGCCGTCGGCCTCTTCCGAGCTGCGGTGGGGGGGCGCGCTCACCGGGCAAGTCGTGATGCAGGGCACGCGCGAGCGGCCGCGACTGCAGGCGCACCTGCTCGCGCCCCGCCTCACCCTCGGCGGGGAGGCGCTGGGTCCCCTCGACGCCCGCGTGCAGGCCGCCGGCGATGGCAGCCTCGCCGTCGAGGCCGCGTCCCGTGCCGAGGGGATCGACCTCACCGCCCACGGCCGGGTCGGGCTGCGCGCGCCGTACGAGTCGGCGCTGGACGTAGAGGCGCGCCAGACGCGGTTGGATCCGCTGATCCGCGCGGCGATGAAGTCGCTGCCTCCCTTCGTCGCGGTGGTGGCCAGCGGGCGGGCGCACCTGCAGGGTCCGTTGAGGTCGCCGGACCAGGTGCGGGCCGAGGCGGTCGTGGAGAGCCTCGCGCTCCAGCTTCCCGACTACCCGGTGGTCAACCGCGAGCCGCTGCGTCTGGCCGTCGAGGGTGGCCGCCTCCAGGTCCAGCAGATGCACCTGGCCGGCGAGGGCACCGATCTCACCGTCGGCGGCAGCGCGGCCGTCGTCGCCGACGGCGCGGTGGACCTCGAGGTGCGGGGCACCGCCGATCTCGCGCTCGTGTCGCTCCTCGCCCGCGACCTGCGCGGGCAGGGCGCGGCGCGCGTGTCGATCACGATCGGGGGCACGCGCAGCGTGCCGCGCCTGGACGGGAGCCTGGAGGTGGAGGGAGGCGCGGTGCGCCTGCGCGGCTTCCCGCACGGCGTCGACGACGTCCGCGGGAGCGTGCAGTTCACCCAGGGCGGCGCGCACTTCTCGGGCGTGACCGGCACCGTCGGCGGGGGGCCCGTGGAGCTGGAGGGCCAGGCCGTGTACGAGAAGGCCCGCCTCACCACATTCGACGTGCACGCCGTCGGCCGCGGGCTCTCGCTGCGCTATCCCGAGGGCCTGCGCAGCGTCGTCGACACGGACCTGCGCTTCTTCGGGGATCCCGCGCGGCCATGGCTCACGGGCACGGTCGACGTCCGCCAGGCGACGTGGACCCGCCGCTACGACCTGGCCACCGAGCTGATGGCGGAGGGCCGCCCCGCCGCGGACAGCGCCTCCCTCGGCAGCGGCCTGCGCTACGACGTCAAGGTCAGCGCCCCCGGCACGCTGAAGGTCGACAACAACCTGGCGACGCTGCAGGCGCGCGCCGACTTGAACCTCCAGGGGACCTACGACGCGCCGGTCGTGATCGGTCACGCCGAGGTGGACCGCGGCCGCGTCTACTTCCAGGGCAACACGTACGTGATCCGCCGCGGCATGATCGACTTCACCAACCCCCGCAAGGTGGACCCGCTCTTCGACATCGAGGCCGAGACCCGCATCCAGAGCTACCGCATCACGCTCCGGATGAACGGAACCCTCGAGCGCGTGTACCCGACGCTGACCTCGGACCCGCCGCTCGCCGAGTACCAGATCCTGGCCGTGCTCGCGGGCGCGCCGCCCGAGGAGCAGGAGGTGGTCGATCCCACGCAGCAGGAGCTGGCTCAGCGCAAGCTGGCGGTGGCGGGAGCGGCGACGCTGTTCAGCGGCCGCATCTCGGAGGAGCTGGGCCTGGAGAGGGGCGCCTCGCGCCTGGGCCTCAACCGCTTCTCGATCGATCCCGCCGTGACGCGCGGCGAGGGAGTCAAGCCCGCGGCCCGCGTCACGGTGGGCAAGCGCATCACGCCCGACGTGAACGTGGTGTACTCGGTGGACCTGAGCGCGGCCGAGGACCGGATCGTGACGGTGGAGTACACGCTCTCCGACCGCTTCTCGCTGGTCCTGAGCCGCGCCGACCTCAACGGCTACGGCTTCGACGTGAGGGTCCGCCAGACGCGCCGATGAGCGCGCTCCTCGCCGCCCTCCTGCTCTCGGTCCAACCCGCTCCCGTGCCCGCCGCCGGCGCCGTGGTCGCGTCGGTGCGCATCGCGGCTCCCGAGGCGGACGTGGAGCGACTCTCGCGGTACGTCGAGGTCAAGGTGGGAGAGCCCCTCCACCCCGAGGTCGTGCGGCACGTGGTGGAGCTGTTCTACGCCACCGGAGATTACGAGGACGTGATCGTCGAAGCGGAGCCTGGTCCCGCCGGCCTCGACGTCGTGTTCCGGCCGATCCCGGCTCCCCGGCTGCTCGCCGTGAGCCTCGAGGGAACGCCGGTCATCTCGGCGGGAGAGCTGGCCCGGATCGCGCGCCTGCGGCCGCGCGAGACGCTGTGGACCGTCCGGCTGGAGCAGGCGGCCCAGGACGTCGCGCTCACGCTCGTCTCCCGCGGTTACCTCGAAGCCCGCGTCACCGCCGCCGCGCGCCGCGCTCCCGGCGGCGCCGACGCCGTCTTCACGGTGCAGGCCGGCCCCCGGGCGCGGGTGGGTGAAGCGCGGGTCGAAGGGGCGGGGACGCTGGAAGCCGGCCTGCGCAGCCGGATCCGGCCCCACCCGGGCGACGTCTTCCGCCGCGAGCACGCCAAGGCGGCGGCGGAGGCGATGCGGCGGCAGCTCGTCGAGGCCGGGCACTGGCGCGCGCAGGTGGACGTGGAAGAGTCGTACGATCCCGCGTCGGGCCGGGTGGGGCTGGTGTTCCGCGCGCAGCCCGGTCCGCTCACCGGCGTCGAGTTCCAGGGCGCGCGCATCGGGCACGGCCTGCGCGCGAACGTCGAGGGCCTGCTGCGCGAGGGCGGCCTCAAGGCCGACGCGCTCGAAGAGGCGATCGACGTCCTGGACAAGGGGTTCCGCCGCCAGGGCTACCGGGACGTCTCCATCACCCGCCGCGAGGAGACCCGGGGCCCGCGCGAGGTCGTGGTCTACGAGGTGCGGCCGGGGGACGTGGCCGAGGTCGCGTCGGTCCACGTCGACGCCGACGTGAGCGACGTCGAGTGGCCCCGCCTGGCCACCGTCCCCGGCCGGCCGCTGCGCGACGCCGACGCCACCGAAGACGCGCGGCGGATCGCGCGCGCGCTCGCGGACGCCGGCCACGTGTCGGCGCGCGTAGAGGTGGTGACGCCCGAGGGCGGCGGCGAGGTGCCGGTCGTGTTCCGCGCGCAGGCGGGACCGCGGACGATCGTGGCCGCGGTCCGGGTGGAGTCGCCTTTCGAGCTTCCTCCCGACGCCGCCGCGCGCGAGCTCTCGGTCCGGCCGGGGATCCCGTACCGCGTGCGCGACGTCGCCCGCGACCGCAACGCGCTGCTCACCGCCTACCGCGACGCCGGCTACGCGCAGGCCGAGGTGACGCCGGAGTCGACGCTCTCCGACGACCGCCGGCAGGCCACCGTCGTGCTGCGCGTGGCGCCGGGGCCGCGCCTCAGCGTCGACCACGTGGTGGTGACCGGCCTGGAGCGGACGGAGGAATCGGTGGTGCGGCGGGAGCTGACGCTGAAGGAGGGCGGCCCGCTCGGCCAGCAGCAGGTCATCGAGTCGCAGAGGCGGCTGGGTGCGCTCGGCCTCTTCCAGAAGGTGAGCATCGCCGAGATCGATCCCGAGGCCTCGGGCCAGCGGACGCTGCTCGTCTCCGCCGAGGAGGCGCCGCTCACCACCGTCGCCTACGGCATCGGCTACTCCGAGAACGACCTGCTCCGGGGCAGCCTGGAGGTCACGCGCCGCAACCTCTTCGGGATGGACCGCACGCTGTCCGCGTTCGCGCGCCTCAGCTTCCGGGGCAGCCGCTTCCTGGTCACGTTCCGCGAGCCGTACTTCCTGGGGCGGCGGCAGGAGATGTTCGCCAGCGCGTTCCGCGAGGAGGGCGAGCGCCCCTTCTTCGACTTCATCCGCTACGGCGGCCTCCTCCAGACCGCGCGCGCGCTGTCGCCGCGCTGGAGCCTGATCGTCCGCGGCGGCTACCAGCGCGTGCACGTCTTCAACGTGATCAACCCCGGGCAGGTGTCGCGCGAGTTCGGCAACTACGCGGTGGCCGGTCCCTCGTCGTCGCTCGTCAACGACACCCGTGACGACCCGCTCCAGCCGCACCGGGGGCACTTCCTGACCGCGGACGTCGAGTACTCCGACAAGCACCTCGGCGGCGACACGTTCATCAAGGGGTTCGTCCAGGCCTCCGCCTTCGAGCCGCTCACCACGCGGCTGGTGCTGGCCGTCAACGCCCGGCTGGGCCTGGCCCGCACGATCGGGCTGGAGGAGTCGATATTCCTGCCGCGGGCCGAGCGCTTCTACGCCGGCGGCGACTACTCGCTGCGCGGGTTCAGCCTGGACAGCGTCCTGCCCTCGGGCGGCAACGCGCTCGTGCTCGGGAGCGCGGAGCTGCGAATGGACGCCGGCCGCTACTTCGAGGCGGCCGTCTTCAGCGACGTGGGCAACGTGTACCCCCTCGTCTCCGACCTCGACCTCCGCGACCTGCGCTACACGGCGGGGGTCGGGCTGCGCTACAAGAGCGCGCTCGGCCCCTTGCGCGTGGACTGGGGCTACAAGCTCGACCGGCGGCCGGGAGAGTCCGCCTATCACGTCCACCTCACGATCGGCCATGCGTTCTAGAACGGCCCTCGGCGCTTTCCTCCTCGCGGCGGCGCTGCTTGCGTCGTCCGCGGGAGGCGAGGTCGTGGAGCGCATCCTGGCCGTCGTGGACGGGCGTCCGCTCATGCTCTCCGAGGTGCGCCTCGTGCAGCAGCTCCGCGGGCTCGACCGCGCGGCCGCCCTCGAGGCGCTCGTCGACGAGCAGCTCATGCTGCGCGAGGCCGCCCGCCTGGCCCAGTCGGTCGTCAGCGAGGAGGACGAGCAGCGCGCCTATGAGAGCCTGCTCCCGCGCCACCCCGCCGCCACCGGCCTTCCCGAGGCGGACCTGCGGCGGCTGGTGCGCCGCCAGGCGGCCATCCTCAAGTACGTCGAGTTCCGCTTCCGCCCGCAGGTGCAGGTGGCGGACGCCGCCGTGCGCGAGGCCTACGAGAAGCGGTACGGATCGCAGGCGGACGCGCCGCCGTTCGAGGCCTCGGCGGGCGAGATCCGCCGCCAGCTCGCCGACCGCGACCTGGACGAGAGGATCGAGGCCTGGATCAAGGACCTGCGCGCGGGCGCGCAGATCCGCTACAACCCGTAATCACGAATGCGGCGCGCTCCGCTCCGCGCGCCGGACGCGGGCGCCGGAGAAGGGACTCCGCTCCATGCGCCGGACGCGGGCGCCGGAGCGTCAGCGGTAGTGGCCGGTCCAGTCGTTGGCGCGGATGCGGAGCAGGTCGGGAAAAGCCAGGACGCCGCGCACGAGACTGACGCGGCTGGCGGCGTCGTTTCGCCAGACGACCGGCACCTCGGCGATCCGGTAGCCCTTCTTGCGGGCGAGGAAGAGCGCCTCCACGTCGAAGGAGAAGCCGTCGAGCCGCCCCGCGGAGAAGACGTCGCGGGCCGCCGCGGCCGAGAAGAGCTTGAACCCGCACTGCGTGTCCATGACTCCCGGGACCGCCAGCGCGCGCACGAAGACGTTGAAGAGCCGGCCCGAATTCTCCCGATACCACGGCTGGCGCACCTCGATCCGCGACCCGGGCAGGGCGCGCGATCCGACGACCACGTCGTGGCCCTCGTCCATGCGCGCGCAGAGCCGGTCCAGCTCCTCGATGGGCGTCGAGAGATCGGCGTCGGTCATCAGCCTCCGCGCCCCGCGCGCGGCCAGCATGCCGCGCCGCACCGCAAAGCCCTTGCCGCGGTTGGTCTCGTTGCGCAGGACGGTGGCGCCCGCCGATTCGGCTCGCGCCGCCGTCCGGTCGCGCGAGCCGTCGTCGACCACCAGCACCTCGTAGTCGCGCCCGCGCCGGGTGAGGTGCGACGCGATGCGCTCGAGCGTGCGCGGCAGGCGGTCCTCCTCGTTGAGCGCCGGCACGATGACCGAGAGCGCGGGCTCGCTCATGGCCGCCGGCCGGACGCGAGCTCGCCGAGCAGCCGCTCGAGCCCCAGCGCCACGCGCGAGAGGCCGAGGTCGCGCGCGCCCCACCGCACCTCTTCCATCAGGTAGCCGAGCAGCCCTCCCTCGCCCGCCCGATCGGCGAGGATCTCCGCGCGGAGGGACTCCCGGCGCGCGGACACCTCGCCCAGGAACGCGGCCAACCGCTCCGCCGTCCCGTCGAGGCCGTGGCGGGCGCGCACGTGATCGCGCGCCAGCCGTCCCATCTCCTCGCGCAAAGCCGTGTCGCGGAGCAGACGGTCCAGCACCGCCAGGAGCTCCTCCTCCTCACGCGGGCCGGGATCGATCGGGGCCACGATCCCCTCGGGGAACTCCTCGGCGGCCGGCGGGCCCGCCGTGACCAGGGCCGGCCGTCCCACTCCCAGCGCGCGCACCAGGGCGCCGGAAATCTCGCCGTGCGTGGGAAAGCGCAGCGACAGCACCACGTCGGCCGCGCAAAGGTGGCGCTCGAAGTCCTCGAGGCTCAGACGTCCGGTCAGGACGAAGGCGTCGGCGAGCCCCGCCGCGCGCACCCAGTCGGAGAGCGGCAACGAGGGGTCGGCGGCCCCCGCCACCACGAGCCGCAGCGCCGGATGCGCCGGCCGCAGCCGGGCCACCGCGCGCACGGCGAGGTCGAGTCGCTTGGAAGACGTCGCGAGGCCGGGCGCGGTCACGATCAGCCCGTCCGGCGGCAGGCCCAGCGCGCGGCGCGCGTCGGCGCGGGAGGGCGGGGGATCGAGCGGCAATGAAAGATGATGCGGGAGACGCAGGATCGGGCGGCCGGGAAGGCGGCGGGCGGCCCGGGAACGGACGTGCTCGGTGAGGGCGACGATGGCCAGGCTGCCTTCCAGGACGCGGTCGTTCAGCGGGAAGAGGGCGGGCAGCAGCTCGCCCCCGAGGGCGCGGGCGACCTGGCGGCCGACGAACGTGCCGGTCTCGCCGTGCGCGCGCCGCATCTCCCGGAGATAAGCGCTCACCTCGCCTCGCTCGACGGTCTCGCGCAGCACGAGATGGTGGAGGCTCCAGTCGTGCAGCACGGCCACGCCCGGCCGCGCGCACGCGGCGCGGTAGACGAACGCGTGGGGCGGCGAGTTGCCGAGGTGATACAGCTCGAGATCCGCCTCCGGCGCTTCCGCGGGCGCGAAGACGGTGAACCCCTCCCGCCGCGACGCCGCGCCCTCCGGGGCGTCCGTCACCAGGTGCACGTCGGCGTGGCGGGCGAGGGCGGGCAGGGACTCCGCCACGTAGTCGGCGATCCCCGAGGGCGAGGGCGGCAGCGGCGACCATATGCCGAGACGCATTACAGGCCTTCGGTCAACTCGTCGATCACCCGATCCCAGTTGATGTCGCGCACGCGCAGCAAGCCCGCTTCGCCCATCTCGCGCAGGCGCGCTTCGGGCAGGGCCCACAGCTCGTCGATGGCCGCCGCGATGGCCTCCGGCCCCGGCTCGGCCACGAGGCCCGTCTCGCCGGCGCTCACGAACTCCAGCGGTCCTCCCGCGTCGGTCGTCGTCACCACCGGCTTGCGGGAGAGGAACGACTCCACCGTCACGTAGCCGTAGTCCTCGTTGAGGGGCGCGTAGTACGCCGCGCGGCAGCCTGCGTAGAGCGAGACGAGGTCCTCGGGCGCCACGAAGCCGAGGAGCTCCACGCGGTCCTCCACCCCCAGGCCGACGATCTGCTTGCGCAGCTCGCCCTCCAGCGGCCCGCTGCCCGCGATCTTCAGCCGCGCCCCGCGGCGGACCCGCTTCATCGCATCGATGGCCAGGTCCAGACGCTTCAGCCGGTCCAGCCGGCCCGCATAGAAGAGGTAATCGCCGTACCCGTCGCGGCGGTAGCGCCCGAGGTGGTGCGGGGGCGGGTAGAGCGGCGTGCCGTGCAGCCCGTTGTACCGGCTGAGCCGCTGGGCGACGTTGCGGGAGATCGTGAAGATCTCGCGGCACTCCGAGAGCGAGGCCGTGTCCATCGCCTCGATCGCCTCGCGCACCTGCCGGTCCTCGGCGCTGTCGGTGAAGGAGCAGTAGGCGGTGCCGTAGAGGTCGTAGGCCTCGCGGTGCTGGTGGAAGAGCCAGGCCACCTTGCGGGGATGGCGGACGAGGAAGGTGGGGAACTTGGTGGGGATCACCAGGTCCACCGGCGTGCCGTTGCTCTCCGTCACGTCGAGCAGGCGCCAGGCCAGGGCCTGCCGCACGATCTCCGACACCGGGTACCACTTGAACGGCACGCTGGCGACGTCGGCACGGAAGCCGCGCCGCTCCAGGTTCGCCCGCAGCTCGGAGACGAGGATCTCGGCTCCCCCGGTGATGAACGGCGCCTGGGCGGCGCAGACGAGGACGGTCTTCATCTGCGGCGGAGCCGCTCCTCCAGCGCCGCCACCCGCGCGCGCAGGTCCTTGAGCGCGGACTCCAGCCCGAGCCGGCCTCGCTCCGCCTGGCCGAGCACGAGGTCGATGCGCTTGACGAGGTCGTGGACGTGGGCCACCAGCTCCTCCTGGAGGATCAGGTGCCGCTCGTCGATCTCGCCCATGTGGTCCCCGTGCAGGCCGAGGATGCGGTCGTAGTGGCGGTGGGTCGCGTCGAGCCGGGCCTCGACGTAGCCGAGCAGCTCGTTGTCGAACTGCACCTGGCGGGCGTTGAAGTCCTGCTGCCGCTGGAGGGCGGCCTCGGCGCCCCGGCCGCCGAGGCGGCCGAGCCAGCCGCGCAGCGACCGCCGCGGCGCGTCGAGGACCCGCCACATCGCATTGAGCGCGGAGTTGTCGGGGCGGGGCGGCGCCGGGGCCGGCTCCGGCGCGGCGGGCGGCGTCGTCCTTTCGGGCGTGCGCGCGGGCATCGGGTGAGGAAGCGCGGAGCCGGACGACGGCTCGAGCAGGGCGCGGTCGCGCACCGCGTCGCGGACGCGCCGCAGCTCTTCCGCGACACGTTCACGGTCGCTCTCGTCGCTCATCTCCTGGCGCGCTCCATCGGCGGATTGTAACCGGAGGGGCCGGACGGCCCCGTCGCGGGAGGCCGGCGGGCGAGCGCGAAAACGCTGGCCCCGACCGGGAACGAGACGTGCGGCACGAGGCGCGCCTCCACCTCGAGCAGCGCGCGAAAGGCCCTCTCCAGCGGCGCGGGCAGGAACGCCACGTCCGAGCCGTGGCGGCCCGTGATTCGGTCGAGCGTGCGCCGTGCGGCCAGCAGCGGGAAGAGCAGGGTGTTGCCGTAGCTGGCGCGCACGACCTCGAGCCCCGCCGAGCGCAGGAGGCGCTTCACCTCACCCCTCGTGTACCGGTGGCGGGAGTGGACGGCTTCGTCGTGGGCTCCCCAGAGCGCGCGGAGCGCGGGCACGCGCACGAGGAGCACGCCGCCGGGACGCAACACCCGGACCAGCTCGGGGACCGCGGCCCGGTCGTCCTCGACCCAGCGGTGGTACAGCACGTCGAACGACGTCACGCAGTCGAAGGACGCGTCGGGAAACGGGAGCGCGTTCAAGGTCGCCTTGGCCGCGGCGGCGCCGCGGATCCGGCAGAAACGCAGCGCATCGTCGGAGAGATCGATCCCGACCGCGCGGCCGAGGCGGGAGAGGTGGCGGAGGTTGTGGCCCGTGCCGCAGCCCGCGTCGAGGATCCGGGCCGGCTGCGGGCGGGGCGGGAGCGCGGGCGCGAGGAGCGCCATGCTGATCGCGCGCATGCCGGCATACCACCACTGCGTCTCCTCCGCGTCGTACATCCGGCCGTACTCTTCGGGGTTCACAGCAGCGAGCGGTAGAGCGCGAGCACGCGCTCGATGATCCTCTCCCAGGCGAAGTCGGCCTCCGCCCGCTCCCGGCCTCGCCGACCCATCTCCTGACGGCGCGCGGGATCGGCGGCCAGGTCGGCGAGGGCGGCGGAGAGAGCCTCCACGTCGCCCGGGGCCACGAGCCGGCCCGTCCGGCCTTCAAGGACCTTGTCGGGGATGCCGCCGACGCGCGCGGCCACCACGGGCAGGCCGTGGACCATCGCCTCCAGCGTCACCAGGCTCGAGCCCTCGTAGCGCGGAGCGTGGACGAAAACGTCCGCCCGCGCGTAGAGCGCGTGCAACGTCGCGCCGTCGACGGCGCCGAGGAAGTGCGCGTGCCCCGGCACACAAGCGCGCGCCCGCGATTCCAGCGCCGGCCGTGACGGTCCCTCCCCCGCGACGACCCACGCCCATCGTGGAGGGAGCGCGGCGCGCTCGTGGAGCCGCGCCAGGGCCTCGAGCACGTCGCCGAAGCCCTTGTAGCGCTCGAGCCGGCCCACGGAGAGGAAGACGGGCGAGGCGCCTTCCAGCGCGGGGCGCGCCGCGCGCACCACCGCCAGGGGATCGGGCGGGGTCAGCCGGGCGATCTCTTCGGGCTCGATGCCGTTCGGGATCACGGTCACGCGCGCGGCGTCGACGCCGATCAGGCGGGACACCTCGTCGCGGGTGGCCTCGTCGGTCGCGATCACGCGGTCGGCGAGCCACGCCGCCTCGCGCGACAGAGCACGCAGCCGGAAGAGGGCGACCCGCTTGAGCCCGGTCGCCTTGTGCTCCTCCAGCCCCTGGGGGTTCATCACCAGCGGCGCGCGCAGCGCGCGGTCCGCCCGGCGGCGCCGGCCGTAGCCGAGCGCACACAGCCCCTGGGCGTCGACCACGTCCACGCGTCCCGCCCTCACCATCTCCGCGACCACGTCGCCCACGCGGACCGAGAAGCGTGGATAGCGCAGCGTCCGATCGAGGACGCGGCCGTGGCTGTCGCCGCCGCCGTAGGGCACGGTGACGACCTCGCCGGGAAACGGCTCGTTCCGCGTGGCCGGGCGCGTCACCAGCACCGTCTCCACTCCCGCCCGTTGCAGTCGGACCGCCAGGTGGTAGACGGCCGTCTCCATCCCGCCGGGCGGATGAAGCGGATGCGCGGCGCGGCTGAGCAGCGCCACCCTCACCGCAGCCTCCGGTAGACGGCCTCGTAGCGCGGCACCAGCGCGGCGGGCGAGAACGCCTCCGCCCGCGCGCGCGCGCCTTCGGCCAGCCGCCGCCGGAGCGGCACGTCCCCGGCCAGGCGGCGCACCGCCTCCGCGAGCGCCGCCGCGTCCTGCACCACGAGGCCGCTGCGACCGTCCTCTACGATCTCCCGCGTGCCGCCCGTGTCCATCGCCGCCATCGGCGCGCCGAGGGCCAGCGCTTCGAGCAGCACGCGCGAGAGCGGCTCGGGCCACAGGGAGGGAAAGACGATGGCCGTCGCGCGGCCCATGGCCCGCAGCACGTCCTCGCGATGGGCCCAGCCCCGGAGGACCAGGCTCACGCCCGCGGCGGTCGCGTCGAACTTCAACGTGTGCGCGAGCGATCCCTCGCCGAGGACGACGAGCGGCAGACCGGTCCCGGCGGCGGCCACCGCGGGGACGAGCAGCCGCGCGCCCTTGTTCTCCTCCAGCTTGCCCACGAAGAGCAGGAACCGATCCGGGAGCGGAAAGCTCGGCTCCGCCGCCGCGATCGCTCTCGTCTCGACGCCGTCGACGACGTTCGGCAGCACCTCGACGCGCGGGATCCCCGCCTCCGTCAGCTCCGCCGCGATCGCCCGGCTGACGGCGAGCGTCGCCCCCGCCCGGCGGAGGGCC
>Ga0066710_100002144_pt1 | contig 15642 bp, 14 predicted proteins | sample GraSoiAngelo_159_FD_79666 | JGI IMG/M metagenome (GOLD analysis project Ga0066710, IMG submission 79666) | Grasslands soil microbial communities from the Angelo Coastal Reserve, California, USA - 14_1009_16_40cm | ecosystem: Environmental > Terrestrial > Soil > Grasslands | place: USA...
ACGTGGTGCCAGACGTTCGCCGACAGCGCGCTGGGCGCGGTGACGGTCGCGCGGCCGGCGCTGCTCGTGACGACGAAGACCGGGGCGCCGCCCGTCGCCGTGTAGAGATGAAAGCCCGTCGAGGTGCCGCCCTGGCTGAAGATGTAGCGCGTGCTCGAGGCCGACGTGAGGCGCACCCAGGACTCGAGGCTGAGCGCCGCGGTCGGCGCGAAGGTCGTGCCGAGGTCGAGCCAGCCACCCGAGAAGGCGAGCGCGGCGTTGGCGTCGGCGGCCAGGGCGCCGGGCGCGCCCGCCGACAGGGCGCCGCTCCACGTGCCCGCCGAGCCGCCGGCGGCGTTGGCGGCCTGCGGGCCCGCCGCGTCGCCGAGGCGCCACCAGCCCGAAGGCGCCGAGGCCGTGACGGCGTCGGCGTAGGGGGAGGCGAGGGCGGTCGCCGGCGCGGCGGCGCCCAGCGCGACGATCACCGAGAGGACCGCGCGCAGCCTCATGGCCGGCGCCTCACGCGCTCGCAGTCGGGGGCGACGCGGTCGCCCCGGTGGGCGGTCACCTTGTCGCGCCCCGGGCCACAGCGGATGACGTTGCGCGTCCCGGCGACCGCCTGGACGTCGTCGTCTCCGGCGCCGGCGTCCACGACGTTGCGCGCGCGGCCGCGCAGCCGGATGACGTCGCGCCCGGAGCCCGCGTCGATGGTGTTGGCCCCCGTGCCGCCGGTGATCGCGTCGTCGCCGGGCCCGCCCTCGATCCGCGTCGGCCCCGGGCCGCCGTAGATCGTGTCGTCGCCCGGCCCGCCGTCGAGCAGGTCGGAGGCGCTGCTGGGCGCGTCGGCCTGGCGGCGGCCCCAGATGATGTCGTTGCCCGGGCCGCCGAAGATGCGGTCGGGGCCGATACCGCCGAGCAGGTTGTCGTCGAGCGCGGTGCCCTGGCGCTCACCGCCCTCGTCGGGCGCGAGGTACTTCATGCCGCGGAACGGGTCGCCCACCGGCGGCTCGGCGATCACCTGCTCGCAGCCGCGCACGCCGCCCTCCTCGATCAGCTGGCGGTTGGAGACGCCGCCGGGCTCGTCGTAGGGGTTGATGAAGAGCACGTCGTTGCCCGGACCGCAGTCGACCGCGGCGACCGCGCCGCCGGTGTTCGCGTAGAGCGTGTCGTCGCCGCTGCCGCCGTCGAGGCGGTCGGGCCCCGAGTCGGCGTAGAGCTCGTCGTTGCCGGGCCCGCCGTCGAGCCGGTCGCCGCCGGTGCCGCCGTGCAGCGTGTCATCGCCGGGGCCGCCGTCGAGGCGATCGTCGTCGGCCCCGCCGTCGAGCGTGTCGGCGCCGTCGCCGCCCGAGATCAGGTCGGCGCCGAAGCCGCCGCTGAGGATGTCGTCGCCGGCGCCGCCGTTGAGGTGGTCGATCCCCGAGGCGCCGTCGAGCACGTCGTCGCCTGCGCCGCCCCACAGCCAGTCGGGCCCGGTCTGGCCGAACAGCGAGTCATCGCCCGCGCCCCCGGTGAGCCGGTCGTCGCCGCCGTGGCCGCGCAGCACGTCGCCGGCGCGCGTGCCGTGCAGGCGGTCGGGCGCGTCGGTGCCGGTGACCGTACGCGCGGCGGCGGGCGCCGCGGCCGTCAGGGCGACGGTCAGCACGAGGGAGAGGAGCCGGGACGCATCGGCCATCGCCCGTCACATCGAGCGCGCGCCCGGTCCTCTGAAATCCGTCGACCGTCCATGGACGCCCGTCCAGCCGTATGCGATAACGTACGACTGTATGGCGACAGCGGTCGGTCCGCGCGTCAAGGCGCTGCGGGAGGCGATGGGCCTCTCGCTGCGCGACCTGGCCGAGCGCAGCGGCGTCTCGGCGCCGATGCTCTCGCAGGTCGAGCGCGGCGAGACGAGTCCGACGCTGGCGGTGGCCGGGAAGATCGCCGGCGGCCTCGAGCTGCGCCTCTCGCAGCTATTGCGCCTCGACGAGGGAGGCGCCGTCACCGTCACCCGCGCGCGCGACGCGCGCCCGGCGGGCGGCGACCCGGCGGCCGGGCACCGCTACGAGGTCCTCACCGCGCCGCTGCCCGGCCAGCGCGCCGAGCTCTCGCGCCACGTCCTCGCCGCCGGCGGCGCGACCGGCACCCCTGCCGACCCGCCGATCCACGAGCCCGGCACGCGCGAGACCGCGCTCGTCGAGGAGGGCCGCGTGATCCTGCACTGCGACGGGGAGCGCTACACCCTCAAGGAGGGGGACTGCGTGACCTTCGACGCCGACCTGCCCCACCACTTCACCAACCCCGGCCCCGACGAGGCCCGCTTCCTCGCCGTGACAAGCGCCGGCCTGCGGAGGAGCTGATGCCGATGCCACAGACGCTGTTCGACAAGATCTGGGCCGCCCACGAGGTCGCGCCCGGGTTGCTGTACGTCGACCTGCACCTCGTCCACGAGGTGACCAGCCCGCAGGCGTTCGACGGCCTGCGGATCGCCAGGCGGCGCGTCCGGCGCCCGGACCGCACGCTGGCCACGGCCGACCACAACGTGCCCACCGACGGGACCCCTGTCGCCGCGCGCATCCGCGACACGCTGTCGCGCATCCAGGTCGAGACGCTCGAGCGCAACTGCGCGGACTTCGGGATCCCCGTGTACTCGCTGGGCTCGGAGCGCCAGGGCATCGTCCACGTCATCGGGCCCGAGCTCGGCGTCACGCAGCCGGGCATGACGATCGTCTGCGGCGACTCGCACACGGCCACGCACGGCGCGTTCGGCGCGCTGGCCTTCGGCATCGGGACCAGCGAGGTCGAGCACGTCCTGGCGACGCAGTGCCTGGTACAGCGCAAGCCGAAGTCGATGCGGATCCGCTACGAGGGCGAGCTGAGCTTCGGCGTGACCGCCAAGGACCTCATCCTCGGGACGATCGGCCAGATGGGCGTCGACGGCGCGGTCGGGCACGTCGTCGAGTACGCCGGCCCGGCCATCGAGCGCCTCACGATGGAGGGCCGCATGACCGTCTGCAACATGACGATCGAGGCCGGCGGGCGCGCGGGGATGATCGCGCCCGACGACACGACGTTCGCCTGGGTGCAGGAGCGCGGCGTGGCGGTCGACGACGCGTGGCGCGCGCTGCCCACCGACGAGGGCGCGGCGTTCGACCACGAGGTCGTCGTCGACGCGAGCGCGCTCAGCCCGCAGGTCACCTGGGGGACGAACCCCGAGATGGTCGTGGGCGTCACCGACAGCGTCCCGGAGCCCAAGGACGACGGCGACGAGCGCGCCCTGCGCTACATGGCGCTCGAGCCGGGCACGCCGATGACCGACATCCGCCTGGACCGGGTGTTCATCGGGTCGTGCACCAACAGCCGCATCGGCGATCTGCGCGCGGCCGCGAAGATGGTCGAGGGCCGTCGCGTGAGCGGCGACGTCCACGCGATGGTCGTCCCCGGCAGCGCGCAGGTGAAGGCCCAGGCCGAGGCCGAGGGCCTCGACCGCGTGTTCACCACCGCGGGCTTCGACTGGCGCGGCGCGGGCTGCTCGATGTGCCTGGGGATGAACCCCGACATCGCCGCGCCGGGCGAGCGGGTCGCCTCGACCTCCAACCGCAACTTCGAGGGCCGCCAGGGGCGCGGCGCGCGCTCGCACCTCGTCTCGCCCGAGATGGCCGCCGCGGCCGCCATCGAGGGGCACTTCGTCGACATCCGGGAGTGGAGCTGATGGACCCGTTCACCACCGTCGCCGGGCCGGTCAGCGTGCTCGCGCGCGACGACGTCGACACCGACCAGATCATCCCCAAGCAGTTCCTCAAGCGCGTCGAGCGCACGGGCTTCGGCGAGTTCCTGTTCTACGACTGGGCCAAGGAGCCGGGCTGGGAGCTGCCGCAGCGCTCGATCCTCGTGACCGGCCGCAACTTCGGCTGCGGCTCCTCGCGCGAGCACGCCCCGTGGGCGCTGGAGGACTACGGCTTCCGGGCGGTCATCGCGCCGTCGTTCGCCGACATCTTCCGCTCGAACTGCACCAAGATCGGCCTGCTGCCGGTGGCGCTCGACGACGACAGCGTGCGGGCGATCGCCGACGCCGGGGAGTGCCAGATCGACCTCGACGCGGAGACGGTCACCTGGCCGGGCGGCAGCGCGCGCTTCGAGATCGACGCCGACACGAAGCACCGGCTGCTCAACGGGCTCGACGACATCGGCCTGACGCTCGAGCAGGCCGACGCGATCGACGCCTACGAGCGCGACCGCGAGCGGTCCGGACCGGTCACCACGGCGCTCTGATGGCCTGGGACGCTGCGACCTACGACGTCGTCTCCGATCCGCACGTCAAGTGGGCCGAGGCGGTGCTCGAGCGCCTGCCGCTGCGCGGCGACGAGACCGTCCTCGACGCCGGCTGCGGCTCGGGCCGCGTGACCGAGCTGCTCATCGACCGCCTGCCGCGCGGGCGCGTGATCGCCGTCGACGGCGACGCGAACATGGTCGCCAAGGCGCGCGAGCGCCTCGGCGCCCGCGCCGAGGTCGAGCAGCAGGACCTGCTCGAGCTGCGCGTCGACGACCCCGTCGACGCGATCTTCTCCAACGCCGTCTTCCACTGGGTGCCCGACCACGACCGGCTGTTCGCGCGGCTGCACGCCGCGCTGCGGCCGGGCGGGCGGCTCGTCGCCCAGTGCGGCGGGCACGGCAACATCGCGAAGGTGCGCGAGATCAGTGGCCCGGGGCCGTGGCTCTACGCCACCGGCGAGGAGACCGAGGCGCGGCTGCGCGCGGCCGGGTTCCGCGAGGCGCGCGCCTGGCTCGAGCCGTGGCCCGTCGTCCCGCCCGAGCCGCGAACGTTCCTGGCGACGGTCTGCCTGCGCACGGTTCCCGACGCCGAGCGCGAGGACACGATCGACCGCGTGATCGCCAACCTCGGCGACCCGCCGACGCTCGACTACGTGCGGCTCAACCTCGAGGCCACGGCATGAGCGTCCACGTCGCGCTCCTGCCCGGCGACGGCATCGGGCCCGAGGTCGTCGCCTCGGCCGTCGAGGTCCTGCGCGCGCTCGACGGCTTCGAGTTCTCCGAGCACCTCGTCGGCGGAGCGGCGATCGACGCCACCGGCGGCGCCCTGCCCGGCGACACGCTGGAGGCCTGCCGCGCGGCCGACGCGGTCCTGCTCGGCGCGGTCGGCGGCCCCAAGTGGGACACCACCGACCCCGCCAAGCCGCGCCCCGAGCAGGGGCTGCTCGGCCTGCGCGAGGGGCTCGGGCTGTTCGCCAACCTGCGTCCGGTCAAGCCGTTCCCGGCGCTGCTCGACGCCAGCCCCCTCAAGCGCGACCGCATCGAGGGCACCGACCTGCTCGTCGTGCGCGAGCTGACCGGCGGCATCTACTTCGGCCGCAAGCACCGCGAGCCCGACCGCGCCGTCGACGAGTGCGTCTACACGCGTCCGGAGGTCGAGCGGATCGCGCGCGTCGCGTTCCGCGCGGCGGGCGCGCGCGTGCACAGCGTCGACAAGGCCAACGTCCTCGAGACCAGCCGCTTCTGGCGCGAGGTCGTCCGCGAGGTCCATGCGCGCGAGTTCCCGCACGTCCAGCTCGAGCACCTGCTCGTCGACAACGCCGCGATGCAGCTCATCGCGGCGCCGCGCCACTTCGGCGTGATCCTGACCGAGAACATGTTCGGGGACATCCTCAGCGACGAGGCCGCGATGCTCACCGGCTCGATCGGGATGTTGCCCAGCGCCTCGCTCGGCGAGGCCGGATCGCCGGGCCTGTTCGAGCCCGTGCACGGCTCGGCGCCGGACATCGCGGGCACCCACGCGGCCAACCCGCTGGCGACGATCCTGTCCGCCGCGCTGCTGCTGCGCCACGGGCTCGGTCGTCACGACGAGGCGGCCGCCGTAGAATCGGCGGTCCATCGCGCCCTCGAACAGGGGCTGCGCACACGCGACCTCGGCGGCACGGCGACCACGGAGGAGGCGACGCGCGCGGTCCTGGAAGGAGTCTCTTGAACGTGCAGCCCTCCGAGCTCATCTGGATGAACGGCGAGTTCGTGAAGTGGGAGGACGCGACCGTCCACATCCTCACGCACGGCCTGCACTACGGCACCGGGGTCTTCGAGGGCGTCCGCTGCTACGACACCGAGATCGGCCCGGCGATCTTCCAGCACACCGCCCATCTCGAGCGCCTGGAGAAGTCGGCCGAGCTGTACTACATGCCGATCCCCTACGACCGCGAGCAGCTGCGCGCGGCCACGAAGGAGCTCATCGGCCGCAACGGCCTGCGCTCGTGCTACATCCGCCCGCTCGTCTACCGCGGCTACGGCCAGATGGGGCTGTTCCCGCTCGAGGCGCCGGTCGACGTGGCCATCGCGACGTGGGAGTGGGCGCCGTACCTGGGCGAGGAGGGCAAGCGGACGGGCGTGCGCGCGAAGGTCTCGAGCTGGCGGCGCATCAGCCCCGAGTCGCTGATCCCGGCGGCCAAGGCGTGCGGCCAGTACCTCAACTCCGTCCTGGCAAAGATCGAGTCCTACAAGGCCGGCTACCAGGAGGGCATCCTGCTCGACGAGCACGGCCACGTCTGCGAGGGCACGGGGGAGAACATCTTCATCGTGCGCGGCGGCAAGATCCACACGCCGCCGGTCACCGCCTCGATCCTCGACGGCATCAACCGCCGCTCGGCGATCCAGATCGCCCGCGACCTCGGCTACGAGGTCGTCGAGCGCGACATCGCGCGCGCCGAGCTGTACATGGCCGACGAGGTGTTCATGACCGGCACCGCGACTGAGCTCGCGCCGGTGGTGGAGGTCGACGACCACGCGGTCGGGACGGGGACGCCCGGCGAGATCACCCGGGCGGTCCAGGCCGTCTTCGAGGACGCGCTGCTCGGCCGCGACGCGCGCTACCGCGACTGGCTCGACCCCGTCGAAGTGCCGGCCAAGGTCTGATGGGAGTCCAGCTCTACGACGCCACCCTGCGCGACGGCATGCAGGGCGAGGGCCTGACCCTCACGGCGGCCGAGAAGCTGCGCGTCGTCCACGCGCTCGACGCGCTCGGCGTGCACCTGATCGAAGCGGGCTTCCCGGCGTCCAATCCCAAGGAGGCCGAGCTCTTCACGCTGCTGGCCGGCGAGCGCCTGCGCCACGCGCAGATCGCCGCGTTCGGGATGACCCGCCGCCGCGACGTCGCCGCGCAGGACGACCCGGCGCTGCGGCTCATGGCCGAGCAGTTCGCGCCGGTCTGCACGCTGGTCGGCAAGACGTGGCGCCTGCACCTCGAGAAGGTGGTGCGCGTGTCGCCGGAGGAGAACCTGGCGATGATCGCCGACTCCGTCGCGTTCCTCGTCGCGGAGGGCAAGCGCGTGATCTACGACGCCGAGCACTTCTTCGACGGCTGGCGGGCCGACCGCGAGTACGCCCTCGCCTGCCTGCGCGCGGCCGCCGACGCCGGCGCCGAGACCGTCGTGCTGTGCGACACCAACGGCTCGTCGCTGCCCTCCCAGGTCGGCGAGGCGGCCGGCGCCGTCGTGGCGGCGCTCGGCGACGGCGTCCGGGTCGGCATCCACACGCACAACGACGCCGAGTGCGGCGTGGCCAACGCGCTGACCGCGGTCGAAGCCGGCGCCCGCCAGGTCCAGGGCACGATGAACGGCATCGGCGAGCGCACGGGCAACGCCAACCTCGTCTCGATCATCGCCAACCTGCAGCTCAAGCTCGGCCACCGCGTCGTCAGCGACGAGCAGCTCGCCCACCTCACCCCGACGGCGCACTACGTCGACGAGCTGCTCAACCGCGCGCCGCACGACGCGCAGCCCTACGTGGGCAAGAACGCCTTCGCCCACAAGGGCGGCATGCACGTCGCGGGCGTGCGCGCGGACGCGAGGACGTTCGAGCACGTCGACCCCGCGCTCATCGGCAACCATCGCGACCTGCTCATCAGCGAGCTGTCCGGCCGCGCCACCGTGGCCGAGAAGGCGGTCGACGTGGGCGTCGACCTCGACGCCGAGGCCGCCGCGCGCGTGGTCGATCGCGTCAAGGCGCTCGAGCACGCCGGCTACCACTTCGAGGCCGCCGACGGCTCCTTCGAGCTGCTTCTGCGCAAGGAGGCGGGGGTCTACGAGCCGCTGTTCCGCCTGGAGTCCTGGCGGGTGATCGTCGAGAAGCGCGCCGACGGCAAGGTCGAGACCGAGGCGACGGTCAAGGTGTGGCGCGACGGCGAGCGCCACGTCTGCACCGCCGAGGGCAACGGCCCGGTCAACGCGCTCGACCATGCGCTGCGCCAGGCGCTCGGCGCCACCTGCCCGGACGTCGAGCTGACGAACTTCAAGGTGCGCATCCTCGACGAGGCGAAGGGCACGGACGCGGTGACGCGCGTGCTGCTCGAGACCACCGACGGGCAGGAGTCGTGGGGCGCGATCGGCGTCAGCGAGAACGTCATCGAGGCCTCGTGGGAGGCCCTGGTGGACTCGCTGGAGTTCGCCATCCAAGGCGCTCGCGTCCGGCAGGCCACCGCGCCTTGATCCCGCTCGCGAAGCCGGTCCTCGGCGAGCCCGAGGAGCGCGCGGTCCTCGAGGTCCTGCGCTCCGGCCAGCTCTCCCTGGGCCCGCGGGTGCCCGAATTCGAGCGCCGCTTCGCCGAGCGGCTGGGCGTCGCGCACGCCTCGGCGGTCTCGAGCGGCACGGCGGGGCTGCACCTGGCGCTCCGGGCGGTCGGCGTGGGCGAGGGCGACGAGGTCGTCACGTCGCCGTTCTCGTTCGTCGCCAGCGCCAACGCGATCGTCTACGAGCGCGCCCGCCCGGTGTTCGCCGACATCGACGCGCGGACGCTGAACCTCGACCCCGACGCCGCGGCCGCCGCCGGCACCGGGCGCACGGCCGCGGTGCTGCCCGTCCACATCTTCGGCTACCCGGCGGATCTGCCGGCCTTCGAGCGCTGGGGCCTGCCGATCGTCGAGGACGCGTGCGAGGCGCTGGGCGCCCGCCACGGCGACGGCGCCGCCGTCGGTGGGCGCGGCCATCCGGCGGTCTTCGGCTTCTACGCCAACAAGCAGCTGACCACCGGCGAGGGCGGCATGGTCACGACCGCGTCGGAGGCGGTCAAGGAGCGCATCGACTCCGAGCGCAACCAGGGTCGCGCGCCCGACATGGGCTGGCTCGACCACGACCGCCTGGGCTTCAACTACCGCCTCTCGGACATCGCCTGCGCGATCGGGCTCGCGCAACTCGGCCGCCTGGAGGCGATGCTGGCCGCGCGCCGGCGCGTCGCCGGCTGGTACGCCGAGCTGCTGGCCGCGATCGAGGGACTCGAGCTGCCCTGCCCGGACGAGGGCGGTGACGAGCGCGGGTGGTTCGTCTACGTCGTCCAGCTGCCGCACGGCGTCGACCGCGACGAGGCGATCGTCGCCCTGCGCGAGCGCGGCGTGCAGAGCAAGCCCTACCTGCCCGCGATCCACCTCATGAGCTACTACCGCGAGGCGTTCGGCCACCGGGAGGGCGAGTTCCCGGTCTGCGAGGACGTCGCGGCGCGGTCGATCGCGCTGCCGTTCTTCCCAGACCTGGCGCACTCGCAGGCGGAAGAGGTGGCGGAGGCGCTCGGCGCGGTGGCACAATCGCTGCGTGGGTCGAGACCAGCGGCGCGCGCGACAGGCTAGGCGCATCGGCGCGCTCGGCCTGCTGGCGGCGATCGCGCTGCCGGGGGCGTTGTGGTGGCACGTCGTGGTCGACATCTGGGCGGCCTACCGGCTCGAGCCGCGCTACTTCCTCGGCTGGACGCCGTGGCTGCTGATGGCGGCTGGCATCGGGTTCTTCATCCCGGTCGCGTGGTCGGCCGGCAAGGACCCCGAGGGCCGCTTCTATCCGCGGGCCCGCAACGCCTACCTCGGCTGGGGCATCTCGCTGTACCTGCTCGGCTTCCTGCTGGCCTGGCAGGTCGCTCGGCTCCACGACGGCAGCCTCACCGCCTAGTAGCGTCCGCGCTCGCCTTGAGCCGCTTCGCCGAGCCCCAGGACCCGGTCTTCCGGGCGATGAACACCTCGCTGCCGTTCGACCGGCGGCTGTGGATGGAGGACGTGGCGCAGTCGCGCGCGCACGCCGAGATGCTCGCCGCGCAGGGGATCATCACCGCCGAGGACCGCGACGCGCTGCTGCGCGCGCTCGAGGGGGTTCACGGCGAGCTGCTGCGCGACGAGTTCCCGTTCGCCGACGACGATGAGGACATCCACATGGCCATCGAGCGGCGGGTCACCGAGCTCGCCGGGCCCGTCGGCGGCAAGCTGCACACCGCCCGATCGCGCAACGACCAGGTGGCCACAGACGTGGCGATGTTCACGCGCGCGGCCGCGGCCGATGCCGAGGTCCGCGTCAAGCGCCTGTGCGCCGCGCTCATCGACGCCGCCGAGCGCCACCTCGACTGGCCGCTGCCCGGCTACACCCACCTGCAGCGCGCGCAGCCCGTCTACCTGTCGCACCACCTGCTCGCCTACGTATGGATGCTGCTGCGCGACCGCGAGCGGTTCCTGTTCGCCGAGCGCGCCGCGTCCGTGCTGCCCCTCGGCGCCGGCGCCCTGGCCGGGACGAACTTCGACACCGACCGGCGGCTGGTCGCCGAGCGGCTCGGCTTCGACGCCGTCGCGCCCAACTCGATCGACGCGGTCTCCAACCGCGACTTCGTCCTGGACTTCCTGGCCGCGGCCTCGACCTGCGCCACCCACCTGTCCCGCCTGGGCGCCGAGATCGTGCTGTGGTCGAGCGAGGAGTTCGGCTTCCTGGAGCTGCCCGACGCCTGGTCGAGCGGCTCGTCGATCATGCCCCAGAAGAAGAACCCCGACGCGGCCGAGCTCCTGCGCGCCAAGGCGCCGCGGGTGGTCGGCCACCTGGCGGCGCTCCACGGCGTCCTCCACGCGCTGCCGCTCACGTACAACAAGGACCTGCAGGAGGACAAGGAGCACCTCTTCGACGCGGTCGACACGCTGCAGGCGTCGCTCGAGGCGGCGCGGGGGATGGTCGCCGGCGCGCGCTTCAAGCGCGAGCGCATGGCGGCGGCGGCCTCCGACGAGCTCATCGCCGCGACCGACCTCGCCGATCTCCTGGTCAAGCGCGGCACGCCGTTCCGCGAGGCGCACGGGGTGATCGCCGGGCTGGTGCGCGAGGCGGTCTCGAGCGGGCGCTCGCTGGCCGACGTCGCGGTGCCGGCGCTCGGCGACGACGCGGCCACCGTGCTCGGGCAGTCGTCGTGGCTGGAGTCCAAGGTGTCCGAGGGCGGGACGGCGCTCGCGCGCGTGCGCGAGCAGCTCGCGGCGGCGCGCCATGCTCTCGGCTGACTTCTACGACCGCCCGGTGCTCGAGGTCGCGCCCGACCTGCTCGGCTGCGCCGTCCGGCACGGCGAGACGAGCGGGGTGATCGTCGAGACCGAGGCCTACCACCTCTCCGAGCCGGCCTGCCACGCGTACGTCGGGCTGACCGAGCGCACGTCGACGCTGTTCGGGCCGCCGGGGCGCGCCTACGTCTACCGCTCGTACGGGATCCACGCGCTGCTCAACGCAGTCTGCGAGCCCGAGGGCGTCGGCGCCGCGGTGCTCATCCGGGCGCTCGAGCCGCTCGAGGGCATCGAGCTCATGCGTGAGCGGCGCGGGCTCGACCGCCTGCAGGACCTGTGCTCGGGCCCGGGGAAGCTCGGCCAGGCGCTCGGCATCGAGCTTGAGCTGAACGGGACGGACCTCGCCGCCGGGCCGATCGTCATCGAGCCGAGGCTGGAGGCGTGGCGGGACGTGCGCTGGGTGGCCGGCGAGCGCGTCGGCATCTCCAAGGCCGTCGACCTCGAGTGGCGCTTCTGCGCGCTGGGCTCACGCTCGGTCTCGCGGCCCTGGCCGCGCGAGCTGCGCGCGGCGCCGGCGTCGGCTTAGGCCTAGGCCTTAGCCGGGCGCGGTCGCGCCGCCCGGGCTGGCGCCGCCGTTGTCGCCGCCCTGGCCGCCGGCGGGCGGCTGGGCGGGCGCGGGCGCGGGAGGGGCCGGCGCGGGCTTTGGCTTGGCTGCCGACGGCGGCGCCGGCTTCGCGGGCTGCTTCTCCTTGGGCGGCGGCGCCGGCGTCACCTGGGCCGGCGTGGTCTGCGGCGGCGCGGGCCCGGCGGGCGCAGTCGCGGCGGGGACGGCGGGCAGGGTCTCGGTCGTGTCGGTGGGCGGCGGCTTGCCTTCCTTGAGCGCCTGCTCGGCCGCGCGCGTCTTGTCGATCGCGCGGACCTCGGTCATGAAGTCGTGGAAGATCTCGGCCGGGAAGGTGCCGCCGGCGACGGGGTCGCCGCGGTACTCGGTCTTCATCGAGCGCACCTTGTTCGGGTAGCCGACCCAGACCGCCACCGTGTAGCGGCGCGTGAAGCCGACGAACCATGCGTCGCCGTAGTCCTCGGTCGTCCCGGTCTTGCCGGCGATGACGAGGCCGGGGACGGCCGCCCGCCGGCCGGTGCCCGACGTCACGACCGCGGTCATCAGCGCCGCCGCCTCGTCGGCGACGCCCTGCGGGAGCACGCGGACGCGCTGCGGCTTGTCGATGGCGACCGTGACGAGCTTGCCGCTCTTGTTGACCGACTGGACCTCGCGGATCCCGACCGGGCCGTGCTCGCGCGAGCCCAGCGTCCCGCTCACCAGCCGCCCGCCGGTGGCGAGCGTCTCGTAGGCGTGCGCCATGTCGAGCGGGGTCACGCCCTGGCGCAGGCCGCCCAGCGTGATCGCGTAGTTGCGCGAGACCGGGGTGCGGATCCCCATTCGGGTGGCGAGCCGCGCGATCTTGCGCGTCCCGACCTGGATGCCGACCGCGGCGAACACGCTGTTGTCCGAGGTGGCCAGCGCGCGGGCGAGCGTCGTCGCCCCCGCGTACGCGCCCTCGTAGTTGTTGACCACGAACTTCTCCGGCGAGTTGGGCACGTCGAAGACGCGCTTGCGCGACGGCCAGACGGACCCGGGCGAGATGCCGTCCTTGAGCGCCTCGGCCAGGATGAACGGCTTGAAGGCCGAGCCCGGCTGGCGCTGGCCCTGCGTGGCGAGGTTGAACGCCTGGGCGTTGTAGTCGCGCCCGCCGACCATCGCTCGCACCTCGCCGCTGCGGTTGTCGAGCGCGACGAGCGCACCCGTGGGGCCGCCGGCGTACGGCAGCCGGTTGGCGATCGCTCGCTCGGCCGCCTGCTGGAGCTGGAGGTCGAGCGTGGTGCGCACCCGCAGGCCGCCCTCGAACGCTCGCTGGGCGCCGAAGCGGTCGACGACCTGGCTGCGGACCCAGGTGGTGAAGTACGGGGTCGTGGCCGTCGGCGCGCGCTCGCGGGGCGGCTCGACGTCGGCCGGCAGCCGGGCCAGCGTGTCGGTCCGGTACTCGGCGAGGCTGAGCTTGCGCTGCTCGTACATCTTGCGCAGCACCAGGTTGCGCCGGGCGATCGCCGCCGCGGGATGGAGGACCGGGTCGTAGGCGGTCGGCGAGGCGATCAGCCCGGCGAGCAGGGCGGCCTCGTGCGGGCGCAGCTCGGCCGCGCAGGGCCGCTTCTGCAGATCGCCACAGCCCTCGTGCCCCGGCTCGTGGCCGAAGTACGTGCGCGCGGCCGACTCGACGCCATAGGCGCCGTTGCCGAAGTAGATCGAGTTCAGGTACTGGCTGAGGACCTTCTGCTTGCTCCACTGGCGCGAGAGGTGGAAGGCGAGCGCGGCCTCGCGCAATTTCTGGAACACGGTCCGGTCCGCCTGGGCGTCGAGCCGGTTCTTGACGAACTGCTGGGTGATCGTCGAGCCGCCCTGGACGGTGCGGCCGCTGACCAGGTCGGCGAGGAACGCGCGAGCGATGCCGCGCACGTCCACGCCGTCGTTCGTGTAGAAGCGCCGGTCCTCGATCGCGATCACCGCGTTCTGCATGGCCATCGAGACGTTCGTGAGGGGGACGACGACGCGGTTCTGGTCGCTGAGGATGCCCAGCGGCTGGCCGCGGACGTCGACGATGCGCGAGCTGTGCGCCTCGCGGAAGACCTGCGTCGTGTCCAGGCCGTTCACGTCGGCGGCGACGGCCATCATCATCCCGAACACCGTCGAGACGAGCGCGAGCAGCAGCAGCGGGACCGCGACGACGAGCACCCGGAGCTTCTTGATCCGCGGCCGGACGCGGGGCGGCTCGAACGGGATGGGCTCGGCGGTGAGATCGCTCATGGCGGCGCGGGCCACGGCGGGGATTTCGTGGCGCAAATGGCCGGGGTGGGGGCGGCAGCGACCCGGCGGCGGCGAGACTACCATCGCTGCCCGTCGTGACCGTGGATCTCACCGCCAACGCCGTCGACGTCCTTCCGCAGGGCGAGCTCGAGCGCAAGCTGGCGCTCGGCCGGCCGCTGCGCGTCAAGCTCGGGATCGACCCGACGACCGCCGACATCCACCTGGGGCACACGGTCGTGCTCGGCAAGCTGCGCGAGTTCCAGGACGCCGGCCACCGGGTCGTTCTGATCATCGGGGACGCCACCGCGCGCGTCGGGGACCCGAGCGGGCGGTCCAAGGCGCGCCCGTTCGTCTCCGGCGAGGAGATCGACGCCAACGCCCGCACGTACCAGCAGCAGGCGATGAAGGTCCTGCGCGACGATCCCGAGCTGCTCGAGGTGCGCCACAACTCCGAGTGGCTCGACATGCCGATGGAGGACTTCCTCCGGCTTGCGCGCACGACGACGGTCGCCCAGATCCTCGAGCGCGACGACTTCGCCCGCCGCTGGCAGCAGCGCGAGCCGATCACGGTGCTCGAGACGCTCTATCCGCTGCTGCAGGGCTACGACTCGGTGGAGGTCGACGCCGACGTGGAGATCGGGGGGACCGACCAGAAGTTCAACCTGCTGCTCGCGCGCGACATCCAGCGCCACTACGGCAAGCCGGAGCAGGCGGTGCTCACGCTGCCTCTGCTCGTGGGGATCGACGGCGCCGACAAGATGTCCAAGTCGCTGGGCAACTACATCGGGGTCGCCGAGCCGCCCGAGGAGATCTACGGCAAGACGATGCGGATCCCCGACGAGCTGCTCGAGCAGTGGTACCGCCTCCTGCTGCTGCGCGATCCGCCGGCCGGCGCTCCGCCGCGCGACGCCAAGCGGGCTCTCGCGCGCGCGCTCGTGGAGCGGTACCACGGGCCGGACGCCGCTCTGGCGGCCGAGGCGCACTTCGACCGGCTCTTCGTCGAGCGCGGCGCGCCGGACGACGTGCCGGAGGCCGCGTTCTCGGGCGATCCGGTCCACCTGCCCGCCGTGCTCGCCGACGCCTTCGAGATCTCGCGCTCGGAGGTGCGCCGCGTCATCGCCCAGGGCGGGGTCCGCGTCGACGGCCAGGCGGTCGAGGCCGACGACGTCCCGGCGGCGCTGCTCGACGGCCAGGTGGTCCGCATGGGCAAGCGGCGTTTCGTCCGGCTGCGGCGGGCCGACGGGACCTGAACAACCGGCCGCCGGCATCGATATAGTCCTTCGTGAGCAGGTGCCTGCGCGGCCCGCTCGGGGGTCTTGCCCTCAGGGAGCGCCGCGCTATACTGCCCGGTCCGTCCCGCGGGTTTCCCCGACGCGCGGGCGTGCCCAGGGAAGGAGCCCCCTTCCCCGAGACGCACGGCGGTCTTTGAAAACTCAACAGCATGCGCACCACGGTCGGACCTCCGGCCGATGTGTGCGTCCAGAGTTCGTTATTTTCAATTGACCCGTCATGGTCGGGGTGCCCCTGTGTATAGGGCGCCCCA
>Ga0066710_100002145_pt1 | contig 15640 bp, 15 predicted proteins | sample GraSoiAngelo_159_FD_79666 | JGI IMG/M metagenome (GOLD analysis project Ga0066710, IMG submission 79666) | Grasslands soil microbial communities from the Angelo Coastal Reserve, California, USA - 14_1009_16_40cm | ecosystem: Environmental > Terrestrial > Soil > Grasslands | place: USA...
GTCGAGGCAGGGCCGGTCGGGCGCTTCGTCAGGGAGGTTCCAAGAGCATGAGCGGACGGTGAACAAACGGCGGATGATCTTGAGCGTCTGCCGCAGCGTGGCCACGTCGGTGTAGGGGCCGAAATAACGCGCCCCCGGGATCGTCACGCGCCGAACCACGAGCACGCGCGGGAAGGGCTCGCCCAAGGTCACGGCGATCTGGGGATAGCTCTTGTCGTCGCGCAGCCGGATGTTGAACCGCGGCTGATGCTCCTTGATGAGGTTGTTCTCGAGCAGCAGCGCCTGTGCCTCGTTGGGAACGACGATGGTCTCCACATCCGCAATCTGCCGCGTGAGCGCTTCCCGCTCCGGGGTCGCCTGGTCGTCCAGCGAGAAGTAGCTGGGCACGCGGGCACGCAGGCTCTTGGCCTTGCCCACGTACAGGATCTCTCCCGCGGCGTCCTTCCAGAGGTAGACGCCCGGCCGGTCGGGGAGCGCAGCTAGCTGGCGCGCGAGCCGGTCAGGGATCGCCATGAGCGCACGGCGTCTGGGTGGCGGAGGGCGAGCGTGAGCGCCCCGTAGGTGAGACCAAAGGCCCCCAGGACCACGGCCCCGCGCGGGACGGGGCGCCAGGCCGTGGCGAGGTGCTCGACGCCCACGCCCAGCACCGTGGCGACCACCGCTACCGACACGACAAGCGCCAGCGCGCGCCAGTCGGCAGAGCCCAGCACGCGCCCGATGCGGCGGTCGAGGCCGCGCAGCTGCAGCACCATGTTCAGCGTGCCCCCCGCCGCTGAGCCGAGGGCGATCCCGGCCGGGCCGAGCCGCCGCATCAGCAGCCACGACGCGAGCCCCGACACCACCAGGGACAGAATGCCGATCCACACCGGCGTCCGGGTGTCGCGCAGCGCGTAGAACCCCGATGCGAAAAGCTTGGCCGTCGCCTGGCCCAGCAGGGCGGCGCCGTACGCCGCGAGCACGCCGCCGACCAGCGCGGTATCGTCGGCGTCGAATCGGCCGGTCTGGAACAGGGCGCCCACGATGGCGGGACCCAGGGCGGCGAAGGCGAACGCCGACGGCACAACGAAGAATGCGATGCGGCGGAACCCCACGGCGATTCGCGGGCGCAGCTGGTCGTTGGGCTGAGCACCGACGGCCTCACGCGCCAGCTCGGGCAGTGAGGCGGCGGCCACCGATGCCCCGAACAGGCTGATCGGCAGCACTTGGATGAGCTGGGCGTACGCCAGGCTGGACAGGCCACCTTCCCCGGTGAACGACCCGAGGAAGGTATCGACCAACCCGGACAACTGAGCCACCCCGGCACCGACGACGAGCGGCGCCCAGGCGAGCAGCACCGGCCGCACGCCTTCGGGCGCCGTGCTGAACCGTACGGCGATGCCCCGCAGCAGCCGCCAGCAGGCCGGCAGCTGCACGACGATCTGGAGGAGGCTCCCGGCAACGGTCCCCCAGGCCAGGGCCAGCGCCAGGCGATACAGCTGATCCGTGAGAGGGAGGTGCCGCCCTGCCAGCCACGTGCCCGCCGCGATCATCGCCACGATCCCGGCGACGTTCCACAGCGCCGGCGCGGCGTACGGCAGGAAGAACCGGCGATGCGTGTTCAGGACCCCGAGACACCAGGCGGAGACGACCATCAGCCCCGTCATCGGAAACAGGATCCGCACCAGCACCGTCGTGAGCTCGCGTCGGGGCGCGTCGAAACCCTGCGCGACGACGGTCGTGATCGTCGGGGCGAATGCGATACCGAGCAGCGCCAGCGCTGCGGTCGCGAGCAGCAGCAGCCCGAGCACGGCCCCCGCCAAGGCGCGAGCCGCTCCCTTGTCCTCCCGCTCGTTCAGCGCGGCGTACACGGGGATGAAAGACCCCGAGAGGGTCCCTTCGCCGAGGAGGTTACGGATGGCGTTGGGGATTCGCAGCGCGGCGCGGAATGCGTCGGCCGCGCCGCTGTTCCCGAAGTAGTAGGCGAACACCCGTTCGCGCACGTACCCTAGGATGCGCGTGACCAGGATGCCCGCGGCCACTCGTGCGGCAGCCACGGTCAGGCGGGCGGTTTCTTTTTGTGGGGGTCCTCGAGCAGGCGTTGCACGAACTGCACCTCGTCCCGCATCCCCGCCAGGGAGCGATTCAGGTCCTCGATCTCGGTCTCGAGGACCTCCACCTTCCGCTGCAGGTCGCGCAACTCCGGCGACGCCCCGCCCCCCCCACTCCCCCCGCCTTCCCCGCGGCCCTCCAGGCGGCGCGCGACCGAGCGCCCCAGCGGCGAGTCGACCAGGATGGCGGCAACCGGGATCATGAGCGCGACGATGAGAATGACCGCGAGGATCCACATATAGTGACGGATTCTACGAAGCGCCCGCCGCCCGCGCCACCTCCGCCTCGAGCGCGTCCAGTAGGTCCGGCCCGTACCGCACGAGGAACGAGGCCGCGGTGAGCACGCGCTCTTGCGGCTTGCCATCGGGCGCGAGGGCGGCGCGCGCCCGCGCGAGCTGCCCCACCACCGTCTCGTTCGCGCGCTTCAGGCTGGCGACGAGCTTCTTCTCGACGTCGTGCGTGCCCCCGAGCGCGGCGTTGCGCGCCGACTGGACCGTCCGCTCGAGCGTGGCATCGAGCCCCCCGACGATCTGGGCGAGCCGCGAATAATCCTCCTCGATGTGCTGGCGGGCTCCGCCGAACGCTTGCTCGACCTCGGGTGGCAGCGACTCGCTCACGACATGGGCCTCGAGGGCACCGGGCGGACGCTCGAAGTCGGCCAGTGTCAGACCGTGCTTCTGCATCAGCTTCTCGATCCGCCCTTCCAGCACGACCCCCGACCAGCGGGGCACGGGAGTCTGCGGGCTGACGCCGAGCCGTTCGTACAGAGCCGCGGCGTCGGGCAGGTAGCCAAGCTCCCCCGGGCCGGCGGCGTACGCGACCGTGGGGAGCAAGGCCGCCTCGACCACCGGCCGCAGGAGCACGTTGGGAGAGAGCCGCTCCGGGGTTGTCGCCGCGAGCTGCTCGAGCTCGGGGCGTGTGAACCGCTCGCCGCCGCGCCGCGTCACGAACGCTGCCCCGCCTTCGGCGCGCAGCCGGTCGCGCCCGGCGCGGCCCTCGACCAGGACCGGTGTCAGCCCGTCGGGTAGGCTCACGTCCAGGCCTCGCAAGATCCACGGCGCGGCGGCGCGCTTCGCCGCGGCGTCGTGCGCCCGGAAAACGGCGAGGCCACGCGGCCCCAGTAGGCGGTTCAGCGCTTCGGCGCACGCATCCGCCAGGTTCGCCTCGGGCCGATAAGCGGTCTCGAGCCAAGTGACGACATCGGCCTTGAACTCGGTGTCAGGGAGAACGGCGCGCAGCTGGTCCAAGGCGGTGCGAATGTCGGTGCCGCACGGCTCGCGAAACAGGGGGAGCAACGGCGCCTCCGCCGCGCGCTCGCGCAGCACGATCCGCACCGCCTCGCCGGAGGCGCTCAGCACCCAGGCGTGATTCGCCTCGGCGAAGTCATGATCGTCCCCCGCCACCCAAAACACGGGCACCACGGGCACGCGGCGCTCGCGCTCGAGCCGGCGCGCCAACGCCAGCACCGACAGGGCCTTGTAGATGGTGTACAGCGGGCCGGTGAAGAGCCCGGGCTGCTGCCCGGTCGTCACCGCCAGTACGTCGCCGGCAGCGAGGCGGTCGCGCCCTGGGCCCGGCAGCACGGCAGCCAGCACGTCCGCGCTGACGCGCCGCGGCTTCACATCGGCCGGCGGTGCGCCGGTGCCGGCAAAGGGCGTCGCAACGATTCGTGGTATCATCCGTCCCCCGTCCCCCCTCCCCCTTCCCGTTTCGTTCCCACGAGGATGACGCGTGGCGCGTCGGGGCCGCCGGGCTCGCCGCCGTAGTCGCCGAACCACGCCGTTACGATGAAGCCAGCCCCGGCGAGCAGTGCCCGCAACTCCGCCACCGTGTACAGCCGCACGCGCTCCTGAAAGGTGCGGCCTTCGTCGGGCAGCTCGATCTCCTTGACGACGAACCGGCCTTCCACGCTGAAGCGGCGCGTGATGCGGACCACGTTGCCCCCGGCGCGGCGCTCCTCGGTCGGCCGGAGCGAGCGCCGCACCTCGTCGGCGTTGAGATAGTCGAGCACGAACCGTCCCCCGGACGCCAGCGCCGCGGCCACCTGCCGCAGGACCAGCTCGTGATCGGCGTCGTCCCGAAAGTATCCGAACGACGTGAACAGATTCACCGCCAGCGCGAAGGTCCCGGGCCGGAACGGCAACGCCCGCATGTCGCCCCGCACCAGCGGCGCCCGGGTGCGCGCCCGGGCGCGGCGCAGCATCGGCGGCGACAGGTCGAATCCCACGACGCGAGTCCCTCCCGCCAGCCGCTCCAGCTCCGCGGCGTGCCGACCCGACCCGCAGGCCAGGTCGAGCACCCTGTCACCCGGTCGCCACGGGGCCACCCGCTGCAGCAGGGCCACCGCACGGCGCGCGTCGTCCGCGTCGCGGTGCGGGTAGAGGGCGTGGTATTCCTCCCCGAACCACTGCTCGAACCACTCCGTCATTCGCCGAACACGTCCGCTTGAAACGTGAACACCTCGGTGCCCGGTTCCCGCCAGCTCTCGGGCGGCAGCCCCGCCTTGTGACACGCCGCCGCGAGGAACGCCTCGGCGCCCAGCCGGTGCTCCGCGGCCACCTGCGGCAGCAGTAGCCCGACGGCGCCCCCGCGGCGCACCAGCAGCCCATCTCGCCCCATCACCAGCCGCCCCGCCTCCCGAGGCTCGGCGCGGACAGGTTCCTGCAGCACTGAGATCTCGATCCGCAGGGTCGGCAGCTCCCCCGGGGCGACGGCCGGGAAGCGCGGGTCCTCGCGGGCCGCCGACACCGCCACGCTGCGGACCACGTCGCCGAGCGGGCGGTCCGCCGCGATCCGGCCGATACACCCCCGCAGCGCCCCTCCCTGCTCTTCCAGGGTGACAAAGGCGCCGCGCGGCAGCCGCGCCCCCGGCACGTCGGGGAGGTCGGGCGCCGGCCGGCCCGCCAGGGCCGCCGCGATGGCGCGCCGCGCCAGCGCCAGCAGCGCCTCCCGGTCGGCCGCGGTGAGCTCAGGATCCTCGATGGTACGGCTCCCCCCGCCGGATCGTGTACGCGCGGTACAGTTGCTCGTACAGAACAAGACGGGCGAGCTCGTGCGGCAACGTGAGCGGCGACAGGCTCCACGCGAGCTCCGCGCGGCCGAGCACCTCGTCGGGCAGGGTGTCCGCCCCGCCGATCGCGAAGACGAGGTCGCGGCCGTCCATCTCCCAGCGCGAGGTCCACGCGGCGAGGTCGCGGGAGGAGCACTGCGCGCCGCGCCGCGAAAGCGCCACGAGGCGCGACCCCGCGGGAACCGCCCCCAGGATCCGCGCCTCGTCCTTCACTTCCCGCTCCTCGACCTTGGCGTAGTGCCGCAAACGGTCGAGGTATTCGTCACACGCCGTCCGGAGCGCCGCGTCCTTCACGCGGCCCACCGCGACGACCCGGTAGCGCATCAGGCATACATCCCGCGGAGCCGGTGCATCGCCGCCACGCGGTCGACGGCCACGATGTACGAGGCGATGCGGGTGTTCACCTTGTACTTCTCCGTGGTCGCCGCGACCTCGCTGAACGCCCGGACCATGATGCTCTCGAGGCGGCGGTTCACCGTCTCCTCGTCCCAGAAATACCCGCCCCGGTCCTGCACCCATTCGAAGTAGCTCACCGTGACGCCGCCCGCGTTCGCCAGGATGTCGGGAATCACGAACACGCCCTTGTCCTCGAGGATCTTGTCTGCGGCCGCGGTGGTGGGGCCGTTCGCTCCCTCGCAGATGATCTTGGCCTTGATGTGTGGTGCGTTCTTGCGCGTGATCACGTTTTCGGTCGCGGCGGGAATGAGCACGTCGCAGTCCACGGTCAACAACTGGTCGGCGGGGATGGCGTCGGCCTTGGGGTACCCGGCGAGCTGGCGCCGTTCGCGCACCCACTTGATCAAGTCCGGGACGTCGAGGCCCTTGGGATTGTGCAAGGCGGTCGACTTGTCCGAGACCGCGACGATCGTCGCGCCTTCTTTCGCCATCAGGTCCGCGGCGATCGAGCCGACGTTGCCGAATCCTTGCACGGCGACCCGCGCGCCTTTCAGCGTCATGCCGAGCTTCGCCAGGGCCTCCCGCGTCACGAACACGCAGCCGCGCCCCGTCGCCTCCCGGCGCCCGAGCGAGCCCCCCATCTCCACCGGCTTGCCCGTCACGACCGCCGTCACGGTGTGGCGCTTGTGCATGGAGTAGGTGTCCATGATCCAGGCCATCACGCGCTCATTGGTGTTCACATCGGGGGCGGGCACGTCGGAGTCGGGGCCAAGAGTGTCGATGATGCCGGAGGTGTAGCGCCGGGTCACCCGCTCCAGCTCGGCCATCGACATCGTCGTGGGATCGCATACCACCCCGCCCTTCGCGCCGCCGAACGGGATATTCACCAGGGCGCACTTCCACGTCATCCAGGCGGCGAGGGCCTTCACTTCCTCCAGGGTCACATTGAGGTCGAAGCGGATCCCCCCCTTGGCGGGGCCGCGCGAGGTGTTGTAGAGCACGCGGTAACCGGTGTACACCTCGACCTCGCCGTTGTCGCGCACGATCGGCACCGACACGATGATCTGCTTCTCGGGGTTGCGGAGCACCTTGTACAGGCCGGGGTCGAGGCTCAGCACCTTGGCCGCGTGGTCGAAGCGCTCCATCATCGCCTCGAACGGGTTCTCCTCCGCCAGAAAGGTGTCCTTCTCCGGGCGGATGATCGCTGGGGAGGGGGGCGGGGCCGCGCCCGTCTTCGTCGCCGGATCGCTCATAGCGCGAGTCGCAGAATCCCTTCCACGGCGCCTTCTACCACCGCGCCGTTCAGTTCCCAGTGCAGGTCCAACATCGCCACCAGCGGCTCGGCGGCCTGCGCCGGCCAGCGGTCGCGGAGCTTCACCGCGTCCTTCTCGGTGACTACAACATAATCGGCCCCCTCCCCCGCCGCCGCCCGCACGAGTCGCGCCACGTCATCCTGTGGATAGGGGTGATGATCTTGATACGCCACGAGTTGCACGATCGCTCCCGACGCCCGCAGCTGCTCCGCGAAGCTCGCGGGATCGGCGATCCCCGCTACGGCGAGGACCCGCTTCCCCGCGACCTCGACCAGCCGGAGCCGGCGGCCCGATTGCATTCCCTCGAACCCCGCTACCGCGAGGTGCAGCACCGCCACCGGCGTCGCCGGCCAGCGAGCGCCCAGCCGCTCGGCGACGCGTCGCGCCTCGGCGGCCGGGGCCCGACGGCGCGTCACGACGATCAGGTCGGCGCGCCGCAACGCGCTCAAGCCCTCTCGCCACGGGCCGGCGGGAAGGGGCCACGGCGCGGCCGAGAGGCCCTCCACGTTGACGAGCGCGACGTTCAGATCGCGCACCACGTCGAGCCGCTGGTACGCGTCGTCGAGCACGAGCGCCTGGGCCCCGGCCGCCCGCGCCCGCGCCGCGCCGGCGGCCCGGTCCGGGTCCCGAACGACGATCGCCTCCGGCACCAACCGTTCGTGCACGAGGTGCTCGTCGCCGCCGTAGCCGCGAAGCAGGATGCCGGGCCGTCGCCCCTGCCGCGCGCATAGGGCCGCGACCCACGCGGCGAAGGGGGTTTTGCCGGCTCCGCCCACGGTCAGGTTCCCCACCGCCACCGTCGGGAGGGGAAGGCGCCGCGCGGCCAGCCAACCCCGCCGGTACGCCGCCGCGCGCGCCACCGTCACGCCGCGGTAAAGGAGCGCCGCCGGCACCAGCAGCCCGCGCGCGATCCGTGCGAGCGGGTGAGGGCTCCACCACAGCCAGCGTGTCATCCGTCGCCGGTGACCGCGCGCAACGAGCTCTCGACCTCCGCCATCCCTCGTCGCAGACCGTCCTTGCCGGGGCCCACGGCGACGGGCGCGCCGTACACGACGTCGATCGCCGCAAAGGGCTTGGGGATGCACAGCCGGTCCCACGAGCGCAGCCACCATGCGGCGGATGGTTGCGCCCCGATGGGGAGGAGGGGCACGCCGGCGTGCTGCGCCGCCGCCACCGCCCCGGGCTGGACCCGCCGCGCGGGCCCGCGCGGCCCGTCGGGCGTCACCGCGACCACCGCCCCTCCCTCGAGGGCGCGCACGATGCCGAGCAGCCCGACCTCGCCGCCGCGCTTAGTGGAACCGCGCACCGACCGATACCCCCAACGCTCAGCGAGGTCGGCCAGATACCCGCCGTCGCGATGCCGGCTGATGAGCAGCACCACGTCCTCGCGCCGGTGGTGAAAGAGCAGCGGCAGGATGCGGCTGTGCCACAGGACGAACACGAACGGCTGCCGCGCGTCGCGCAACGCCCGTAGATGCTCGGCACCCCGCACTCGGATCCGCCACGTCGTGGCGAGAGCCCCCACCAGCGCGGCTCCGACGGCGGCCGCGACCGGCTCGGCCCAGCGCAGCTTCACGCCAGCAGCCCGGCGGCGAGCTCGGCGACGCGGTCGGCGGCGCCGGGCGCACCCAGCCGGTCGCGCACCAGCGAGAGCCCTTCGCGCTGGCGCCGTGTCGCGGCGGCGCCGGCGTCGAGCAGCGGCAAGGCGGCGTCGGCGAGCGCGGCGGGCGTGGCGCGTCGTTGCAGCAGCTCGGGAGCCACCTCGTACCCCGCCACGAGGTTCACGAGACCGACCCAGGGCACGCGCAGCACCCGGAAGGCGATGAACGACGAGACGGGGTGGAGCCGGTAGGTGATGACCATCGGCAGGTCGGCCATCGCGGCCTCGAGCGTGGTCGTACCCGACTTGCAGATCCCGGCGTCGGCCGCCGCGAAGACGGGAAGGGGATCGCCGGCGTGCACGCGGATCGCCCCGGGATCGGGATAGCTCGCGCCGGGCGCGCCGGCCACCACCACCTGAACGTCGGGCCGGGCCGCCGCCACCCGCGCCGCCGCCGCCCGAAAGACGCCCCAATGCCGCGCCACCTCCTGCGCGCGGCTGCCGGGGAAAAGCCCGAGGGTGGGGCGCGACGGGTCCAACCCCAGCGCACGCCGCGCCGCGGCGCGCGGCGGCGGCGCCGGACGGTCCTTGAGGGGATGCCCCACGAACGTCGCGGGGATGCCCCGCTCGCGGAAGAACGGCTCCTCGAACGGCAGGATCACCGCCAGCTGCCGGACGGCCGCCAGCTTGCGCACCCGCCCCACTCCCCAGGCCCACATTTGGGGCGCGATGTAGTAGAGCACGGGAATCCCGGCCGCGGCCGCGGCGGCGGCGGCGCGCAGGTGATAGCCGGGGTAGTCCACGAGGATCACGAGATCGTACCGCTTGGCGCGGAACGCGGCCCGCACGCGGCCGAGGAGGCGGTAGTGCGCAGGGATCTTGGCCAACGCCTCTACGAACCCGACGACGGAGAATGCCTCCATCCGATCGAGCACCAGCGCCCCCGCCCGCTCGAGCAGCGGGCCGCCGAACGCCTCCAGCTCGACGCCGGGGAGGCGACGTCGCAGGGCCGCGGCCACGGGTGCGGCGTGCGCGTCTCCCGACGGTTCGCCCGCCGAGATGTAGACCCGGGGGGGCCGGGGGGAGAGGGGGCTCACGGCCGCGCGGCGGCGGCGAGCGGCGAAGCCTGGATGGCGTCGGAGACACGGTAGGCCAGGGCGAGCGCTTGGAGGCCGGCGGCCCCCGTGACCACCACGTCGCCCTCGCCCCGCACCGCGCGCAGGAAGCTCTCGAGCTCCAGCTTCAGCGGCTCGGCTTCGGGCGCCTCCAGCCGCACGTGCTCCACGATGTCCTCGATCCGCGTCGCGCCGAACGCCTGCCACCCCGGCTTGAGTCGGTAGAAGTGCCCGTTCCCCTGGGCCAGGTCGAGCGAGAAGTACCCGGTGGGCTGGAAGATCCGCAGCTTGCGCGTGCGCTCGCGGGAGACGCGGCTCGCCGTGATCACCGCCACGGCGCCGTTCGCGAACTCAACGCGCGCGTTGGCAATGTCCACGTGCGGTGTCAGCACCGGCACGCCCGTCGCGCGGACCTCGGCCACGTCGGCCCGGACCAGCTCGAGCACCAGGTCGAGGTCGTGGATCATCAGATCGAGGATCACCGCCACGTCGGTCCCGCGGGGCTGGAACGGCGCCAGCCGTTCCGTCTGGAGGAATCGCGGCTCCTCGAGATAGCCGGCCGCCGCCCGCACCGCTCGGTTGAACCGCTCGACGTGCCCGACCTGCAGCGCGGCCCCGTGCTGCTCCGCCGCGCGCACCAGGCGCTCCGCGCCCGGGAGCGCGTCGGCGAGGGGCTTCTCGATCAGGGCTGGTAGGCCACGCGACAGCACCGCCATGCCCACGTCGACGTGCGCCGGCGTCGGGACGACGACCGACACGGCCTCGACCCGGTCGAGCAGCGCGTCCAGGGACTCGTGAGCCACGGTGGCGAGCTCGCGCGCGACCTGCGCCGCTCGGGCCGGATTCACGTCGTAGATTCCGACCAGCTCGGCGCCGTCGATTGTCTTGAGCAGCCGGGCGTGATGGAAGCCGAGCGCGCCCGTACCCACGACGCCGACGCGCACGCGGCGCAAGGTCACACCAGCACCCCGCGCTGCGACGCCTCGATGAAGTGGAGAAACGTCTCCACCTCGGGCACCTGGGGCAGCTCCACGCGCGCGCGGGCGATCCCCTGGCTCACGGTGAGGTCCGAGTTGAAGAGCAGACGGTAGGCGCGCTTCAGCGCGAGCTTGACGTCGGGTGTGAAGCCGGCGCGCTGCAGCCCCACCGAGTTCAGGCCGTACAGATGCACCGGGTTGCCCACGGCCTTGGTGTAGGGGGGCACGTCCTGGTTCACCCGGGAGGCGCCCCCCACGAAGGCGTACGTGCCGATTCGCACGAACTGATGGATCGGGGTCAGGCCGCTGATGATCGCCCGGTCGTCCACCGTGACATGCCCGGCCATCTGCACGCCGTTGGCGATGATCACGTCGTTCCCGATCACGCAGTCGTGCGCCACGTGCACGTACGTCATCAGGAAGCACCGCTCGCCCACGGTGGTCTTCCCGGTCGCGGTGCTGCCGCGGTTGATGGTGCAGTACTCGCGGATGATCGTGCCGGCGCCGATCTCGACCCAGGTCTCCTCGCCCTTGTACTTCAAGTCCTGGGGATCGTTGCCGATCACCGTCCCGTAGCCGATTTTCACGCCCGCGCCGACGCGGGTGTTGCGCTCGATCACGGCGTGCGCCGCCACCGAGGTCCGCTCCCCCACCGTCACGTGGGGGCCGATGATACAGTACGGCCCCACCGCCACGTCGCCAGCGAGCTGGGCCGTCGGGTCGATCAGCGCCGTCCGGTGGATCACCGGTCCACCACCATCGCCATCATCTCCGCTTCGGCGACCACCTGCCCGTCCACGTACCCCGCGCCCTTCATCCGGCACGTCTTCCCTCGGAACTGCACCATCTCCAGCTCGAAGCGGATCTGATCCCCGGGCACCACCGGGCGGCGGAACTTCACGTTGTCGAGCGACATGAAGTACACCACCTTGTCGTCGACGTTTTGCCCCTCGAAGTGGCTCATCAGCAGCATCCCGCCGACCTGGGCCATCGCCTCGATGATGAGCACGCCCGGCATGATCGGATGCCCCGGGAAGTGGCCTTGGAAGAACGGCTCGTTGATCGTGACGTTCTTGATCCCCACGATGCGCTGTTTCCCCTCGACCTCGAGGATCCGGTCCACCAGCAGGAAGGGGTAGCGGTGCGGCAGGTAGTCCATGATCCGACTGATGTCCATCGCCGGCCCGCTGCCGCCCGTGCGTTTCCCCGCCCGGGCGAGCGCCCGCGCCAGCGCGATGTTGCCCCCATGACTCGGCCGCGTGGCCACCACGTGCGCCCGAATGCGGGCCCCCGTCAGCGCGAGGTCCCCCAGAATGTCCGCCGCCTTGTGGCGCACGAACTCGTCCGGCCACCGCAGCTTGCCGCCGTTCGCAATGCCGCGCTCGTCGAGCACGATCGCGTTCGCGGCGGAGGCGCCCTTGATCAGGCCCTTCGCCTGCAGCTCGGCCACCTCGCTCGTGAAGCCGAAGGTCCGCGCCGGAGCGAGCTCCTTGGCGAACACCTCCGGCGTGACGTCGTAGGTGCCCGCCTGCCTGCCGATCAGCGGGTGCGGCCACTCGATGGTGACCGTGAGCCGCAACGCCCGCGCGGGCGCCACGATGTAGCTCGAATCCCCTTCCGTCACCGTGAAGGGCGCCTGCACGCTCAATACGGACGCCTCGCCCCCGCCCCCGCCCGGCACGGCGGCCGGCCCAGCCGTCGCCAGCGCGTCGAAGTACGGCTGTACGCTGCCGTCGAGAATCGGCGGCTCGGGACCCGTCAGCTCGATCGTGAGGTCGTCGATCTCGTGCGCCGCGACCGCGGCCAGCACGTGCTCCACGGTGTGGATCGTCGCTTCGCCCCGCCCGATCGCCGTGCGCCGTTCCACCGCCTCGACCTCGGTCAGGCGCGCCGGCACCTCCGGCTTGCCCGGGAGGTCGGTGCGGCGAAACAGGATGCCCTGCCCCGCGGACGCGGGGAGGAACGTCGCCTCGGTCGCGGCGCCCGTGTGCAAACCGGTGCCGCGAACGGCGCTCTTGCGGGTGATGGAGCGTCTAGCGATCGGCGCCATGTTTAGCCTGCACGAGATCCTCGAGTTCGTCCACGATGCGCATCAGGCGATACAGCGCGGCCTGCGCCTTCAAGTACTCCCGGTGGGACCGCGCCGGGTAGCCCGACACGGTCGCGCCGGCGGGGACGCTGGCGATGATCCCCGCCTGCACCAACAGCCGTGCGCCGTGGCCGATGGTGACGTGGTCCCGGATGCCCGCCTGCCCCGCGATGACGACTTCGTCTTCCACCTGCACGCTCCCCGCGATCCCGGCTTCCGCCATGATCAGACAGCGCGCACCGATGCGCACGTTGTGCGCGATGTGAACCAGGTTGTCGATCTTCGTGCCGGCGCCGATCACCGTGTCGTCCACGCTGCCGCGGTCGATGCAGGTGTTGGCCCCGATCTCCACGTCGTCGCCGATCAGGCAGCGGCCCACGTGCGGGATCTTGCGGTGCGCCTCGCTCCCCTCGCCGGGCACATAGCCGAACCCGTCGCTCCCCAGCACCGCCCCGGCATGCACGATCACGCGCTTCCCCAACGCCGTCCCGGCATAGCAGGCCACGCCGGGTAACAGCTGCGTGTCGTCGCCCACCGCCACGCCGTCCCCCAGCACGCACGCAGCGCCGATGCGAACGTTCTTGCCGAGCCGCACGCCGGCGCCGAGCACCGCGTGGGCGCCGATCTCCACGGGCTCTTCCCAGGCGGCGCCCCGCCCCACGACCGCCGTGGGATGCACGCCGGGCTCCCAGACGGCTTGGGGATACAGCACCGGGAGCACGACCAGCAGGGCCTCGTGGGGCTCGGGGACGACCACGCGCGTGGTGGGGCCGCCGTCCGCACCGGCAAACTCCGGTTTGACGAGCACGACCGAGGCGCTAGTGCGTTGAAAGTACGGGAGATAGCGGGCCGCGGCAAGAAACGACAGATCGCCGGGACGGGCCCGCTCGAGGGGCGCGATCCCGGCGACCGTGACCGCTCCGGGACCGACGAGGCGGCCCCCGGTGAGCGCGGCGATTTCAGCCGCGGATATCGGTCGCGTGCCCGCCGTATTCACGAGGGAGGCGGGGGGAGGGGGGGGGAAGGCCCGCCTACTGGGCCTGCTGCAGCCGCTGCAGGACCTTGGCCGTGATGTTGAGCACGGGATCAGCCGCCACGATCAATCCTCCCGGTGCGTCGGCGTCCAGGATGTACGCGTAGTTGAGCTCGGCGCGGATTCCCTGGATCACGCTGTTGACCCTCGCCTGGATCGGAGTCAGCAGCTCGCGCTCCCGCTGGGCCGCCGAGTCCTGAAGCTGGTTGGCGCGTTGCTCCATGCGCGACTGCATGGCCTTGAGGTCATTCTGCCGCGTTTGCCGTGCCGCGGGTGACAGCACGATCAATTGCTGGTCCAACGCCTGCGCCGCGGAGTCGAGCTGCTGCTGGAGCCGCTGCATCTCAACGCGATACCTGTCGACAGTTCTCCTGTACGTCGACTCAGCCACAGCGTAGCCGGGGGTCCGTTGCAGGATCTCCTGCGAGTTGATGAACGCGATTTTGAACGCCGGCGGCGCGGACGTGGGCGCGCCCCCTCCCTGGGCGAGGGCGGCGCCTAGCGGGGGGGCCGTCCCCAGAGCGGCGAGACAAACGAGAACGAAGCGCTGCATAACGCGTGACTCCCGGTCGAAAGCGTGAATACGACTTAGAAGAAGTTGCCGAGCTTGAAATGCAGTTTCCAGCCCGGCTTCGGACGCCCGGCGCTGTCCGTCCGGTCGAAGCCGTAGGCGTAATCGATGCCGATGGGGCCGAGGGGCGAGATGACGGCCACGCCGACGCCGGCGCCTCGGAACAGGCGGGTGGGATCGAACTGCGCGGGCCGCGACCACACGTTGCCGGCGTCGAGGAAGCTCGAGAGGTAGAGCATCTGCGACACCCGCATCCCGACCTCGCCCGTCATCGTGAAGAAGGCGTTGCCGAAGGCGTTGGGGCTGGCCTGGTTGGTGGCGTTGGGGTCGTACCCGAAGGGGGTGATGGAGGCCTCGTCATACCCACGCAGCGGTATGAAGAACTGCGTGCCCCCCAACGTGAACAACTGATCGAAGAACGGGGAGCTGCCGAAGACGAACCCCGACCGTGTCGAGAGGCCGAGCACGAACTTGATCGGGGCCGCGGGCCCACCCAGCTGCCCGAGGGGAGCGAAGAACCGGCCCTCGAGGTCGACGCGCTGGAAGTTCCCCCGCCCGCCGAGCAGGCCGCCGCTCTGCGACACGCCGACCTGCACCATTGTGCCGCCGGTCGGGAACGGCAGGTCGACGCGCGTGTCGCGCAGCAGGGAGAGCCCGAAGGTCGAGCGAACGCAGTTGTTGCAATTGAAGGCGCTGCCGAGCGCCAGGTTGGTGCTGGACCCGGTGAAGCTCTGCTGGTCGACGCCGTAGGACACGAACAGCCGCGAGTAGTTGTCGCCGAGGACGGGGAACCCGAGCTGCACGCTCGCGCCCCGCCGCCGCAGCCGGCCGAAGTTCGCGACGGTGTAGCGCACCCGCGAATTGTGCACGCCGATCGTGGCGGAGATGCGGGACTCACGGACGGCGGGATCGGTGAACGAGACGTCGAAATCGTTGATGTTCTTGCCGAACTGCCACTGGAACCGGCCGCGCTTGCCCTGCCCGAAGAGGTTCGGCTCGTCGAGCCCCAGGAAGCCGCCCAGGCCCGTCCCCTGCCCCACCGATGCGCCGAAGTTCACGTTCCCCGTGCGCTTCTCGGTCACGCGGAAAATCACGTCGATGTCGCCCTGCTCGTTGGCGGGGCGCGTGTCGGGGAACGGCAGGGGCTGATTGAAGAATCCCAGGTTCGACACGCGCTGGTAGGAGGCGAGCAGCGCGTCCTGGCGGAAGACGTCGCCCGGAATCAGCACGATCGCCTCGCGGATCACCCGCTCGTGGGTGATGTCGTTGCCGCGGATCTCGACCCGGTTCACGATCGCCGGCTGGCCCTCGGTGATCATCCACCGCAGGTCCACGACCGGCTTGCCGTCCGGCCCCGTCCGCCGCAGCACATCCGGCCGGACGGTCAC
>Ga0066710_100002146_pt1 | contig 15638 bp, 15 predicted proteins | sample GraSoiAngelo_159_FD_79666 | JGI IMG/M metagenome (GOLD analysis project Ga0066710, IMG submission 79666) | Grasslands soil microbial communities from the Angelo Coastal Reserve, California, USA - 14_1009_16_40cm | ecosystem: Environmental > Terrestrial > Soil > Grasslands | place: USA...
CTTCGCGACCGTCCTCTCCTCTTCGCCCGCCTAGCTGTCTTTCACCGTGTTGGGTTACATCTCATCCTTCATGGCGTCCTTGCCTTGGCGGGTATCCGTTATTTGCTTCCCACAAATCTGGGTACGGCCCTGGTGATCTTCCTTCCCGGTTACATCGTGCTGTTGGTCGCGTTTCGCCAGGTGAGCGTCATCGACTGGAACAACTTCCTGTGGCTCATTGCCTTTGGTTTGGATTTCCTCCGCCACCCATTTCGTGAGCGTGTCAAGATTTACAGGTGAAATCCGTCTTTTCGGCGGACAGGAGAGTCTTAGACTTGTGAAGACCGATGACAGGAAAGTCATCGAGCGCGTTCTCGACGGTGACACGGAATCTTTCAATATCCTTGTCCACCAATGGGAAAAGCCGATTTATAACTTCATCCTGCGGATGATGGGAGACCGGGATGAAGCCATGGATCTTTGCCAGGATTGCTTTATGAAGGCGTACCGGGAACTGCGCACGCTTAAGGATCGCGACCGGTTTGCCTCCTGGCTGTATCGAATCGCACACAACGCGTGCCTCTCGAAGATCCGTAAAAATTACGGCAAGACATGGGTAGAGCTGGATCCGGACGCACGCCCGTCGCATACGCCGATCGAGAATCAGTTGGCGGTCCATAAGGCGTTGCAGCAGTTGCCCGAGGAGCAGCGGGAAGTGGTCGTATTAAAGGTGTTTCATAGTTTGAAATTTGACGAAATCGCCGCAATTCAGGGCGCGCCGGTTTCAACGGTGAAATCGCGGTTGTATATGGGATTTGAAAAATTGAGGTCGATCTTGGGGTGATGGTGGAAACACAAAGACACAAAGCCACAAAGACACAAAGAAAGGCCGCAATAAAAACTTCTTTGATGCGGCCTTTCTTTGTGTCTTTGTGGCTTTGTGTCTTTGTGTTTCCACCAATCTACCTCTAAGAGGTGTCATGTCACATTTAAGCAACAGGCTTGCAGAATTTATCTTCGAAGAGCTGTCTGCACCGGAGATGGCCGAAGCAAACGAGCATTTGGCCCAGTGTTCCGATTGCCGGGACCAGGTCGAGCAATTCCAGCGGACCCACGCCATGCTTCGAGCTTTGCCGGATCTAGATCCTCCGCAGCGCATTATTTTTGCTCCGCCGGAACGTCCGGCCTGGCTACGCGTCTTCGATTGGCGGCTGGTGGCGCCTGTGTCAGCGGCTGTTGCATTGATTGTCGCTGTTTTACTTGCCTTATCGCCGAATCCTGCGCCCGTCATCGTGTCCGTTCCGGCCCCTGCTCCCCCTACGGTTCAGGCGCAGAACGTCGACTATGAGCGGATCGTTAGTGAGGTGCGTCAGTCCGAGCGGGTCTGGTTGTCCGGCGAACTGGACAAGCGCGACAAGCAAATCCAGAGGTTGCAAGGTGAGCTTGCCTACTATGACTATCTCCAAAAAAGCGTTTTGAAGGAGACCTGGGATAATGCCTCAAATATTCAATTGCTCGCCCAGCGCGCGGAATCACGGGATTGATATCATGTTGAAACTGGGATTCTGCTTTCTCACGTTATCCGCGATGGCTTTCGGCCAGGTCCCGCCAGCCGAAAAGATGAACAAAGATGCCATCTCTCTGCAAAACGCTGTTAACGAGCTCATCAACAACGCCATTCCAGGAGTGGGGCTGCAGAACGCGAAAGCGGCATACTTGGAAGGTTATGGGCTCGTGGTCAGCCTGGAAGCACCGCTCGTGCCGCCGCGGAAGCCCTTCGGCGATACCAGCACTGCAGGAGACTTTCGAGCTTCGGCGAATCAGCGGCACAAGGACGTCATCGATAAGCTTACGAATCTTCTCAAGCAGAAGGTGCCCGCTCTCGAATCCATTGGACCCACCGATTCGGTCGCGATCATTTTTAATCTGGTGAACACGAACCCCGCGGATGTGCCGGACCTGCCTGCGCAAATCGTGCTGACTGTCAAGAAGCAAGATACTGCATCAGGTTCTATTGCGGTCCGAGAGTACAAATGAGGGCCTTGCTCGCGACGGATACGAAGCCACTCGGCCAATTACTGCGCGAGCGGGGACTCCTCTCCGAAGATGATTTGAAGAATGCCCTCGCGCTCCAGCAGGAACGGCGCGACAAGCTTGGCCGGATTCTCATCGATCTAGGCTACGTTGCAGAACGCGACGTCCTCGACGTCCTGAGCGCGCAACTCAAAGTGCCGATCTTCGATGGCGAATATCCCGCCGTTCCGGTTGAGCCCGCAGGCTTGCCGTTTCGCTTCCTGCGCGCTTTTCACGCGGTTCCGGTCCATATTGAGAACAAGGTTCTTTCGCTTGTCATGGCCGATCCGCTCGATGGTGAAACGCAGAATGCCATTCGTTTGCGGACGGGCCTGGGTCTGCGTGTTTTCATGGCTTCTGAGAGCGAAATCCAGGAACAGCTCGATCGTCTGTACGGCGACGAAGAGAATAGTAGCGAGAAACTGATCGAGACGCTTGGTGATGCTTTCGCGAGCGACGACGAAAATATCGAGCACCTCCGCGACCTCGCCTCCGAGGTTCCTGTCATCCGGATGGTCAACTTGATCATCTCACGGGCCGTCGAGTCACGAGCCAGCGATATCCATATCGAGCCCTTTGAAAAGGAGTTGCGTCTTCGCTACCGCGTTGATGGCGTGCTGCAAAATATGGATCCTCCGCCGAACCCGCTGCGCGCGGCAATCATTTCGCGTATCAAGCTCATGGCGAAGCTGAACATCGCCGAGCGGCGCCTCCCCCAGGACGGACGCATCAAGCTGAAAGTTCTGGGAAAGGAAATCGACCTTCGCGTATCGACCTTGCCGACAATGTATGGGGAGAGCGTCGTCATGCGTATTCTCGACCGCTCCAACACGTCGCTGATCGATCTTCGCCGGCTGGGTTTTCCGGAGGATCTATACGAAAAAGTTTGCCAAATGACCTCAAAGCCACATGGCATCTTCCTGGTCACAGGGCCAACCGGCAGCGGCAAGAGCACCACGCTGTACAGCGCGCTGAAGCGTATCAATATTCCCGACCGCAAGATCATCACGATCGAAGACCCCGTGGAATACCAGATGGAAGGCATCAATCAAATCCATGTGAACCCGCAGATTGGTCTGACCTTTGCCACCGGCTTACGCCACATCGTGCGCCAGGATCCCGATATCATCATGATTGGCGAGATTCGTGACCTCGAAACGGCCGACATCGCCATCCGCTCCGCTCTTACGGGTCATCTTGTCTTCAGTACCCTACACACCAACGATGCCCCAAGCGCTGTGACGCGCCTGGTGGACATGGGTGTTGAAGACTACCTGCTGGCGTCCTCGTTAGTTGGCATCCTTGCCCAGCGGCTCGTGCGGGTTATTTGCAAGGAATGCAAGAAACCGGATACGGTTCCGGCCGCGATGCTGCGTGATGCCGGCTTTGACGTTAGCGCGCTGGGCGACAGCGTTGAGCTACAAAAGGGACACGGCTGCCAGCGGTGCGACCAAACGGGATACGAAAGCCGCATCGGAATATTCGAATTGCTCGATGTGGACGACGAGATGCGCCGTTTGATCGTTACGACGGCGGATTCGACGGCCCTGAAGGCCGAGGCCATCCGTTCGGGAATGCGAACCCTCAAAGAGGACGGCTGGAGCAAAGTGCTGGCGGGCATGACCACGCCAGATGAGGTACTGCGCGTCACGCAAGAGGTGTAGGGCTATGCCGGCATTTTCCTATAAAGCTGTCAATGCCAAAGGACACTTTTCCGAAGGCCACGTGGAAGCCGTCGACACACGCACGGCGGCGTACCGGCTTCAGAGCATGGGCCTGATACCCGTCTCGATTGAGGAGCCGCGCAGCCACCCGTCCGCATTGCTTCCGAAACTCTATTTGCGGCGCATTTCGCGGAAGGATGTATTGTTCTTCACCGAAGAGCTGGCAACACTTGTCCATGCCGGCCTTCCACTGGACCGCAGCCTCGCGATTACGGCGGAGTTGGCCTCCAAGCCCGCATTGCGCGTCGTGATCAACGACGTCCTTAAGCAGATCAAAGGCGGGAAATCTCTCGCTGAGGCGCTTGCCGCGCATCCCAAGCAATTCTCGCGGCTGTACGTGAACATGATTCGAGCCGGGGAGGCCGGTGGTGTGCTCGACGCAATCCTGGGCCGCTTGGTCGAGTTTGAGCGCTCCGCAGACGAGTTGCGCAGCTACCTGATCTCTGCACTGATTTACCCTGGCCTGCTGACGGGCGTGGGCATCACCTCGATAGGAATTCTGATGTACTTCGTCATACCGAAGTTTGCCGGGATCTTCGAAGAGATGGGCGCAGCCATTCCTCCCGCCACGATGGCAATGTTATGGCTCTCGAAAATGACTCGCAGTTATTGGTGGGTGGCGCTTGGCGGATTGGCTGCCGCGATTGGTTCGGTCCGGTACTGGATTCAAACGCCTAAAGGCAGGCGTTCCTGGGATGTATTGAAGTTGAAAGTGCCCCTGCTGGGTTCCACCGTGTTGAAAATGGAAATGGCGCGATTTGCGCGAACCCTGGGTACTCTTCTGGCTAGCGCGGTCCCGTTAATTGCGGGCGTGCGCATCGTTCAGGACATTGCGAACAACAAAATCGTCGCCGAAGGTATATCGAAAATCGCGGAGGGCGCCAAACGTGGCGAAGGTGTGTCCCGGCCCATGCGGGAGGCGGGCGTTTTTCCGGGCCTGGCTATCCATTTGGTCGAGGTGGGAGAAGAAACCGGAAGGCTCGACTCCATGTTGTTACAGGTTGCAGACGTTTACGAAAAAGATGTCAAAACGTCCATCAAGGCTCTGACCTCGGTCTTCGAGCCGGCAATCATTCTCGTCATGGGTATCCTGGTTGGCACGGTGGTGCTTTCGATGCTCATGGCGATTTTCAGCATCAATGAGATCGGATTCTGATGAAACGTGAAAAAAAAGAAACAGGCATTACGCTGATCGAGCTGCTGGTCGTGATGGTGATCATCGCGATGTTTGCGACGCTGGTCGGCCAGCGATTGTTCCGGAACGTGGAGAAGGCTCGCGAAACGCAAGCCAAAGCTCAGATTTCGGAATTTGAGAGCGTCCTTGACACGTTTCGCTTGGATGTCGGCCGCTATCCCGCCGCCGAAGAGGGCCTTCAAGCCTTGCGGACACGGCCTGGTAACCTCGAAAGATGGGACGGACCGTATCTGAGAAAAGACGTGCCGCTCGATCCCTGGCAGCATCCCTACGTTTACCGTTTCCCAGGTCAACACAGCGACTATGACCTGCTCTCCCTTGGTGCCGACGGGTAGGAGGGCGGTGAAGGTGAAAACGCGGATATCGTGAATTGGAAGTAAACACAAAGGCACAAAGACACAAAGACACAAAGAAAGGCCGCATCAAAGGCTTTTCATTGCGGCCTTTCTTTGTGTCTTTGTGTCTTTGTGCCTTTGTGTTTACTTCCACATTTTCTTTTTCCTCGTCTTTTTCCCCGACTCCGGCGTCTTCACCACTATGACCGGACGAAACAAAGGTTTCTCCCTCATCGAAGTCGTGATTGTAACGGCGATCATCGCCTTGGCTCTGACGCTGGCCGGTCCCCGGATTGGGGCGGGGATTGGCCGGTTGGAGCTGGAGCGAGCGGATCAATCGATTCGCAATTTCGTCAAGCTGGGACGCGTGCAGGCTCAACGGACAGACCGTGAGCACTACGTCGTCATCGATCGTAAACGTGAAGTGATAACGTTGCTCGATCCTGAAATGCGCCCGCTACGCGAGCAGGCGCTGCCTTCGTCGGTTCAAATCTTGCTGGATTCCAACCGCGATCTCGCCGGCATCGCCATCGCTCCTTCGGGAATCGTTCGCGGAGAACCCGTCCGGCTGCGCGGCCGGGCCAGTGAGCTCGAAGTCACGCTGCAATGAGGAATCGGCGCGGATTCACATTGATCGAGGTCCTGGTTGCTGCAGCGGTGCTGGGCATTACCGCCAGCGCGCTTTTCGGCCTGTTTTCGAAGTCGTTATTTAATCTCCGGAAGATCGAGGACCTGCATCGATACGAGCTTCGAGCGCAGGATGTGATGAATCGAGTCCTCACGCTGTCCACTCTGCCGGCGCCGGCAAAGGCTGGAGGAGTCTTGGACAATATCGGGGCTTATTGGACTGTGAACGTTAACCCGTGGGCTCCGTCTAGCCTCGAAGCGATGCCTGGGGAGGCAGTCTTGAGAATTGAGGTCGTCGTGACCTGGCCGGGCCGGTCCAGCCAGCGCAGCATCCAAGTCGAGGCGTTGAAAGTCGCAAAAGTCGCATACTCCCACTATGACCTGCAGAGCGCAGTTGAAAATGTGTTCCCGCAGTAGCTGTGGGTTCACTCTTGTTGAAGTTCTCGTTAGCTTGACCATCATGGCGATGATCACCGCAGTCGCTGTTGCAGGCCTGAGTGTCGGAATTGACAGTTGGCGTCGTGGATCGCAGAAGATCGATGAACTGGATCGCCGGTTTGCCCTCGAACGTTTGATCCAGCGGCAGGTCGCATTGGCGGACTCACGTCTGTTTCACGGCAGCGAGCGTGAGTTGGAATTTCTGTCGACCTATTCGCTCGTGTATGGTGCAAGCGACCCCGTGTGGGTGAGATACCGGTTCGATTCGGACAAATTTCTGTATGCCGAAACGCCGTCTCCGGAATATCCGCCGGAACGTTCGACTGAAGTGGCCCCGCAGAGCTTGGGCCGCTTTTCCTCGATTGCTTTCCGATACCTCGGCAAAACGCCGGCAGCCGAGCCGGTGTGGCTTGGCGAGTGGACCAAGGAGATGGGACTTCCGGCGGCAATCCAGTTTCAAATTGCTGGGGACGTTATAACGGTGCCGTTGGTGAACAGGCCATGAATGTTCAGACACTGAAGGTTGACTTCCAAAACTCCTCTCCTAACTTGAGAGGGGAGTTGCAGAACTCAAGCTCTCCATCACAACTCCCCCCCGAGGGCGGCATGGTCTTGATGACCGTCTTGTGGATCATTCTCATCATCGCGTTCATCTCACTCACACTTGCTGCTTCAGTGCGCGTGGAAGTTGCGGCCGCGCAGAACTCGTTTGATTCCGAGCGGGCTTTCTTCATGGCAAAGAGCGCGGCCGAGGTCTTGTTTCGAGAGTTACAGAAGCCTGGTAGTCTCGCAGGATCTCCGGTGCGCCGGGAGGAAGACGGCGCCTATATTTTCCCATTTGATTCTGGTGAGGTCCGCGCTCACTTGGAGTCCAATTCGGGATTAATCGATGTGAATGCAGCATCCGACGTGTTGCTGGCTTCGATGTTTGATTCATTGGGGCTGGACGAGCAACAGCGAAATGAGCTTGTCGATTCCATTCTCGACTGGCGCGACATTGACGATGTTCCGCATTTAAACGGCGCTGAGGTCGATGATTACGGCCAAGTCGTACTTGGCCCAAACCGGCTCCCTCACGACGGCCTTTTCGAAAGCCTGGACGAACTGCTTTTGGTGAAGCACATGACGCCGCAGATCTACTATGGGCGTATCGAATTCGATGCTGCGACGAACTCGCATCGCAAGGTTCCCGGCGTCCGGGATCTCGTGACCGTCAACTCGGGCAAGGCGCCAGTAGACGTGAATCACGCACCGCCCGATGTTCTTGCCGCGCTGCCGAAACTGAGCCGCGAGTCCGCTATCCGTCTGGTGGCGGAGCGGGAGCAGAAACTTTTTGAAAATCTCCAGAACCTGGTGTTGCGAATACCTGAATTGGCGAACAGCGAAACACTCGAATACATGACGACCGAGATGGGGCCGGCCGCCAGAATCATCTCGATCGCCACTGTGCAGCCATCCGGCGCGTCGAGGACAGTGCGGCTGGAGTTCAAGCGAGAAAAGAAGAAGCAGATTCTCATCCCCATCCCGCTAATTTATAAGGAAGTCGACGTCCTTCAATCCGGAAGGTGGCGATATTGATGGTTCTTGCTAAAAGTAGCGCCGGTATTGAGATCGCAGGCCCGGACCTGCGGCTGGCTGTCCTACGAAGCAGCCTGGGAAAGATACGCCTGCTGGCGACCCATCGCATCGCCGGCTTTCTGGATCTGGATGAGGAAGCGAAGAAGAAGGCCTTCCGGGCGCTGGTCCGAAGCCGTCGAATCCCCACCGCGCGCGTTTATTTAGCGCTCCCTCGAGAGCAGGGAATCGTGCGCCAGGTCGACTTGCCCGGTGAAATGAGCCAGAAGCTAGCCGGCGTTGTGAGACTGCAAGTCGAAACACTCTCGCCGTGGCCATTGGAGGAGATCTACTGGGATTTCGGAAGAGGGCCGCAGAAGAAAAACGGGAAGCTGATCACCATTACGATCGCGATCATTCCGAGGACCATCCTCGATCCATGGATTGCTTTCTTCAAATCTGTTGGCGTTCCATTGAGTGGTGCAACCTTGTCATCGCTGGCGTTCGCGAATGGGACGAACGCGCTGTGGAAAGATGCGATTCCTACAATCGTCCTGCGCCAGGAGCACTCATACACCGAAGCCGTCGCCGTAAATGGGAGTCGCATTGCCGCGCTGACGGTGCCGGCCACGGAAGATACCTTATCGCAGCCGGTTATTGAGCGGTTGTTGCCCGTAGCCAAGCTTGCCTCGGCAGAAGGCGCTCGTTTGTTCGTATGCGGCGAAAAGCTCGATACGACAATTTTGGAAGACAATCCCGCTCTGCCGATTGAAGGCGCGAAACGGGAATTCACGCGCGATTTTGGGGCAATCGCAACAGCGTTAGTGCTACTCAAAGAAAGCACGTTCAAATCCAACCTGGTACCGCCGGCGTTGCGCTACCGCGAAAGCCTGTTGCGGCTCATACCGGCCTACGTGCTGGGGATTCTCGCCGCGTGCGTGGGTTTGGCATTGCTGGTTCGGGGGCCTTATCAAAATACCGTGTACGCCTCCAGATTGGATGCTGAAATCAGAAAAGTTGCTCCACAGGTAAGAGAAGTCGCCGGCCAGGAGGCCGAACTGAATCAACTGTCGGGAAAGTCCCGGGCTCTCGTGGCGCAGTTAGCCAATCACGACTATAACCTGGAGGCTTTGCGCGAATTGTCGCGGGTTTTGCCGGCGTCGGCATTCCTCGTCAGTTACGGATATCAGGATGGCAACGTCACCATCTCCGGATTCGCCGAGAGCGCTTCGGAGATACAGAACCTGCTTGAAACCAGTTCTATGTTCAAAGGGGCGGAGTTCACGAATTCCGTAACACGCGACGCTACGGGAAAAGACCGTTTCACGATGAAGATGACCGCCGGGATTGGCCAATGAAACTTGAGATTCGAGAGCGTGATCGCCGGGCCATGTTGCTGCTAGTGGGAGCCGCCGTTGTTTATGCTGTCTTCTCATTTGGCATCTTGCCCGCATTTGACGCCTTGAAGGATGCGTCTTCCGAAGTTGGCGGTAAAGAAGAGCAGCTCAGTAGATATCGCAGGGCTTTGATCAGAAAGGGACATTACGCGCGGTTGCTGGAAAAGGCCCGCAAAGACGTGAGCGACCTGGAGGCTCGTCTGATTCGAGGCGACAATCCCACGCTCGCTGCGGTCGAGTTGCAGACCATCGTGGAAGAAGCGGCGAAGAAAGTTGGTCTGGAGTTCAGTCAACGAAATATTTCTCCTGCACGAAAGAAGGACGAATTTTTTAATGAGATCACGATGACCCTGGCGTTTGAAGCCACGCCGGGCCAGGTCACCCAGTTCCTGGAAGAGATTCGCAATGCTCCAAAATTCATAACCGTTCGCAACGCGCAGATCGCTCCGGCGCAAGTTGTTCATGAGGCACCCAAGAAAGGCGATTTCAAGAAAACGGTCCGCGCAAATCTGACGATTTCAGCGGTGCTTCCGATGCCGCCTAGAAAGAGTGGGTGAGTTGGTGCGACGGCTTTTGATCCTAGATTTGTTGTTAGCTGCAGTTGTTGTTGCCGCGAGTATCCGCCTTTACAACGACTGGATCATGTTTGAGGCGACGCATCAGCCTGGCGCGATCCAGCCGCAGCGCGACACGCTGCCCACGCTTGCTTCAGCCGGAGCGGCCAGTCCGGCGGCCCCGGCGGATTGGACCGAAATTCCATCCCGCAATCCGTTCAGTTTCGATCGCACCGACATCGCCATATTGGAACCTAAGGCGCCCCCGGTGCAAACGGGACCGAAGCCATTTCTGTTTGGAATAATTTCTTTGGGAAAGGATCGGTTCGCGATGGTAGGGCCCGGCAAACCGGGAAACCGGAACTATCTATCGCTGAAGACTGGCGAGGTGATTGATGGTTGGACCATTGTCGAGATTGCAGACAAATCGATCGTGATTGAAGCCAACTCGGTACGGGAGTCCGTCATCATGAATGATCCTTCAGCACAGCTCGAGCGCGATCACACGCGCACTCTTGCTAGCGGTCCAGTTGCTTCCCCCGCGCCGTCCGCCCCCACATTGGCGGCGCCAGCACCGGCGACAACACCCTCACAACCGCCCACCGCCCAGGGCCAGCCGCGCCGCCGTGTCATTCAAATGACGCCGTTTGGCCCCAGAGAAATAGAAGAGCCACAGCGATGAAAAAAACAGCCGTGCACTGCAGGAGTTTGGATATTGCGGTTCCGGACGACGAGCCTGTTCCCGCCGCGGAGCGGCTTGAGAACGTAGCCCCGGGCGCAAGCCCGGGGTTGGTGTCCGTTTTGAATCCAGCCCCGGAAGGGGCGAAAGAGCCGGCCCGGAATCTTTCGCCCCTTTCGGGGCTACGCGTCGCCCGACGTGCCTACCCCGGGCTTGCGCCCGGGGCTACGTTCTGGAGCCGCTCCGCGGCGGGAACAGTTCACTCGCGCTTTGCGGCTACAATCCTGTGCATCGTTCTGCTGATAGCCGGCATTCCTTCCGCCGCCCAGGAGCCGCAGCAAGGTCAAAAGATCATTATCCAAACGCCATTCGGTCCGAAAGAAGTGGAGGCGCCCGCTCCCGGCACAGCCCAGCCGCCTGCGCAACAGCCCGCGCCACAACAGCCTCAGGCCGGTCCGTTTCCGGCGCAGCCTCCGCCTCCGGCGCCGGCCGCCGCACAACCTGCGCCTCAGGCGCCGGCGCCGCCGCCGCCGCAACAGGCCGATGAAGCATCGCCGGTTTCCTTGGTTTTGGATAATGCGGATATTTACCAGGTGATTCGGATTATCGGCAATGCGCTAGGCCTCAACTACATCATCGATCCCGCGGTGAAAGGCACGGTCAACATCAACACTTCCGGGAATCTGAGGCGCTCGGATTTGCTCCCTATTCTCGAGACCATCTTGAAGATCAATGGCGCGACGATGGTGAAGGTTGGGAATTTTTACCAAATTGTTCCCGCCAATACTGCCGTTCGACAGCCGCTGGCCGTACAGGAACAGGTGAGCCAAACGGACCCCGATGATCAGATCGTACTGCAGATCATCCGCATGAAATTTGTCGGCGCGTCGGAAATGCAGCGCCTGTTGATGCCGTATCTCAGTGAGGGCGCGAATATCGTCGTCCATGATGCCGGCAACATCATGCTGGTCAGCGAAAGACGCAGCAATCTCCGGAAGCTGCTCGAGATTATCGACGTCTTCGACACCAAAGTGTTTGAAGGCGATCGCGTGCGGCTGTTTCCGGTGAAAAACAACCTCGTGAAGGATTTGATCAACGATCTAAAGACGATTTTCGCAGGTTACGGTTTTTCCGAAAGCGGCGGTGGCGCGATCCGATTCGTGCCGCTAGAGAGGATGAACTCGATCCTGGTGATTACCGGGAATCCCACGATCTTTGCGGAGGTGGAGAAGTGGATCGACCGCCTCGATCAGCCTCTGGCGACCGCCGGTCTGAGGAATTACGTTTACAGGGTCAAGAACACAAAAGCCACGGATATGCAAACGGTCCTGTCGAGCTTGTATGGCTCACAACCCGCGCGTTCCCAAGTTCCCGCCCCGGCGGTGCCCCCTCAAACCCCTCCGCCCTCGCCGTTCGCCCCAGGCGCCACGCCGCCGCCGGCGGCAGGTGCGACTCCTTCGTTTTCAGCGGGTCAAAGTAACGTCAAGATCATTGCCGACGAGATCACCAACTCGCTGATCATTCAGACCACGCCGCAGGAATGGAACGAAATCGAGCGGACGCTCCAGCAACTGGATGTCTTGCCCCGCCAGGTCTTGATCGATGCGCAGATTTACGAAGTGACGCTGGACGATTCGCTGCAAGTCGGGATTTCGGCGAGTTTGCAAAGGCTTGGAACGCTAAGCGAACTGTCGAAAGGGCCTGCCCAAACGACGGCGTCTTTCGTAGGAGGGACCGGGCCGCCGGCACTGAGCGCGCAAACGTTTGCGTTCGTGGGACGCACTCGTGAGTTGGTGGCGTTTTTGAATGCGTCGGAAAATCGCTCCCGGGTTCGCACTCTTTCGGCTCCATCGGTTCTTGTGAAGGACAATACAACGGCGGATTTCCAGGTCGGCGCGGAAGTTCCGGTACCGACAACATCGTCCGTAACTCCGGTCCAGTCGGGAGGCACCAACCTTTTCGCCCAGACCATCGCATTCCGGCCGACCGGCGTCCTCATGCGCGTGAAGCCTCAAATCAACGATAGCGGCACGCTCACCTTGGAGATTTCGCAGGAGGTCAGCCAGGCCAGCGCGAATACCACATCGGCCGTGGTTGCGCCGGTGATTGGAAAATCGTCCGTGAATTCGACCATCGTTGTGCAGGACAGCCAGACCATTGCGCTTGGCGGTTTCATGCGCGAACAACGGGAATTGGCTCGAAGCCGTTTGCCATTATTAGGTCGAATTCCTATTGCCGGAATCCTTTTCGGAAATACAAGAAATGCGAATACACGCACAGAGTTGATTGTTTTAATCACGCCACACGTTTTGCGCACGCACGACGAAGCCGGCGCTTCAACTGAAGAATTGAAGTCCAAGCTCCGGGAAGTGCAAAAACTACTCAGATAAACACCAGAACTCTTCTCACTGGTGTGTAAAAATTGATCACAATTCCCGTCCGCAGGTAATTTCCTTCCATTAAGATTCAACGCGTTTGTTTTTGGCAGGATGCGTGCGAAGGTTCTCGCCTTGGTAGTGTGAGGATTGGGACCAAGCATGACCCGGGAGGTCGATAACTTGAACTTGTCTTGACACTGTATGTTGAGCGATGCACACTTCTAAACGTTTAAAGACGCAATTCGCTAGTCTGTACAAAGTAGCCTCGCCTAAGGACTGGCTTGGCCCCCAAAGTTATAACCGGAAAATTCGTTGGAGCAGGAGGTGAAGGGATAACTGTTACCCGAACGGAGAAGTAGTGTGGACCCCATTTACGGTTTCGCCCCTCCACCGAATTCTCCGGTTGTCGATTTTTGTGAACCAGTTTGAATCTCGGTGGCCAGCGGCAGGCAGTATCGCTCGTTGGTAATCGGTAGTTGGTTTCTTGTGTTGGACGACTTCGAAAGGAGAACAAATGACGTTTAGGTCCAGATTGGTATTTGGGCTGGTCGCCCTAATGGTGATGGTTGCGATGGCGCCGAGTTCGTTCGCGCAGATCAACGTCACACTGACCAGTTTTCCCTCAAGTTCTGAAGTTCAGACGAATCGTAATGCGCAGACAGCCGATCCGGGAGTAGACGGCGCCGGTATTCTGGTGTCGGGGTCGGTTCTCGCGGACGCGTCAACGACAGCTACAACATTGAGGATCTCGTATCCTTCGCCCATCACCTCCTCTCCCTCTACCTTCGTGGCTGGAGCAATTCCAACCCAGGATCCCATACGAGTTGAGGGTGCGACGGGGCTATTTGCCACCGTGGGAGCTCCCGTGCTGAACACCACGTTGTCGAGGATTGAAATCCCGCTGCCTGCTCTTTCCGCCCCCCTCCCATCGACAGGCGGTTCGTTTAGATTGGTCGGCGTTCGCATCGACGCTAACGGAAAGACCGGTGCTCAGACGGCGACCGCGTCCCTGAGCAGCAGCGCGAATAACTTTATTTTGACAACATCGAGCGTAACGGTTATCAACGGGATAGGCCCAGGCATCGCTAGCTTTGCTATCGGTGCGCGTTCGGGCCAGACCAACCAGGGGGCGGCAACGATTTTCACGAATCGCACTGTCCCGGACACGCAGGGCTCCATGATCATTACGGAGGGCTTTGCGTCCGCGTTCCGATCCGCGACCCAGAGTTCGAATGGCAGCTCAGGAGTAAGTAACAGTACACGGATCCGGATAACGTTCAACAATGTGCCTACTGGCGTGACCCTTGCACTGGGAGCGAACACGCCAAGTACGATGACTGCTACCATAACGAACCCGAACATCACGGCGACTGCCAACACTACGACTGTGGAGTTTAACAGTACGAGTCTGAGCACCACCGAAACTCTGGAGATTGATATCACTAATGTCACCGTCAGCAGTACCGCCGCAGTGACGACTCCAGGTGCCATCACTGCTACGGCGACGCTGTTCCCGATCGGTCTTGGGTTGAATAACGACAATCCGGCCTCGTTGGGCTTGCCTACAGCCGCTGATGGCTATCCAGTCTTTGCCCAGTCCGACGTTGGGCCGGTCACCGTCGTGAATATCGTAGCCGCGAACACAACGATGTTGATGCCATATGCCCTTGTGCTGTCGCCGTACGACACAGGTCTCGCAATTGCTAACACGACAGCGGACCCGTTCGGCACATCTGGCGGCGGTGCAACCGCGGCGGCAGGCACGATTACACTGAATTTCTTCCCGACCTCTAGTGCCGGCGGAGCCGGAACTCCGTTCTCCCTCACGACCAGTTCTAGCATCAGACCAGGTGCGGGACTGTCATCGGATGGTACGCTCGCAGCGGGGGCAGTCTGGACGGTTCTGCTGAGCCAAGCGCTTACGGCCGCGGGCCAATCAGGGAACTTCGTGGGATATGTCTTTGTCCAGGCGAATTTCCTGAATGGTCACGGCGTGGGAACCATCTCAGACTTCCGAACCTACTCGCTGGCGACGAACGTTCTTGTTCTGCCGCCGCCACCCACGATCGGGCGTAGTTCCGTCAATGTTGAAGCACTCCATTTCTAATAGGAGTGGCTAAAAAAATGGGGGCGACAGCCCCCATTTTTCCCTAAAACTGTAGGGGCGGTCTATGACCGCCCGTATTTTCTTGATTCCAGGAAAATCGGGTGGTCATAGACCGCCCCTACAGTTGCATTTTGATATAATTCGCCCTTTTGTGTGGAATATGAAAAAGGGGTCCTGCCTTATCTTTGTGTTCTTGGTTTTCGCGACCGTTCTGCTTCCTGCCCAAGACCTTCGCCTGCCGCGGGATCCCGAAAGGCTTATCGAAAGAGTTCAGAAGTTCTGGAGCGCGATGACATCCGGCCAACGCCTGCAAGCCCTCGAATTCATCCTCCCGGAAAAGAAAGAATTGTTCTTAACCGGCACTCCAATTCCGATCCTGAAAGCCAATGTTCTTGGTCTCGACCTGACCACCGCGCACGATCGCGCTGCCGTTCGAATCAACATAGAAGTTCTCGCAAAAGAATCGGCCTCCGGCCGCCTGAATTGGACGATTACGGACTCCTGGGTTTGGCGCCGCAACAATTGGTATCTGAATTTGGAAAGTCCTCCGAGTGTTTTTCCAAAGAGCGCGTCCGCAGGCGCGCTGGATCTGAAGGAA
>Ga0066710_100002147_pt1 | contig 15638 bp, 12 predicted proteins | sample GraSoiAngelo_159_FD_79666 | JGI IMG/M metagenome (GOLD analysis project Ga0066710, IMG submission 79666) | Grasslands soil microbial communities from the Angelo Coastal Reserve, California, USA - 14_1009_16_40cm | ecosystem: Environmental > Terrestrial > Soil > Grasslands | place: USA...
GGTACAAAGGACAGGTGATCCGTGTCTTTCTGCTCGACGACCACGAGGTGGTCCGCCGGGGGCTGGCCGATCTGCTGCAGGCCGAGGGCGACATCGAGGTGGTCGGCGAGTCCGGGTCCGCGGTCGAGGCCACCCACCGGGTACCCGCACTGCGGCCGCACGTGGCGATCCTGGACGCCCGGCTGCCCGACGGCAACGGCATCGACGTGTGTCGCGACGTGCGCGCGGTCGACCCGTCCATCAAGGGGCTGATCCTCACCTCGTACGAGGACGACGAGGCGCTGTTCGCCGCGATCATGGCCGGCGCGTCCGGATACGTGCTCAAGCAGATCCGCGGCACCGACCTGGTCGACGCGGTACGGCGGGTGGCGGCCGGGCAGTCGCTGCTGGACCCGGCGGTGACCGCGCGGGTACTGGAACGCATCCGCACCGGTATCGAGGAGCCCAGGGAGCTCAAGTCGCTGACCGACCAGGAGCGGCGGATCCTGGAGTACATCGCCGAAGGGCTGACCAACCACGAGATCGCCCAGCGGATGTACCTGGCCGACAAGACCGTCAAGAACTACGTGTCCAGCGTGCTGGCCAAGCTCGGCCTGGAGCGGCGCACCCAGGCCGCGGTACTGGCGACCCGGCTACTCGGTGGCGGCCGGTAGCCCGGTCCGGTCCACCACGTCGTCCAGCGGCCGGCGCGGCGACGGCACACCGGCCGGCCCGTACCCGATCCGCAGCACCACCTGCGGGTAGGCGCTGACGTCGCGGTCGGTCATCAGCAGGCGCAGCCGGGGTAACTCCAGCGGCTGGCTCAGCGGCGTGGTGGCCAGGCCCTGCACGGTCGCGGTGAGCAGCACCCGTTCCAGCGCCTGACCGGCGCGCAGCCACTGCTGCGGGGTGTCCCCGGCGGTGGACAGCACCACGAGCGTCGGATGGGCCTCGAAGTGCGCGCCACGCCTGGGTTCCGTGCGCCGGGTGAGGCCGAAGTCGCGCAGCGGCAACGTCTCCAGCGCGTCCCACGGCCCGAAGGCGGCCTGCGGTACCCCGTCCGCCCGGCCCGGGTCGGCCGACGTCCATTCGGTCAGCTCGGCGAGGTACCCGGGATGGCGGCGCAGCATCCGCTCCGCCGACCGGGCGAGCCCCAGCAACTGGTCGCGACCGAGGTCGTCGGCGACGGCGAGGGTGGCGCCCTCCAGCCGCGCGGCGGCGGACAGTTCGGCGAGGACCTCGGCCGGAACCAGTACCCGGTCGAACGGTCGACGGCTGGTCCGGCGGTGCGGGATCGCGTCCGCGAGGGCCCGTACCGCCGGGTCCGCGTCGACCGGCGGCCCGAACCGCACCGCGGCCACGAGGTCCGGTTCGCCCGGGTCGGGCAGCAGCCGGGTGACCGGCATCCGGCCGTGTGACAGGATCGCCAGCCGGAGGTTGAGCAGTGCCGCGCCCAGGCTGATGAAAAGCTCCCGGCCGCGCGGGTCCACCACGCCGAGCTTGCGGGTGCGGTCGGCGTACAGGTCGACGCCGCCGGGCCGCAGCACGAACCGCCACGGCTGGCTGTTGTGGATCGACGGGGCCGCCACCGCCGCGCGCAGGCAGGCCTCCAGGTCCATCGCGTCCTCCTTCCCGGTCAGGCCGGCCGGCGCCACGACCAGTCGCGCACCTCGGGCAGGTCCTCGCCGGTGCGCCGGACGTACATCCGGTGCTCGAACCGCTTGTCCACCATGCGTTCCCGGACCGTGGCCGCCCGGCGGGCCAGGCCCGGTACCCGGTCGATGACGTCCATCACGAGGTGGTACCGGTCCATGTCGTTGAGCACCAGCATGTCGAACGGCGTCGTCGTGGTGCCCTCCTCCTTGTACCCGCGCACGTGGATGTTGCGGTGGTTGGTGCGCCGGTACGTCAGCCGGTGGATCAGCCACGGGTACCCGTGGTAGGCGAAGAGGACCGGCCGGTCGGTGGTGAAGATGGCGTCGAACTCCGGATCGGGCAGCCCGTGCGGATGCTCGCTGTCCGGCTGCAGCCGCATCAGGTCCACCACGTTGACCACGCGGACGCGAAGCTCCGGCAGGTACCGGCGCAGCAGGTCGGTCGCCGCCAGTACCTCCATCGTCGGGACGTCCCCGGCGGCGGCCAGTACCACGTCCGGCTCGCCGTTGTCGTTGCCGGCCCAGTCCCAGATACCGAGCCCGCGCGCGCAGTGCAGCGCCGCGGCGTCGATGTCCAGCAGCGTCGGCGCCGGTTGCTTGCCGGCCACGATGACGTTGATGTAGTTGCGGCTGCGCAGGCAGTGGTCCGCCACGGACAGCAGGGTGTTCGCGTCCGGCGGCAGGTACACCCGGACGACCTCGGCCCGCTTGTTCATCACGTGGTCGATGAAGCCGGGATCCTGGTGCGAGAAGCCGTTGTGGTCCTGCCGCCACACGTGCGAGGTCAGCAGGTAGTTCAGCGACGGTACCGGCTTGCGCCAGGGCAGCGTGCGGATCACCTTGAGCCACTTGGCGTGCTGGTTGACCATCGAGTCGACGATGTGCACGAACGCCTCGTAGCAGGAGAACAGGCCGTGCCGCCCGGTCAGCAGATACCCCTCCAGCCAGCCCTGGCAGGTGTGCTCGGACAGGATCTCCATGACCCGGCCGCGCGGCCCGAGGTGAATGTCCACATCGGACACTGCCGCCCGCCACACCTTGTCGGTGACGTCGAGCACCGCGCCGAGCCGGTTGGACTCGGTCTCGTCCGGGCCGACCAGCCGGAAGTTGCGGTACCGGTCGTTGGCCGTCACGACGTCGCGCAGCCAGCCGCCCAGCACCCGGGTCGCCTCGGCGGTGTCGCCGGCCTTGACGCCGTACTCGCGGAAGTCGGGCAGCTCCAGGTCGCGCGGGTGGGCTCCGCCGTTGGTGTGCGGGTTCGCGCCCATCCGCAGGTCTCCGGTGGGCAGCCAGTCCACAATGGACGGTACCGGTGCGCCGTCCTCGTCGAACAGCTCCGCCGGCCGGTACGCGAGCATCCACTCGCGCAGCGCGGCCAGGTGCGCGGCGTCGCCCCGCGCCGCCGACAGCGGTACCTGGTGCGCCCGCCACGTGCCCTCGACCGGTACCCCGTCGACCTCCTTCGGTCCGGTCCAGCCCTTCGGCGTGCGCAGCACGATGACCGGCCACTGTGGACGGTCGGTGGCGCCGTCCTCGCGGGCCGCACGCTGGATCGAGGTGATCCGGTCGAACACGGTGTCCAATGTGGACGCGAGCAGCTGGTGCACCGCCGCCGGATCGCTGCCCTCGACCAGATACGGCTCGTACCCGTACCCGCGCAGCAGCGCGTCCAGCTCGTCGTCACCGATGCGCGACAGCACCGTCGGGTTCGCGATCTTGTACCCGTTGAGGTGCAGGACCGGCAGCACCGCGCCGTCACCGACCGGGTCGAGGAACTTGTTGGAGTGCCACGACGCGGCCAGCGGCCCGGTCTCCGCCTCACCGTCGCCGACCACGCAGACCGCGACGAGGTCGGGGTTGTCCAGTACCGCACCGTAGGCGTGCGACAGCGAGTACCCAAGCTCCCCGCCCTCGTGGATCGAGCCGGGCGTCTCGGGTGCGACATGCGACGGTATCCCGCCGGGGAAGGAGAACTGGGTGAACAGCCGCGCCATGCCGGTCGCGTCCCGCGACACCCGCGGGTACACCTCGGAGTAGGTGCCCTCCAGCCAGACGTTGGCGACCAGCCCCGGACCGCCGTGCCCCGGCCCGGTCACGTAGATGACCTGCTGGCCGCGGGCGGCGATGACGCGGTTGAGGTGGGCGTAGATGATGTTGAGGCCGGGCGTGGTGCCCCAGTGCCCGAGCAGCCGCGGCTTGACGTGTTCGGGCAGCAGCGGGTCGCGCAGCAGCGGGTTGCCCATCAGGTAGATCTGGCCGACGGACAGGTAGTTGGCCGCGCGCCAGTAGGCGTCGATGCGGGACAGTTCCCCGGCGCGCAGCGGCGCACCCTGGACGACGTGCATCAGGCTCCTTCGGACAGGTCGATGACGAGCAGGCGGTCGGTGGGGTGCGGAGCCAGCCCGTGCCGTTTCACGTACCCCTGGACATTGTCGGCGTATCCCTCGTCGCCGGGCCGCAGAATCCGCGCAACGCCGTCGCGGAGCACGCCGGCCCGGCGCACCGTCACCGGCCGCGCGTGGCGGAAGTTGCGCCACCACGTCTTGTCCGGCGCGTCACCGACGAGCACCAGGAGCCGCCCGTCGGTCCTGGCGTACATGACCGGCAGCGCATACCGCCGGCCGGACCGGCGACCGTGGTACCGCAGCTCGCACAGTCCCGGGTCGAGCAGCGCGTGCAGCGGCGAGCGCAGCACCGCGAGGACGCACCAGTTGGCCAGCCGGCGGTGGCGCCGTACCGCAGGCGGGGGAACGGTGACATGCCGGACGGTCATCGGGTACCTCTCAGTGGTGTCAGTAGGTGGCGGTGGTGATCGGTACGGTGGTGATCGGTACGGCGGGTTCGGCCGGTGGCCTGACCGGGTGCGGCACCGGTACCACGACAACCGGGCACACCGCGGCGCGGATGCACTGCTCGGCGACCGACCCGACGACGGCGTGGAACAGCCGGCCGTGCCCGTGGCTGCCCAGGACGAGCAGGTCGGCGTCGGTCGCGGCGCCGGTGAGCACCTCGGCGGCGGGGCCGGCGGCCACCTCGGCGGCGACGGCGACGTCCGGGTACCCGCGGCGCGCGACGGCGATCGCCTGGTCCAGCGCCTGCCGGGCGACGTCCTCGCGGTCGGCCCGCACCTCGGCGCCGAACTGCGGCGGCGTCAACGCCCACGCGATGATGGCCTGCACGGTGCCGCCGCGGCGCTGTGCCTCGGCCACCGCCCAGGTCAGCGCGCGCTGGCCGCCTTCGGACCCGTCGACGCCCACGACGATGCGGTAGGTCTGCATGACGGTTCCCTCCTCGACTTGTGGTCTGCGTCCAGCCTCGGCGCGGCGGCCCGGACCGGGTAGGGCCGCAAGCTCGGGCGCGGCCGGGACCTTCGGCCCGGGTCACTAGGGTGGTCCGGGTGGCGGACATCCTGGTTCTCAACGCGGGTTCGTCGTCGCTGAAGTGGCGGCTGTTCCGGTCCGGCGAGCCGGCCGACGGCGGCATCGTCGAGCGCATCGGGGAGCCCTCCGGCGCGGTCGCCGACCACGGCGCGGCGGTGCACCAGGTCCTCGACCGGCTCGGCGGCGTCGACGCGGTCGGGCACCGGATCGTGCACGGCGGCACCCGGTTCCACACGCCGGTCGTCGTCGACGACGAGGTGCTGTCCGCGATCCGCGCACTGTCCGAGCTCGCCCCGCTGCACAACCCGGTCGGGGTGGCCGGCATCGAGGCGGCCCGGCACGCCATTCCGGGGGTACCGCAGGTCGCCGTCTTCGACACCGCATACCACGCGACGCTGCCGGAGGCGGCCGCCACCTATGCGCTGGACCGCGAGGTGGCGCAGCGGTACGGCATCCGCCGGTACGGGTTCCACGGCATCTCGGTCGGCTGGGTGGCCGCCGGTACCGCCGCGTTGCTGGGCCGGCCGCTCGCCGAGCTGAACCTGGTCGTGCTGCACCTCGGCAACGGTGCCAGCGCGACCGCCGTGGCCGGTGGGCGCAGCGTGGACACGTCGATGGGCCTGACCCCGCTTGAGGGCCTGGTCATGGGTACCCGCACCGGCGACCTCGACCCGGCCGTCGCCTTCCACCTCGGCCGGGCCGGCCTCGACCTCGCCGGCATCGAGGACGTGTACCTGCACCGGTCCGGCCTCGCCGGCCTGTGCGCGGACAACGACATGCGCCGGGTCATCGACCGTTGCTCGGCCGGCGACCCGGCCGCGCGGCTCGCCCTCGACGTGTACTGCCACCGCATCCGCAAGTACGTCGGCGCCTACCACGCGGTACTCGGCCGGCTCGACGCGATCACGTTCACCGCCGGGGTCGGCGAGCACAGCGCCGTGGTACGGGCCCGGTGCCTGGCCGGCCTGGAACCGCTGGGCATCGCCGTCGATCGCGCTCGCAACGAGGCCGGCGACCCGGCCCGGATCGTCTCGCCGGACGGCAGCCGGGTCGCGGTCTGCGTGGTACCCACCGACGAGGAACGCGCCATCGCCGACGAGGTCGCCCGCCTCCTGCGCGCCTAGCGCCCGCTTCGCCGACTGGCCGCGCGACTAGGTGACCGGCTCGTGCAGTTCCCGTACCCACGGGTCCGGTTCGTCGGCGACCGGGGCGAGCCGCAGCTTCACGTCCACCGCGACCACCCCGTCCGGCCCGGCGAGTACCGGATTCAGGTCCAGCTCGGCGACCTCGGGCAGCTCCTCGGCGAGGCGACCCAGCCGCAGCACCAGATCCTCGACCGCGGCCGTGTCGACCGCCGGCCCGCCGCGGTACCCGGTCAGCAGCGGCGCGCCGCGCAGCGAGCGCCACATGCCGGCCGCGTCGCGGTCGGTGAGCGGGAGCAGGTGCAGTGCCCGGTCGGCGAACAGGTCGGTGTTGACCCCGCCGAACCCGAGCATCACGAGCGAGCCGAACAGCGCGTCGTGCACCACGCCGGCGGCGAGCTCGACGCCGCGGACCTGGCGCTGTACCAGTACCGCCCGCGTCCCGGTCGCGGCCGCTACGGAGGTGTAGGCAGCGGCGACCGCGACGGAGTCGGTAAGGCCCAGCCGTACCGCGCCCAGCTCCGTCTTGTGCACCAACGTGGGATCGGCGGCCTTCACCACCGCCGGGTACCCGAGCGCGTCCGCGGCCGCCACCGCGTCGGCGGCGCTGCGGGCGACCCGGCCGGCCGCGACCGGGATACCGAAGCGGCGCAACAGGTTCGCCGCGACGTCGGGCGGTTGCCATCCGCCGCCGTCGCGCAGCGCCTCGTGCACGGTCGCGCGGGCGGCGGCCTCGTCGACGCCGGGCAGCACCGGTACCCTCCCCAGCGGCTGAGCCCGCCACGACGCGTACCGGGCGGCGTGCCCGAGCGCGGCGACGGCCTGTTCCGGCAGCGCGTAGACCGGCGCGCCGCCCAGCGTGTGCGGCGGTTCCGGCACCCCGAGCAGGACCACGGCGAACGGCAGCGGCGAGCGCGTCGCGGCAGCGGCGATCGCGGCGAGGACACCGGGCACGTTGTTGGCGACCGTGGCCGCGAACACCACCAGTACCGCGTCGACCCCGCCACTGTCCACAATGGACGCCAGGGCGGCGCGCACCGCCTCCGGGGTGGCGGCGGCGCCAAGGTCCACCGGAGTCGCCGGTACCATCAGCTCCGCCGCGTCCGCGGCGTCCGCGGCGAGCACGTTGACGCCACCCGCATTGCCCACGATCGCGATGCGCCGCCCGGCCGGCAGCGGCTGTTCCACCAGCAGCCGCGCGGTGTCCAGCAGTTCGCCCAGCCCCGCGCAGCGGATGACGCCGGCCTGGGCGAACAGCGCGTCCACGGTCGCGTCGGGGGCGGCCGCGGCGGCGGTGTGCGAGGCGCCGGCCCGCGCGCCGGTGGCGGTGCGACCGCCCTTGACCGCCAGGACCGGCTTGCGCCGGCCGATCGCCCGCGCGATGCGCGCGAAGCGGCGCGGGTTGCCGACCGACTCCAGGTACAGCGCGACGGCCCTGGTGTGCGGGTCGTCGTACCAGTAGGACAGCAGGTCGTTGCCGGACACGTCGGCCTTGTTGCCGAGCGAGACGAACGAGGACAGGCCGACCCCGGTGCGCGCGGCGTGGTCGAGGATGGTGATACCGACCGCGCCGGACTGCGAGGCCACCGCGAGCCCGCCGGACGGTGGCGTGATGGCCGCGAAGGTCGCCTGCATCCGCACGGCCGGGTCGGTGTTGAGCACGCCGAGGCAGTTCGGCCCGACGAGCCGGATGCCGTACCGGCGCGCGGTGCGCACGATCCGCGCCTGCTCGGCCCGCCCCGCGCGGCCGTCCTCGGCGAGCCCGGCGGACAGCACCACGGCCGCCCGGATCCCGGCCCGGCCGCAGTCCTCGACGGCATCGTTGACGGCCCCGGCCGGTACCGCGACGACGGCCAGGTCGACCGGCCGGCGGATGGCGGCCGCCGACGGGTGCGCGGCCCGGCCGGCGACCTTGGCGGCGTGCGGGTTGACCGGGTACACCGGCCCGGTGAACCCGCCGTCGACGAGCCCGCGCAGCACCGCACGGCCGATGCCGCCCGGGTCCCGGCCGGCCCCGATGACCGCGATGGCGTGCGGGGCGAGCAGCGGCGTCAACGAGTGCCGCTCGGCGGTGCGGTTGCGCGCCTCCAGGGCCGGGTTGTCCGCGTCGCCGGTCGGCACGTGCACCTCCAGCACGCCGGAGTCCGGCTGTACCCGCAGCGCCGGCCCCAGGTCGCGGGCCACCTGAAGCATCGGGTTGTTGCCGACCAGTATGTCGCCGACGAGGTCGTCGATGCCGTGGTGGCGACCGGTCGCGGCGAGCTGTTCGAGCAGCAGGGTACCGACGCCGCGACCGTGTGCGGCGTCGTCGACCAGTAGGGCGAACTCGGCGGTAGCCGGCTCGCGCAGCCGCTCGTACGAGGCCACCCCGACGACCCGGCCGCGCTCCTGTGCCAGTACCGCCACGTGGTCCTCACCCGGTGGCCGGGTGAGCCGGTCCAGCTCGTCGTCGATGCCGGCCCGCCCGCCGCCGAGGAACCGGCGGTACAGGTTCTCGTCGCTGGTGCGCCGGTACAGCGCGGCGAGGTCGGTGCGGTCGTCCGGGCCCACCGCGCGGATGCGCACGATGGCGCCGTCGGCGGTCAGGGCGTCGTGGCCGTGGTCGGTGGTGATCGTCTCCACATGATCAACGGTCCACGTGGGCGGGCCGTCCGGGCAGAGGCGGAGGTCCCGGTGGGTCAGGCCGTGGGTACCGCCCAGGCGACCCGGGTACCGCCGGCCGGGCCGGGCGAGATGGTGAGGGTACCGCCGTGGTCGCCGGCCCGCCGCCGCATGTTCACCAGGCCGCTGCGCTCGTCGAAGGGTTCACCCGGCCCGATCCCGTCGTCGGTGACGGTCAGCCGCAGCTGCCCGTCGCGCACCTCCACGGACACCTCGACGCGGCTGGCCCGCGCGTGCCGTACCGCGTTCGACAGCGCCTCATGCAGCACCGCGAGCAGGTCGGGGCGCACGTCGTCGGGTACCGCGCTGTCCAGCGGCCCGTCCAGCCGCAGCTCCGGCCGGAACCCGAGGGACGCCGCGGCCGCGTCGACCGTGGCCCGGATCTCGGCGCGCAGCGCGGCGTTGACCGGGGTACGCAGCTCGAAGATCGCCGACCGGATGTCCCGGATGGTCGCGTCGAGGTCGTCGACGGCGTTGCTGATCCGGGTGCCGACCTCCGGCCGGCCGGCGAGGTTGGCCGCCGACTGCAGGTGCAGCCCGGTCGCGAACAGCCGCTGGATCACCACGTCGTGCAGGTCGCGGGCGATGCGCTCGCGGTCTTCCAGGACCACGAGCAGTTCCCGCTCCTCCTGCGCGCGGGCGCGTTCGAGGGCCAGCGCCGCCTGGCCGGCGAACGTGGACAGCAGGCTGACGTCCTGGTCGTCGTCGAACCGGGGACCTTCCGCGGCGTGCGCGACGATCAGCAGGCCGGCGACGGTACCGGAGGCGGCCAGCGGGGCGACCAGGGCCGGGCCGGCGGAGACCGGGGTCGGCCAGTCCGCGGCCCGGTTCAGGTTGTCCACGATGACCGCGTCGCGGGTGGCCAGCGCCTGGCCGAGCGCCCCGTGGGCGGCCGCCAGCACGGTACCGCGCAGCTGCGGCCGGTCCGGCTCGCAGACCTCCACGCGCAGCTGGCCGGTGGCCGGCTCGTGCAGCAGCACCATGACCGTCTCCGCGGCGGACACCTCCCGGGCCCGCCGCGCGACGAGCTGCAGTGCCGAGGTCCGGTCGACCTCGCCGAGCAGCACGTTGGTGATCTCGGCGGTGGCTTCCAGCCAGCGCTGCCGGGCGCCGGCCGCGGCGTAGAGCCGGGCGTTGTCGATGGCCACGCCGGCGGCCACCGCGAGGGCCACCACGCTCTCCTCGTCGTCTTCGGTGAACTCCTCCGCGTCGCGCTTCTCGGTCAGGTACAGGTTGCCGAAGACCTGGTCGCGGATGCGGATCGGTACCCCGAGGAAGCTGCGCATCACCGGATGTTCGGCGGGGAACCCGTACGAGCGCGGGTGCTCGGCGATGTCGCGCAGCCGCACCGGCTTGGGTTCGTCGATGAGCAGGCCGAGCACCCCCCGGCCGGTGGGCAGGTCGCCGATCTTGTGGTGCACCTCGGCGGTGATCCCGTCGGTGATGAACTCGATCAGGCGCCGGTCGGGTCCGATCACGCCCAGGGCGCCGTACCGGGCACCGGCGAGCCGGCACGCGGCCAGCACGATGCGGTACAGGGTGCTGCGCAGGTCCAGGTCGCTGCCGATGCCGACGACCGCGTCGAGGAGCGCGGACAGCCGCTCCCGGCTGGCCATGACGTCGCCGACCCGGTTCTGCAGCTCGCGCAGCAGCTCGTCCAGCCGGAAGCTGGCCAGCGGCGACAGGCCCAGCGAGGGTGCGGTCCAGAACTCCTCGGACACGCTCCGATGCTAGCGGGCCGGGCCGCCGACGGATCAGCGGTGCACCACGGCGACCGGGCAGTGCGCCTGATGCAGCAGCAGGTGCGTCACCGAACCGACCAGCCAGCCGGGTACCCCGCGGTGGCCGTGCTCGCCCGCGACGACGAGCTGGGCCTCGGCGGTCGCCTCGACCAGCGCCGGACCGGGCCGCGAGCGCACCACCCGCCGGTGTACCGCGACGTCCGGGTACTTGGCCGGCCAGCGGGCCAGCGCCTCGTCCAGTACCCGGGACTCCTCGGCCGCCACCTCGTCCGGCTCGTACACCAGCGGCAGCATGTCACCCGGGCCGGACGAGGCCGGACCGGTCCACGCGTGCAGGGCCAGCAGTGGCGCGCCGCGCAGCGAGGCCGCCTCGAAGGCGAAGCCGAGCGCGGCGTCGCCCTGCGCCGTACGGGGTACCCCGACCAGGACGTACCCGGTGGCGTCCGGCTCGCCGCGGGCGACCAGCACCGGGCAGTGCGCGTGACTGGCGACGCTGCGCGCGACCGAGCCCAGCGTCCGGCCGGCGAGGCTGTCGTGTCCCCGGTGCCCGACCACCAGCAGCGCGGCCCGCTCGGACTCCTCCACGAGGACGGCCGCGGGGTACCCGGGAACGACCTCGCTGGTGACCTTCGCCGAGTTCCCGGCGCGCTGCAGCGCCTCCCGCACCGCGCGACGGGCCACCTCGTCGGGCGACGCGACGTCCGCCCAGGCGGGGTGCGACGTCCAGGTGTTGGCGTAGACGAGCCGGACCGGCCGGTTCCGCAGTCCGGCCTCGCGGACGGCGAGGTCCACCGCACGCAGGCCGGCCGGGGAGCCGTCGATGCCGACCACGATGGGTGCGGTCATCATCGCGTCAACCTCCTCGGTCGGTTCCAGCGTCGCCGCGACCGCGCGGCGGCGGCAGGGCCGGACGGCCCCTTCCCGGGTACCCCGAGGCGTTGGACCCGCCACGGTGGGCCGACCAGATCTGGGCGCGCCGTTTCCGGTGCGCTGCCATGGATCCATGATGCGTTGGTATGTCGGCGACGTGATGACACGTGACGTGGTGAGCGTGGCGCCGACGGCGGGGTACAAGGAGATCGCGGACCTGATGGTCCGCCGGTCGATCAGCGCGGTACCGGTGGTGGACGCGCAACGGCAGGTGCTCGGTGTGGTCTCCGAGGCCGACCTGCTGGCCAAGCTGGAGTACGCCGACCGGGTACCGCGGCACCCGCTGACCGCCCGCCGGATGCGCAGCGGGCAGCAGAAGGCCGCCGGGGACACCGCGGCGGAGCTGATGACGAGGCCGGCGGTCACGGTACCGGCGACCGAGACGGTGACCGGCGCGGCCCGGTTGATGGACGCGGCGCGGGTCAAGCGGATGCCCGTGGTGGACGACGGCGGCCGGCTGATCGGCATCGTCTCCCGCCGCGACCTGGTCCGCATGTACACCCGGCCGGACGCGCAGCTGCGTGCCTCGGTCGCGGAGGGTGTGCTCCGGTCGCTGTGGATCGACCCGGCGGCGTTGCACATCACGGTACGGGCCGGCATCGTCACGCTCTCCGGTCGGGTGGACCGGCGCAGCCTGGCCGGGATCGTGGTCGCCTTCACCCGGGCGATCCCCGGCGTCGTGGACGTGGTCGACCAGCTGTCCTGGGAGGTCGACGACGGTACGGACGACAACCGGTACCATCCGGGCTTCGCCCGCAGCTGACAGGGGGAGTAGGCCCCGGGGGTGGCGCATGGCAAAATAAGCCCAGGCAGCACAAATACGGCCACGCGCGGCGTCCCGGGAGGTGGCCAGGGGATGCGTCCGATCGACGATGGTCCGGCGCAGCCGCGCCCCGGGTCCCGCGAGTACACCGAACCGGGCTTCGTCCACGCGGCGCGGCTGGAGCTCGACGAGCTTCTCGAACAGCTCATCAGCAGAGCGCGTGACGTGCAGGCCGCCCGGGGCCGGCTGCGCGGGCTGCTGCGCGCCAACCTGGAGGTGGCCCGGGCGGTCGACCTCGACGAGGTGCTGCGGCACATCCTGGAAGCCGCCCGTACCCTCGTCGACGCGCGGTTCGCCGCGCTCGGCGTGGTGGAGCAGGGCCGGCTGGTGCGGTTCCTGCATGCGGGGATGGACCCGGCGACCGTTGCCTCGATCGGGCACCTGCCGGACGGCAAGGGCCTGCTCGGCCGGCTCATCGACTACCCGGAACCGCTGCGGCTGCCGGACATCGCCGGGCACCTGTCGTCGGTGGGGTTCCCTGAGCGGCATCCGCCGATGCGCTCGTTCCTCGGGGTACCCGTCCGGGTGGGGCAGCGGGTCTTCGGCAACCTGTACCTGACCGACAAGCAGGGCGCCGACGGGTTCAGCCACGACGACGAGGAGCTGGTACTGGCACTGGCCGGGGCGGCCGGGGTGGCGATCTCGCACGCCGCGCTGTTCGCCGAGGCGCAGCGCCGGCAGGAGTGGCACGCGGCGATGGTCGCGATGACCACCGCGCTGACCGACGAGGAACCCGCGCGGGGGCTGACCCGGATCGCCCAGCACGCCCGGGCCGTGTGCACCGCGGCGGGTACCGCGATCTGCATACCCGCCGAGGAGCCCGACCAGCTTCGGGTGGTGGCCACCGAAGGGTGCTGCGAGCCCTGGCTCGGTGCGCTGCTCCCGGTCGCCGGCTCGGTACCGGGGGAGGCGCTGACCGGACGCCGGCCGGTCGTGGTCACCGACCCGGCCGCCGATCCGGGTACCGCCGGGTGGCTCGGCGCGGCGGCCGGGCCGCTGGTGGCGGTACCCCTGGTGAGCGACCTGGCGGTCAGCGGCGTGCTGCTGGTGTGCCGGTACCCCGACGGCGGCCCGTTCGACCGGGTGGAGCTGGAGATGCTGACCGCGTTCGGCATCCAGGCGGCGCTGGCCCTGCAGCTGGCCGAGGCCCGCGCGGACAACGACCGGCTGCGCCTGGTCGAGGAGCGCCAGCACATCGGCGAGGACCTGCAGCGCCGGGTCGTCCAGCGGCTGTTCCGGCTGGGCCTGGAGCTGCAGGGCGTCGCCGGGCGTACCACCGACGGCCAGGCCCGGGAGACGATCAGCGCCAAGGTCGAGGAGATCGACGCGGTCATCCGCGAGATCCGCGCCGCCGTGTTCTCCCTGCGCCCCACCGGCGACCAGTCCGGGTAGGGCGCGCGGGTTCGTCCAACGTTCCGCGCCTGCTCATGATCTGTTCCCCTGCGGTTCCGCCGGCGCCCCGAACGTATTGCGGGTGTCCGACGGACCCCGAGTCAGCGTCGTCATCCCGACCCGCCTGCGCCCGGCGCTGGTACCGCGTGCCGTGCGCAGCGCGCTGGCGCAGGCCCTGACCGACATCGAGGTCGTCGTCGTCATCGACGGCCCGGACCCGGACACCCGTGAGGTGCTCGCCGCCATCGCCGATCCGCGGCTGCGCATCGTCGAGCTGGAGCGGTCCGGCGGCGCACCGGCGGCCCGCAACGTCGGGGTGGACCACGCCCGGGCGGCGTGGACGGCGCTGCTCGACGACGACGACGAGTGGCTGCCGGAGCCCGGTCCTCGACGTCATCTACGGGTTCGTCGGGTTCAAGGTGCCCACGCTGCCGTCCCCGCCCGGACCACCCCCGGCGCTCGCGCCGGTACCCACGGCACCCGACGAGCCCGCCTGACGGTCGCCCGATTCGGCCCGCTGTCGAAATCCCCGGGCGGCGGAAGGTTGCGGCGCGGTCACCTGCCGTAGCGTGGCGCAGGTCCGCGAGAGGAGCGTGCCATGACCGCGTACCAGCCGATCACCGTCCGGCAGCCGGCGCTGTACGACATCGTGGACGATCCGGTCGCCGTGTCCGGTGTCGGCACCGGGTTCGAGGGCACGTTCGCCGCCCGGGTCCGCGACGCGCAGGGGCACCAGCTCGGGCAGGTGACGATCCACGCGGGCGGCTCGGGGATCTGGGGCAACTTCCAGGTCGGCATCGCGCTGTCCGGGGTACCGGGCACCCCGCAGGGCATGCTCGAGGTCTACGAGGTCTCCGCCGCGGGTGCCGGGGAGGTCAACAAGGTGACCGTCCTCGTGACGTTCGGCCGGGCCCTGCTCAATCCGTACCACGGGTTCCTGGAGCACACCGTCGCGCAGGGGGAGACGCTGTCCGCGATCGCCGGCCGGTACTACGGCAACGTCAACCTGTGGCCGCGGGTGTTCGAGGCCAACCGGCACATCCTCCTCGACGCGAACCGGATCTTCATCGGTCAGGTGCTGCGCATCCCGCAGTGATCAGGACAGCGGGAACGGCGCCGGCAGCAGCAGTTCCACGTTGCGGTCGACGGCCGCTCCGCGGCGGCCGTCGACTCCCGGGGTCGGGCGGCCCCGGGCCTGCCAGTCGTTGGCGGCCAGCTCGCGGGACAGCGCCGCCAGCGGTACCTCGTCCGCCGCGGTGTCCGCGACAGTGCAGAAAACCGAGACGGTACCGTCGGCGTTGTCCACGATCTCGACCAGCCGCACCTGTTGCGGCCAGTCGATGAGCGACGCGGTGGTGACCTCGTAGAAGCCACCGGCGACGGGGGAGTCGGCGGGGCGCGCGTGCGGGGTGACGCCGTTGACGTGCGTGTGGCCGTTGACCCACAGCACCACGTCCGGGTAGCGCAGGAGCAGGTCACGGACCCGGTGGCCGAGTACCCGCGGCGACGTCGGCGGGGCGAGCCAGTTGTCCATGGTGGCGACGGTGTGGTGGCTGAACACGACGAACAGGCGGTCCGGGCCGGCTGCCGACACGGGCGCGCCGGCGGGGTCGAGGTACCGGCGGTGTCCGGCGACCAGTTCCCGTTCCAGCCACGCGAACTGCGCGGTGTCCAGCGAACCGTTCGGCCCGCCGTGCCCGTTGACCGTGTCGAGGACCAGGCACCGCACGATGCCGGCGTCGAAGCCGTAGTACGCGGTACCGGTGGCCGCCCCATCGGCGGCGAACCCGTGCCCGACCGGCCGGCCCCGGGTGGTGAAGTGCTCGCCGATGACCTGTGCCCGGCTGACCAGCCGGCGGTCCGGATCGGGGGTCACCTGGCGCACGATGCCGCCGCGCAGATGCCGCAGCGCGGCCGGGTCGCCGCGCAGGAGA
>Ga0066710_100002148_pt1 | contig 15636 bp, 9 predicted proteins | sample GraSoiAngelo_159_FD_79666 | JGI IMG/M metagenome (GOLD analysis project Ga0066710, IMG submission 79666) | Grasslands soil microbial communities from the Angelo Coastal Reserve, California, USA - 14_1009_16_40cm | ecosystem: Environmental > Terrestrial > Soil > Grasslands | place: USA...
CATGTGATGTGAATCCGCCCGGGAACCCGCATGATGTTTGCGGCGCCATAGCTCTTACATTGCTCTCCCGAAGCCTCATCCTTCGCTGGATCCCATGCGTCTGCGATTTTTCGAGCCTCGGCAAACGCTGCTCCGTCGAGAAACGGAACTGAAACGTGATATCCGGCTCTGCATCCTGATCGTTGTCCACGTTGATTTCGTAGAGTATTTCAGGATCGAAGGGAAACCAATTGGGTCCGTTTGCCGGCTCCAGGAACGGATCCACACACAGAATGAGCGTGACTTTCGACGGCGGTGTATTGGGCACCTGGCTAGTACCGTAGCTGACAAACGCGTACAGATCCGTGATGTCGGCCTTGGGATCCAGAGCCGTGATAGGAGCTTCCCGATGACTGGACGGGAAAATAAACGGAGCGATCGCCAGCAGAAACACGACGACCAATATGAGAGACTTTTTGAGACGCTTCATGGGATATCTCCCTCCTGTCGATCTCCCGAATGTGGGACAGTAGCGTGGATTTGTCTGGAACGCTCGTGATGGATATACGGCCGCCGGTGAACATAAGTCAAGAGTCAAATGAAAAAAATAACAACTCGACAAGGGCTGCAGCCTTGATATCCCGGCTTTCACTGTAGCGGCGGTCTATTTTTTTGAGGCTGCGCGCTGGCGCGGAATTTCCCCAAGGATTCGGTTGGCAATCCACGGCGAGTGCGGTAGATTCTCGGATGTAGTGGTCCCTAAGTTCAGACAGGGATCAACACAGGAGGCCGCCATGATTTCCCTGACCGTAAATGGGAAGCCGTACGACGTTGACGTGAGCCCGGACATGCCGCTGCTCTGGGTGATTCGCGACACGATTGGTTTGACCGGTACGAAATTCGGCTGCGGTCTCGCGCAGTGTGGCGCTTGCACGGTGCATCTGGACGGCGCGCCCATTCGTTCCTGCATGACGCCGGTGTCGAGCGCCGCCGGTAAGAAAGTGACGACGGTGGAAGGTCTGTCGTCCGCGGCGAGCCATGCGCTGCAGGCGGCCTGGATTGCCGAGCAGGTGCCTCAGTGCGGCTACTGCCAGTCCGGACAGTTGATGTCCGCGGCCGCGCTGCTGGCGAAGAAACCCAAACCCACCGATGCCGACATCGATGCCGCCATGTCGGGCAACATCTGCCGGTGCGGCACCTATCAACGCATCCGCCGTGCGGTCCACCGCGCGGCGGGCGCCTAAAACGGGAGGCGTCAGATGGCATCGACTCTCAGTAGACGGACCTTCTTGAAGGTGAGCGCCGCGGCGGGTGGCGCGCTGGTCGTCGGCGGATATCTTCCGGGTTTGCGCGACGTGGACACCGCCACGGCCGCCGCCGGCCTGTTCGAACCGAACGTGTGGGTCAAGATCGGCTCCGACGACAGGGTTACCATCATGCTGTCGCAGCTGGAAATGGGCCAGGGCGTCATGACGTCCATGCCGATGCTCGTGGCCGAGGAGCTGGACGTCGATTGGACTAAGATCAAGACGGAGTGGACGCCCGCCGATCCGAAGTTCGGCAACCCGAACTTTCGCGGAGCGCAACTCACTGCCGGCAGCAACAGCGTGCGCGGCATGTGGAAGTTGCTGCGGGAAGCAGGAGGCACGGCGCGCGCCATGCTTGTCACAGCGGCCGCCGAGACCTGGGGCGTGGCCGCGAACACGTGCTCCACGGAAAAAGGCGAAGTCGTCCACAAAGCCAGTGGACGCCGGCTCCGTTACGGATCGCTCGTCGACAAGGCGGCGGCGCTGCCGGTGCCGAAGACCGTCGCCCTCAAAGATCCAAAGGACTTCCGGCTGCTGGGCCAGCCGCTGCCACGGCTGGACATTCCTGAAAAGGTCAACGGAAAAGCCGTCTTCGGTATCGACGTGAAGCGTCCCGATATGCTCGTCGCGCGCGTCGTGCGTTGCCCGGTGTTCGGCGGCAAGGCAGCCAGCTACAACGCGGACAAGGCGAAGGCGATCGCGGGCGTGCGCCATGTCGTCGAAATCAGCAGCGGTGTGGCCGTCGTGGCCGATAACTACTGGGCCGCGTCGAAGGGTGCGCAGGCTCTCGAGGTGAAATGGAACGAAGGACCACTTGCGAACTTGCACAGCGCCGACATCATGAAGAAATACGCCGCGCTGGCCGAGCAGCCGGGCAAAATCGCGCGCAACAATGGCGACGCGGCTGCGGCGATGAAGGGGGCTACGCACGCGTTCGAGCGGGTGTTCGAGGCGCCGTTCCTCGCTCACGCATGCATGGAGCCGATGAACTGCACGGCGGACGTGCGTCCGGACCGCTGTGACGTCTGGGTGCCAACCCAGGGACAAACCGCCTCACACCAGGCGGCGATCGCGGCATCCGGTCTTCCCGCCAAGGCTGTGAACATCTATACGACTTACCTCGGTGGTGGATTCGGCCGGCGCGGCGAAGCCGACTTCGTGACTGAAGCGGTGGAAACCTCGAAAGCGGTCGCCAAGCCGGTCAAAGTCGTCTGGAGCCGCGAGGACGATATCCAACATGACTTCTACCGTCCTGTGACATACGTTCGGATGTGGGGCGCGCTGGATGCCTCCGGCAAACCAGTCGCATTCATGCAGCGTCTCGTCCAGCAATCACTGATGAAGCGGCTGGGGGCGTTGCCTCCGACCGGCGTCGATTTCATCTCTGTCGATGGCTCTGCCAATTTGCCGTATGACATCCCTAACGTCAGAGTCGAATACACGGAAGCCGATCCCGGCATCCCATACGGATTCTGGCGCTCCGTCGGCGCCTCCGTGCAGGGCTACGTTGTGGAAGCGTTCATCGACGAACTCGCGACGACGGCCGGGAAGGATCCGTACCAATTCCGCCACGACCTGTTGAGCAAAGCGCCCCGGCATCGTGCGGTCCTCGACCTGGTCGCCGAGAAGGCGGGCTGGCACAAGCCGCTGCCACAAGGACGCGCTCGGAGAATCGCTGTGATGGAAGCGTTCGGCAGCATCGTCGGTCAGGTTGCAGAGGTCTCGGTTACGAATGGCGCCGTGCGCGCTCACAAGATATGGTGTGCGGTGGACACCGGTTGGGTGATCAATCCCGACACGATCAAGGCGCAGATGGAAGGCGGCACCATCTACGGCCTAACAGCAGCGCTCAAAGGAGAGATCACGATCCAGAACGGCCGGGTTGTGCAGCATCACTTCAACGACTATCCCATGATGCGGCACAACGAGGCGCCGGAGGTCGAAGTGTATATCGTGCCGAGCACCGAGGTGCCCGGCGGCATCGGCGAACCCAGCACGGCGGTCGCGGCCGGCGCTCTGGTCAACGCGGTTTCCGCCGCCACCGGCAAGCGCATCTACCGGTTGCCGATCCGCGCCGAGCAACTCCGGGGGGCGGACTAATCAAGGTCTGCCGCCCTTGATAGCTGCGCGCTATCGCGCGTGCGCTTCGCGGACCGTCGACGATCTCGAAGCGAGACACCGTCCGCGGCCATCGATTCACCTCGTTCCGCCCATAACGTGATCGGTCTGATTGCCTTTATGCGGAGGCCGGCTCCGCACATCCTTCCCTCGCAATGAGACTAACCCGTTGCTAGCCCAAAAGTTCATCGACTGCGAGTTGGATTTCCGGAAATCTCGAACAGGACAACGAATCTCCACGCCGGAAGGTCAAAGACGTTCCGTAACCCTTGCCGGAAGGATCTCGATACACGAGCAGAACATTGCCGGCGAGATCTGCAATCCAGACTTCGGGAAGCCGGGCCGCCGCATAGATCCGGAGTTTGACATCCCGATCGTATTTCAACGATGAATCCGAAATCTCCATGACAAGAAAGACGTCGGCCGAACCGGGATGTCTCGACGAATAGCAATCCTGCCGTGGCTTCAGTAAGACGACATCGGGTTGAGGTTCATTGAATTCGTTTAGACGCAGAGGAAGCTGAGGCCTCAGGAGAGCTTTTCCCTTAAACAGCGGTACAAGCACGTCGTTCACGCGCGTAACAACCGCCGCATGGAGGGAACCCATCGGGCTCATTTGGATAATCTCTCCCTCGATGAGCTCGGTGCGATCGCCTTCCTGAAGGATGCCGACATCCACCATCTTGTAATACTCGTCGACCGTAAACAGCTTCTTTGTCGTCTCTGTCCGCATAATGCCTCAACGCTGGGGTAGTGCTTTGCTCGAGAATATAACATCGCGCAAAGCAAAAGCACGTCGCGTGGCAACGCCTCACGCTTCCAACCCTGAACAAATAGAGGGACCTGCGCATATGCCGGCGGCAAAATCGCGGTTTAGCGCGAATTGTAGTCCACGAATTCGGCACTTTCCGTGCTAACCCAGCGTTGAAGCGGTGGCAGGTTCATCGGCATGTTGGCTGGCCTTCTGCTCAGTCTTCTTCGGATTCCTCATGGAAGCTGTTCAGCCAACCTTCGGCCGTCAATTGTTCGAGTTGGTGATAGTAATCCGCATTGGTGTCCCCGTCTTTCGGGCCATGTTTGAGCAAATCGAAAATGTGCCTGGCGACCACCGAACCGATAGCATGAATTGCATCGTGGCGGCTCAGACCTTCCTGCATTAGGCGCGTCAGCGTTTTCTGTGCTGGAATTTCATCGCCGAGAGCAACTTGGTTCTCAACGACAACGTGGATGAGTGCATGCATTCGCGAATCCGGCATTTTGATGCGCTTCTCACGGTGATACTGCTCCGCCAGGTAGTCCCGCTTGTTTTCATCCAGTGCTAACCACTCTTTAGGATCTACCGGCTTTTCGGGGTCGTAGTGTTCCATTGTATTTGCGGTTACCGGAAAACGCCGCGTCCAGCTCGGTTGTGGTGCGCAGCCGTGAGCCGCGCTTCGAGCGAATGACAAGATAGCGCCTCCGCGCTCGTCTGCAGCAAATCCTTTTAGCAAGCATAAAGTAAACTGGCCGCCAGCTGAAGGAATGAAAATGTGAAAGGGCGAAATATGGAAGGGAGTTTTCTTGGCTGTGCCCGGACCCCTTCGTATATAGTGATGCCCAAAATTGCGTTCTCGTCCTCGGCTAAAGAGAGCTTCGGGGGGATTATGAAGGGGAAATTGGGACGTCTTCTGAACCTGGTGTTGATCTCTGTCGTGGGCTGTACGGCGGCATGGGCGCAGGCGACAGCGCAGATCAGCGGCACCGTAAAAGATCAAAGCGGCGCGGTGTTGCCTGGCGTGGAAATTACGGCGACCCAAACAGAGACCGGTATCGCGCGAAACGCCGTTTCGAATGAAAGCGGAACCTACATTTTGTCCAACCTCGGGCTCGGGCCGTATCGGTTAGAGGTGGCTTTGCCGGGTTTCCGAACTTACGTACAGACGGGAATCGTCCTGCAAGTCAACAGTAGTCCGGTGGTCAATGCCGTACTGGAAATCGGCCAGGTTGCGGAGACGGTCGAGGTTGAAGCGAATGCCGCCATGGTGGAAACACGCTCGGTGGGCATTGCTCAGATCATAGAGAACGAGCGGATCCTGGAGCTACCGCTCAACGGCCGCAACGTGACGGAGTTGATTACACTGACCGCCGGGGCCGTCCAGTCGGGCCTGCCCGCTGCGATGAATTTCGACACAGGCCGATTCATCTCCGTCAATGGCGGCGTGGGCTACGGCGTGTCGTACAACCTGGACGGCGCCCCGCATACCGATCAATATAGCGGGCTCGGCCAGCCGTTCCCGTTCCCGGATGCGCTGCAGGAGTTCAAGGTGGAGACCAGCGGTGTGACCGCCCAGAATGGCGGGCAATCGGGCGCCTACGTCAACTCGGTAACGAAATCGGGCACGAACGACTTGCACGGCGACCTGTTCGAATTCGTGCGCAACGATCTGTTCAACGCCCGGAACTATTTCGCACTGACAGGCAGTTCGCTCAAACGCAACCAGTTTGGCGGAACGCTGGGTGGACCGATCATGCAAAACAAACTGTTTTTCTTCGGCGGCTATCAAGGCACAACCACCCGCCAGGATCCCGCTAACACCAGGTCTTTTGTTCCCACGAAAGAAATGCTCGCCGGCGACTTCACCACATTCGCGTCGGGGGCCTGCAACGCTAGCGGGCAGGTTAATTTGAAAGCCCCATTCTTCGACAACAGGATCGATCCGACGCTGTTCAGTAAAGCAGCCTTGAACATCGCAAGCAAGCTTCCGCCCGCGCAGGATCCATGCGGCCAAGTCACCTATGGCAACATCCTTCACCGGAACGACGGGCAGGTGGTGGGCCGAGTCGACTACCAGGCAAGCACCAGACATTCGCTATTTGGCCGCTACCTGGCCACCTGGTACAAAGTTGCAGTTCCCTATGACCTCAATCAGAACCTGCTGTCTACGGCGGATCGGGGTTACAACAACGCTTCTCATGCGCTGACTCTCGGCTCGACGTACCTGGCGGGTCCCAACATGGTCAACTCGTTCCGGTTGGCGGGCGGTTTAACTTACGTTACGCGGGTTGGCGCCTCGATTTTCTCGGCGCCCGATGTCGGCATCAACGCCTACAGTTACCTGCCCCATTTCATCGCATTGACGGTAGGCACTGCTGCCAACGGGTTCTCCGTCGGATGCGGGACCTGCACCTACTCGACATTCAACAATTACAACGTTCAGATTAATGACGACCTCAGCATTCAACGCAGCAGCCATCAGATCGTTTTCGGTGGGGTTGTGTCCCGCGCATATTCGAACGGCATGTCGAACGTGCTGTCTTCGGGTACCTACAACTTCAACGGCCAGCAAACGGGATTGGCGCTGGCGGACTTTCTGACGGGGAGACTAAACACGTTCTCTCAATCCGGACCCGCGCTGATGCTGACGCACCGGTACTACATTGGCTTTTATGCACAGGATACGTGGAACGTCACACCGAGGCTTACGGCGAACTACGGACTCCGCTGGGAACCGTACTTCCCGCAGGTCCTGGACGACAAACGTATTTACAACTGGGACTACAACAGGTTCAAGCAGGGCGCCAAGAGCGCCGTCTTCAAGGGTGCTCCAGCCGGTTTCGACTACCCCGGCGATCCGGGCTTTCCTGGAAACACCGGCATTCACCGCGACTTGAAGATGTTTCAGCCACGCGTTGGGCTGGCCTGGGATGTGAACGGCGATGGCCGCATGTCCGTTCGAGCCTCCTATGGGATCGCCTATACTTTCTTGCCCCTGGTCCTGCAAATCGATACCGCCAATTCACCGCCATGGGGCAACTCGGTACAGTTAACCACGCCGGCTGGTGGGTTCGACAATCCTTGGCTGGGTTATCCTGGCGGAAACCCCTTCCCGACCGAGTTCAACGCAGACACGCCGTTTGTAAAGGGCGGGCTGTACAACAACACACCTTACGACATCAAAAACACCTACGCGCAATCTTGGAATCTTGGAGTCCAAAGGGAAGTCGCTCGAAACTGGCTCGTCTCGGCCACGTATACCGGAAGCACGACCTTGCACTTGTGGACGCAGCAGCAGCTCAATTCCGGCGTCTTTATGGGATTCGGAGCGTGTGCGATTAACGGCGTCAACTACACAACCTGCTCGACGCCGCAGAATCTGGCCGCGCGGCGGAAACTCACTTTGGAGAATCCGCAAGAGGGACCTTACTTCACACTTCTATCGCAATTCGACTCCGGCGGCACGATGAGTTACCACGGCATGCTCCTCAATGTCGAGCGGCGCGCCGCGAAAGGTATCACCGTCAGTTCGAATTACACATGGTCCCATTGCATCGGCGACCTGACGGACTTTAACGGGTCGGGACCGAATCCCGGTCAGGACGACTGGCAGGACGACAACAATCGGCGGGGCGACCGCGCCAATTGCGTATCGGACCGCCGTCACGTCTTCAATTTGACGGCCGTGGCCGAATCGCCGCAATTTGCCAACAACAGACTGCGCGCCGCGGGCTCGGGCTGGAGGTTATCGCTGATCCACAGAAGGTCGTCTGGAAGATATCTCAACATCACTTCCGGCATCGATAATTCCTTGACCGGCAAGAGCAACCAGCGGGCGCAACAGGTACTGGCAAACCCCTACGGCGACACCTCCGGAAGACCCGGAACCAACTTCCTCAACCCGGCGGCGTTTAAGATACCGGCGACAGGCGCGTTCGGAAATGTGGACCGTAACAGTGTGGAAGGCCCAGGAACCTGGTCCTTTGACACGGCCTTGTCTAGAGTATTTCGTTTCCGTGAAACCCAAAGGCTGGAGGTCCGAGCCGAAGCGTTCAACATCCTGAACCGCTTCCGGTCCGACACTTCGACGGCGAACGCTTTCAGCACGGCCGTCAACGGAAGCACCTTCGGCGTGATCCGAACCGCTCTGGAGCCGAGAATCATGCAATTCGCGTTGAAGTACATTTTCTGAGGCACCTCCAATCTAATGAAGAAAACCGCTGTCCTCTTGCTCGTTCTGATCACTGCGGGTTTCATGCGGACCTTTGTACAGGCGGATTCGCCCGATCCGGATCCGGACTTCTACTTCACTCGGCTCGCCTATACGGAGAATGGATCGCGCGGTTGGGGCAGGTTCGTGCCTAAAAGCTTCCGATGTCCGGAATTCGGAGGCGGCAACTTCTTTCCGCGGCAAGGCGTGGGCTGGTCCATGGATAGTCCCGGAGCGGACTGCAAGTTCATGGGCGGGATTCACCGGTTGACGGGCCTTCACGTTTATCCGAATCCCAACATGATCAAAATCACGGACCCGGAACTTTTCAAGTTTCCTTACGCATACATTGTTGAGCCCGGCGGAATGGATTTGACCGACCAAGAAGCGGCTCGGCTGCGGGAGTATCTCTTGCGTGGCGGTTTCATCCATGCTGACGACTTCTGGGGGCTCGGCGAAAAGGCGAATTTCGAATATCAGATGAAAAAGGTCCTGCCGGAACGGCGGATGGAAGTCTTGCCTCTCTCTCACGAGGTCTTCCACACGTTCTTCGATATCAATGAAATCATTCAAGTCCCTGGCGAGCGAGCTGGCTGTTACGGCGGCCCGACCTGGGAAGTGCCCGACGATAGAGAGCCACGAATCTATGGAATCTCCGATGACGCAGGCCGGCTGATGGTAGTGGTTACCTACAACTCGGACCTTGGCGATGCGTGGGAATACATGGATGAGAAGTGCTATCCGGAAAAATATTCGGGCCAGTCCTATCGCCTTGGCATGAATTTCATCATCTACGCCATGACGCATTAGAGCGCAACCCAATCTAAGCCCAAAAAATCTTCGCAAAAAACCACGTCGCATTTCTCAAGGCCCCAATCCGTCGATAAGAGGTGTCGGCGCTCCCATGGACGGGTTGAGCGCGTTGCCATGGACGGCCCGCTGGTGTCAAGGTACCTTACCTTGATTTCGAATTTGTCTTGACCTATTTCCAAGGCTCAACAATGATTCGCAACGAGATTGAAGGGGGGCTGATATGAGGAGACTCGTCACAGCGGCACTGCTGCTGTGTTTTGTCCTATCGCTAAATGCGTTCTCCCAGTCGACGAGTGCGACGTTGGGGGGAACGGTTCAGGATGCTACGGGAGCTTTCATCCCGGGCGTGACAATCACTGCAACCAATACTGGAACGGGTATTGTCACCACCGTAATCACGAATGAGGCCGGGGCTTATCAGTTCGCCAGCCTTCAGCCGGGAACATACGATATTAAGGCGGAGCTGCCCGGTTTTCAGCCGGCGGTCGCAAGAGCTTTCCCACTCGGCGGCGCGCAACAGGCGCGGTTTAATTTCACGTTGCAGGTCGGTGCGGCGGCCGGCACGACGGTTGACGTGAACGTCGCGGCGGACACGCTTCTGGCGACGTCGTCCAATTCGGTGGGTGCAGTGCTTCCCGAATACAAAGTTCGCGACCTGCCGTTGGCGGTCCGCGATGTGATGGGACTGGTGGGCGCTACAGCCGGCGTTCAGTCCAGCGGCGAAGGTCAAAATCGCCTGATCGGCAACTTTGCCGGCGGCCGCTTAAGCCAGGTGAATACGATGCGAGACGGCATCAACGTCTCCGCCGGACGGTTTGAAGACGGCGCGTGGTCGCTCACGTACACAAGTCCCGATTTGGTGGAGGAAGTAAAAGTCGTCGTGGCGCCGGTGGATGCGCAGACTTCGCGCGGTTCAGGCCAGGTCAGCATGGTAACGCGTTCTGGAACGAACCAGTTCCACGGAACCGTATTCTGGGCGAACCACAACTCTGCGCTCGATGCGAGTAGTTGGTTCAATAACTTCAACGGCGTCCCCAAGAACTACGACAACCGCAACCAATATGGCGGTCGTTTCAGCGGACCGATCGTGAAGAACAAAACATTTTTCATGGTTCTGTTTGAAGGTCAGCGGGATCTCAAACGCGAGAACGCCACGGGACCCACCTTGACCGCAATGGCACGCCAGGGAATCTTTCGATATTTTCCAGGCGTTGATAACGCCAATGCCGGTAGTTCGAGCCCGACGGTCGATCGGAACGGCAATCCTGTGAAACCCGCCAATGCCACTGGCGATCTAGCGGCTATCGGTCTGTTCGGAAACTGCACTTTCAACGGCGCCCCGGTCGCCAACTGCCGCACGTTCAGTGATACGATGCGTCCGGCCATCAGCAACAGCCCCTTTATCCAGGAGGCGTTGCGCCGCATGCCGCTGCCCAATGAGTTTACGGGCTGCGGGACTTTGCCGGCCGGTACAACCTCGACTTGCGATGGCTTAAACGTGGCGGGTATCCGGTTCGTGCGCCGTGTCGAGGGCCTGGACTACACACTCGGAAACGGACCCGACGTGAACCGCGACCAGTACAATGCGCGCATTGACCACCAGTTCAACAGCCAACACAGGCTCAGCGTTATCGGCACAAAAGAAAAGACCTGGGGTGGCGCCACGCAGTCGGTGCAGCGCTCCTGGCCGGAGGGCTTTGACGGTCAGGCCGTCAAGCGGCCGGATGTCTACATCATCACTTTCACATCGAGTCTGTCTTCCACGCTGTTGAACGAACTCCGCGCCGGACGGCGGCGGTCGATCGATCTACAGTATCCACCGGCGAACCGTAGCGATGCGGTCGGCGCAGAAGCCATAAAGTTCGTCCCTTTCGCGAATGGGGTTCCGTTCCAGCCCGTCATGTCGACCATCAATCCCTTCGTGCAGTACGGCCGATTCGGCGCCTGGCGCGGACATGTCAGCCCGCTGTACTCCATTGGCGACGACCTGAGCTGGACTCATGGCAAGCATGCGTTCAAGGGCGGTTTCGAATTCCGCAACACCAAGTCAAGCGGGTTCGGTGATCCCGGTTTCACGCCGTTCGCTACCTTCGGTGCCGGCAGCAATCCGGTAAGCGGGCTGGATAGCACGGCGTTTCAGGGTCTGAACGCCAATCCGGCAAACGGCGCGCGCAACTTGCTGACGGACCTGACAGGATCTATTGATAGGATCAATCAGTCTTTCGGAATTAAGAGCGCCAAGGAAACCACGCTCACCGGTTCGCCCGCGATCCCAGCGAAATACTTCCGGCAGGTGCAACGCGAGGTAAGCGCGTTTTTCAAGGATGACTGGAAGTTCCGTCCCGATCTCACCTTGAACCTCGGCGTGCATTGGGAGTACTACGGCCAACCCTTCGAACAGAACGGTCTGGATGCGCGGATCGCCGGCAACGATGAAAGCGCGTTAACGCGTGTGACCTGCACGTCGAGTCCGGGGACCATCGGATTCAACAGCACCTGCAGCAATCTCACGCAGGTGCAATTCGTCGGCAAGAATTCGACCCATCCTGACATCCTGCCCAACCTCAAGGGCAATGACCTGAACAATTGGGCGCCGGCGGTCGGCTTAAGCTGGAACATTCCATGGTTCGGCAAAGACAAAACCGTTCTTCGATCCGGATACGGCATCAGCTATCAGGGCGCCTTGCGCAACTTCATCACTGTGGATAACACTCTTGGCACGGTCCCTGGCATCAATCTCGTCGGTTCGGGCGGAACCGGTTTAACCTATACCCCGCCCAGCTATACGTCGATCTCGACGATGACGCTGCCGATTCCATTCCCGCCCGGGACGCCGACTTCCTCACCGTTCATCGTTCCAACAACGGACCGGACACAGACGATCAGCACGTACAACCGCGTGGCGGCATACATCCAAAACTGGAACCTGGAGATCCAGCGCGAGATCGTCCGCAATACGACGGTCGAAGTACGGTATATCGGAACAAAAGGATCAAAGCTTTGGGGCACCGTCAATCTCAACCAGATTGACGCGCTGCACCACAACAAAGAGCTCTTCGATGCGTTCAACGACGCCCGCGCTGGCCGCGAATCCGCTCTGCTGAACCAGATGCTGATGGGAATCAATCTCGGCGGCACTAACGCGCAGACGCCAAATGGCGGCGTTGTCAACGGAACGACGTGGACCGGTGCCATGGCGGTCCGCACGAATACAACGACGCGCGCTCAATTGGCCAACGGCAGCGTTGGTGCGTTCTTAAACTCTTTGAACACGAATCTGACGACCGGCACAGGCAGTGCGAGCTTCGGCGCCATCCTGCGCCGGGCCGGGTTCCCTGAAAACTACATCGTCACGAACCCGCAGTTCGGAAGCGTTTCGATGTTAAACAACGTCGGCAACTCGACGTATCACGGCCTGCAACTGCAGTTCACCAGGCGGCTCACCAACGGTTTTACAAACACAACGACGTGGACGTGGAGCAGGGCGCTGGGGGATAGCGATACGGATACGGGAGCAACCTACCGCGACCCGACCCGGCGCTCGATTGAAAAGACGCTCCTCGGTTTCGATCGTGCCCATCAGCTCACCAGCAACGGCACGTACGAACTGCCGTTCGGAACGGGCCATTTTCTCTTTGGCAATGCTCCGGGCTGGGTCCAGCAGATTGTTGGAAAGTGGCAATTGGGCGGCATCATGAACTACAACACGGGCTCAGCGTTGAGCATCGGTACTTTCAATGGTGCAAACAGCATGAATTCCGGTACACAGACGATCAGCAACGTCGCCGCTCAGCCGAATGTCGTAGGAACCTTGCCGAAAGATATGGGCAAGATCACGAAAGTGTCCAACGGCGTCGTGTACTTCGACGGCTTCACTCAAATCCCGGACCCAAACTTTGCGCCACCAACGCTGAACGGCTTGAACGCCGGCTACAGCAACAAGGCGATCGTGGCTCCGAACGGCCAGATTGTTTTGGTGAATCCTCAACCTGGAGAAGTTGGAACGCTTGGATATTCCACGATCCGAGGGCCCAGAAGCCTGAACCTGGACATGAACTTGATCAAGCGGTTCAGGATCCATGAAGATAAAGTATTCGAATTCCGGCTGGATGCCATCAATGTCCTGAACCATCCGAATTTCGCAAATCCGACCGGTGCGAATCTGAGCATTAACGCGAACAATACGTTTGGCCTCATCACGACTGCTTCCGGATCTCGAAGCTTCGTGATCAATACGCGTATCAACTTTTGATGGAAATGCAGGTTAGTCCTCTCCTGACACAGTTGGGGCAACGCGGGCTAAAGCCCCGCGACTACGAAGTCGGCAAGAATGTTGGAGCAAACCCGTAGTCGCGGGCTTTAGCCCGCGTTCCCACGAGGAGTAAACCATGGCCAGCGAACTCAAAATCCGAGTGAATGAGCGGGAGTGGACGCTCGCTGCCGCGCCGGACACCCCGCTGCTATACGTTCTTTCGAGCGAACTGAACCTTCGGGGCCCGCGTTTTGGCTGCGGTCTCGGGCAGTGCGGATCGTGTTCGGTGCTTGTGAATGGCGTCGAAACCCGTTCGTGTCAGACGCCGGTTTCTGCAGTCGAAGGCAAGTCCGTGATAACGCTCGAAGGGCTGCCGGCATGGTATGCGGCGCAAAAGAAACTCAAAGCCGTCCCCGCGCTGCATCCGGTGCAACAGGCCATGATCGATGAACAAGCCGTGCAGTGCGGTTACTGTTTCAACGGCATGATCATCAAGGCTTCTGAACTCCTGTCGAAAGTGCCGCGGCCGACCCAGGCGCAAATTCGCTTTGCAATGAATGGTCATTTGTGCCGGTGCGGAACCTACCCGCGAATACTGAAGGCCGTCGAGCGCGCTTCGCAAAAGATGACGGGGGTGACGAAATGACGAACATCCTCCCAGGTCTGTTCCCTGATGCGCCGCTTCCCCGCCGCGAGTTTCTGAAAGCTGGCGGCGCCCTCGTCATCGGCTTCAGTCTCGCCGATGCCGTATCCGGCCAAGATCGCCCGGCGGCCACCGGACGAGGCGCCGCGGCAGGTCCGCCCGATGCGACGCGGATCGACACATGGCTTGCGATCCACGACGACAACACAGCGACCGTCTACATTGGTTTCTCCGAATTGGGGCAAGGCGCTTCAACGGCTCTGCCGCAGATCGCGGCTGAGGAACTGGATCTGGACATGAGTCAGGTGAAGACGGCCGGGCTCGACACGAACATCACACCCAATCAAGGCGGGACCTTCTCCAGCGCAGCGATTGCGCGTGGCGGGCCGCAGATTCGCACGGCCGCCGCTGAGGCGCGGCTGGCGCTCCTCCAGCTTGCGTCGAAAAAGTTGGAAACACCTGTCGAGCGTTTGACAGTATCGAAGGGCGTCGTATCGGTTGTAGGCAGCCCCAACCGCGCCGTTAGCTACGGCGATCTCGTGGGTGGCAAGTTGTTCAACATCCCTTTCACCGGTTCGGCGCCGGTGAAACCGGCCGCCGATTACAAGCTGGTAGGTACGACTGTTTTACGCAAGGACATCCCGGACAAGGTGAGCGGCAAATATGTCTACGTCCAACACGTGCGGCTGCCGGGGATGACCCACGCGCGCGTCGTCCGGCCGCGAGGTCAGAGCGCCTACAGCGCCGGCGCGAAGGTCTTAAGCATCGACGAGACATCGATCCGCGACTTCGCCGGCGCCCGCGTGGTGCGTCGTGGCGATTTCATTGCGGTCGTTGCGGACAAGGAGTGGGACGCCGTTCGCGCCGCACAGGAATTGAAAGTGATCTGGGACACGACGCCCACGCTGCCCGGCAACGGCGGCCTCTACGAACAAATGCGCTCGGCCGGCACTCAGGACCGGGTCGTCCTGGAGAGAGGCGATCCGGCAGGGGCGCTGGCCCGTGCCGCGCATGTTGTCTCCCAGACCTGCCGGTGCCCATATCAGGCGCATGCCCCCTTCGGGCCGAACTGCGCGCTAGCCGACGTGACGGCGGATTCCGCGCGGGTCATCTGCTCGACGCAAGATGTGTACGGAACGCGCAACAGCGTGGCTCGCCTGCTCGGAATAACCCCGGAGAAAGTTCGCGTGCAGTACTACGAAGGATCGGGAACATACGGGCACAGTTGTTACGATGACGTGGCGCAAGCAGCCGCGATTCTGTCGCAAGCGGTTGGCAAACCCGTTCGCGTGCAGTTCATGCGCTGGGACGAACACGGGTGGGATAACTACGGCCCGGCGCACGTGGGAGAAGTGCGCGCCGCCGCCGATGCGGATGGGAGGATCGTCGCGTACGAGTACCACGGCTGGCAGCATCACTGGAGCGTGGTCGAAACGTCCGCGCAGCTTGCTCTCGGAACGCCGGCTGCGGAACGCGATGGCGGGGCGGCCCAACAGGTCAGCCCTTTGAATTTGGGTTCGATGTACGACGTTCCCAACCTGCGTCTGGTCAACCACCGGG
>Ga0066710_100002149_pt1 | contig 15635 bp, 14 predicted proteins | sample GraSoiAngelo_159_FD_79666 | JGI IMG/M metagenome (GOLD analysis project Ga0066710, IMG submission 79666) | Grasslands soil microbial communities from the Angelo Coastal Reserve, California, USA - 14_1009_16_40cm | ecosystem: Environmental > Terrestrial > Soil > Grasslands | place: USA...
CCGTGCGGTCTTGGCCCGCCGCGGAGCCACGCGGCAAAGGCTGCGACGATTGCGTCGGCGGGATCCGGCTGCCAATCGTGCAGCGCGTGGGCGCAGTCGAGCATCTGCGCCACCCGCTGGGCCGCCTCAGCGCGTACATCGCACACGATCCGCACGCGGACCAGTGAAGTCAGGCGCCGGAGCGCTGGCTCATGCGCGCTCTCGGCAATGGCTCCGCAACCAATCAATCCGACATTCAGGTGCGCCACGTCAGCGCACGTCAGCCGATCGTACGTCGCATGAGGTCAAGCGCGTTCTCCCCGGCGATTTGTGCGATGTCTGCATCCGAATATCCGCGCGCGATCAGCCCGCGAATGATGTTCTTGCCGTCGGCCGGCGACTCGAGCCCATCCAGATACGGCGCGGGGAGATCCGGAAGCGGTCCTCCCTGACGCGCGGCTCCGAGGCGATGAAACCCAACGTGATCTCCGACGAGCGTGTCCGTACCGATTCCGACGTGATCAACGCCGACAAGTCTCACCAGATAGTCATAGTGGTCCAATACGCAGCTGATGTCCTGGTGCGGGTCGTCGCTGAGTGAATTGGGGACGGCAGTGACACAGATGAGGCCGCCCTTTGTCGCACACGCGAGAAGTTCGGCGTCCTTGCGTGTGCGCCGTGTGGGCCAGATGGTGTACGCCGCGTTGTGGCTGAAGACCACCGGTACACGCGACAGCTCGATCGCCTCGAGCGCGGTTCTGGAGCCTGCGTGCGAGACGTCCACAAGCATACCCAGGTCGTTCATGCGGCGCACGACCGCCACGCCCAGCTCGCTGAGGCCGCAGTCGGTCCGCTCGTTCTGACCGTCACCGACATAGCTCTTGCGTGTGTACGTGAGGCCCCCGAGACGAACACCGAGTCCATACAGCACGTCGACGCGGTGTAGCTCGTGACCCAGTGCCAGGTGCTCCACGGTCGGCATGAATGCGATCGTCTGGCGCTGACGAGCGGTCAGCACATCGTCAGCGCGACTGACTCGGAGGACTCGCCCGCATTGCTTGCTCAGGTCCGCTTGCATCAACGCGACCTCTTCGACAAGGTCCTCGAACCGGGCGAACGAGCCATCCGTACTGTTGGCCGAGCAGCTCAGGCCATTGGCGGTGCCCACTGCCGTCCAGCCGCCATGTCGAACGCCTTCGTACGCCCATTGGTAACGGTGCCCGCGGAAGTAGGCGCCAAGCTCGTTGACGTCGTCCGTCAGCACCATCGGGTGCTGGTGCATGTCGACGAGGGTGATCCAGTCCATCAGTCGCTCGAAGCGTGTCTCCTGCTCGCGATCCAGTGGCACCACCATGGACGGCACCCTGCCAATCTGCCTCGCCATGCGCAGCTTGTTCATCACGTCACCGCTTCCTTGAGATCCAGCCTGCTTCTGGTCAGCTCGGGTGCAGCTGCTTGCTCCAGGACGTGAGCGACCTGCAGCAGCAGCTCCTCGCTGAATGGCGGGCCTGCCAGCTGGGCGCCGATCGGCAGTCCGTCAGTGCCAAAGCCGGCCGGAACGCTGATAGCTGGCAGTCCAGTCAGATCGAACGGGCCTGAGAAGCGGATCAAGGCTGACATGCGATCACCGCCGGCACTCGGGACCGGTTCACCCGGTGACCTGTCGAGCCTGTACGAGGCAATCGGTGCGACCGGTAGGAGCAGCAGGTCGACCTGACGCAACAGGTCGCGGTACGCCTCACCGATGACGCGTCGAGCACGGAGTGCCTGGAGATAGGAGGCCGCCGGCAGCAGTGCGCCGAGCTCGAGCCGCTGCCGCGTGTTGGGGGTGTAGTCCTCCGGCTGGCTGGCGAGCCAGCGGCGGTGGAAGGAGCTCGCTTCGGGATAGAGAATAGCCAGCAGCGCACGTGGAGCATGCTCAGCATGGGGCAGCGCAACCGGTTGTGTGTCGTAGCCGAGCTGGCGTAGACGGTTGGCGGTTGCCTCCACACACGTGCGAACCTCCTGGGTGACGCCGTCACCGGGCTCAGCCTGCACGACGCCTATCCTCAGCCGCCGCGGCGTGTTCTCGATGGTGGCGGCGTGGCGGCGCCGCCGCAGCGGCAGCGAGCCCGGGTCGCGCGGGTCGTAGCCTGCCACCGCGTCGAGGATGAGCGCGCAGTCGCGTGAAGTCCTGGCCATCGGACCCACGTGGTCCAGCGTCCATGAAAGTGGAATGACTCCGGCGCGGCTTACCAGACCGTACGTCGGCTTGAGGCCCACGATGCCGCAGAACGCGGCAGGCAGACGAATGGATCCGCCCGTATCGGAGCCCATCGACGCGTATCCCAGGCCCGCCGCGACCGCCGCGGCCGAGCCGCTGCTGGAGCCGTTGGTGCCATACTCGAGGTTCCAGGGATTCCGACTCGGGCCAAATGTGGGGCATATCTCGCCGTACGCGAACTCCAGCATGTTGGCTTTGCCGACGAGGATCGCGCCGGCGGTGTGCAGCTTGCGCACGACCGTCGCGTCGACGTTCGGTATCTGCTCCGCCAGTATCCTCGAGCCCGCGGTGGTGCGTACTCCGCGCGTCAGGAACAGATCCTTGACTGAAATTGGTACGCCGTGGAGCGGACCGCGATACTGGCCACGTGCGATCTGCGATTCGGCAACACGCGCTGCGCGGATGGCAGCCTCGGCGGTGACGGTGATGAAGGCGTTCAGCTGAGGATCGAAACGCTCGATGCGCGCCAGAACTAGCCGGGTAACCTCCACCGGCGAGACCTCACGCCGCGCGATCCGCGCGGCTACATCGGCCAGTGAGGCCATGCACAACTCGCTATCGAGCACGCCGATAGCTCCGCACCAGCCAATCGGTCGTGACCGGCTCGAGGTCCGACCGCTCGAGCAACGCGAGCTGCGAGAAATCCGTCAGGAGCGCCTGGAGCTTCGGCATCAACGCTGCTTTTCGCTCTTCCGTCAACTCCAGCTGCGCACTTGCCAGCGGCACGAAAAGGTCCGCATTCATGACTGCGCCTGCAGGCGGACATCCAACGCATCGCGCAGCGCGTCGCCGAAGATGTTGAGCCCGACCACGACCAGCAGGATCATTGATCCTGGGATCAGCACAACGTGGGGTGCAACTGTCACGTACTGGCGAGATTCCGATAGCATGGCACCCCATTCAGCTGTGGGTGGTTGTGCGCCTAGCCCGAGAAAGCTCAGACTGGCCGCCTCGAGTATCAGGAACCCCACATTCAATGAGCAGACGACGATGATGTACGGCACGAGCGCGGGCAGAATCGTGCGGAGCATGATGTACTGGTCGGTAGCGCCCAGAGCCCTGGTCGCGTCCACAAACACCTCCTCGCGCGTACTGACGACCACGCCGCGCATCACGCGCACGTAAAAGGCGATCCCAGCTATGCCGATTGCAAGCATGGTGTTGAGCAATCCAGGACCGAGCGTGGCAACGATGACAATCGCCAACAAGATGTATGGGAACGCCAGCATAATGTCCACGATGCGCATCACAACCGTGTCGAGGCGCCCACCGAGGTAACCGGCCAGAACGCCGAAGGTGATGCCGACGGAAGCCGACAACACCATCGCTGCCAGCCCCATGGCGAGCGAGACACGCCCGCCCCAGATCAGGCGCGAGAGAAGATCGCGGCCGTAGATGTCGCTGCCGAGTGTGTATCCGGCAGTCCCCGGTGGTTTGATGCGCAACGCGAGGTTGACCTGATCCGGGTCGTTCGGCGTGAGAAGCGGCGCCGCCACCGCGGCGATGGCAATAATCAGCACGAGTGCTCCTCCAGCGAGGCCCAGGCGATTGTGTGCCAGGCGCCGCAGGACGAGATGGCGACGTGCCGTGGAGGGCGGAGGATAGCCGGGTAAGAGCCGCGCAGCGTGTGCGGCCGGCGGGGGCTCTGTTACCGGTTTAGAGGTGACGATGGCGGTCACAGCGGGCCACTTGTGGACTCAGGCTCAGGTGACTCGGATGCGCGGATCGAGATATGCCTGGAGGACGTCCGCGCCGATATTGACGAACACATAAACGGACGCAATGAGCAGGACGCAACCCTGTGTGACCGGCAAATCGCGCTCGACGATCGACTTGACCATCAGGTTGCCGATGCCAGGATACGAGAAGACGACCTCCACGATCGCCGCCCCGCCCAACAAGAAGCCGACTTGCAGACCGAGTAGCGTAATAACCGGAATGAGCGCGTTCTTGAGAATGTGCTGACTGACGACAGCGAAGTCGTGGAGTCCTTTGGCCTGGGCGGTGCGGACATAATCTCGTCCGACAGTTTCGAGGACACTCGCGCGGACCACCCGGGCGATGACGGTCATCGACGGTGCCGCGAGCGTGAGCGCTGGCAATATCAGGTGCCGCGCCACGTCGAACGGGCCCGACGGCCCGTCGATGCTCTGCAGACCGCTCATCGGCAGGATGGGAAAGCGGAAAGCGAAGACGACGATCAGAACCATCCCCAGGAAGAACGCGGGCGTCGACACGCCCAGCATGCTCACCAGCATGACGGCCCGATCGACGAGTGAGCCGCGGTGCAGCGCGCTCAGCACTCCAACCGAGATACCGATGGTGCTGGCAACCCCAAAGGCGGTCAATCCAAGCAGGACCGAGTCGTGGAACCGCGCCAGCACGAGGGTGCTGACTTGCTCTCCCTGGCGTATCGAGCGGCCGAGGTCGCCCTGCAGCGCATGCCCCACCCAGGTGAAGTACTGCACCACCAGCGGCTGGTCGAGCCCCAGATAGCGCCGTACCTCCGCCAGGATTTCGGGCGTGGCGCGCGGACCGGCCATGACAACAGCCGGATCCCCGGGCGCCAGATGCATCATCCCGAAAACCACGACGGTCACGCCGAAGATCACCGGGATGAGCAACAGCAGCCGTCGGGCGAGATAGGTTCCCAAGCCAGTCGCCTCAGATGTGGTGGCCGCGGGCCAGCGGCCTCGTGCCTACGGCTGGATCCACACGCGCTCCAGGTGCAGGATGTTGAAGTCTGGGTTCAGGACGATGTTCTGGACCTTCTTGTTCGCAGCCACCACGTTGTGAGCATGGAACATGAAGATCCACGGCGCGTCGCCAGCCACGAGCGTCTGCGCCTGCTTGTACAGGTCCGTGCGCTGTTTCGCGTCCGACATGCCCTTGGCTTTCAACATGAGCTGGTCGAAATCGCTGTTGGCGTAACCGCCGGGATTCAATGAGCCTTTGCCGCCCAGTACGTCGTATGCGTACATGCCGGGATCCGGTTGGGGGATCATGTACGACATCTGAGCCATGCCCACCGGGGACCCGCCCGCGGCCTTGTCCATGCCGCCGACGTACGCGCTGATGTACGAGGTCCACTCCATCGTCTGTATTTTCGCCTCGACGCCCACCTGTGCCAGCTGGGCCTGGACCACCGTCGCGATCTCCTTGGGCGCGATCATGCCAGAGCCCGACTCGGGCACGAGGAACACGGTGGAAAACCCATTGGGAAGACCTGCTTCCGTCAGCAGGCTCTTGGCCTTCTGCGGATCGTACGAGTATTGGGGTACCTGGTCGGTGAAGGCAGGTGTATTCGGGAAAGCAAACGAATGCGATACGGACGCGGAGCCTGCGAGGATGTCGTTGATGATCGCCTGCTTGTCGATCGCATAGTTGACCGCTTGACGAACACGCTTGTCCTTGAAGTGCTCGTTATTCAGATTGAGCGTGATCCACCAGATGTGGATGCCCGCGGTCTCAATCAACTGGAGATTCGAATCGGACTTCACCTGGCTGACGAATTCGGGCGGCAGCGCCACCACCAGATCGACGTTGCCGCTCTGAAGCTGGACCAGGCGCGCCGCGCTCTCCTCAACAGGCTTGAAGACCACTTTGTCGAGCAACGGCGCGCCAGCCCAGTAACCGTCGAAGCGTTCGATGGTGAAACTGGTGCCCTTTTGCCAGTCCGTGAACTTGAATGGCCCGGCGCCGACAGGGTGGAGGGTAAAGTCGCGTCCCCACTTCTGGAGGGCCGGCGGGCTGATGATACCGGAGCCGGCCCAGGTGAGGTTATCCAGGAACGTTGAGTCCGGCTGGCTAAGCTGAAAGCGGAGGGTTCTGGTGTCGACGGCTTTGATCTGGTCGGTCACGACGTATGGCCAGATGTACTTCGCGAAAGGAAACGGGCCGGTCTTCTGGTACCACTCGTTCGTCTCGTCGAGGGTGCGCAGGAATGTGAATGCCACGTTGTCCGCGGTGAGCGGCGTACCATCGTGGAACGTCGTATCGCGCAGCTTGAACGTATACGTCAGTCCGTCTGGCGAGATCTCCCACGACTCGGCCAGTCCGCCCTTCAAGTCGCTCGAGTCGTCGTAGACAGTCACCAGGGGATCGAACAGGTTGCGAAGCGTTCGGCCCGCGTGGGTGCCCGAGTATTTCTGCGGGTCGCCCTCGTTCATGTCGGCTTCATTGGCGACGACCAGCGTTCCGCCCTTTTTTGCCCCGGCTGGAGCGATCGCCTGACCACCTTGCGGCTTCGGCGTGGCCGCGGCCGCCGCGGTCGGCGCTACCGTCGGGGCGGGCGCGCTGGTCTTGACTGCCGGAGCCGCTTGCGTGGGCGGCGGCGTGGGTGCGGCCGCCGTCGGTGCGGCCGGAGGTGTCTGCGGGCCGCACGCGGCGAGCGTCGCCAGGCCGGTCAGACCCGCGCCAGCGAGCGACACGCGCAGAAGGAGATCTCGGCGCGTCATGCGCACCACACGATCGGCTGTCAAATCGGACGTGTCTTCCATTTCACAGCTCTCCCTGACGGCCGCATGGACGCGGCCTGACTAGCCTCCCCGATCGACGTGGAGCATTCGGTCCCAATCGAACGCTATCTTGGCCACCTGGAGCACCTGCGCGGTTTGCATGCGGGTGATGCCCTCGATCTTGGCCAGCTTTTGCAACAACAGGCGGCGGAGGGTTTCATTGGATGGCACCATCGCTTCGATCAACAGGTCGTACGGCCCCGACAGAATCCCAACCCAACGCACCTCGTCGAGCGCGACCACGGCCTCCACAACCGCCTCGTACTTGATCGGGGCAACTTCCAACAGAATCATCGCCTGCACCGGCAACCCGATTTTCGGGCCATTGGCGAACGCGCCGATGGTGATGATCTGGTCGCGCACGAGTCGCTCAATCCGCCGCGCCACAGTCGTGCGCGGGACGCCGAGCGCGCGCGCGATCTCGGTTGACGGCTTGCGGCCGTCGTCCTGAAGTTGGCTGATGATGCGAAAGTCGAGCTCGTCCAACTCGGGCGGGCTGGTGCTGCCGTCGGTCGCGACCAGGTCCAGAGCGTCAAGGTCCAGGATGCCGGGATGCTACGGTTGGCCGGGCTGAATGTCAACTGTCAGCGTATTTTTCAGTCAGAATGCCCAAGGCTGGGCGATGCCGCTAGTCAAAACGCCCAAATCGAGACTACAGGTGCTTGACGCCGCCGTTGCCTTGGCTTAGCCTCGCCGCCATGGCCCATGGCGCACGTCGCGGCACGTGCTGTGTGAGCTGACGGAGCACCACGTGACGACCGTCGTACGCTGCGGCACCCTGTTCGACGGAACCGGCGCAGACCCCGTCACAGATGCCGTCCTCATCGTGGACGAGGCCGGCCACATTCAGGCTGTCGGGCAGGCCGATGTTGTCGCGGCGTCGCCGCAAGCGACCATCGTCGATCTGAGCTCGAGTTTCGTCATGCCCGGCCTGGTCGACGCGCACAGTCATGCCTCCATCGTCCCTGGCATGGGCGATCAGATGGGCCAGATGCGCCAGCCAGCCGTCAAGCAGGCACTACGCGCGACGGCCAATTTGCAGCGCGACCTGATGGCGGGCACGACCACCATGCGGGTGATGGCCGAGGAGCACTTCCTGGACATGGACCTGCGTGAGGCGATCGCATGCGGCAGCATCGTCGGCCCGCGGCTGTTGTGCGCCGGGCGCGGCATAACCGCGACCAACGGTCATGGGCGAGCACTGTCCAGTTTCGACGGTGTCGACGAAATCCGCCGCGGTGTGCGTGAGAACTTCCAGCACGGTGCCGACCATGTCAAGATCTTCGCAACCGGTGGGGTGAGCTCAGCCGGCTCGACGCTCCAGGCAAGCGGCTACAGCCGCGAGGAGATCCGTGCCGCGGTCGAAGAGGCCCAGCGAGTGGGCAAATACGCCGCTGCCCACGCGCACGGTGGAGCCGGACTTCGTCTCGCGGTCGAGGAGGGCGTGTCGACCATCGAGCACGGGGCGTTGGTCAGTGACGACGAGCTGCAGCTGATGATCGACCACGACGCCTGGTTGGTGTGTACATTCTCCGTGCTGTTCCACCCCACCGGCATCGAACAGGGCGACGCTCGTGAGCCGGCGATCATGGCCAAGGTGGAGACCGCCCGGGCGACCGTGAACGCCCGTTTTCCAGGCGTGCTCAGGTCCGGGGTGCGCTTCGCCATTGGAACGGACAGTATGCATGGGCTTATGGCCTATGAGGCTCAGACGCTCGTCCGTTTCGGCGTCGCGCCGCGCGACGCGCTGCTCGCGGCAACGCGTGGTGGTGCGGAGGCGTGCCGTGTGCTCGCTGAGACAGGCACCCTCGAGCCTGGCAAACGTGCCGACCTCATCGGCCTCGACGGCGATCCACTCGCCGACATTGCTGCCTTGCGTCAGGTGTCGTTCGTGATGAAGGACGGAATTCAACAAAGGGGGTGAAAGTGTGCCAGGCGTGGAAGCATCGGTCGTGCCTGAGCCAATCGCGCGGGCGTTATGCGAGTTTGCCATGTTGCCCGTGGCGGAGGACCGGTTCGGAGTTGTCGCTCAGACGCTGAGCGATGTTTTGAATGGACGGGGCGCTCTTGCGAAGCTCGACCTCACTGACGTCGAGCCGGTCGCGGCGTTTGATGCACGATGGGAGTAGCCGAAACACGCGTCAGCAACGCAACGGTCACCGACCGTCCCTGCTTTTTGTCAATCGCCGAAGCGGCAAAGCTGATTGCCTCCCAAGAGCTATCGCCCGTTGAATTGACGCGATCGGTTCTGGAGCGCATCGATGAGACTGATGCGCGGGTACACGCGTATGCCACCCGCCTCGACGAACGCGCGCTTGACTCGGCGCGGAATGCGGAGGCGGCGATTGGGCGCGGTGAGAACGCCGGTCCATTGCACGGCATTCCGATAGCGCTCAAGGACTTGTATTATACCGCCGGCATACCCACCGGGGCCGGCTCGGATGTCCTGTCCGGCTTCGTCCCCAGCCATGATGCGACCGTTACGCAGCTCTTGCGCCAGGCGGGGGCGATTCTGGTCGGCAAGACGGTCACCCACGAGTTTGCGTACGGACAGAATGTGCCACCCACGCGTAATCCGTGGGACCTGGAGCGGACCCCCGGGGGATCCAGCGCCGGCTCTGGCGCAGCCGTCGCCGCCCACTCGTGTCTGGCTGCCATGGGTACCGACACCGGCGGCTCGATTCGCATGCCGGCCTCAGTCGACGGCGTGGTCGGCCTGAAACCGACGTACGGCCGGGTGAGCCGCTTCGGGGTCGTACCACTGAGCTGGTCATTGGATCACTGCGGTCCCATCACCAAGACGGTCGAGGATGCCGCGCTGATCATGAACGTCATAGCTGGCCCCGATCCGCGAGATCCGGCGAGTGCCAGCGTAGCCGTCGACGACGCGACCAGATCCCTACGCGAGGGGGTGCGCGGATTGCGGCTTGGTGTGCCCAGCAATTATTTCTTCGATCGCATACACCGCTCCGTCGGCAGCGCCGTCGAGAGAGCGCTGAACGTGCTCGAGGACATGGGCGCTGTTCGCGTCGCGGTCGAGATTCCACACGTGGAGCTCTCGGTGCCGATCGGAATTGGCATCCTGATGCCAGAGGCGAGCGCTGTCCATCAGTCCTGGATACGCGAGCAGCCGAGCCGCTATGACGATGGCACGCGCCGCATGCTGGAGGCTGGCGAGCTCGTTCTGGCAACGGATTACCTTCGCGCACAGCGCGCGCGTTCCGTGATCAAGGACGAATTCAAGCGGACATTCCAGAATCACCGGCTGGATGCGCTGATCACGCCGACGGAACCGACCGCGGCGACCAGAATTGACCAGATGAGCGTCGATTTCGGCGCGGACGAGCTCGAGCCTTTCTTTTCCGTGTTCGTGCGTCAGACGATTCCGTTCAATGTATCGGGCCTTCCGGCGCTGAGCGTGCCGTGTGGTTTCTCCGAGGGCAACGAGGGCGGTCGCATTGGTGTCGGGCTGCCGATCGGGCTCCACATCGCCGGGCGGCCGTTCGACGAGGCGACCGTGCTACGTATCGGTTTCGCGTATGAATCGGCCACCGCGTGGCACACCCGGCGGCCGCCGATCTGAAGTGAAAGGAGTGCGCCGTGAGCTATCAGGAAGAACAGGTAGCGGACCTTGTCGGCAAATTCAAGACGGGTCGAATCTCCAGGCGCGAATTCATGCGCGGCGTGAGTCTCTTCGGTGGTTTCACCGTCACAGCCGGAGCCATTCCGGCATTGTTGGCCGGGTGTGCCCCGCCCGCGCCGTCGTCTGCGACCGCGCCGAATGTCGCCGCCGGCGCGGCGACGCCGAGTGCGGCGCAAGCGGCCGCGACGCCAGCCGCGCCAAAGCGAGGCGGAACCCTGGTGGCGGCAACCATCGACAAACCGGTCAATATGGATCCAGCATTCGCCGAGCTGTATTCGTCGATTCAGGTTTACGACAACGTGTTCGCCAAACTGCTGTACGTCACACGCGAAGGTCAGTTCATCCCCGGACTCGCAAAGTCATGGAAGCAGCTCAACGACACGACCTGGGAGTTCAACCTCGTCGACAATGCCTTCTTCCACAACGGTGAGAAGTTCACCGGCGCGGATGTGAAGTATACCTTCGACCGTCTCTTCGACAAGACGCTGTCCGCGGCAAACGCAATCTTCTTCACGCCGCTGAGTGGTGTGGAAGTCGTGAACGATACGTCGGTCCGAATCATGACGAAGCCGAACTGGGGCGGCCTGATGGGCGCGCTGGCAGCCTTCGGCGACATCGTCAATGAAAAGGCCATCAAGGCGAACGACCCGAAGCTGCAGCCGGTCGGCTCTGGACCGTACAAATTCACTGAATGGGTGAAGGACGACCACATCACCCTCGAGCGCTGGGAAAAGTACTACCGGTCCGACAAACCGTACTTTGACAAAGTCATCTTCAAGGCCATCGCCGACGACACCGTGCGGCTGACGGGCCTGCAAAAGGGTGAGCTGAACTGGATCGAGCAGGTTCCGCTGCAAAAGGCCGAGGATCTCAAAAAATCGACCGACGTCAAGGCCAATCCAACTGGAGCATTCTTTCCGGACCTGTTCTTGCTCAACTGCAGCAAGCCTCCGTTCGACAAGCTCGAAGTACGCCAGGCGCTGGCCTGGGCGCTCGATCGGCAAGCCATCGTCAATCTGGTCTGGTTCGGCCAGGCCAGGGTTTCGGCCGAGAGCCTCTCGCCGGACAACCCGATGTACTCCGGCCAGGACCCATTCAAGGGCGCGCCGAACCCGCAAAAGGCCAAGGACTTGCTCGCCAGCGCGGGTGTCAGTTTGCCGATCAAGGCGGTGTTTGCCGCGCAGCCGCAGGTGCCCACACAGGTCCAGGTCGGCCAGCTCGTCCAGCAGCAGCTAAAGCCGGTGGGTATCGATGTACAGGTCCAGTCTTTCGAATCTGCGCGCTGGTTCGAAGAGCTGGCGACCAAACGCTACGACTTCACCAGCACGTACTGGAGCGCGACGCTCGATCCTGAGCACTGCGTTTATCCTCTGGGTCATTCAACGTCGCCGTGGAACTTCGCTGGCTTCAAAGATGACAAGCTCGACGCTGCGCTCGACAAATTCCGCTACACCGTCGAACCCACCGAGAGAAAGAAGGCCTACGCCGACGTGGTCGCTCAGATGGCGCAGCTGGCCCCCATGGTCTTCCAGGTCAACTTCCTGAGAACCTACTGGACCCAGCCCAACATCATGGGTGTCAGCACGTTGCCCAGCCTCGAGCTGCGCATGGAAGACGCCTGGGCCGCATGACCCTGACGAGCTACCTGGCGCGGCGGCTCGTATTAACGATACCGGTCCTACTCGGCATGTCGGTGCTCGTCTTCCTGCTGCTGCGCCTGGTGCCCGGCGATCCTGCCCAGGTGATCCTGGGCCTGCGCGCAACGCCCGAAGGAGTCGCGGCCATTCATCGTGATCTGGGGCTCGATCTGCCCGTCTATCAACAATATCTGGTCTGGATGAGTAACCTGCTGCGCGGCAATCTTGGAGTCGACTATCGCAGCCACCAGTCTGTCGCGGAGTTGCTTGCTACGCGCATTCCCGTGACGGTGGAGCTCGCGGCAGTGGCGATGCTCATGTCAATCGTCATTGCCATCCCGCTCGGCGTTGCTGCCAGTACGCATCGCGGCAGTGGCGCCGACAAGCTCGCCCTTACGCTCGGCGTGGTCGGCATCTCGATTCCCGACTTCTGGCTGGGCATCATGTTGATCCTGTTCATCGCGCTCGGCCTGGGTATTTTGCCGTCCTCCGGGTACACACCCTTCGGACAAAACCCCATCGACAACTTGAAGTCGGTCGTGTTGCCCGCCGCTACCCTGGCCGCCGGACTCGGCGCGGTCCTGACACGCATGACGCGCGCCAGCATGCTGGATGTGCTTCGCCTGGACTTCGTCAAGGTTAGCCGTGCCAAAGGTCTGCCGGAGTTGCACGTGGTGTATCGGCACGCGCTCCCAAATGCAGGCATGCCGATCGTGACGGTGCTCGGTCTGCAGAGCGGCTATCTGCTCGGCGGAGCCGTCATCGTCGAGCAGGTCTTCGCACTTCCCGGTGTCGGCAACCTGGTGGTCAACGCCACGTTGGAGCGCAACTATCCGGTTGTGCAGAGCGCCGTGCTGCTGGTGGCGCTCATGTTCATCGTGGTCAACATCGCCACGGACGTCGCGTACGCGTTTCTCAACCCCCGGATCCGTCGCGTGTGAGCAACCGCCTGGTGAGCGCGGGAGCACTCCTGGTGGCGGGCCTGGTGCTACTGACCATACTGGCGCCGCTGGTGGCCCAGTACGACCCGACGGCGATGGATACGACCGCGCCGTTGCGACGACCCAGTCTCAACCACCTGTTCGGCACCGACAACTTCGGTCGCGACGTTTTCAGTCGCACGCTGTACGGCTACCGCGCGTCGTTGTTCGCTGCGTTGGGGTCGGTGGCCGTTGCCGCCGCGACTGGTGTGCCGCTTGGACTCATCGCGGGCTATCTCGGCTCACTCGTCGACAACCTCGTCATGCGCACCATGGATATCCTGCTTGCTTTTCCCGCCATCCTGTGGGTCATCGCGCTGGTCAGTGTGCTGGGCACGAACACTGGAGTGTTGGCGCTCGCGATTGGTTTCATCTATGCGCCCATTCTGGCGCGCGTGATGCGCGCTTCTGCCCTGGCGGTAAAGGAGGAGGTCTTTGTGGAGAGCGCGCGAGCCCTGGGCGCGCATGAGCTGACGATCATGTTGCGCCACGTGCTCCCCAATGCGATCAGCCCGGTGTTGGTGCAGGCGTCGATTCTGATGGGGATTGCCATTCTCATCGAGGCCGCGCTCAGCTTCATCGGGCTGGGCACCCAGCCTCCAGATCCGTCGCTTGGACTGATGCTGAGCGACGGACGCGACATTATGCAGGAGGCCCCCTGGGTGGTGGTATTTCCTGGTCTGGCAATCGTGGCAGCCGTGCTCGGTTTCAACCTGTTGGGCGACGGACTGCGTGATTTACTCGACCCCCGTTCGAGAGTATGAAAGGGCCGCACCCGATGAAGCAAAAGACGTACACCGGCTACAAGGCATACGGGTATCTGGAGGCCGGAGCTGACTATCGAGCGTTCAGGCTGGCCAGGGAATTGGACCGCGTTCCGTCACGCAAAGTTGAAGTTTCCGCCGATCAGGAACAGCGTGTGCAACGCTTGCTCGATGAAAACCTGGTCATCTCGCTGCACGATCACCCGGTGGTGATGCCTGAGCGTCCCGCTGAGATCTTCGAGCAGCGACGCGAAGGTCGCGATGTGACCGGCTATGAGGGCCTGAGCGTCTCTGGCCTGGATGCCGTCTTCGACAACCTCATGGACGGTACCGCGCTGGTCACCTCCAGGGCAGGCTGGAAGTGGGACGACATCATTCTCGATCTGGGCATGCGCTTGTGTGACGTCGCCCACCAGGACCTTGTGGTCCGCGCCGAAACCACTGGAGACATTCGAGCTGCCAAGGCCAATGGGCAAATTGCGCTGGTCGCGTGCCTGGAGGCTGCGACCCCGATCGAGAATGAGGTCGACCGTCTGGATGTCCTGTATGGGCTGGGTATTCGGCAATCAGGCATCGCCTACAGCGAAGCAAATACCCTGGGCAGCGGACTGCGCGAGCCGTGCGACGGTGGGCTGACGGAGTTCGGGAGGCGGGCGGTGCGCCGCATGAACAAGCTTGGCATCGCCATCGATATCTCGCACTCGGGTGATCAGACCTCGATGGATACGATAGAAGTCAGCGAGCAGCCGATCTTCATCACCCATGTGGGCGCTCGAGCATTGTGGAACACGCGACGGATGAAACCCGACCCGATCTTCAAGGCGTGTGCTGACAAAGGTGGGGTCATCGGCATCGAAGCAGCCCCGCACACCACACTGACCGAGAAGCATCCCCGCCATTCCATCGAGTCGTTCATGGAGCACTTTGAATACATCGCCAACCTGGTGGGCATCGATCACGTAGCGTTTGGACCTGACACGATGTTCGGCGATCACGTGGCGCTGCACGAGTTGTTTGCGAGCCAGTTGTCGATCACCGCATCGCGCGGGCAGCAACCGACCCAGCTTGTCGAGTACGTTGACGGGATTGAAAATCCGGCCGAAGCCTTTCCGAATATCGTCCGGTGGCTCGTTAAGCATGGCTACTCCGATACCGATATCGGCAAGGTCATCGGTGCAAACGTGATGCGCGTCCTGGGGCAGGTGTGGTGGAGGTAGTCGCTATTCAGAGGCCGGGGACCATCAGTCCTCACGGGCTGGACGAAGGCGGTGGCCAACCAAGCGTGAACGGTGCTCGGGTGACAGTGACTCTGCTTCCGCTCAGGATCGCTTGGGAATACCGCCGTTGACGGAGACGCACTCTTGCCTCTCGCCGGATGGAGGAAATCTCCATGTCCGGTGGGGTGGGGGCGGACAGGAAACGGGCCCGTCAGGTTACCGCGCCTGCCCGCTACCCGATCAACCAGGACCGTCCGCACCGCACGCTCGGCTTGCAGACGCCGGAACTGAGGCCACGGCCAGTGACTGGTCCGATCCGCTCGCGGCTAGTGCTGAATGGACTCCAGCATGCGTACGAAGGCGCCGCCTGAGTACGCGATCGAGGTTTTGCCCCCTGACAGGCTGACTACGACTCAGCTGGTTCTCGATAATCGGTACGGTTGCACTGCGATCACTTGACTCTGGCTAGTCGCACTTATCTCGATGAAGTCCGGCAAGCGCCGATGACGAGGAACAGCGGACGCCTCCGAAGTTCCAGCCCCAGGAGTTGTCATGGAAACTTGCGCCGTCAGGCGGGAAGTACTGCGTGTACAGCACGTTCTTGACGTCGTAGCCGTAGGGACCGTTATGCGGAA
>Ga0066710_100002150_pt1 | contig 15634 bp, 12 predicted proteins | sample GraSoiAngelo_159_FD_79666 | JGI IMG/M metagenome (GOLD analysis project Ga0066710, IMG submission 79666) | Grasslands soil microbial communities from the Angelo Coastal Reserve, California, USA - 14_1009_16_40cm | ecosystem: Environmental > Terrestrial > Soil > Grasslands | place: USA...
CAGCAGTATGGGTTCACCCTGGGCGGACCGGTCGTGAAGGACAAGGCCCACTTCTTCGCCAGCGTGGAGCGCCTGATCATCGACGACGCGCGCACAATCAACATCCCGGCGCGGCCCGACCTCGACGCCACGCCCACCACCCGGAACCGGGTCTGGAACACGCTCGTCCGATTCGACCACCAGATCGGCGCTGGCCATACCTGGAACGTGCGCTGGCTGCGGGAGCATGCGCTGCAGTTCAATCAGCTCGGAGCCGCCCGCACCCTGGCCGCGGCGGGCGAGGAGGACGACCTGGACCAGACGGTCGTGGCCGCCTTCAACTCCTCGCTGGGCAACACCCGGTTCAACACCCTGCGGCTGGCCTTCACCCAGGAGGACCTGGTCATGGCCAACCCGGGCTTCATCGCGAATGGTCACCGTCAGGACCTGCTGCCACCCACCCTGCGCTACCTCACCTACGTGGACCAGCAGAGTCCGGGGGCCCAGATGCGCGTCGACGATGCCTATCAGGCTGAGGACACCTTCGCCTGGTTCGTGCCGGGGAAGAGAGGCGACCACAACGTCCGGCTCGGCGTGCAATACCAGTACGTAGCAGCCGACGTCGCGGTCCACGGCAACCTGAACGGGACGTTCGTCTTCCGCACGGACGGCCCATTCGACGCCGCCGATCCGCGCACCTACCCCGAGCGCCTCAACATCCGCGTGCCCGGGCCAAGCGACCTCTCCCTGAGCACTCACTACCTCGGGGCCTTCGTCCAGGACAAGTGGAAGGTGGACCGCCGGCTGACCCTGAGCCTGGGTCTGCGGTACGACCTGGAGGTGATCCCGTTGCGCGAGGAGGACAACCCGCGCTTCCCGGATCCGGCGCACTACCCGGTCGACGGCAACAACCTGGCGCCGCGCGTGGGCTTCGCCTTCGACCCGCGGGGCGACGGCCGAATGGTCGTCCGCGGCGGCTACGGCCGCTTCTTCGACAAGACGCACCTCGACATCATCTCGGCCGCCGTCACGACCGGAGTCTTCTCGGACTCGTTCGTGGCGAACTTTCCTGCCAATGCCGCCGACCCGGGGCCTTCCCGGGGCGAACTGCCCTCGGATCCGCTGCTTCACAACGGGCCCCTGCTGGACCGCACATTGCTGACGCAGCTCTTCCCGTCCGGCTCGCGCGTGCGCAACACGGGCGACGTCGTCCTGGACAACCCCGATCGCCGGAGCCCCTACGCCGACCAGCTCTCGCTCGGCTTCGAGCGGGCGATCGGTCCCCGTCTCTCCGTGAGCGCGGATTACGTCCATGCCTTCGGCCGCGACCAGTTGATGACCCGCGACCTCAATCCGGGCGTGCGCGTGGACACCAGCCGGACCGGGCGCATCGTCCGCCGTGACCCCGACTTCGTCTCCTCCGTGCTCACCCGCGTCAACGCCGGCCGCACGGAGTACGACGCCCTCCAGCTCGAGGTCGAGCGCCGCCGGGCCGGCCGCCACCGCTTCCGCGTGTCCTATACCCTGGCCCGCTCGCGGGGGAACACGGGCGGAGTCAGCGTCCCGGCCGTGCCCACGAGTCCCTTCCAGTACCTGGATGACATGCGGCTCGAAGCCAACGAGGGACCCACCGACACCGACCTGCGGCACAACCTGGTGCTCAGCGGCTCGGCCGTGGTGCCCAGGACCGGCGGGCTGACGATAGGGGCGGTGGTGCGCGCCCTCTCGGGCCGGCCCTTCACCGTGCTGGACACGAGTGTCGACGCCGACCGTAACGGCGTGCTGTTCGACCCGCTGCCCCCCGGCACGTACTCGGGCACCGGTCCCAACGCCTTCACCGTCGAGAACGAGGGCGGGCGCAACGGCGCGCGCGGTCCGGGCTTCTTCCAGGCCGACGTGCGCCTCGGCTACCGGTTCCGGTTCGGCGAGCGGCGGCTCGAAGTGTTCGGCGAGGTGTTCAACCTCACCGACAAGGCCAACTTCTTCCTGGCCGCCACCAACGGTGACCGCCGCTCCACCGACTTCCTCACCTACACCGCGCTACGCGCCGGCGCCGTGCCGCGGACGGGCCAGTTCGGCATGAGGTTCACGTTTTGAGATGCCGGCCCGTCGGACGGTTTCAGTTCTCCTCGTCGTCCTGATCGTGCTTTTCGCCGCACTTGGCCTTGATCTCGCCCCAGGTCGGGAACATGTGGGCACCCGGTGGGCTCGTGAGCTTGTAGGCGGTCGGCACGGTGCCGTCCGGATTCCTCACCGAGTTCATCATCCAGGTCTGCTGTCCTTGTCCCGGCGGCGGGTTCGCCACCGGCCTCTGGAACAAGATCTTCTCGCCATCGGGTGTCCAGTGGGGTGACAAGTCGGCCAGGGTGTTGTTGGTCAGGATTTCGACGGTGCGGTCCGCCAGGTTCATCACGCAGATCTCGAGCGTGTTGCCGCCGAGAGTGCCTTCCCGGCAACTGTAGACAACGCGCTCTCCATCCGGGGACCAGGCCGGCGATCGTTCCTCCTTCTCGTTCTCGGTCAAGCGCGTCAGCCCCGTCCCGTCCACGTTGACGGCATAGATCTCGGCGGAGGTGGGATTTCGGGGATCGGCGTCGACGCGGCTCTTCCTCGTGAACACGAGCTTTTCCCCAACCGGCGACCAGTCGGCGTCATCGTCTATTTGTCCCTCGTCGACCTCGGTCTGGGGATCGTCCTCGAGGGGATGCGTGATCTGCCGCGGCGCCTCGCCCTCGAGGGGGTCCCCCACCTTGGCGACGAAGATCACACTGTCCGTCGTCGGAGCGCCCGGGTCCGTCTTGACGGGCACCCCTACCCCCGACGCCGAGGCGTGGAATGCGATGCGTTTGCCGTCCGGAGACCAGGTGGCGGAGCTGCCCCGCGTCAGCAGCCGTTGATCGCTACCGTCCGCCTTCATCAGGAACAGATCCGCGGTGTTGAGGAAACCTTCCGGGCCCCGGTTCCGGTTGCTGTCGAACACGATCCTTCCCTTTCCGTCAGGCGAGATGGCCGGGGCACTGTCGCTGTCGGTGCCCGGCAGATGCCGCCAGACGGAAAGTATGCCGTTGGCGTCCACCTGATCCGGGTCCAGCAGGTAGATATCCCAGGTGTTGACCGGGGGATTTCCGATCAGCTGACCATTCGCATCGACGGCATGGCGGTTACCCGAGACCGCGATGACGGATTTCAGTACCTTCGAGGAATCACAGTCGACCTCTTGAGCCCACGCTGGACCGACGACTCCGACCGAGAGAAGCAGCGCCAATGTCGCCCGCTTGTTCATGGCCTTCCTCCTTTGCCTCAAAGTGCTCCCACTCCGACTCGAGCGGGGAATCCGATCGTGGCCCCTCGCCGATCGTCGGAACGGGCGAGAAGATCGCTCGAGCCGAGCGGACCCGCCATGGCCTGGCGCTGTCTTGCGGCTGGCTTCCGTCTGACCGGCTAAGCGCTTCCAGAAGCGCGCCTTGAGATCTTGCTGGCTAGCCGCATGGCAAAGAGATACAGTGCCGGGGCCGCTCATGCCGGCGTCCACACAACCCCGCCCGATCCACCGCTTCGGCGATTTCGAGTTCGAGCCGCGCACCGGCGAGCTGCGCAAGCGGGGCCACAAGGTCAGGCTGCGCGAGCAGCCTGCCCAGATCCTCACGCTCTTGCTGGCGCGTCCGGGCGACCTCGTGACCCGGGAAGAGGCACGCCAGGCGCTCTGGCCCGGCGATACGTTCGTGGACTTCGACGTCGGCCTCAACAGCGCCGTCAAGGGGACACTGGCGGTCGTGCTGCTGGCCCTGGCCCTGAGCCGGACGGGTGACCGGTTGCGCGGCGCCCGGACAAACCCCGTGCACGTCACGTCGATCGCCGTGCTTCCGTTCGAGAACCTCACCGGAGACGCCGGGCAGGACTACTTCGTCGACGGCATGACCGACGCCGTCATCACCCGGCTGGCGCAGGTACGGGCCCTGCGGGTGATCTCGCGTACGTCGGTGATGCAGTACAAACGAACGAACAAGCTGTTGCCCCGCATTGCCGGCGAGCTGAACGTGGATGCGGTGGTGGAAGGCACCGTCGCTCGGTCGGGCGACCGCGTGCGCGTCACCGCGCAGTTGATACACGCTTCCACCGACCACCACCTGTGGGCACGGACCTACGAGCGCGAGTTGCGCGAGGTGCTGGCCCTGCAGGGGCAACTGGCCGGGGCCATCGCCGAGGCCGTCCAGGTCAAGGTCCAGCCGGAAGAAGGCCGCCGGCTGGCCGGCCGGGGCGCGGTCGACCCCGATGCGTACGACGCCTACCTCAAGGGGCGGTTGTTCTCCGAGAGACGTTCGTCCCGGGACCTTTCGAAGGCGATCGCATGCTTCCAGCAGGCGATCGCACGAGATCCGACCTATGCACCCGCCTATTCGGGCTTGTCCGACGTCTACCGCATGTTCGGGGTGCAGGGCCTGCCGCCACGCGAGTGCATGCCGAAAGCGGAGGCCGCGGCGCGAAAGGCGCTGTCCCTGGACGACACGCTGGCCGAAGCGCACGCCTCGCTGGCCGGCGTCCTTTACCGCTACCAGTGGGACTGGCAAGGCGGGGAAAGGGAGTTCCGGATCAGCCTGGAGCTGGACCCCGGCTCTGCCGAGGGTCATCGCGCCTACGCGGTGTATCTCTGGACCGTGCGCCGGAACGAAGAAGCCCTCTCCGAGATGGAGCACGCGCGAGAGCTGAGCCCGCTCTCCGCGACAATCAACGTCGAGCTGGGTGCGGCGCTCGTGCGCGTGGGTCGTTTTGGCGACGCCATCCAACAGGTGCAGAAGGCGCTCGAGATCGACCCGAAAGTCGGCGGGGCGCACACGGTGCTCGCCCGGGCCTACGAGGGACAGGGCGACGGCCGTCGTGCCCTGGCCGCGCTCGAGAGCGGCTCTGATTCAGGTCGCGCCAACGCCTGGCTCGCCTACGGTATGGAGCCGCCGGGCGCCGGCGCGAGGCGCTCGAGATACTGGCGCGGCTCGAGAAGCTCTCCCGCAGACAGTACGTCACACCGCAGCACTTTGCCGTCATCCACCTGGGCCTCGGTGACCGGGATCGAGCGTTCGTCTGGCTCGAAAGAGCGTACGAGGACCGAGCCTTCGAGGTTACCGGCTTCTCGGGCCCGCTTTTCGATCTGCTGGGCGACGACCCGCGGTTCCAGGACCTGCTGCGCCGGATGAGGCTGCCCCCGCCCCGCGGATAGGAGACGGGCACGCGGCGGCGCCCTGCTCAGTAGGTGTAGAACCCGCGGCCGGACTTCCGGCCCAGCCAGCCCGCGTCCACCATCCTCTTCAGCAGCGGGCACGGCCGGTACTTCGGGTCGCCCAGGCCCTCGTGCATCACTTGCAGGATGGCCAGGCACACGTCGAGGCCAATGAAGTCGGCCAGCGTGAGTGGTCCCATCGGGTGGTTCATCCCCAGCTTCATCACCTCGTCGACGGCCTCGGGCTTGGCGACGCCCTCGTAGACCGCGAAGATCGCCTCGTTGATCATCGGCATCAGCACGCGGTTCGACACGAAGCCGGGGAAGTCGTTCACCTCGACGGGCGTCTTGCCCAGGGAGCGGGCCAGGTCCATCACGCTGCGGGTCGTCTCGTCGGAGGTGGCCTGGCCGCGGATCACCTCCACCAGCGCCATGATCGGCACCGGGTTCATGAAGTGCATGCCGATGACGCGGTCCGGCCGGCCGGTGGCCGCGCCGAGCTTGGTGATCGAGATCGACGAGGTGTTCGAGGCCAGGATGGCCTCGGGGCCGGTCAGCCGGTCCACCTCCTGGAGCACGGCGGTCTTCACGGGGAGGCTCTCCACGACCGCCTCGATCACCAGGGCGCACCCCGCCGCCGCGCCGATGTCGGTCGTGGCCGCGATGCGGGCGAGGGAAGCCTCCTTCTCGCTCGGGCGGATCCGGCCCTTCTCGGCCAGCCGGGCCAGGCTGCGCTCGATCTGACGGCGCGCGTGATCGAGGATGTTGCCGTCCAGGTCGCGCAGGACGACCGGGTGGCCGTGCTGGGCGAAAGACCTGGGCGATGCCGTTGCCCATGGTTCCTGCACCCAGGACGGCGACCTTCGGCTTGTCGCTCATGGCCAGACACTATCGCCGGCGCGGCCGGCCCGGCAAGGCGAGGAAACCGGCGGCACCGCCGGCCGCCCGCCCGGTTGTCTTCTCACGCGACTTCGTCTACCCTCATATGGGTAGACCATAGGAGGGGCAATGGCGGGCCAGCAGGGGGTCCCGCAGGGCACGCTGGCCCTCATGGTGCTCAAGACGCTCGAGGCCATGGGGCCGCTGCACGGCTACGGGATCGCGCGCCGCATCGAGCAGACGAGCGGCGAGCTGCTCAGCATCAACTACGGGACCCTGTACCCGGCACTGCTCAAGCTCGAGCAGGAGGGCGCCATCACGTCCGGATGGGGGGTCTCGGAGCACAACCGGCGGGCGAAGTACTACCGGCTCACGCGGGCCGGGCGCCGGCAGGCCGGGCAGGAGACGCGCGAGTGGCAGCAGACGGCGAGCATCCTCGCGCGCTTCCTCGCGCCGAGCCGGTCCTGATGCGGCGGCTGCGCGTACTGGCCATGCGCGTTCTCGGCCTGTTCGACCGGGACCGGGGCGAGCGGGAGTTCGCGGAGGAGCTGGCGGGTCACCTCGAGATGCACGTCGAGGACAACATGCGCGCCGGCATGACCTACGAGGAGGCCCGCCGGGCGGCCCTGATCAGGCTGGGCGGCATCGAGCAGACCCGCGAGATCTACCGCGACCGGCGCCGGCTTCCGCTGGCCGACATGCTGGTCCAGGACGTCCGCTTCGGCTTGCGCATGATGCGCCGCAGCCCGGGTTTCACGTCCGTGGTCCTGCTGGTGGTGGCCCTGGGCGTGGGCGCCAACACCGTCATGTTCTCCGTCGTGAATACGTTGCTGCTGCGGCCGCTGCCCTACCCGCACGCGTCCGAGCTGCAGCTCGTGCAGACGGTGAGCGAGGACGGCCGGGCCGCCGCCACCGCCCCGCCCGATTTCTACGAGTACCGCGCCCGGAACCACTCGCTGCAATCGCTCGCCTCGTTCTACTCGCGGCCCTTCGACCTGACCGGCGCCGAGGAGCCGGAGCGCATCCGCGTGCTCATCGTGTCCTCGGAGTTCCTGGGCACCCTGCGCGTCCCGCCGGCCATCGGGCGCGAGCTGGGTCCCGCCGACGAGCGATGGGGCGATCACCGGGTGGTGCTGCTGACCGATGCCTTCTGGCGGCGGCGCTTCGGCGCCGATCGGGCGATCCTCGGGCGGCCGATCACCCTCAACGCCGAGCCGTACACCGTCGTCGGGGTCCTGCCCCGCGGGTTCTCCTTCGTGGGCCTGGAAGCGCAGGCCCTGGTGCCGATGTCGTTCGCCCCCGGTGACAACCTGAACTCGCACAACAACTACTTCCTGGCCATGGTGGGGCGGCTGCGGAGCGGCGCGACGGCCGCGACCGCGAAGGTCGACCTCAACCGCATCTCGGCCGCGATCATCGCCGAGCACCCGGAGAACCGCGGCACGCAGATCGACGTGAGGTCGCTCCAGGCGGCGGTGGTGGAGGGCGTCAAGCCGGCGCTGCTCGTCCTCCTCGGCGCCGTCGGCTTCGTGCTGCTGATCGCCTGCGCGAACCTGGCCAACCTGCTGCTCTCCCGCGCCGCCGCCCGCCGTCGCGAGATCGCGCTGCGCATCGCCATCGGTGCCAACCGCCGGCGCATCCTCGGGCAGTTGCTGGCGGAGAGCGTGCTGCTGGCCGTCTGCGGCGGCGCGCTCGCGCTGGGCCTGGCCTGGATGTCGGTGGGCGCGCTCGGCTCGTTCCCCCAGGCCATGTTGCCGCGCACGGAGGACGTGCGGATCGACGGGGCGGTGCTGGCCTACACCGCGCTGGTGGCGGTGCTGACGGGCGTGCTCTTCGGCCTTGTGCCGGCCTGGCGCAGCGTGGACGTGGAGCCGGGCGACGCGCTGAAGGAAGGCGCGCGCACCGGCGGAGACCCGCGCGGAAACCGCGCGCGGGCCACGCTGGTGGCCGGCGAGATCGCGCTGGCGCTCGTCCTCCTCATCGGCGCGGGCCTGATGATGAAGAGCCTGCAGGCCCTGGCCCGGGTCGACGCCGGCTTCGACGCGCGTCGCGTGCTGACCGCCCAGCTCAGCGTGCCGCGGAAGAAGTACGTCGACGAGGCGCTGGAGCGGCGCTTCCGGCCCGAGGCGTACGCGCGGTCGGCGCGGTTCTTCGGCGACGTCGTGGAGCAGGTCCGGTCCATGCCCGGGGTGGCCGCCGTCGGCGCCGTGAGCGGCCTTCCCCTGATGGGAGACGTCTGGGGCAAGAACGCGACGCTCTACGACCGGCCGCTGCCCTCGACAGTGACGGAGCTGCCGCCCATCCAGTACCGGGTGGTCGCCGGCGATTACTTCCGCGCCCTGGGCATCCCGCTCCTGAGCGGCCGCGCGTTCACGCCCGCCGACACCGAGGGCGGGGCCAAGGTCGCCCTCGTCAGCCGCGAGATGGCCCGCCGGTACTGGAACCGCGCGGACCCCGTCGGCCAGGTCATCTCCGTGAACCCGCCGATCCAGCTCGTGCCCCGCGGCAGCGTGCCGCCCGACTACAAGCCGGACCGGCTGACCATCATCGGCGTGGCGGGCGACGTACACTACGCCGCGCTGAGCACGACGCCGTCACCGGTGGTCTACGCGCCCTTCGCGCAGGGCTCGGAGGGGACGACCACGATGTTCCTCGTGGTCCGTACGGAGGCCGATCCGCTGGCGATGGTGCCCGCGCTGCGCGAGCGGATCCGGCAGGTGGATCCGGACATCCCGTTGTCGAACGTGCAGACGATGGAGAGCAGGGTGTCGGCGTCCGTGGCCCAGCCGCGGCTCCAGGCCGTGGTGCTGGGGACGTTCGCGGGCCTGGCGCTGCTGTTGGCCGCGGTGGGCATCTACGGCGTGATGTCGTATGCCGCGCGGCAGCGGACGCGTGAGATCGGGATCCGAATGGCGCTGGGCGCCGGCTCGCGGGCCATCCTCACCTTGCTGCTCGGAAAGGGCATCGCCATGGTGGCCGTGGGTGTGGCGGCCGGGCTCCTGGGGGCGGTGGCCCTCACGCGCACGCTGCGCACGCTGCTCTACGGCGTCAGCGCCACCGACCCGCTGGTGTTCGCCGGGATCACGGTCGTGCTCGCCGCCGTCGCGCTGCTGGCCGCGCTGTTGCCGGCGCGACGCGCGACGAAGCTGCCGCCAGTCCTGGCGCTTCGCGAGGAGTGACCGCCGGAGCTAGAGGATCTCGACCGCCAGGGCCACGCCGTTGCCCCCGCCCAGGCAGAGCGTGGCGATCCCGCGGCGCTTCCCGCGGTCGCGCAGCGCGTAGAGCAGGGTGGTCAGGATGCGGGCCCCGCTGGCGCCGATGGGATGGCCGAGGGCCACCGCGCCGCCGTTGACGTTGACCCGCGCCGGATCCAGGCCCAGCTCGCGGCAGACCGCCACCGCCTGCACCGCGAAGGCCTCGTTCAGCTCCACGAGGTCGACGCTGGACGCGCTCCAGCCGGTCTTCTCCCACAGCTTCCGGACCGCCGGCACCGGCGTCATCATCACCATTGACGGCTCCAGGCCCGATACGGCCTGGGCCACGATGCCGGCCATCGGCTTCCGGTCCAGCGCGCGGGCCTTCTCGGCGGAGGTCACGACCAGCGCCGCCGCGCCGTCGTTGACGCCGGGCGCGTTGCCCGCCGTCACCGTCCCCCCTTCCTTGAAGGCCGGCTTCAGCCTCGCGAGCGCCTCCAGCGACGTGTCCTCGCGCGGCGTCTCGTCCGTGTCGAACATCGCCGGGTCGCCCTTCTTCTGGGGGATGGGCACGGGAAGAATCTCGTCCTTGAACCTGCCCGCCTTGATGGCCGCGATGGCGCGGCGATGGCTCTCGAGGGCGTACTCGTCCTGCTGCCGCCGGCTCACCCCGTGCTTGTCGGCCACGATCTCCCCGGTGCAGCCCATGTGGTAGTCCTCGTAGGGGTCCCACAGGCCGTCGTAGATCATCGAGTCGATCGTCTCGCCGTGGCCGAGCCGCAGCCCCTCCCGCACGCTGGGCAGCAGGTAGGGACAGTTGGACATCGACTCCATCCCGCCGGCCACGACGACCTCCGAGTCACCGGTGGCGACGCCCTGGGCGGCGAGCATCACCGCCTTCAGGCCCGAGCCGCAGACCTTGTTCACGGTGAGCGCGGCCACCCGGGGGGGCAGGCCAGCCCCGAGGGCGGCCTGCCGCGCCGGCGCCTGGCCGAGCCCCGCCGAGACGACGTTGCCCATGATGACCTCGTCCACCTGCTCCGGTGCGAGGCCGGCCCGGGCGACGGCCTCCTTCACCACCATCGCTCCGAGCTGCGGGGCGGTGAAGCCCTTGAGAGAGCCGAGGAACTTCCCGGTGGGCAGCCGGACCGCGGAGAGGATCACGGCCTCACGCACGGTCGTCTCCTTCGCCTCCGGGACGTTGCCGGCGCGAGAGGTAGCGGGAGGCCGCGGACATGAAGACCGCCCGCAGCTCCGCGTCGGGGATGTGCTCGGCGGCCTCGGCCAGCGCCGGGTCGACCCTGATCGGTGCGGAGGGCGAAGGGCTCGGGGTCGTTCTCACCTCGGGGGCGGAGATGACCTGGCCCTCGCTGAAGCCGAGCCGGGCCGGTCCCAGCTCGCCGGCGACGCCGCGGAGACGCGCCACGATCTGCGGCTGCATGCGGTGCAGCACCTTGCGCCAGCCCGTGTCCGGCACCCGCACTCGCAGCGTGCGCCCTTCCACCGCCAGCACTTCGGTGCGCCGGGCCAGCTCGGGTCCGACCGCGAGGGGCCACGCGCTCTTGAGAAGCGCCAGCCGCGCCGCGGGCAGCCGGAAGATCCGTGACGCCAGGCCCGTGCTTGCGCGGTTGAAGGCCATGCCGAAGGGACCCCGAGCCCTAGGTTATTCTACTGCCCGATGAAGTGTCCCCGGTGCAAGGCGACCGTCACCGGCGCGCCGGATGCGACGGGGCTGATCCTGTGCCTGGGCTGTGGCGCGCGGCTGAGGAGTCGCCCGGCGGCCAAGGCGGCCGTCCCCCATCCGGCCGCCGCCGAAACCGACGGCCTCGTGGCTGCTCCGGCCGAGGCTCCCCCAGCCGCGAAGCCTCGCGCTCGCGAGCCGCGATCCGTCGCGAAGGCGGGCGCGGAGACGCTGCCTCCGGTGCCCGCCCGGGTCGAGGCTCCGTCGGAGCTGGAGACGGTCCTGGGCGAGATCCGCGCCCTGCGTGCGGTACAGGACGAGATCCTGTCGCTCCTCAAGGAGAGGTCGGCCGAGACCGACGGCGCGGCGGCCGCCATGGGGCCCGACGACACCGTGCCTCCGCCGGCCTCGGCCGTACGCTCGCGACGGCGCAAGGCCGTGTTGCTCATCGACGACGACGAGCAGTCGCGGGCGGCGGCGGTCCAGGCCCTCGAGCAGGCGGAGGTGCCCGTCCGCACCGCGCCGGACGGCAACGCCGGCCTGGCCGCGATCGCCCAGGAGAAGCCCGACGTGGTGATCCTGGAGCTGGGAATCGATGGGGCCATGTCGGGCAAGGACTTCGTCAACATGGTCAAGGCCACCATGGAGTGGGTAGACCTGCCGATCGTGCTCTACACCCGCATGCCCATCGAGGGCCAGAAGGAGGCGCGCATCATCCACGGGGCGGACGAGCTCGTGCCCAAGGGCGCCGGGGCGCCGGAGGCGCTCGTGCAGCGCGTGATCGGGCTCTTCCGCAAGGGCTGATTGTCCGCCCCGCTTGTCCTGGCTTCCGCCTCGCCGCGCCGAGCCCACATCCTGCGCGCGCTGGGCGTCGGCTTCCGCGTCGTCGTCTCGGGCACGGACGAGCGGCTCGAGCCGGGGGAGGACGCCCCCGCCGCCGCCGAAAGGCTGGCCCGGCTCAAGGCGGCATGGGTGGCGCGCTCCGAGCCGCCGCCGATCCTCGCCGCGGACACGGTCGTCGTCTGCGCGGGACGCATCCTCGGCAAGCCGTCCTCACCCGAGGAGGCGCGAGGGATGCTGGGCCTGCTCGCCGGACGCACGCACGAGGTCGTCACCGGCCTGTGCCTGGTGGCGAACGGGCGGACAGTGTCGGGCGTCGAGCGCACGGCGGTGACGTTCGCGCCGATGAGCGCGGAGGAGATCGACTGGTACGTCTCGACCGGAGAGCCGATGGACAAAGCCGGCGCCTACCACGTCGACGGCCGCGGCGCCCTCTTCGTCGCCTCGGTCTCCGGCTCGCCGTCCAACGTGGCCGGCCTGCCGGTGCGGCTGCTCCTCCGGCTCGCGCGGGACGCGGGTCTCGACCTCGGACCGGCTTGGCGGTAGCCTCTCGCGTCAAGGAGGCCACCATGAATCGCTGCGCGATGGCCGCCGCGCTCCTCGTCTGCGGGATCGCGGCCCGAGGGGAGGCCCAGGACCGCTCCTTCGACGGCCTCTCGGTCGACCTGAGCAACCTCTACCGGCTCTCGAAGGCCCGCACCCGCTCGATCAGCCCCGAGAATCTCTCCGGCGAGAAGGGCAAGGGCGGCATGGCCACCGAAGGGACCGGCAAGGACGCCGCCCGCGACCTCGGCCAGAAGTGGAAGGTCTCGCCTTCGGTGAAGATCGCGCCGGGCGCGACCCTCACCCTGGCCCAGATCGACGGCCCGGGCGCCATCCAGCACATCTGGATGACGCCTACCGGCAACTGGCGCTTCTCGGTCCTGCGCTTCTACTGGGACGGCGAGACGAGCCCCTCGGTGGAGGCGCCGGTGGGTGACTTCTTCGCGTCGATCCCGGGCAGGTACGCGCAGATCAGCTCGCTGCCGGTGGCGGTCAACCCCGGCAGTGCCTTCAACTGCTATTGGGTCATGCCGTTCCGCAAGTCGGCCCGGATCACCCTCGAGAACGTGGACGAGAGCGCGATGACCCTCTATTACCAGGTGACCTATGCCCTGGCTCCCGTCCCTGCCGACGCCGGGTATTTCCACGCGCAGTTCCGCCGCTCGAACCCGGTCGTCTACAAGCAGGACCACGTGATCCTCGACGGCGTGCGCGGGCAAGGCCAGTACGTCGGCACGCACCTGCTGTGGAGCGTCCACAACGACGGGTGGTGGGGGGAGGGCGAGGTCAAGTTCTTCCTCGACGGCGACGCGGAGTTCCCGACGATCGCGGGCACGGGCACCGAGGACTACTTCGGCGGGTCGTACGACTTCGAGAACAAGGAGACCAAGCGCTACCAGGAGTTCACCGCCCCCTACACGGGCCTGCCCCTCGTGGTGCGGCCGGACGGCCTCTACCAGTCCCAGCAGCGCTTCAGCCTCTACCGCTGGCACATAGCGGACCCGGTGCGCTTCGAGCGCGACCTGAAGGTCACGATCCAGGCCCTGGGCTGGCGCGCGGGCGGTCGCTACCTCCCGCTGCAGGACGACATCGCTTCGGTGGCGTACTGGTACCAGACCGAGCCGCATGCGCCGTTCCCACCCCTGCCGGGAAGGGAACAGCTCGAGCTGAACTGACGTGCTGGGCCTCATCTTCGATCTCGACGGCATGCCCGGCGCCTGCAGGACCGGCACGACGGGAGGCGGGCGGGCATGCTCACCGTGGGCCTGCTGAGCGGGGGATACGGTGGGGACGAGCTGACGCGGGCCGGCGCGTTCCGCGTCTACCGGGACCCCGCCGAGCTCGACGCCTCGCTCGACGAGCTCGGTGTGCTGACATGAGCGGACTGGCGGCCGCGCGCCCGCGCGCGCTGGCCGCCATGGTCGCGGCGGGTTCGCTCCTGGTCGTGGCCGCGCTGTCGCTCATGGAGTTCGACGCGTCTCGGCTGGGGCGCGCCGTGCTCGAGCGCGCCGGGGCCGTGACCGGCGCAAGGGTCACCGCGCGTGCCTTCCGGCTGCGCCCGCTCACCGGCCTCGTGCTCGAGGACGTGGAGGCGGCCGCGACCTTCACCGGCGGAAGCGCCGCCGTCTCGGTGGACCGGCTGGTATTGGACCATCGGCTGTCGCGGCTGCTCGCGGCCGAGCTGGCGGTGGACCGCCTGGTGCTGCGGCGGCCGCGCATCCGCCTGATGGGGGAGCCCGCGCCTCGGGGCTCGCCCGCGCGGACGGCGGCCGTGCCCGGCGCGGCCGGCCTCGGCTGGTTGTCCCTCCGGATCTCCCGCATCGACGTGGAAGACGGCACGATCGAGCTGCAGGCGGCCGGCCAGCCGCACCCCGTGCTCGTGAAGGGGCTGGAGCTGCGACTCCGCGACGTGGGACTCGATCCCGCGGGCACCACCGTGATGACCTCCCTCAGGGGAGTGGGGGACGTCCGCGTGGCGGAGGTGGCCTTCGCCCGGAGCCGCGCGCTCGACCTGCGCGGTAGCGTGCGCGTGGGGGGAGGGCGGCTGAAGACCGACACCGTGAGGTTCCGCACCGACCAGGGTCCGTTCGAGGCGACGCTGGATGCCGACCTGGGCCGGCTGCCGCTCACCTATGCCCTGACCCTTCAGGGCGACCCCCTGGACGTATCCGGGATGACGGGAGCCCGCGGCTTCGGCGCCGGCACGTTACGGCTCGAGGCCCGCGGCGTGGGGCCGGAGGCCGAGGGCGTGGAAGGACGTGGCGACCTGCGGCTGCGGGCCGGAACGCTTCCCGCGGCGCCCGTGCTGCTGGCCATCGAGCAGGTGCTGGGCCGGAAGGGAGTGATCGGGGCCGGCTACCGGACGACCGACGCGCCGTTCCGGATCGAGCACGGGCGCGTGATCCTCGACCGTTTCGAGCTGCAGACGGACGTGGTCGGGATGGAAGCCGCCGGCTGGGCGAGCCTCGCCGGCCCGATCGAGCTGAGCCTGGCCGTGCGCGCGCCTCGTCAGGGCCTGGCCGTGCACGGCGTGGCCGCAGACGTGTTGGACTTGATGACGGACGAGCAGGGCCGCGTGATCGTACCGTTGAAGGTGACCGGCACGCCCGGGGCGCCCCGGGTGAGCCCCGACGCCTCCGCCCTGGCCGCCCAGGCCCGGCGGGCAGGGGGCCGGGCGCTCGTCGAGAAGGCGGGCCAGGGGCTCGGCGGGCTCTTCCGCCGCAAGCTGAAGGATTAGGCGCCCGCCGGCTGCGGAGCGGGTCCGGGATCGAGCTGGTCAAGCAATTCCTCCGCGCAGCCGGCGATGGTGAGTGCGAGCTTCGCCAGGTATTCGAGGCCGACCAGAGCGCGCCGCCGAGCGCCGCAAGACCCTGATCCTCGGCGGCCGCGATACGCCGTAGACTGGTAGCAGCCGCGCGATGGCCTCCCGAAAGATAACGGACAGCTCGGACCCGACCGGGCCGGATCGGAGCGTCACCGGTCCCGGGCGCGTGCACGCGACGCAGGCGCTAGCCGTGATCCTGCTCGCCGCGGCGACCCTCAGCGCCACGTTCGCCGCCCGCGAGCTGCGCCGCCCGCGGCATCTGCGCGTCTGCGCCGATCCCAACAACCTGCCCTTCTCGAACGACCGCGGGGAAGGGCTGGAGAACGCCATGGCCCGGCTGGTCGCGCGGGACCTGGGGGCCGACCTCGACTACGACTGCAGCGCGCAGCGGCGGCGCTTCGTGCGCGGCACCCTGGCTGCCCGGACCCGCTCCGCAGCCGGCGGGCGCCTAATCCTTCAGCTTGCGGCGGAAGAGCCCGCCG
>Ga0066710_100002152_pt1 | contig 15631 bp, 9 predicted proteins | sample GraSoiAngelo_159_FD_79666 | JGI IMG/M metagenome (GOLD analysis project Ga0066710, IMG submission 79666) | Grasslands soil microbial communities from the Angelo Coastal Reserve, California, USA - 14_1009_16_40cm | ecosystem: Environmental > Terrestrial > Soil > Grasslands | place: USA...
CCTTGCGCCTGGCGCAACGCGATCACGGCCGACATGTCGATTTCATTGAACGTGGTCAGCAGCGCGGCGCTTTGCTGCGCTTGCACCAGTCGATCGGCGATGAGCCGGCGCAGCGCCGTCATCCGCACGGCTTCATCGCGCCGCGATATCAAGGTCGCTGTGCCGCCGAGAAAAATGCTTTCGCCTTGCTCTTCCGCCGGATGACCGTTTCCCGTCGATGGCTCGGGCGATTGTTCGGGGAATTCCGTGTCTTGGACTTGCTGGGCTGTCGTTTCCTTGGCTTCGATGATCTGCACGTCACGCGCGCTCGGACCCGTTTCCTCCTGCAGCGGCTGGTTGGCCACCTGATTTTCGCGCTTGTTGGCAGGTTCGGACGCCGCAACTTGTTGGACGATTCGTTTACTGCTGGAAGTCGCGGAGTCGCTGCGAGGCTCGTCTGCGCCGTTGCTCCGCGGCGGTTGTGCTTCAGGTTGCGGGCGGCGGCTTTCGGTCGCCGTCGTCTGCGCGCGGCCGCTCTTCGCTTCCAAGTGAGCGATCACCTCGCCGACTGCTGCGCTGTCGCCGGAATTTTTGAGAATGTCAATCAACGTGGCAGATTCCGGCGCGCGGATCTCCACGGTTGCCTTATCGCTCTCGACCGTCAGTAGCGGCTCGTTCTTGTCGACCGGGTCACCTTTGTTTTTGAACCATTCGCCGATCTCGACCTCGGTGATCGATTCGCCGACGTTGGGAACCGTGACATCTATACGCATAGTCAACTCCGCAGAGCGCTGTCCCGAAGAGAATTTCCAGTGGGTCGTGTCAGTAGCATCAGCCCACCTCGCCGAAGGCGGCTGCGAGAAGCTGCGCCTGTTGTTCTCGGTGCCGCCACGCCGAGCCGGTGGCAGGACTGGCCGAAGGCGGTCTGGCTACCATGGTGAGAGGATACCGATCGAATAGCCGCGTGCCGAATTGTAGCGACCAAAAACACAAGGCTCCCATATTGCTCGGTTCTTCCTGTACCCAGACGACCGGCGTCCGCTCGGGATATCCGCCCAGCGCGGCGGCGAGCGCGTCCGTGGGCGTCGGATAGAGTTGTTCGATGCGCACGATCGCAACGTCATCGCGCCGGCGCTCAGCGCGGTGGCTCTTTAGCTCATAGTAGACTTTGCCGCTGCACAGCAAGATCCGTTTCACGATCGATTCGCTGCGGGGTTCGCCGATTACCGTCTCAAAGCGTCCCTGTGAAAGCTCTGTAAGAGAAGAAGTCGCGTCGCGATGTCGCAGCAGGCTTTTCGGCGTCAGGATCACCAGCGGCTTGCGCCACTTGCGCAGCGCCTGGCGCCGCAGGCAATGAAAGTATTGTGCTGGCGTGGTCGGATAAACTACCTGAAGGTTGTCCCGCGTGCCGAGCTGCAGGAAGCGCTCCATGCGCGCGCTCGAATGCTCGGGCCCCATGCCTTCGAAGCCGTGAGGCAACAACAGCACCAAGCCGCTCAAGCGCCGCCATTTTTCCTCGGCGCTGGAAATGAATTGATCGACGATGACCTGAGCCGCATTGACGAAATCGCCGAACTGGGCTTCCCAGAGCACCAACGCATCCGGGTAGTCCAGGCTGTAACCATACTCGAAGCCGAGCACGCCGGCCTCGGAAAGCGGGCTGTTGTAAATCTCGACGGGCGATTGATCCGGCGTCAGGTGATTGAGCGGCGTATATTGGTCGCCGTTGTCAAAATCATGCAGCACGGCGTGGCGCTGGCTGAAGGTTCCTCTTGCTGTGTCTTGCCCCGACAAGCGCACCCGAACGCCTTCGCAAGCGAGGCTTGCAAAGGCCAATGCTTCAGCAGCGGCCCAATCCAATGGACGTTTTCCCGCCGCCATTTCGCGACGCAGCGTAGCGAACCGAGCGATTTTCGGATGAGGATGAAAATTTGCCGGGAAGCGGGTCTGCCAGTCGAGCAGTTGCGACAGCCGCTCTTGCGCCACAGCACTGGTGATTTCCTGTCCCTTGGGTTCGAGGCCTCCGCCGTAGCCGGACCAAATGCCGCCATAACTCTGAGACTCGTCAATGGCATCGCCGGTTCGCGCCAGCGCCAACTCCTGCTCGAGCAGGTCGCGGAATTCATTGGCCAGCCGATCGGCCTGTTCACGCGTGATCAAGCGCTGCTCGATCAGCTGCTTGATATAGCGCTCTGCCACTGGCGGGTGCTGACGGATGGCGCGATACATTTTCGGTTGGGTAAAACTCGGGTCGTCGCTTTCATTGTGGCCGTAGCGGCGGTAGCACACCATATCGATCACCGCATCGCGCCGGTAACGGCGGCGAAAGTCCATGGCGAGAGCGGCGGCCTGCTGGACCGCTTCCGGATCATCGCCGTTGACGTGAAAAATCGGTATCTGCAGCATCTTGGCGATGTCGCTTGCGTAGCTGGTCGATCTCCCTTCGCTCGGGTAGGTAGTGAAACCGACTTGGTTGTTGACGATCACATGGAGCGTGCCGCCGATGCCGTAGGCGGCAAGCTGACTCATATTCAAGGTTTCCTGCACCACGCCTTCGCCCGCGAACGCCGCCTCGCCGTGAATCAGCAATGCCAGACCGCGCTCCCGTTCGGCATCGCCGGAGCGGTCTTGTTTGGCGCGCACGCGCCCCACGGCTACGGGATTAACGAATTCCAAATGACTCGGATTGAAGCACAACGAAAGATGCATCTTGGGTCCGGTGGAAGTCTGATAGTCGCCGCTGTAGCCGAGATGGTATTTGACATCACCTCCGCCGTCGGCGGGAGGCGGAAGATCGAGAAATTCACGGAATATCTGCTGGGGCTTTTTACCGATCACATTGACCAGCACATTGAGCCGGCCGCGATGGGCCATTGCTAAAACGATCTCGCGCAGGCCCTCGCGCGCGGCTTTTTCGATGGCGAAAATCAGCAATGGAATGAGGCTCTCGGCGCCTTCCAAGGAAAAGCTCTTGGCGCCGACGAATTGGTTGCGGGTAAATTGCTCGAACGTAGCGGCATGAATCAATTGGGTCAGAATCTGACGCTGTTCCGTTTGGTCGAGCTCCAGGCGGTTGTCGTTCGTCTCGATTTTTTCCTGTAACCATTCACGGATCGAGCGATCCTCGATGTGCATGAATTCAACACCGATGGAGCCGCAATAAGTTTCTCTAAGACGTCTGACGATTTCGCGCAGCGTCTGCGGTCCGGGCCAGTAAAGTCCGGTGCCGGAAAAGAGTTGATCGACTCGCTCGGCGGTCAGGCCATAAAAAGCAGGGTCCAATTCGGGAGGTTTGCGGGGTTGTTGGCCCAAGGGATCGAGATACGCTGCTCGGTGGCCAAGCGTGCGGTAGGCTCGAACCATGTCGTTAAGCTGTTCCTGAAGTGTCGACGCGAAGGAAGGAGCTACACTGCTACGAGTGCCCGCCGTATCAATGCCGGCGGGCAATATGTCTGCTGCGGTATCGTTGCCATTCGTGGACGACCGCCCGTTCTCTATAATCTCGCTAAAATAGGTCCGCCATTCGGGGCCGACCGACGCCGGATTTTTTCTATAGGCTGCGTATAACTCTTCAATGTAAGGCAGATTTCCGGAGTTTGTGAGCAGGTTCATGGCGCAGCGTGCGGTGCGCCGCGGCGCACCTTACTGCTTTGCGCACACAGGCGCGCTCCTAAAAAGACGCGAGATCGAGATCAGCTTATACCTCTAAAAGGGGCAAGTGAAGTGCCACTGCCGAATGAATTAGATGCATGCCAAGCGGGCGGTGCTATCGATTTGTCCAGACGGGCGAAAACTGTGTCGAATGCTCCGAGCTTTTGTGCGGTCCGCAGAATACTGCTGATCGTGCCCCAGTCGCTCCAGCCGACGTCGGCAACCGGCAGGACGCGCAACTTGGCGGCAAGCGGCTGGCAGATCGCCGATGAAAAGTTCACGCTCGGAATGGTTTCATAGATCTGATCCAAAAGACTCATCGAGCGGGTACTGTTCAAGGTCATCTGGACCAGCCGAAATGCATGATACAGGAGCGGTACGCTTTGCTTCACCATGTCCCACAGCGCGGCATTGTGCGCGGCGAATACCATGGTATTCCAGAGCGCGCCTTGTTGGATCAGTTCCATTGCTCGGGGCAGCGCAGGCTTTTCGACAAAACCGGCGACCGGCCTGGCACTATCGCTGCCTTGTTTTCGCGCGACCTTAATGTAGCCATATTCGGTCTCTTCGCCGGCGTGTGGAGTCATGCCCAACAACACCATTTTGGTCGGATTCAGCGTTGAGTCCTCCACAGCTTTTTCGACGGCGCCCATAAAGCGTTCTTCATCGAGGACAAAATGATCGGATGGAAATACCACCACCGTGGCTGCCGGATCGCGGTCGGTTATGTGGGCGAGCGGCAATAGTATACCTGGCGCGGTATCGCGATTGGCCGGTTGAAAAATAACATTTTGGCGTGGCCAGTGCGGCAGTTGTTTTTCGACTTCTGCTCGATGATGAGCTCCGACCACGATCAATATGCGCTCGGCTGGAATCAGTCGCTCGACCCGGTCCAAGGTGCAGCGCAACATGGAACGTTCGCCAATGATAGTGGAAAACTGCTTGAGGCCGCTGCCGCCGCAAAGCTGTTTCAAAAAGCTCCGCACGCGGATTCCTTCGCCGCCGGCCAACACGATTGCCCCGAGATTTGCATGATTCATGTAATTTTCCTGATTCAATCCGGTAGATTACGTATGTTTAGCGAGTAGGGCGAGGCAAGAAATATACCAGAAAGGCTTAGCTCAATTAGCGTGAGAAATCCTGCTGATTTCGCGGATTCTAAAAACATCGATGTCCCATGGCCGACACATGAAAATTAAAAAAGTCTTGTATTTGAAACAGTTAAACTGTTTTGTTACCAAGCATATCAACTCGTCGCGCTACAAACCGGTAAATGATCCGGCTTACCGTACGGGTGCGAGCCCGCATTAGCTCGCATCGCCAATTCTTTTTGGGGAAGTTGAGCCTCACGTCGAGGTGGTTGTCCAAAGCTAAAAAAGCCGTCCAAAGTCGCATGAAAAAACCGCTGAGTTCGGGACACGCCTCCAAGTGAAGGATTATGTCGATCGCAAAAGCATACAACTTGACTTAACCGAGCTGTGCTCACCGACGCAAGCGTAAAGCGATTCGCGAGCACCAAAAATTCGCCGGCCGGCGGGGCGCAAAGTTATTCCACGAGGTCGACCAGTAGTTTTCCGCCGCTGAACTCGAGTCTTGTTTTTCGTTTATAAATGTCTGCCGGATCCTCAACCTACATACGCACCGGGCTGAAGATGTGGCGCGAGCGCATCTCTCCAACGTAAATCAGTAAACGTGGCGTGCCGAAGGGGCGCTATTTGAACCGACGAAAGCGGAATGCTAGTAGTTAAGTATTCCCTTCAGGTTCGGAAAGAAGTTGAATCACCAGCCGATTGCCAAACAAAAAGCGCATCGAAGCACCGATGTGAGACGACTTGCCGGTTTAATTGGGCTATTGGCCCTGGCCGCCGCATGGCATTGGCTGGCCCCTAACCGCTGGCTCGACTTTGAAGTTCTCACGGCGTGGCAACGCTCATTCCAAACCCATCCGCTAGCGCCATTTGTGGTAATCGCTGCTTACGTATTAGGCGGCATCGTGCTATTTCCCGTAACCCTTCTCACTGCGGCGACAATCGTCACTTTCGGGCCGGTCGCCGGTAACCTTTACGGCCTTGGCGGATGGCTGGTCAGTGCGTCTTTGGGCTTTTGCGTCGGTAGGCATGTCGGACTGGATTGGCTGGGCAGCCTCATCGGCGAGCGCTCCAAGCGTTTGCGTGACGCCGCTGCAAGGCGGGGTCTGCTCGCCGTGCTGGCATTGCGCCTGGTTCCCGTGGCGCCGTTTACGATCGTCAATCTATTTATCGGCGCTTCGCGTATCCGCTTTGCCGATTTCATTGCCGGTAGCATCTTGGGGCGGATACCGGGGATCCTGGTGTTCACGTTATTTGCCGTCGAGCTGCAAGCGCTATCGCACTCTATTTCTGTTGGCAGGACGCTCCTTGTCGCGGTTGCTTTGGGATTGATTTTTTTAGCGCAACGCTGGATATCGCGCCAATTGGCTGCGCAGCGCGCACTGGCCGTTCGAGAAGCCGATCTAAACTGAAGGCCCTAGCGCGATAAATTCCCCGCTCATCTCGGCCAGATTTTTCACAAATGTGTTTCTTGACAGTGGACGTGGTCGTCGGTTCTCAATGAACTGTACCACCGGCGAGACAGTTGTAATTCCCCCTTCAATTGGACCTCCTCTGGCATAAAAGGTGCGTCAATATCGATTTATTAGCTGCCCGTGAATTTCCCGGCTTTCAAACGGAAACATGTTCACGCGATTATGCTGGCCGAGGATCAAACGGCAAAGGGGCGTGTCGATGCAATCTTGCGGTGACAGCTGATTGATCGACGAGGGGCGTTGGCCGCTAGAAAACTCAGCCGGTGATCACGCGCGATACGGGACGGCAAGCCTCACGGTCAAATTGAAAGGATAGGACAAAATGAATCACCAATACTTTGTATTATCCGGGCGGTGACGGGCTGATAAAGCACGCAGGGCGCTAAAGAGATTTTCATATTTGCGAAGAACCAAATAAGAGGAGGAGAGAGTTTTATGGCAGCGAAAGTCAAATCAATTCCCGACGAATACCGCGGTGCCACGCCGTATTTATGTGTAAAGGGCGCGGCAACGGCAATCGATTTTTACAAGAGCGCTTTCGGTGCGCGCGAGGTGATGCGCATAGCGATGGATGAGGGCAAGATCGGCCACGCTGAGCTCAGGGTTGGCGACGCGCCGTTCATGCTCGCGGACGAATTTCCGGAGATGAATTTTCGCAGTCCTCAATCGATTGGCGGGACACCGGTCAATGTTCTTATTTACGTCGATGACGTCGACGCTCTGGTGAAACGAGCGGAATCTGCCGGAGCGAAAGTGTTGCGCCAGCCGGAAGACCAATTCTACGGCGATCGAATGGCGACGCTCGAAGACCCCTACGGCCATTCATGGTCGTTCGCTACACACATCGAGGATGTCTCTCCCGACGAAATGCGCAAACGCGCCGCGGCGCACCAGACCTAACAGGCGTGCCGCTGGATGTGAGCGGCTTGGAAGCACGCTTGGGTTCGTGCCCCAACACATTGGTTCGAAAGCCGTCACGAAGGCTGATTGAGGAGGAATGGCATGGATAAATGGAAGCAGCAGTTATCGATTGGCTATTTCGTTGTCGCCTTGCTGATGCTGTTCCTGCTCCAATACTATTTTGCCGCACCGAAGGTAGAGACCATCGGCTACAGCGAATTCAAAGCGTTAGCTAAAAAGGGCCTGGTGACTAACCTGGTGATAAACGAGCAGACGATTCGCGGCGAGGTCAAACCCGAGGGGGTAAAGGAAGTTCTTTCGGCGGAACAACTCAAATCACGCGGCGAAGACAAGGAGGTTAAGAGCGCTCTGCCGTTTGTTACGGTAAGGATTGAGGATCCTGATCTGGTCAATGACTTGGAGGCGGCCGGTGTTCCTTTCAGAGGCGAGGTGGTTAGCCAGTGGCTGCCAACATTACTCTCGTGGGTGGTGCCGGTCGTGCTGTTTTTCTTGTTATGGAACTTTCTGTTCCGCAAAATGGGCGCCGCCGGCGGCAGCCTGATGCAAATCGGCAAGAGCAAAGCGAAAGTCTACATCGAGAAAAAAACCGGAGTGACATTTGCCGACGTTGAAGGAATAGACGAGGCCGAGGAGGAGCTGGCTGAGGTCGTCGAGTTTTTGCGGACACCACAAAAATATCAGCGGCTCGGCGGTCGAATACCCAAGGGGGTCTTGCTCATCGGTCCGCCGGGCACGGGAAAGACCTTGTTGGCGCGTGCCGTCGCCGGGGAGGCCGGCGTGCCGTTTTTCAGCATCTCCGGTTCTGATTTTGTCGAGATGTTCGTCGGCGTTGGAGCGGCGCGGGTTCGTGATCTGTTTGCTCAAGCGGTGCAGCATGCGCCGAGCATTATATTCATCGACGAGCTCGACGCGCTCGGCAAAGCTCGCGGCATGAACATTCTATCGAGCCATGACGAGCGCGAGCAAACGCTCAATCAATTGCTCGCTGAGATGGACGGATTCGACCCGAATCAGGGCGTCATTATCATGGCCGCTACCAACCGGCCGGAAATTCTCGATGCAGCGCTGCTGCGCCCCGGAAGGTTCGATCGTCAAGTACTGGTTGACCGTCCCGACGTTAAAGGGCGGGAGCGGATTCTCAGACTCCATGCCAAAAAAATCAAATTGTCGCCGTCGGTCGACTTGGCCCAGATCGCCGCCAAGACTCCGGGATTCGTCGGCGCGGACCTCGCCAACATCATCAATGAAGCGGCTCTTCTGGCAGCGCGGCAAGGCAAGGATGCCGTGGAGACGACGGATTTCAACGAAGCTATCGAGCGTGTCATCGCCGGCCTGCAGAAAAAAAGCCGCGTGATACATCCTCACGAGAAAAAAACCGTGGCATATCATGAAGCCGGCCACGCCCTGGTGGCAGAGCTGGTCCCGGGTACCGACCCGGTGAACAAGATTTCAATCATTCCTCGCGGTGTGGCGGCATTGGGTTATACGCAGCAACTTCCCACCGAGGACCGCTACCTCATGACCCGCTCCGAGCTGTTGGCGCGCATCTATGTGCTCCTCGGCGGGCGGGTCGCCGAGGAAATGATTTTCGGAGATGTTTCCACGGGTGCGCAGAACGACTTGCAAAAGGCCACAGAGATCGCGCGCACCATGGTGACGCAATTCGGCATGAGCGAGAGATTGGGATTGGTCGCCCTCGAAGGTTCGCGTACCGCGCCGTTTCTACCCATGCCGACGCCGCCGCAAAAAGAGTACAGCGACGAGACTGCGCGAATGGTCGACGAAGAGATCAAGAAGATTTTAAACGACGCACACGTCAAGGTCCGTGACATTCTCGGTGTTCATCGCCAGGCGCTTGAGGAATTAGCCAAGTTGCTGTTGGAAAAAGAAGTGGTGGAGCGGCCCGAGTTGTTGGCGATCCTCAAAGTGAGAAGCATTGGCTCGTTGAAGGATAAGGACAAAAACCAACGGCGCGAGCAACCGCACATGCGGGATGATCGGCCGACGTGAGCTGGCCTGCCGCTTGAACTGATCGAGAGATTTTTATTTTGAAATGCCGCTTCGGAGCGTTTCAGCCGCAAGGCTGCGAGCCAGCCATTGCCACGTTGCGAAGGTGCGATTCAATTTTGTCTTTGCTACTTGCTTCGTCTGATTTCTTCTTCCCTCGCTGAAAGATTAGGCGGCCGCCCGCATAGTCATCGCGGCGCCTGAGTGAATCACCAGCTTGCAATCTGCAAGCCGGAAATCCCTGCCATTTTGCAATTTGCAAGGCGCTGGCCAAGGGCCTCTTAAGAAACACAAGCATTTCAATCCGGTAACGCCGGCACAACGCTTGCGCTAAGGCAAATCTATCGTAGGGAGCATTTATATGGCTGATCTTATGTTTATTCTCATTACCGTAGTCTTCTTTGTAGTTGCGACGGTTTACGTCTGGGCATGTGATCGTCTGTAGGGGGTAATCGTGGGCTTGGAATATCTCATTGGATTGATCGTTTCGTTTCTCATCCTTGGTTACTTGCTCTACGCGCTTCTATGGCCGGAGAAATTTTAAGATCGGGAGCAGCGTAGAGATGAGGAACTTTGCAGCTTCGCGAGATTTCTCGGACTAGTTTTTCAGGACTGCGAAGTCAGGAGAAGTTATGACCTTAAATGGATGGATTCAAATTTTGCTCTACATAGCGGTTATTTTCGCCGTAACGAAGCCGCTTGGCAACTACATGTATCGTGTATTCGAGGGGGACCGGCAACCTTTGCCGCGCCTCTTCGGAGCGATCGAGCGGTTGCTCTACAAGCTTTGCGGCGTTGATCCAAAACAGCACCAAGATTGGAAGCAGTACACCGTAGCGATGCTGGTTTTCAGCGCGATTACTTTGCTGGTGACCTACGGCATCGAACGCCTGCAACATGTTCTGCCGCTCAACCCGCAAAATTTTCCACCGGTCGCGCCAGACTTGGCGTTTAACACGGCGGTGAGTTTTACAACCAACACCAACTGGCAGGCTTACACCGGCGAATCGACGATGAGCTACCTGACGCAGATGGCGGGTCTCGCCTGGCATAATTTCATGTCGGCTGCTATCGGCATCGGCATAGCGCTCGCGTTGGCACGCGGCATCACCTATCGCTTACAGGCCGGCGCGGCCAAGACCCTAGGCAATTTCTGGGTCGATCTCGTGCGCGCCACCGTCTACGTCTTGATTCCTCTCTCTATCCCGATCGCATTGCTGCTGGTCTCCCAGGGAGTCATTCAGAACTTTTCGTCATATGTCGAAATAACGACGCTGGAGGGCGTCAAGCAAACCCTGGCGATGGGGCCGGTAGCCTCGCAAGAAATTATCAAGGAACTTGGCACCAATGGCGGCGGATTTTTTAACGCCAACAGTGCCCATCCGTTTGAAAGCCCTACTCCGCTGACGAACTTCGTCGAGATGCTGCTGATTTTTTCCATTCCCGCGGCGATGACCTATACGTACGGACGGATGGCGCGGGACCAGAAGCAGGGACGGGTGCTGTTCGCCGCGATGGCGCTCATTTTCGTTGTCGGTGTGTGGGTTGCGTACTCCAGCGAAGCGCAAGGCAATCCGGTTATGCGTGGTATGGCGGTGGATCAAGGCGCCGGCAATTGGGAGGGCAAAGAAACCCGCTTCGGTATCGCCAACTCCGCACTGTTTGCCACCGTCACCACCGCAACGTCCTGCGGCGCGGTCAATTCGATGCATGATAGTTTCACCCCGCTCGGCGGGCTTGTGCCTCTCGCCAACATTCAGCTCGGCGAACTGGTCTTCGGCGGTGTAGGCGCGGGGCTCTACGCCATGCTGATTTACGTCATTCTGTCAGTTTTCATAGCGGGGCTGATGGTCGGCCGCACGCCGGAATATCTCGGTAAAAAGATCGAATCCCGGGAGATCAAGCTCTCGATGCTCTACGTGCTGATCTTCCCGCTGCTAATTCTTTATTACGCCGGCTGGTCGCTGATCGCGCCGTACGGTGTGTCATCTCTAAACAACGCCGGCCCGCACGGGCTCAGTGAAATTCTCTACGCCTACAGCAGTGCCGCCGGCAACAATGGTTCCGCCTTCGCCGGCCTGAACGCCAACACCCTCTGGTACAACGTGAGTCTCGGCTTAACGATGCTCGCGGGACGTTTTTTGATGATCGTGCCCGCGATGGCGGTGGCTGGCTCGTTGGTCGGTAAAAAATCCGTGCCGGAAAGTTTGGGCACTTTCCCGACCAACGGATCGCTTTTCGTCGTGCTGCTGGTCGGCGTCATTATTATCGTCGGCGCGTTAACGTTTTTCCCCGCGCTTTCCCTCGGTCCTATCGTCGAGCAGTTCTTAGCTCAGGCAGGAAAGGTTTACTAACATGTCAGATACTCGCTTGAAGGAACGTTCCTTGTTCGATCCGGAAATTATGCGGCCGGCGATTTGGGAGAGCTTTCGCAAACTCGCACCGCAGCACGTGATCAAAAATCCGGTCATGTTCGTGGTCGAGATTGGCAGCGTGCTCACGACTTTGATTTTGCTTCGCGACTTGATCGCTCCGACGGCGGGATCGCAACCGCTTTGGTTCACGTTCAATGTCAGTTTCTGGTTGTGGTTCACGGTGGTCTTCGCCAACTTCGCGGAAGCGGTCGCCGAAGGACGCGGTAAGGCCCAGGCGGCGACGCTGCGCAAAATGCGTAAGGAGACTAACGCGCGGCGCTTGGTCAATGGCCATCGGGAAGAAGTCGTGCCAGCATCGGCGCTCCGCAAAGGCGACACCGTCGTCGTCGAAGCCGGCGAAATTATCCCCGGCGACGGCGACGTGATCCAAGGCATCGCCTCCGTCGATGAATCTGCGATCACCGGGGAGTCGGCGCCGGTCATTCGTGAAAGCGGCGGCGATCGTTCGGCTGTGACCGGCGGCACAAAAGTTCTGTCCGACCGCATCGTCGTGCGCATCACGGCGAGCCCGGGCGAGTCTTTTCTCGATCGCATGATCGCTCTGGTCGAAGGAGCAGAGCGGCAAAAGACGCCCAACGAAATCGCCCTCAATATATTACTCGCCGGTCTTACGCTGATTTTTCTGTTCGCTTGCGTGACGCTCGTGCCCATGGCGATTTACTCCGGTATGGCTACGGTTTCGATAACCGTGATTGTAGCGTTGCTCGTTTGTTTGATTCCAACGACGATCGGCGGATTACTCTCCGCCATCGGCATCGCCGGCATCGATCGTTTACTCAGAAAGAACGTTCTCGCGATGAGTGGGCGCGCCGTCGAAGCGGCAGGCGATGTCGACACGTTGCTCTTGGACAAGACCGGAACCATTACGCTCGGCAATCGCATGGCGACCGAATTTATCCCCATTGACGGCGTCGGACCGGAAGCTCTCGCGGATGCAGCCCAGCTCGCGAGTCTCGCTGATGAAACGCCTGAAGGGCGTTCCATCGTTGTGCTAGCGAAAGAAAAATACGGACTACGCGGCCGCGACGTGCAAGGCATCGGCGCGAAATTTATTCCGTTTAGCGCGCAAACGCGGATGAGCGGCTGCGATCTCGACGGACGCGAGATCCGCAAAGGCGCCGTCGACACGATTATCAACTACGTTGGCGAGTTGGGCGGTACGGTGAGCTCGCAGATCGAAGGAATGACCCACGGCATCGCCGATTCCGGCGGCACGCCGCTGGTTGTTTCCGAGGGCAACAAGATTCTCGGCGTTATTCATCTTAAGGACGTCGTCAAAGGCGGCATCAGTGAACGCTTCGATCGCTTCCGTGCCATGGGGATTCGTACGGTGATGATTACCGGCGACAATCCGCGCACTGCGGCGGCGATCGCGCGCGAAGCGGGTGTTGACGATTTCCTCGCGGAAGCAACGCCCGAAGCAAAAATGCGGCTTATCAAAGAAGAACAGGCCAAAGGTAAGTTGGTCGCGATGACCGGCGACGGAACCAACGATGCACCCGCCTTGGCGCAGGCGGACGTGGGCGTCGCCATGAACACCGGAACGCAGGCAGCCAAAGAAGCCGGCAACATGGTCGATTTGGATTCCAATCCGACCAAGCTTCTGGAAGTCGTCGAGATCGGCAAACAGATGCTGATGACCCGCGGGGTGCTGACAACGTTTTCCATTGCCAACGATGTCGCCAAGTATTTTGCCATCATTCCCGCGATGTTTATGGGTGTCTATCCGGAAATCGCGCCACTAAACATTATGCACCTAGCGTCACCGCAGAGCGCGATTCTTTCGGCGGTAATCTTCAACGCGATCATCATCATCTTGCTAATTCCATTGGCCTTGCGCGGCGTACAGTATCGTCCCATTGGCGCCGGGTCGCTGCTGGCGCGATCTCTCTTGATCTACGGCGTCGGTGGAGTCGTCGCCCCTTTCATCGGTATCAAACTGATCGATCTGGTTTTAGAAACCATCGGACTTGTCTAGGAGCCCATCATGAAAACGCTCGCTATCGCTATACGTGCGACCATCGTCACTCTTGTTTTAACTGGACTGCTTTATCCCTTCGTGATCACCGGACTCGCTCAAGTGCTCCTCCCCTGGCGAGCCAACGGCAGCCTGGTGACGGATGAGAAGGGACAAGTCGTCGGCTCCGAGTTGATCGCGCAGGGATTTGCCAACGCGGCCTATTTTCAGCCCCGGCCATCGGCGGCAGGCGAGAAGGGCTATGACGCGACGTCCTCGGGTGGCTCCAACCTTGGCCCGACCTCGAAGAAGCTGCAGGACCGTATCAATGATGATCTCAAGCGGCTCAAACGAGAGAATCCACAAGCCACCGGAGCCGTTCCCGCCGAACTAGTTACCGCATCGGCGAGCGGTCTGGACCCGCATCTTTCACCCGACTCGATGCTCTGGCAAGTGCCGCGGGTTGCCATGGCACGCGGTGTGTCTTCGGAGCGAGTGAAAGCCGTAGTGGAGTCTTCAGTCGAGGGAAGAACATTGGGAATTCTTGGCGAGCCCAGGGTCAATGTGCTCCTGGTTAACTTGGCGCTCGACCGGCAGTTCGGCCGGCCAGCTCCCCTTCCGCCCGCTGCGGAAAAGAAAGATGCCAGGGATGCGAGCAAATACAGTGCAGCCAACGCTCAGGCTGCGCCTCTGGCTGAGAAACCCTAACTCGAGAAAACCAGGAGAGCCGTTCCATGAAGAAAATCGAAGCGGTCATCCAACCGTTCAAGCTTGATGAAATCAGAGAGGCCTTGGCGAAGGAAAAGCTGCCGCGGATAAGCATCTTCGAAATCAAAGGAGCCGGCAGCCAGCAAGGCAAAGTGAAGCAGTACCGCGGCGCCCGTTACATCGAAGATTCGGCCGACGTGAAGATCGAGATCGTCGTCGACGACGATGACGCCGAGCCGTTGGCCGCGATGATTGCCACCATTCTCCGTAGCGGCGATCTCTGTGACGGCGAGGTTATTATCACACCAGTGGAACGGGTGTTGCGCGTGCGCGTCGGGCAACGCGACTATAGCGGATCGACGTGGCAACACGATGTCGCTCCTTCGGATCTGATGCGAAACAGGACAACTCTGAAAACGTATCTGAAGACCCCCAGGAGGAAGTTTCATGAAGCAGATTGAAGCGATTATTAAGGGATTCAAAGTTGACGAAGTTAGCGATGCCTTGGCGAGGATTGGGCGGGATTGTGATTAGCGGAGAAAGTCAAAATTCTCGACCCTTGATATAATTTGAAAATGGCTAACGACCGTAAGCGCCCCGAAGATTTTCTCGAGCTCGTCGAGCGCGCAAAACGAGGGCGACTCAAAGTTTTCATTGGCTCCGCAGCAGGTGTGGGCAAGACATATCAGATGCTCGAGGAGGCCCATGCGTTACAAGAGCGCGGAGTGGATGTGGTACTCGCGTTCATCGAGACCCATGGCCGGCTCGATACCGCGGCATTGATCGAGGGACTCGAGGTGATTCCACGTCAACGCGTCGAGTATCGCGGAGTCGTAGTGGAAGAAATGGACCTCGACGCTGTCTTGAAACGGCACCCTCAGGTGACCATCGTCGATGAGCTGGCGCATACGAATGCGCCGTTTTGCAAAAACAAGAAGCGCTACCAGGATGTTCTGGAGTTACTGGAAGCGGGTATCAACGTTATCTGCGCGTTCAACGTGCAGCATCTCGAAAGCCTCAACGATATGGTCAAACAAATCACCGGCGTCGTCGTTCGCGAAGTGGTGCCGGACTCGATTCTGAAGCGCGCCGATCAGGTGGTTGATATCGATCTGGCGGTCGAAGATTTGCTGGATCGCATGCGCGCTGGAAAGATCTACTCTCAGGAAAAGGTTTCTTTGGCGTTGGAGAATTTTTTCAAAGCGGAAAAGCTCTCCGTGCTTCGGGAGATGGCCCTGCGCGAGGTAGCCGAAAGCGTCGACCGGTCGGTCGCCGCGCAAGTCGACGATGGCAATGCCCGTCTCAAGGCCGCCGCCAGCGAACGCGTAATGGTTTGTTTGGCGTCTGCTCCGCCGCCGCATGGCGCCATCTTGCTGCGCCAAGGATCGCGGCTTGCCGGAAGGCTCAACA